>Ga0209062_1000566_pt1 | contig 103495 bp, 98 predicted proteins | sample Coa_R2_2_FD_187158 | JGI IMG/M metagenome (GOLD analysis project Ga0209062, IMG submission 187158) | Surface soil microbial communities from Centralia Pennsylvania, which are recovering from an underground coalmine fire - Coalmine... | ecosystem: Environmental > Terrestrial > Soil >...
CCGGAAAAGCAATGCTGATGGCGGCCATGATCGCGCTCCCTGCCGAATCACTGCGCCCACCGAATCACGTCCCTTCCGTCAATTCAAAAATCCACCAAACCGCCGTTAACCTGACTTCCGAGCCGTGGACAGCACCCGCCTGCTCCTTGATATAAACATATCTTTATGTCATTAAGTCGGGCACCCAGCGGAGCGCAGCCTGATGACCATGTCCATGCCCCTCGACGCGCTTTTCAATGAGGCTCTGGCCCCCGCGGACGGCGCGGATGTCCGCGCCGCCCTCGCTGCGGCCGCCCGCGAGCGCATCCTCGTCATTGACGGCGCGATGGGCACGCAAATCCAGGGGCTCGGCTTCGAGGAGGCGCATTTCCGCGGCGACCGTTTCGCGAATTGCGATTGCCTGCTGCGCGGCAATAACGACCTTCTGACCCTGACCCAGCCCGACGCGGTCGAGGCGATCCACCTCGCCTACGCGCTGGCCGGGGCGGACATTATCGAGACGAACACCTTCTCTTCGACCTCGATCGCCCAGGCCGACTATCAGATGCAGGAGGCTGTCTACGAACTGAATCGCGACGGCGCGCGGCTCGCCAAGCGGGCGGTTCTCAAAGCGCAGGGCCAAGACGGCCGCCGCCGCTTCGTCGCCGGCGCCCTCGGGCCGACCAACCGCACCGCGTCGATCTCGCCCGACGTCAATAATCCGGGCTTCCGCGCCGTCACGTTCGACGATCTGCGCCTCGCCTATGCCGAGCAGGTGCGCGGCCTGATCGACGGCGGCGCCGACCTCATCCTGATCGAGACCATTTTCGACACGCTCAACGCCAAGGCGGCGATTTTCGCCGCCCGGGAAGTCTTCGCCGAGAAGGGCGTCGACCTGCCGCTGATGATTTCCGGCACGATCACCGATCTTTCCGGCCGCACCCTTTCGGGCCAGACGCCGACCGCGTTCTGGCACTCGGTGCGCCACGCCGCGCCCCTCTCGATCGGCCTCAATTGCGCGCTCGGCGCGAGCGCGATGCGCCCGCACCTTGCCGAGATCGCCGAGATCGCCGACACGCTGGTCTGCGCCTATCCGAACGCTGGCTTGCCCAACGCCTTCGGCCAGTACGACGAGAGTCCGGAGACGATGGCCGCTCAACTCGAGAGCTTCGCGGCGGACGGGCTCGTCAACATTGTCGGCGGCTGCTGCGGCTCGACGCCCGAACACATCAAGGCGATCGCGGAAGCCGTGCGCGGCAAGGCGCCGCGCGCTGTTCCGCAACCGCCGACCTACATGCGCCTTTCCGGCCTGGAGCCGTTCACGCTCACGCCTGACATTCCCTTCGTCAATATCGGCGAGCGGACCAACGTCACCGGCTCGGCCAAATTCCGCAAGTTGATCACGGCCGGCGACTTCGCCGGCGCGCTCGCCGTGGCGCGCGATCAGGTCGCCAATGGCGCGCAGGTCATCGACGTCAATATGGACGAGGGCTTGATCGACGGCGAGAAGGCGATGGCCGAGTTCCTGAACCTGGTCGCCGCCGAGCCCGACATCGCCCGCGTGCCGGTGATGATCGATTCGTCCAAATTCTCGGTCATCGAGGCCGGCCTCAAATGCGTGCAGGGCAAGCCGCTGGTCAATTCGATTTCGATGAAGGAGGGCGAAGAGGCTTTCCTCGTGCAAGCCCGGCGCGTGCGCGCCTATGGCGCCGCCGTCGTCGTGATGGCCTTCGACGAGCAGGGTCAAGCCGATACGCTGGAGCGGAAGGTCGCAATCTGCCAACGCGCCCATAAGCTGCTCACCGAAAAGGTCGGCTTCCCGCCCGAGGACATCGTTTTCGATCCGAACATTTTCGCGATCGCGACCGGCATCGAGGAGCACGACGCCTACGGCGTCGCCTTTATCGAGGCGGCGCGGCGAATTCGCGCGAGCCTGCCGCATGTGCACGTTTCGGGGGGCGTCTCGAACCTTTCCTTCTCGTTCCGCGGCAACGAGCCGGTGCGCGAGGCGATGCACGCGGTCTTTCTGTACCATGCGATCCAAGCCGGCATGGATATGGGCATCGTCAATGCCGGCCAGCTCGCGGTGTACGAATCGATCGAGCCCGAATTGCGCGAGGCTTGCGAGGACGTGGTGCTCAATCGCCGCAAGGACGCGACCGAGCGGCTTCTCGCCTTGGCCGAACGCTACAAGGGCGCGGGCAAGGCCGCGCGCGAGCAGGACTTGTCATGGCGCGACGCGCCCGTCGAGAAACGCCTCGAACATGCGCTGGTCAACGGCATTACCGATTTCATCGACGCCGACACGGACGAGGCGCGCCTCGGCGCGGCGCGCGCCCTCGACGTGATCGAAGGTCCGCTTATGGCCGGCATGAACGTGGTCGGCGACCTCTTCGGCTCGGGCAAGATGTTTCTGCCGCAAGTGGTCAAGTCCGCCCGGGTCATGAAGCAAGCGGTGGCGCGGCTCCTCCCGTTCATGGAGGCCGAGAAAGCGAGCGGCGGGACCGAGCGCCAGAGCGCCGGCCGCGTTTTGCTAGCCACCGTCAAGGGCGACGTGCACGATATCGGCAAGAACATTGTCGGCGTCGTCCTCGCCTGCAACAATTACGAAGTGATCGATCTCGGCGTGATGACGCCTTCGACCAAGATCCTCGAAACCGCGCGCGAGAGAAAGGTCGATATTGTCGGCCTTTCCGGCCTGATCACGCCCTCGCTGGACGAAATGGCCCATGTCGCCGCGGAGATGGAGCGCGAAGGCTTCGACCTGCCGCTGCTGATCGGCGGCGCGACGACGAGCCGCGTCCATACCGCGGTGAAGATCCATCCGCGCTACAAGCGCGGTCAGGCGGTTTACGTGGTCGACGCCAGCCGCGCCGTCGGCGTTGTCTCGTCCCTCCTCTCGCCGGAAGCGCGCGCCAGCTATATCGAGACCGTGCGCGCCGAGTACCGGAAAGTCGCCGACGCGCATGCGCGCAGCGAAGCCGAGAAGCAGCGCCTGAGCCTCGCCAAGGCGCGCGAGGCCGGCTTCAAGGCCGATTGGGCGAGCTACGAGCCGCCGGTCCCGACTTTCCTCGGAACGCGCTTGTTCCAGGACTACGATCTTGCCGAGCTCGCGCGCTATATTGATTGGACGCCGTTCTTCCAGACCTGGGAGTTGAAGGGCCGCTATCCGGCGATTCTCCAGGACGAGAAACAGGGCGAGGCGGCGCGGCAATTATTCGAAGACGCGCAAGCGATGCTGGCGCGGATCATCGAAGGCCAATGGTTCAAGCCGAAAGCGGTGATCGGTTTCTGGCCGGCCGGCGCCGTCGACGACGATATCCGCCTGTTCACCGACGAGACGCGGGCGCGCGAGCGCGCGACCTTCTTCACCTTGCGCCAGCAATTGACCAAGCGCGACGGCCGGCCGACGCTCGCTCTGTCTGATTTCGTCGCGCCGGTCTCGAGCGGCAAGCGCGATTATGTCGGCGGCTTTGTCGTCACCGCCGGTATCGAAGAGGAAGCGATCGCCGACCGTTTCGCTCGGGCCAACGACGATTATTCCTCGATCCTGATCAAAGCGCTGGCCGACCGTTTCGCCGAAGCTTTCGCCGAGGCGATGCACCAACGCGTGCGTCGCGAATTTTGGGCCTATGCGCCTGACGAGGCGTTCGCGCCGGACGAACTGATCGGCGAGCCCTATCGCGGCATCCGCCCCGCCCCCGGCTATCCGGCCCAGCCCGATCACACCGAGAAGGCGACGCTGTTCCGCTTGCTCGACGCCGAGCGCCGCATCGGCGTCAAGCTGACCGAAAGCTACGCGATGTGGCCGGGCTCGTCCGTCTCCGGCCTCTACATCGCCCATCCCGAGGCGCGTTATTTCGGCGTCGCCAAGGTCGAGCGCGACCAGGTCGAGGACTATGCGCGGCGCAAGGGCATGGATGTCCGCGATGTCGAACGCTGGCTCGGACCGATCTTGAATTATACGCGCGAGCCCGAAGAGGCGGCGGCGTAGCCGCGCGCGACGCGGTCCGGCGCGCCGAGCGCCGCGGTCGGTTGGTCCATCATCGTGTCCGGCCGCGCGCGGCGGACTTGGCCTCGAGCATGGCGATCTGATGATTGGCGGTCTTGAGCTCGCCCTGCAAGACGCGGAAAACTTTCTCATAAAGCTCGGCGTAGACATCGATCCAAATCCGCTCAGGCTCGACGACATGAAACCGGCGTTCGAGCCCGGCCACGGCATGGTCGAGATCAGGCCAAAGGCCGGCCGCGAGGCCGCCAAGCAGGGCCGCGCCGAGGGCGGTCGATTCCGCCTCGTCCATGGCCAGGATCGGCTCGCCCAGCACGCTCGCCTTGATCGACAGAAACAGCGGATTGCGCGAGCTGCCGCCGATGACGCGGATTTCGCTGGCGCGTCCGACGCCGGGCAGCGCCGCGATTGCCTCGCTCATCCGCCGCATCTGCAGCGCCAAGCCTTCCAGCGTCGCGCGGTAGAGCGAGGCGCGATTGGCCTCGGCCCTCAGGCCGACGAAAGCGCCGCGCGCCTCCGCGTCCGGCTCCGGCGCGCCGGCATAAGCGAGATGGGGCAGGAACACGGCGCCGCCGGCGCCGGGCGGAACGGCGCGCGCCTCGGCGATCAGCGCGTCATGGGCCGCGCCGCCGAACAGCGAGCGCAGCCACTCGACCGCGCCGCCGGAACTATAGATCGCGCCGCCTAGGTAGAAGAGATCGCGGTTCGTCGCGATCGCGCCTTGGATCAAGCCGTGCGCATCGACGCGCGCGTCGATCAGCGGCCTATCCGTCGCGCGCAAGATCGCCTCGGCCGTGCCCATACTGTCGAGCAGCGCGCCGGGCCGCGCCGCCCCCGCCGCGAACAAGCCGCAGAGATGATCATGGCCGCCGACGCCGACGATCGGCGGCTTGGCGAAGCCGAGCGCGGCGGCGAGATCGGATCGTACCGGACCGAGCGGCGCGCCGTTCGGTTTCAGCGGGGCGTACAAACGGGCGTCCAAGCCCAACGCTTCGAGGATTTCCGCCGACCATGTCCGCGCCCTCAGGTCGAGCGCCAGCGTGCGCGAGGCGAGGGTGAAGTCCGTCGCCGCGACGCCGCTGAGGCGGAAGGCGATCCAGTCGGCGACATTCAAAACACGCCGCGCGCGGCTGAAAGCTTCGGGCCAATGCTCGCGCATCCACCAGAGCTTGCAGAGACCGAGGGTCGGATCGAGCCGATGACCGGTGAGTTCGAACAGCCGGGCGGCGCCGATCCGCGCTTCGATCGCTTTCGCCGCCTGCTCGGTGCGGCGATCGAACCAGGCGATGGCCGGCGCGGCGGCGCGGCCGTCGGCATCGACAAGCACCGCGGTCTCGCCGACGCTGGCGACGGCGAGGCCGGCGACCGGCGCGCCGGAGGGCAGCTTGTTCACAATCTCGCGAAGGCAGGTCTCGACGGCCGCGAACAGCGCGTCGGGATCGTAATCGACGCCGCTTTCGCCCCAAGGCCGGCTCGGCGTCGGCCGGCTCGCCGTCGCCAGGTGCCGCCCGTCCGCCGTGAAGGCGAGGACCCGAATCGATTGCGTGCCGACATCGACGCCAAGAAGGACAGGTCCGTCGGTCGCGCTCCGCTCCGCCATCGTCTCGCTTCGCTCCTCCCGCCGCGCTCTGTCGACGCCCGGCATTCTTTGTCTGCGCCGCTCGCTTGGCAAGCCGCCGAACCGATCGGCTTCGCCGCCTGCGTCGCCCGGCGGGACGCGCCCGCCGCTTTGACGCCGCACTTCGTTGCTGATTATGTGGCTCGAGTGACAGGAACGAGGGGCTCATGGCGCTGAAATCCCTGGTCGCGCTGACCGCTTTAGCCGCCCTATGGGCCGGCGGCGGAGCCCAGGCGCAAAGCGCTGCGACGCCCGCCCCGCCGAGCCTGCCGTCGCTCGCCTTGGACCCTGAAGCCCCTTCGCCCTGGGCCGGATTCTATGTCGGCAGCGAGATCACCGCGGCTTTCGCCAAGGGCTCGAAGCCGGGCTTTGGCGGCGCGGCTTTCGCCGGCTACAATCGCGAGTTGCCGAACAATCTCGTGATCGGCGTTCAGGGCTCGGCCGGCTACGAGCCCTTCCTGTTCGCCAGCGGCCCCGCTCGCGGCTTCAATTTCGCCGAGGCCAGCGCCAAAGTCGGCTACGATATGGGCCGGTTCATGCCTTATGTCACCGCCGGCGTGGTCTTCGCCAAGTCCAGCGCTTTCGGCGTGCCCGCCTATACCGGCGCCGCCAATTCGATGAACGCGCTGTTCGCGCCCGGCGGCGACCTGCGCGCTTTCGGCGTGGTCGGCGCAGGCTTCGATTACGCGATCACCAACAATCTCAGCTTCGGCGTCGAGGTTCGCGCGGGGGCCGGTCGCGGCCCGCTCGCGCCCTGATCGTCGTACCCCGGTAAACGCGTTTCGCGCATGGCGGTTCTGCCGAGCTTTGCTGTTGCCGAGTCGTTGGACCGCCCGCTATAGGTCGCCGGTTCGCTCCTTCTGTTGGACCCTATGCCGCCTCTCAATCGCCGAGCGCTGCTCGTCGCCGTGATCAGCGCTTCGGCAACGCGTTGGACCATGCCCGCCTTTGCGCAGCAGAACCCGCCCCCCGCCGCCGGCCCGGCCGCCGCGCCGCATTTCGGCTATGACGACGTCGTCAAGAAGGCGCGCGATCTGGCCGCAGCGCCGTTCGATTCGCGCATTCCGCCGCTGCCCGACGGCCTCGCCCATCTCGATTTCGACGCTTGGCGCGACATTCGCTTTCGTCCTGAGAAGGCCTTCTTCGCCGATAGCGGCGGCCCGTTCCGGCTGCAACTGTTCCATCTCGGCCATCTTTACAAGCGGCCGGTGACGATCAACATCCTGCGCGACGGCATTCCGGCGCCGATCCCCTACGCCGCCAATCTTTTCGATTACGGCCGCAACAAGCTTGACCCCAACCTGCCGATCAATCTCGGCTTTGCCGGCTTTCGCCTGCACTACCCGCTGAATTCGCCGAAAGTCATGGACGAGGTGATCGCCTTTCTCGGCGCGAGCTATTTCCGCTTTCTCGGCCGCGCCCAACGCTACGGCCTGTCGGCGCGCAGCCTCGGCGTCAACACCGCCGTCGGCCAGACCGAGGAGTTTCCGTTCTTCCGCGAATTCTGGATCGAGACGCCCGAGCGCGACGCGCAGCGCGCCGTGATCTACGGCCTGCTCGACAGCGAATCGGCGACCGGCGCGTTTCGCTTCGAAGTCTATCCGGCGCAGGAGACGACCGTCGAAGTCACGGCCACGGTGTTCGCGCGGCGCGAAATCCAGACGCTCAACATCGCGCCGCTCTCCTCGATGTTCCTGCTCGGCAAGAACGATCACCGCATCGCCGACGATTTTCGCAACGAATTGCACGATTCCGACGGGCTGCTCATCCATAGCGGCTCGGGCGAATGGATCTGGCGGCCCTTGAGCAATCCGGTCGAGCCGGCCATGTCGGTCTTTCTCGACAAGGACATTCACGGCTTCGGACTTTTGCAGCGCGACCGCAATTTCGAAGACTACAACGATATCGACCTCGCCTACGAACTGAGGCCGAGCTACTGGGTCGAGCCGCACGAGAATTGGGGCGAGGGCCGCATCGAGCTGCTCGAACTGCCGACCACCGACGAGAGCAACGACAACATCGTCGCCTCTTGGGTTCCGAAAGACCCGGTCGAGGCCGGCCGCACTTTGAGCTACGCCTATCGGATCACGGCGCTGCTCAACGACGCGCGCCTGACGCCTGGCGGGCGTGCGGTCGCGACGTACCGCACGCATCCGCGCGCGCTCGGCTCGTCCGAGCCGCTGGCCCCGGGCTCGACACGGTTCATCATCGACTTCTCTGGCGGCGACCTCGCCTATTACCAGGCCGACCCCTCCCTGGTCCAAGTGGTGCCGTCGGCCTCGAACGGAAAGATCACCCGCTCCTTCCTGACCGCCAATCCGCATATCCAGGGCTTTCGCGCCGGGGTCGACGTGCAGATCGAACCGGGCCAATCCTCCGACCTGCGGGCTTTCTTGAAAGCGGGCAATCGCGCGCTGACCGAGACCTGGACTTTTCCCTGGCGAGCGTAACCGGCGCGAAATAGGAAGAGACAGAAGCCGCTACGCCATCGGCGCGGTCTTCAGCACTGGAAGCTTCTTCTTTCGCCGCCCCGCCTTCGCCTGCTTTTTCGCCGGGTCGGCTTCTTCCAACTCTCGTTCCGCCATCTCCCAATGGAGCTTGGCCTGGTCTTCCGGCCGGCCGACCTCCTCCCAAATCTGATGGGCGATTGCGCGGATGCGCGCTTCGTTCTTTTTCATATCGCTTTCCAAACTGACGGCGCACCTCGTCCCGATCTCTTCAGTGGTTTTGATCGGGGTCTCGCCGCCAAAGCCGGCCCGATCTCTCCCGCCGGGCGTGTTCCCTTGAATGATCGCTCTCGCGCCGCCTCCAATGCGCTCAGCTTCGCCTTGGAAGTACGAATGCCGAGGAGCGTCATGCCCGCGTTGCGCAAGAGGTTCGCCGGAGAAGGGCTGCTTACGAGATCAACGCAAAATCGCGGGTCTTTGCCGGAGACCGACGCCGGAGCGCGATGAGCGTCGTTCGGGTCGGAGAGGGCCATGGCGAGATCTCAAGACCGTGTTCAGAAACGCCATTCCTGGCCGAGAAGTTCCAACGACCCTTCCGATCAGAGCCGCCGCCCCGGCGCACGAAAGCCGGGCCGGTCGCGCGGGCTCCGCGCTGAAAGCGACTTATCCCGCCAGCGCCTGGCTGAGATCGCGCCACAAATCCTCGACGTCTTCGACGCCGACCGAGAGGCGGAGCAGGTCCGGCGGACAAGGCGAGCCTGGCCCTTCGATCGAGGCGCGGTGCTCGATCAGCGACTCGACGCCGCCGAGCGAGGTGGCGCGCTTCCAAAGGCTCACCCGCGCTGCGGCGGCGATGGCGGCCGCTTCGCCGCCGGCGGCTCGGATCGACAGCATGCCGCCGAAGCCGCCGCTCATCTGGCGATGGGCGAGATCATGGCCTCGATGGTTCGGCAAGCCGGGATAGAGAACCTCGACGACGCCCGCGTGGCCGGAGAGCCGTCTAGCCAACTCCGCCGCGTTCTCCGAAGCGGCGCGGACGCGCAGATGAAGGGTGCGCATGCCGCGGATCAAAAGGAAGGCTTCGAATGGTCCTAGGATCAAGCCATGCGCCGCGCGGATTCGCCTTGCGCGAGCGCTGAGCGCGTCTTCGGCGGCGAAGGCCAGCGCGCCGGCGATCACGTCGGAATGGCCGTTGAGATATTTCGTCGCCGAATGCATGACGATGTCGGCGCCCAGCGTCAGCGGCCGGGTCAGGACCGGCGTCGCGCAAGTCGAATCGACCGCGAGCTTCGCGCCCGCGCGATGGGCGATTGCGGCCGCGCCGGCAATGTCGCTGATCGACCAGAGCGGATTGGACGGCGTCTCCAGCCAGACGAGCTTGGTGCGGCCCGGCTTCATCGCGGCGGCGATTTCGTTCAAATCCTCCGTCGCGACGAGATCGACGGAAAGGCCGAGCGCAGGCGCCTCGTTGACGAGCCAATTGCGCAGCGACCAGTACATGACTTTCGGCGCGACGATATGCGCGCCCGGCCCGAGAGCGAGGCAGAGCGCCACCGCGGCGGAGACGCCCGAGCCGAACAGGAGCGCGGAGGCGCCCTCCTCCAGCGCGGCGATCACCGCCTCGCCCTCGCGCGCCGTCTCGTTGTCCGGCCGGCCGTAAATGTTGCCGCTGCGATAGAGATTGTCGGGATCGCGGATGAAAGTCGTCGCGACATGCAACGGCGGCACGATGGCGCGCGTCGCCTCGTCGATCTTGCCCAAAGCCTGCGCGGCGAGCGTGCTTAAGCGCCAAGCGGGCTTGTCTGTGCTCATCGCGGCTCCAATCAGACCGGTTGCCCGGCGAGCAGGCGCGGCGCGGCGCCGCGCTCGCCGGCCGCCTCTTCGATCAGCAAGCGCTTGAGTCCGGGCGCTCGGTCGACGAGGCGCAGGCCGAAATCGCGCAAGGCGCGCAAAGGCGGCAGGTCGTTCGAGAACAGCCGGTTCATGGCGTCCATGCCGAGGCCGCTCGCCGCGACATCGAAGCGGCGCGCCCGTTCGTACCTTTCGAGCGCGTCGGCGGCGCCAGGATCGAGGCCGAGCCGCATCTGGCCGACGACGATCTCCGCCAGCGCGGCGACGTCGCGCAGGCCGAGATTGATCCCCTGCCCGGCTAGGGGATGGATCACATGAGCGGCGTCGCCGACCAGCGCCAGCCGCTCGGCGACGAAACGCCGCGCGATGCGATAGGCCAGAGGGATCGCGATCGGCTTGGAGGCGATTTCGATCTCGCCGAGCTTGAGCGTGAAGCGCGCTTCGAGCTGGCGCTTGAAGTCCTCCGGCGGGAGCGCGAGCAGCGCCTCGGCCTCGGCGCGCGGCTCGTTCCAGACGATGCTGGAGCGCCGCGCCGGCAGCGGCAGGATGGCGAAAGGCCCGGCGGGGAGGAAATGCTGCTCGGCGCGGCCGTTATGGTCGCGCTCATGGGCGATCGTCGCGACAATGCCGGATTGACCATAGTCCCAGCCGATCGTGGCGATGTCGGCGCGATCGCGCAGCTTGGAGCGGCCGCCATCGGCGGCGACGAGGAGGCGCGCGCGGGGCGCGGCGACGCCAACGGTTGCTTCGATCGTGTAGCGCAGCAAGGCGAAGCTCGACACGGAACGCTTCGCGCATTCGACGCCGAGCTCGCGCGCGCGCTGATAGAGGGCGGCGGTCAGATCGTCGCTCATCGCCATGTAAGCGAGCGGCTCGTCGCGCCGCTCGCGGAACCGCAATTGCGTCGGCCGCACGGCGTCATGCGCATTGCCGTCCATGATCGCCATCTCGCGGATGGCCTCCGCCTTCGGCGCGACCGCCGCCCAAACGCCAATTCGCTCCAGTAACCGCCGCGGGCCGGCGGCGATGGCGTAAGCGCGATCGCGGCCCTCGCTCTCGCCGAGCTTGGGATCGGCGACCAGGACCTTCACGCCGGCGCCGAGCGCGTCCCTCAAGCAACAGGCCAGCGCCAAGCCGGCGATCCCGCCGCCGGCGATGATGACGTCGAAGGCCTGGTTCGAAAGGCGTGGCGAGTCGGGCATTATTGCTCGCAAATCAGGGCTTGTGTATAATTTAGCTTATTCTTACACATTGGCGACCGATGCGCACCAATATCGATATCGACGACCGCCTCCTCGCCCAAGCAATGAAAGCGACTGGCCTCAAGACGAAGAAGGCCGCGGTCGAAGAAGCGCTCCGGCGACTGGTTCGGCATTATCGGCAGAGCCGGGCCATCAAAGGCATGATTGGGCTCGGCTGGGAAGGCGATTTAGACGCAATGCGGGAGGGCCGGCGGCAAGACCCGTCCTCATGATCGTCGTCGACACCTCCGTTTGGATCGCGAATCTGCGCAACGCCGAGACGCGAGCGGTCCGGATCCTGCGGGAGATCGACGACACGGACGCAATCCTCGTGGGCGATCTTATTCTCCTAGAAGTGCTCCAGGGCGCGCGGGACGACGAGCATGCTACGCGTATCGAGCGAAGTCTGCGGCAGTTCAAGATCGAACCGATGCTTGACGACAAGCTCGCCGTGCGCGCGGCGCGCAATTACCGCGCCCTGCGCGAACGCGGCGTCACTCTTCGCAAGACGATTGACGTCATCATTGGGACCTTTTGCCTGGAGCGAGGCCATGAACTTCTCCACGACGACCGCGACTTCGATGCAATGGCCCGACACCTGAACTTGCGCGCCTTATGAAAAGACCGCGCAGCGCCGCCGGCGATCATCGGCCAAAGCAAGTTGTCAGCGCAGCCGCTCCGGAATCTCGCGCACCGCGCCGCGCGCCGCGCTGGTCGTCAGCGCCGCGTAGGCCTTCAGCGCCGTCGAGACCGCCCGCTTGCGCTCCTTGGCCGGCTTCCAGGCGGTCTTGCCCTTCGCCTCCATGGCGGCGCGGCGCTTGGCGAGCTCTGCGTCCGAGACGGCGAGGTTGATCGTCCGGTTGGGGATGTCGATCTCGATCCGGTCGCCTTCTTCGACGAGGCCGATCGCGCCGCCCTCGGCGGCTTCCGGCGAGACATGGCCGATCGACAGGCCGGACGTGCCGCCCGAGAAGCGGCCGTCGGTGATCAGCGCGCAGGCCTTGCCGAGGCCCTTCGACTTCAGGTAGCTCGTCGGGTACAGCATTTCCTGCATGCCCGGCCCGCCGCGCGGGCCTTCGTAGCGGATGACGACGACGTCGCCCGCGACAACCTTGCCGCCGAGAATGCCGGCGACCGCGTCGTCCTGGCTTTCGAAAATCTTCGCCGGGCCGGAAAATTTCAGGATGCTCGTATCGACGCCGGCCGTCTTCACGATGCAGCCGTCCTCGGCGATGTTGCCGTGGAGAACCGCCAGACCGCCATCCTTCAGGAAGGCGTGCTCGACATCGCGGATCACGCCCTTTGCGCGATCCTCGTCGAGCGCTTCGTACCTTGCCGACTGGCTGAAGGCGACCTGGGTCGGCACGCCGCCCGGCGCGGCCTGGAAGAATTGGCGCACCGAGGGCTGAACGCCGCGCTTGATGTCGTTGCGCTCGAGCGCCGCGCCCATGCTCTCGGCATGGACCGTCGGCGTGTCGCGATTGATCAGGCCGGCGCGGTCGAGCTCGCCGAGAATGCCCATGATGCCGCCGGCGCGGTGGACGTCTTCGATATGCACGTCCGGCACGGACGGCGCGACCTTGCAGAGCACCGGCACGCGGCGCGACAGCCGGTCGATGTCGCGCATGGTGAAATCGACGCCGGCTTCGTACGCGGCGGCGAGCAGATGCAGCACGGTGTTGGTCGAGCCGCCCATCGAAATGTCGAGCGTCATCGCGTTCTCGAACGCGGCGAAATTGGCGATGCTGCGCGGCAGCACGCTCGAATCGTCCTGCTCGTAATAGCGGCGGGCGAGATCGACGACGAGATGGCCGGCCTCGACGAAGAGCCGTTTGCGGTCGCTATGGGTCGCGACGATCGTGCCGTTGCCGGGCAGCGATAGGCCGAGCGCCTCAGTGAGGCAGTTCATCGAATTGGCGGTGAACATGCCCGAGCAGGAGCCGCAGGTGGGGCAAGCGGAGCGTTCGATCACCTTCAGGTCGGCTTCGCTCACCGCGCTATCGGCGGCGGCGACCATGGCGTCGATCAGGTCGACCTTCTTCGCCTTGCCCGCGAGCACGACCTTGCCCGCCTCCATCGGCCCGCCCGAGACGAAAACCGCCGGGACGTTGAGGCGCAGGGCCGCCATCAGCATGCCGGGCGTGATCTTGTCGCAATTGGAGATGCAGACCAGCGCGTCGGCGCAATGGGCGTTGACCATGAACTCGACGGCGTCGGCGATCAATTCGCGCGACGGCAGCGAATAGAGCATGCCGTCATGGCCCATGGCGATGCCGTCGTCGACGGCGATCGTGTTGAACTCCTTGGCGACGCCGCCGGCGGCCTCGACCTCGCGGGCGACCAGCTGGCCGAGATCCTTGAGGTGCACGTGGCCGGGCACGAACTGGGTGAAAGAATTGGCGATGGCGATGATCGGCTTGCCGAAATCGGCGTCCTTCATGCCCGTCGCGCGCCAAAGGCCGCGCGCGCCCGCCATGTTGCGGCCGTGGGTGGAAGTGCGCGAGCGATAGGCGGGCATGGGCGTTGACCTGATGATAGGAGCTCTGCGGCGGCGTTAGCGCCGGAAAGGTTGCTTGTCGCAAAAACCGGCCGCCGCCGCAATCGCGCGGGCCGCTCTGCTTGATTTGGCCCGCGCGTCATGGGCGGCCGAGGCGGGTCAGTCGGTGCGTGTTTGGGAAATTTGCTCCTTCCTTTTCCTTCCCTTCGGCTTCCCTTCGGCTTCCCTTCTCTTCCTTTTTGCGCCGTTTTGCACGCGGCCAGCACGCTTCCATCCCGGCTAAGTATTTGATTTCCCTAGGCGGAAAACGGATTTCTGCGGTCTCCGGGAATTTCGAAGCGCCGGCGCTCTACTTCGACCCCGCTTTGCCTCTGCGCCGCTCGTTTCTTTTTACGAGAGCCCCTGAGCATAGCACATATTCTGAAATACAGAAAGAAAAAAGTGACCTCACCGGCTCCCGCGTCACGCCGTCGCCTCTGCCGGCAGCCTCCCGGGGATGTGATGTGCGCTCCCAGAAGCGCCGATGCTCCGCCCGGAGCCCCGGCGCCATTCCCGTTTGCACCGGACTATCCGGAGAACAAAAGTACGGAAGGGATGGACGAGCGTTTTCGCGCAGTCCCACCACCGCTTGTCACCGCCGCACTTGTCCAAGCCATCCACGCGGCGCGGCCCGGGCGGCGCCTCCGAAACCTCGCGAGCTGTTGACCGAAGGCGCGCGAGACTCGGTCGTAAGAAAGCGACCTCAAAGGAGAAAACATGACGCGAACCGTTCGCCACGCCGCGACCCAGCGGGCCCTTCTCGCGGCGCTTGCCTTGCTCGCCGTCGCGCCAGCCGCCGCCGCGGAGAACGGTCCGGCCTATGGGCCGGAATTGCAGGGCTTCGACTATCCCTGGCCTGTCGCGCATTACGCTTTCGCCTCGCAGGGCGAAAAGCTCGACATGGCCTATATGGACATCAAGCCCGACAAGCCGAACGGCCGCGTCGCCGTGCTGCTCCACGGCAAGAATTTCTGCGCCGCGACCTGGCGCGATGCAATCCCCGCCTTACGCGACGCGGGCTATCGCGTCGTCGCGCCCGACCAGGTCGGCTTCTGCAAGTCGAGCAAACCGCAGAGCTACCAATTCAGCTTCCAGCAGCTCGCCGCCAACACGCACGCGCTATTGGCCTCGCTGGGGATCGAACGCGCCACGATCATCGGCCATTCGACCGGCGGCATGCTCGCCATCCGCTATGGGCTGATATACCCGGACGCCGTCGATCAGCTCGTCCTCGTCGATCCGATCGGGCTCGAAGACTGGCAGGCCAAGGGCGCGCCTTGGCTTAGCGTCGATCAATGGCGCGAGCGCGAATTGAAGACCACGGCCGACAGCATACGCGCTTACGAGCGGACGACGTACTATGCCGGCGAATGGAAGCCGGCCTACGAGGTCTGGGTGCAGATGCTGGCCGGCCTCTATCGCGGCGGCGGCCGCGAGCAGGCCGCGGCCGTCGCCGCCCGGCTCGACGACATGATCTACACTCAGCCGGTCGTTTACGAGCTGGATCGGCTCCCCATGCCTGTCCTGCTCGTCATCGGCGACAGGGATACGACGGCGATCGGCAAGGACCTCGCCAGCCCGGGCGTGCGGGCGACGCTGGGCGATTATCCGGCGCTCGGCAAAGCGGCGGCGGCGCGCATTCCGCGCGCCAAGCTGGTCGAGTTCCCCGATCTCGGCCATGCCCCGCAGATTCAGGCGCCGGAGGCGTTCAACAAGGCGCTGCTCGAGGGACTGGCCGAAGCCGCGCGCCAACCATGACGATGGACACCGCGCCGAAACTGTCCCGTAATAGACGCCCGCCGCGAGTCTGAACCGCTCAGCCTCGCGCGACAGGAGCGCCGCAGACATTTTGAGTCATTTCGCCGCGAGATCGCGGATCGGCTGGGGGATCAAATGAAGTCTCGATCAATTTTCGTTCTTGGCGTTCTCGCATTCGCGTCCGCCGCTTCGGCCAGCGAGACCGCAACGCCCGACAGCGTCGTGCGCGACATCTATGTCGCTGACGCGCCGTCGATCAAGGGAACCGGGCAAGGGATCATGGGCGACAAAGCGGCCCGCGCGCGATTCTTCTCGGCCGGGCTGCTGCGCCTGATCGTCGCCGACGAAAAAGCCGCGGCCAAGCGCAACGAAGCTCCCAATCTCGACGGCGATCCTTTCGCCGACGCGCAAGACCCGACCGTCGACGATCTGAAAATCTCGCTTCTTTCGGCCGACGGGGCCAAAGCGAGCGTGCTCGCCGATTTCGATCGCGGCGGCGGCCAGCGCGAGAAGGCGACCTACTCGCTGGTGCTCGAGCGCGGCAAATGGCGGGTCGACGATATCGCCTATGCGCCGCCCGGCGAGCCGCCGCGCACGCTGCGCGGACAGCTCAGCGGCAAGTAGCGTCGCTTCGCGGCGCGACTCCTGGCGGCGCGAACCGCAGGCCGGCGAGGCGCCACTATCTACTGATTGCTCTGCGGATTGGTGGTCTGCGAATTGCCGGCTCCGCTTGTATTGCCGTTCACGCCGTTGTTGGAGTTCGTCCCGTTCGAGCCATTGCCCATCCGCTGCTCGCCCGGCGAGCGCATGCGGCTATAGTGTCGATGATGATGGCGATGATGGTGATGCGAGACGTGCATCCGCGGAGCCGTCGCCGCGGCGTTGTTCTCCGGCTGATTGCCTTCCTGATTGGCTTGCGCGAACGCGGCGGTGGAGAGCGCCAGAGCGCCGGCCATGGCGGCGGCGCGAAAGAGAATCGACATTGGAAAGCTCCCGTTGAAAGGGCGATAGAACGCTGTTGACGCACGCTTGTTCCGCGAAAAAACTGCGGCCAATTTCGGGCCGCCGCGGTCGCGTGAGTTGAGAGGGGCGGCGCAATTCCTTGCCGCGGCCCCTACAGGCTCGCGCCGCAGGTCTAGTGGGACTGCTGCTTGTTCTTGTCGTCCGAGCTCTGCTGTTGCTGCTTCTTGTTCTGATGATGGCCATAGGCGCAGCCGGCGGCGGCGCCCAGGGCGGCGTGATGGCCGGCAAGATGACCTGCCGCCGCGCCCACGGCGGCGCCCGAGAGGCAGCCGGCCGCTTGGGCGCTGCTGACGGAGATCAGCAATCCGAGCGCGCAAGTTCCGGCGAGTAAAAAGCGCATGATAGATCCTTCCGGTGTGCAACGGAGTCCCGGAATAATGCGCAGCGCGCGAGTTCGTTCGCCGTCGGCGGTCGAGGCGGCGTCAAAAGTTCGGACGCGAAAAATCGCCGCAGCGGCCTACGGTCACAAGCTCCAGGCGATCGGATAATTGACGATGGGAATGAACGAGACGCCGACTTTCTCGGCGTCGCCGCGCGCGTCGACGATCATCTCCTTGAGGTTCGCCATTTGCCGGGCGCGTTCGTCGCTCTCCCACAGGCTGACATGAACCATCGATCCCGACCGCGACGCGCCGGCGAAGTAACCGATGAGGCCAGGCAGGCTGCCGATTGCGGGCTTGAGATAGGCGCCTGTGTCGCGCGTCATGCGCTCGACTTCGGCGAAGCGGGCGGGATCGAAGTCGCCGCGCGAAACCCGGACGACCGCGGAAGCGGGAAGCGTAAGAGGCATGGGAGTCTCCTTGAAAAGCGTTCGGAGCGTCAGCAGGAGGCGTTTCGCCGCTGCGCGGTTCCGAGGATAAATCGTCAAGGCCGCCGCGCAACATTGACTAGTCGAGCTTCGCCTCGCCGCCGCCCTGCCAAAGGCGGAGCCTTGACCTCCTTTGCGAGGCGCTCGCGAAACGGCTTAAGCTTTGTTCCGAGCGCGGCGACAGCGTGCAGGGAGCCGCGTTTGGGCTAAGGCGACCACGCTCTCAGCAACGCAAGCATGACGGAGGCCGGGAATGATCGAGGTGAAGCGCCTGGGCGGAGGCGAGCCTCTCGATTTCGAAGTCGTCGTTCGCGAGGGAACGGGCGAGACCCGGCATCTCGTGAGAATGGCGCAAGAGACGCGCGCACGATTGGCCCCTCACGATACGCCGGAGCGCTGCATCGAAGCCGCTTTCCGATTCCTTCTCGATCGCGAGCCGAAAGAATCGATCCTCGCCCGTTTCGACGTGAGCGCCATCTCACGCTATTTTCCGGAGTTCGAGCGAGAATTGCCGCACTATCTCGATCGCACGCGATGATTGAACCACCGCGCTGAGCTACGCGACGCGGCTCGCTGTCGCGTGCGTCGCCTGAAGGGGCGGCGGGATTGTCGAGCCGCCGCCCGAGCCGCACAATCCTGATGGCGACAGAGCGCCTAGTAATTGCTCTGCGGAGCGACGGGCTGCGAATTATCCATTTCGCCGCCCATCGGGCCGCGCCGATACCGGTAATGGTGACGGTAAGAGTACGGAGTCGTGGCTGCGGCCCTCGTCTCAGGCGGGCTCATTTCGGGGGCCTGAGGCACTGTGGCCATGACGTTGTTCAGCGGTTTGTTGCCTTCCTGATTGCCGGCGAAGGCAAGAGTCGAGAGCGTCACGGCGCCCGCGATGAGGATCGAGCGGAACAAGAGGGGCATGGGAACCTCCCGGTAAGATTGATGCCGAGAACGCGACCCGCGCCCATGTGTTCCTCAGGCTCGCCAAAGAGATTTGATCCGACGCGGTCGGAGGGCCGGCGCGCAGGTCGCGCCCGTCGCCAAGCCGTAATTCACTAATATGCGTGCGGAATTTCAACCGAGCGCTTTGCGCCGGCGCTCGGATGCGCCGTCACGTGATCACGCTCGGCGCCGTCCGTCCGGTGCGCTTCTCGATCTCGGCGATCGAGCGGGAGAGCTGAATGAAATCGGCCAGCGCCGCCTGCGCGTCCTGGCCGAGATTGCCGGCCGGCGGCTCGTAACGCTCGATATAGACGCGCAGCGTCGCCCCGACCGTGCCGGTGCCGGACAGGCGGTACACGATCCGCGAGCCGCCCTCGAACATGATCCTGACGCCCTGCTTTTCCGTGTCGGAGCCGTCGACCGGATCGTGATAGGCGAAATCGTCGGCGGCGCTCACTTTATGCGCGCCGAAGGCCGTCCCGGGCAGGGTCGCAAATTGGCTCCGCAGCGCGTCCATCAGCCCGTTCGCGGCGCCGAGGTCCAGTTCCTCGTAATCGTGGCGCGTATAATAGTTGCGGCCGTACGTCGCCCAGTGCTCGCGCGCGAGGTCGGCGACCGAGATGCGGCGCTTGGCGAGGATGTTGAGCCAGAGCAACACCGCCCAGAGCCCGTCCTTCTCGCGCACATGGTTCGAGCCGGTGCCGGAGCTTTCTTCCCCGCACAGCGTCGCAAGGCCCGCGTCGAGCAGGTTGCCGAAGAACTTCCAGCCGGTCGGCGTCTCGTAGCATTTGATCCCGAGATGGGCGGCGACGCGATCGGCGGCGGCGCTGGTCGGCATGGAGCGGGCTATTCCGGCAAGGCCCTTGGCGTAGCCCGGCGCGTGCTTCGCGTTGGCCGCGAGCATGGCGAGCGAATCGGACGGCGTGATGAAGATGCCGCGGCCGAGAATGAGATTGCGGTCGCCGTCGCCGTCCGAGGCGGCGCCGAAATTCGGCGCTTCCGGCGACATCATCAGATCGTAGAGATCCTTCGCGTAGGTGAGGTTCGGATCGGGATGATGGCCGCCGAAATCGGGCAGAGGCGTTCCATTGACGACGGTGCCGCGCGCGGCGCCGAGTTCGTCCTCGAGAATGGCGTGGGCGTAAGGCCCGGTGACGGCGTGCATCGCATCGAAGCGCATCTTGAAGCCGGAGGCGAACAGATCCTCGATCGCCTCGAAATCGAACAGCGTCTTCATCAGCGCCTTGTAATCGGCGACCGGATCGACGATCTCGACGTCCGTATTCTCGACGCGGGTGACGCCGAGGCGATCGAGCTCGACATCCGGCGCGTCCGAAATCTTGTAGCGGGCGATCGCCTTGCTGCGGGCGAAGATCGCGTCAGTGATTTTTTCCGGGGCCGGGCCGCCGGCGCCGATATTGTACTTGACGCCGAAATCGCCGTCGGGGCCGCCGGGATTGTGGCTCGCAGAGAGGATGATCCCGCCAAAGGCCTGGCGGCCGCGAATGATGCAGGAGACGGCCGGGGTCGAGATCAGGCCGCCGCGGCCGACGAGCAGCCGGCCGAAACCGTTGGCGGCGGCGATCTTGATCACCTTCTGGATCGCCTCGCGGTTGTAATAGCGGCCGTCGCCGCCGACGACGAGGGTTTTGCCTTCGTAGCCGTCGAGCGAATCGAAGATCGACTGGATGAAATTCTCGACATAATGCGGCTGTTGGAAATGCGGGACTTTCTTGCGCAGGCCGGACGTGCCCGGCTTCTGATCGTCGAAGGGCTTGGTGTCGATGGTGAGGATCATGCCGCGGCGCTCCCTGCCCTGAACGGGCAGGCGTCGCGCCGGCCCCGGCGGGAGACTAGCTCCGTGTCATTCCCGCGCAAGCGGGAATCCAGGAGCGCCGCGGCCATGAGGCGAGGTTGAAGCGCCGCGGCGCCACGCCGGCCGATCTCCGTCAACGGCCACAGCCCGCCCGAACGCTGAAGGACTTCCTTTCGACGATGGCGCGACGGGCTATGGCCGGCGCCTCGCCCCGCTACGCCCCGGCGAGTGACGGCGATCGTCGGGCGCGGCTTGTTGGCGACCGTGAACTTTGGTGACAAAAGCGGCCAGAGGCCACTTTTGTCACCAAAGTTCACGGCAGCAAAAAGCCATCGCCGCGCGGAGGGGTCAAGGCTCGCCTCGCCATGGCCGTGCGCTTGGAGTACGTTCTCCGCGCCCGTTGTGGCGAGGCGACCGCGAAGCGGCTTGGCCTTGACGCCGAGCACGGCGATGGCATGCAGGATAAAGCGCGTGAACCGCCGTCCATGCGCTGTACCGTTGCAAGGCGCGTCCGCCGCCCTACGAATGGATTGCTTCGTCGCTGCGCTCCTCGCAATGACGGAGAGACGTCCCCCTCACTCCGCCTTGGCCGGCCACAGCCCCTTCTCGATATTCGCCGCGGCGATCACCGCTTGCGTCCGGCTTTCGACGCCGAGCTTCTGCAAGATCGCCGAGACATGCGCCTTCACCGTCGCTTCCGACACCGACAGCTCATAGGCGATCTGCTTGTTGAGCAAGCCTTCCGACAGCATCATCAACACGCGCACCTGCTGCGGGGTCAGCGAGGCGAGGCGGCGCAGCGCCAGGCTCGCCTGATCGGCCGGCGCAGCGAGGTCGAGTTCGGGCGGAATCCAGCGGCCGCCTTCGAGCACCGTCCGCACCGCCGCGCGCATCGTCTCGAGATCGAGCGATTTCGGAATGTACCCGGCGGCGCCGAGATCGATGCAGGCGCGCATCACCGCGGGATCGCGATTGGCCGAAACCACGACGACGGGGACGCCGGCGTGCTGGGCGCGCAGATAGATGAGGCCGGAAAAACCGCGCACGCCGGGCATGGCGAGATCGAGCAGCACCAAGTCCATGTCCGGCGTCGCCTCGAGCGCCGCGGTCAGCGTTTCGAGGTCGCGGGCCTCGTGAATCTCCGCGCCTTCGATGGCGCCGGTCAAAGCGTGGCGCAGCGCGCCCAGGATCAGGGGATGATCGTCGGCGATGAGGATATGGGTCTTGTCGTTCAACCAGGTCGTTCCCTCGCCTCGGTTCAGCGCTGCCGTTGCGAGGGCGGAAGCGACGAAGCAAACCACGCGCATGGCGCCGCGGTAGGAATGGATTGCTTCGCTTCGCTCGCAATGACGGTCATCTGACCTTCCGCCCTTGGCGGCGAGCGCCATTATATCTCCTGGCGGCGCCGGCCGCACCGCGCCTCTTACGGCCAGCGCGCTGTCGGCGGCAGCGAGGAGAGGATCGAATCGACGTTGCCGCCGGTCTTGAGGCCGAAAATCGTGCCGCGATCGTAGAGCAGGTTGAATTCGACATAGCGGCCGCGCCGCACGAGCTGCTCGTCGCGGTCCTCTTCGCTCCACGGCTTGCCGAGATTGGCCCGCACGATCTGCGGATAGAGGGTCAGGAACGTCTCGCCGAGATCCTGGGTGAAAGCGAAGATCGCGGCGTAGGCCTGATCGTCGGCGCAAACGAGGTCGTCGTAGAAAATGCCGCCGATTCCGCGCGGCTCGCCCCGGTGCTTCAAGAAGAAATACTCGTCGCACCACGCCTTGAAGCGCTGATGGGAGGCGACGCCGGCGTGGCGGCCGCAGAGCGCTTCCATCTCCCCGTGGAAGAGGCGGGCGTCGGGATCGTCCTGGCTGCGCCGGCGCGCCAGCATCGGCGTCAGATCGGCGCCGCCGCCGAACCATTGCCGGGTCGTGACGACGAAGCGCGTGTTGAGATGAACGGTCGGAATTTCCGGGCTCCAGGGATGCGCGATCAGCGACAGGCCGGCGGCCCAGAAGCGCGGATCGCTCTCGGCGCCTTTGATCTGCGCTGCGAATTCCGGCGCGAAAGTCCCGAACACGACCGACGAATGTATGCCCGCCTTTTCGAACAGGCGGCCGCGCAGAAGGGCCATGCGGCCGCCGCCGCCAGGCGCGCCGGAATGGTCGGCGCGCGACCATGGCTTCAGTTCGAACCGCCCGGGCCTGGCGCCGTCGCGGCCGGGCGCTTCGTCCTCGAGCGCCTCGAACGCGGCGACGAGCCGGCGCTGAAGCTTTTCGAACCATTCGGCGGCAGCGTCCTGGCGCGCCGACAGCGCATCGTTCATTCAGCGCCTCTCCTCGTCGCGGGGCCCGATCTGGCGGATCGCTTCGCTGAGCGCGATTGCCGCCGCGACGCTGACATTGAGCGAGCGCGTCGACGGCCGGATCGGAATGCGCAGGCGCGCGTCGGCCGCCGCATGGACCTCGTCGGGAACGCCGGCCGATTCGCGCCCGACCAGGATCACGTCGCCGGCGGCGAAGGCGAAATCCCAATGCGCGATCTCGGCCCTCGTCGTCAGCAGAACGAGCCGGCGCGCGCTCGCTCGCCGCCATTCCTCGAAGGCGCGCCACGAATCATGGCGCGCGATCGTCACCTGGTCGAGATAATCCATGCCGGCCCGGCGGAAATGACGATCCGAACTCGGAAAGCCGGCCGGCCCGATGATCGCCGCGGCGACGCCGAAACAGGCGCAGCTCCGCAACATCGCGCCGGCGTTTTGGGCGATGTCCGGCTGGTAAAGCGCCAGCGTCAGACGCATCGGCTCGAGGCTCATCGCCTCGCTCTAAAGCCAAGCCCGAAAAAGGAAAAGCCGGAATCCGGTCCGGGCCGAGACGGCGCCGCGGAAAAGCCCGCGCGAGCGTGACGACAAGCCGCGCCCAGGCCTCGGCGCCGCCTATGGACAGAAGGAAAGAAGGGTGCGAAATAGCGCCGAAACGGCCAGCCGGGGCGCGCATTGCTGAAAAGCCGCGCGGCGCTGAAAGCCGTCGGGCGCAAAGCGCGCCTGAAAGGGGTCAACGCGGAGGCGCTTCGAGCTTGGCTCGCCCGCGCCGCGCCTCGGCTTGCCGGCCAAGGCGGGAAGAGAAGAGATTGGGGGTTCATTTGTCTGGCGAGGCCACGGTCGATCAGTCCCGCAGGGATTTTCTGTTCATCGCCACAGGCGCCGCCGCCGCGGTCGCAGCCGGCGCGACGGTTTGGCCGCTGATCGACCAGATGAACCCCGACGCGTCGACCCTCGCTCTGTCGTCGACCGAGATCGACCTCGGCGCCGTCCCCGAGGGCCAGATCCTCACCGTGAAATGGCGCGGCAAACCCGTCTTCGTCCGCCATCGCACGAAGAAGGAAATCGAAGAAGCGCAGAATACGCCGCTCAACGAGCTGCGCGACCCGCAGAGCGACGCCCAGCGCGTCAAGAAGCCGGAATGGCTGATCGTCATCGGCGTCTGCACCCATCTCGGCTGCATCCCGCTCGGCCATCAGGGCAAGTATGACGGCTGGTTCTGCCCCTGCCACGGCTCGGTCTATGATACGTCGGGCCGCATCCGCCAGGGGCCGGCGCCGGCCAATCTCGAAGTTCCGGAATATGCGTTCTTGTCCGACAGCAAAGTGCGGATCGGCTGAGGCGGCGCTTCGCCAAAGCGCCGCCTCGCCCAATCTCACGCCTCGCCCTAGAGAAACACAATCATGAGCGGAACTTCGACCTACGTCCCCAAGAGCGCGCTGGGCAAATGGTTCGAGAGCCGGCTGCCGATCATCGGGCTGGTTCACTCGTCCTTCGTCGCCTATCCGACGCCGCGCAACCTCAACTATCTTTGGACGTTCGGCGCGATCCTCTCCTTCATGCTGGCGGCGCAGATCGTCACCGGCGTGATCCTGGCGATGCATTACGTGCCGCAGGCCAATCTCGCCTTCGACTCGGTCGAGCACATCATGCGCGACGTCAATTATGGTTGGCTGTTGCGCTATCTGCACTCGAATGGCGCGTCGATGTTCTTCTTCGCTGTCTATGCGCACATTTTCCGCGGCATCTATTATGGATCGTACAAGGCGCCGCGCGAGGTCTTATGGATTCTCGGCGTCATCATCTACCTACTCATGATGGCGACGGCTTTCATGGGCTATGTCCTGCCTTGGGGCCAGATGAGCTTCTGGGGCGCGACCGTCATCACCAACCTGTTCTCGGCGATCCCGCTGGTCGGCAAGAGCATCGCCACCTGGCTCTGGGGCGGCTACGCCGTCGGCGATCCGACGCTCAACCGCTTCTTCTCGCTGCACTACCTGCTGCCGTTCATGATCGCCGGCGTGGTCGTGCTGCATGTCTGGGCGCTGCATGTCGTCGGCCAGAACAATCCCGACGGCGTCGAGGTCAAGAACGTCGCCCGCGACACGGTGGCGTTCACGCCCTATGCGACCTTGAAGGACGTGTTCGGGCTGGCGGTGTTCCTGATCGTCTACGCCTGGTTCGTCTTCTACATCCCGAACTATCTCGGCGACGCCGACAATTACATCAAGGCCAATCCGCTGCAGACGCCGGCGCGCATCGTGCCGGAATGGTATTTGCTGCCGTTCTACGCGATTCTGCGCGCGATCCCGAACAAATTGCTCGGCGTCATCGCGCTGTTCTCGGCCATCGCCCTGCTCGCCTTCCTGCCCTGGCTCGACACGTCGCCGGTCCGCTCGGCCAAATACCGGCCGGTCTTCCGCGTCTTTTTCTGGGCGTTCGTGGCGGTCTGTCTCGGCCTCGGCTGGCTCGGCTCGCAGGAAATCACCGACGCCTACGTTCTGGCCGCCCGCATCCTGGCGATCTGCTACTTCGCCTTCTTCCTTGTCGTGCTGCCGCTGCTCGGCCTTTTGGAGACGACGCGGCCGCTGCCGCCGAGCATCGCCGACGCGGTGCTGGCGCGAACCAAGGGCGGTTCGGCCAATGTGGCGGTCGGCCCCGCCGAAAAGAGCGCGGTTTGATGGGCGAGCGATCCGAGAGAATGACGATGATCCGTTTGAGAACAATCGCCCTCGCCTCGGCGGCGCTGCTCGGCTTCGCCGCCTTCGCGCCCGCCGGCTTCGCCGCCAACGAGCAGCCGAGCCCGCCGCCGGCCAACGAAGCCAAGCAGGGCGCCAGCCAGCCGACGCCGCCGACCGAGGCCGGCGAAGAGCAGCCCTCGCCGACGCGCCAGAGTTGGAGCTTTTCCGGCTTGTTCGGGACCTACGATCAGGCGCAGTTGCAGCGCGGCTTCAAGGTCTATCACGACGTCTGCGCCAATTGTCACTCGCTCAGCATCCCGTTCCGGACCTTGAGCGACCCGACCGGGCCGGGCTTCAGCGACGCGCAGGTCAAGGCGCTTGCGGCGACCTATCAGGTCACCGACACGGAGCCGAACGACAAGGGCGAATACGCCAAGCGGCCGGGCCGGCCCTCCGATCTCATCCCCGGCCCGTACCCGAATCCCGAAGCCGCCGCCGCGGCGCTGGGCAAGGCGCCGCCGGACATGTCGACCTTGGTCAAGGCGCGCAAATATGAGCGCGGCTTTCCCTGGTTTATCTTCGACGCGCTGCCTTTCGACCAGTACCAGGAGGTCGGGGCCGATTACGTCTATGCGGTGCTGAACGGCTATACGAAAGCCGACGATCTCAACTGGAACCTCTATTACCCCGGCCACAAGATCGCGATGCCGAAGCCGCTCTCGGACGGCCAGGTCGACTATACGGACGGGACGCCGACCACCGTGGCGCAATATGCGCGCGACGTGGTGTCGTTCCTCTACTGGGCGTCGGAGCCGACCCTGGTCGAGCGCAAGAAGATCGGCATGCGGGTGATGGTCTTCTTGATCGTCCTCTCCGCCCTGCTCTATTTCACCAAGAAGCGGGTCTGGGAGAAGGCGCACTGATGCGGAGCACAGAATTCCTCCTTCCCGCAAAGCGGTGAGAAGGACCGGGTGAGGGGGGCGGCCGGAACTCGAAAGGTCGAGAATAGCCAGACGCCAGATCAGAGCGCGGGGACGAGCATCGCGATGCCCGAACTGTTTTTGATCCTAATGTACGGGCCGCGGAAGAGAAAAAACCGGCCGTAAACCCTTGCCCAAACCGCAAAGGGCGGCTCAAGGGCAGAAAAAGCGCGGCCAGGGTTATTTTCCCTATTTGATCGACAAATTGTATTGTTAGCAATTTGAGAACGAATAAACTACAGGGTTGTTACAGGAACCAAATCCGGGAGAGGACCGGTGGTTGAGAGAGTTTCCCTGGGATTTGCTCCCCCAGATCGCGCCGACCTTCGGCAAAAGATCGCTGCCTCAATCGCTAAAGGCATGACCGACGAAGAGCTTGCGGAACAGCGCGCTAGCTTCGTTTATGGCAACGCTCCGGCTGATTCTAAGATCACGAAGGATTCCGCCCGCCACGCCGTTGCGCACACGAGAATAGGCGTCCGGTAATTAAGCGAGCAACCCCGCCCGGATCGGCGGGGTTGCTCGTTAGTGGGGGCGAAAAACGTGTTTGTCCTCGAACAAGAAGATCAAGACTTATATGACCGCCTGCAAGAGCGGAATCTTGCCAGACAGTACGATCTGCTCATTAATTGTATCGAAATAGGAATTATTCAGGGCGTCCGGTCATTCGATAAATTTCTGCTTTGGTCACTGAACGCCGCTGCGGTCGCCAATATCTCTCAATTTGGCGGTCGGTTCCGTGAAGAACCGGTCTATTTAAAGGACCATAAACCTCCGCACTTCGAAAAAGTCCCCCATTTGATGGATCAATTCATAAGTACGGTACAAGAGAATTGGTTTGTCTGGTCCGAATTTGCGCTCGCTTCTTATGTTTTATGGCGCTTAAATTGGATCCATCCGTTTATTGAAGGAAACGGCCGCACTGCCCGAGCGGCATGCTATTTCGTAATCTGCGTGAAATCGGGGGGCTTGCTCGGCGGCGGAATTATTTTACCTGAACGAATTCGCCATGATAGGTCGCCTTACTATGAAGCGCTGAGCGAAGCTGATCGTGCGTGGGAAAATGGCGACCTGAATTTCCCGCGAATGGAAGAGTATATCTCCCGCCTCCTGGACGAGCAGGTCATGGACACTCCCCTTCATGCCCATAGCAACGAGGCTGTGACGCCAGCCTTCGGCGACGCTTCTAATTCAAACTGAGACACTGCCCTGCGGTTCTTGTTCTTTGCAAGGTATTCTTCGGGGGCCGCGAGCCAGCTTACAAACTATGACGGATTGCGCTCTTTCTTCGGCAGGCGGATGGACTAGGCAGAGTCCCTCACCTGACCCTCCCACCGCGTCGCAGCCGACGCCAAGGAGTCAGTAATGGCCAAATCCATTATCGGCGTCATCGGCGGCTCGGGCGTCTACGACCTTCCCGGCCTGACCGATCTCCGCGAAGAAAAGATCGCCACGCCCTGGGGCGAACCCTCCGACGCCTTGCGTTTCGGCCGAATTGGCGACACCCAGGCGGTGTTCCTGCCGCGGCACGGCCGCGGCCACCGCTTTTCGCCGTCAGGCGTCAATTATCGCGCCAATATCGACGCGCTGAAGCGCGTCGGCGTGACCGACATCGTTTCGGTCTCGGCCTGCGGCTCGTTCAAGCGCGAACTCTATCCTGGCCTGTTCGTGCTGATCGACCAGTTCGAAGACCGGACCTATCGCCGCCAGAACAGTTTCTTCGGCGACGGCTGCGTCGCCCATGTCTCGATGGCCCATCCGATCTCGCCCGGCCTGCAGCGACGCATCGCCGACGCCGCCGCGGCGGAGGGAATCGCCTTCAAGCTGAACGGCGCTTACGTCTGCATCGAGGGCCCGCAATTCTCCACGCTCGCCGAGTCGCTTCGCTTCCAGGCGCAGGGCGCCGACGTGATCGGCATGACTGCGGCGACCGAAGCCAAGCTCGCCCGCGAGGCGGAGATTTCGTACGCGACCATCGCGATGGTCACCGACTACGATTGTTGGCACGAGGAGCATGGCGCGGTCGACGTCGCCGCGGTGATCAAGGTCCTGCAAGAGAACGCCGCCCACGCGGCGACGTTGGTCGGCCGGGTCCTGCGCGATTTCCCGGCCGAGCATGAGCCCTGCCCGATCGGCTCCGACAGGGCGCTCGACAACGCGATCATGACGCATCCGAGCCGCCGCGATCCGACGCTTCTCGCCAAGCTCGACGCCGTCGCCGGCCGCGTGCTGAAGGGCTGACCCCGCTTGCATGAGCCGACTTCGTTCATAGGTTGAGGCCGCGAACGCGCGGCCGCCGGAGACAGCGGATGACCATCGATTGGGCGCATTTCACGCCAGGCTCGGGCTTCGCCGGCGGCTTGCTCATCGGCTTGGCGGCGGCGATTCTGATTTTAGGCGCCGGGCGCGTCCTGGGCGCGGCCGGCATTCTCGGCGGCGCGCTCGCCGCGCGCCCTGGCGATACAGCTTGGCGCCTGTCGCTGATCGCCGGCCTCTTGCTTGCGCCGAGCCTCCTTGGGCTTTTCGGCGCGGCGGACCGGCCGCGTTTCGACGTCTCTTGGCCCGTTCTGATCGCCGGCGGATTGCTCGTCGGCTTCGGCACGCGGCTTGCCTCCGGCTGCACGAGCGGGCACGGCGTCTGCGGGGTGGCGCGGCTGTCGCGGCGTTCGCTCGTCGCCACCGCGTTGTTCATGCTGGCGGGCTTTGCGACGGTGTTCGTCGTACGTCACGTCGTCGGTTGAGGACGCCATGCGCAACCTCCTCTGCTTCATCGTCGGTCTCCTCTTCGGCGTCGGCCTTTGCGTCTCCGGCATGACCCATCCCGACAAGGTGCTCGGCTTCCTCGATCTCGCCGGCTCATGGGATCCCTCGCTTGCTTTCGTGATGGCCGGCGCGGTTCTCGTCGCCTCCGTTGCGTTCAGCCTCGCCAAACGCAGGCTGCGCGACCTGTTCGGCGCGCCCCTCGCCTTGCCGGACGCCCTCGCGATCGATTGGCCCCTGGTCGCCGGCAGCTTGATTTTCGGAATCGGCTGGGGACTCGTCGGGGTCTGTCCCGGGCCAGGGATCGTCGATATCGGCTTTCTCGAAAGGAAAGCGCTGGTCTTTGTAGCGGCGATGGCGATCGGCATGGTAATTCACAAATTCGCCGATCTTCGCGCGCCGGCGCAGCGCGCCCTCGAAGAAGACGCCTGAAAGCCGGCTTGAACGAGGCAAGGGCAAGGGGCTTTTCACAGGCATGATCGAACGCGTGCTCGAAAGACTTCTGTTCGGCAGCCGCTGGCTGCTGGCGCCCTTCTACGTCGCGCTGGCGATCGGCTTGATCGAGCTCTTGGTCAAGACGGGCGAGAAAGTTTACGACCTCTCGCGCAGCTTTCTCGGGCTCAGCGAATCCGGGATGATCCTCGGCGTCCTATCGATCGTCGATCTGACCTTGACCGGCTCGCTGGTTGTTATCGTGATCTTCTCCGGCTACGTCAATTTCGTCTCGCGCGTCGATGCGAGCGCGCACCGCGATTGGCCGCAATGGATGGCCAGCATCGAGTTCAGCGAGCTCAAGCTGAGAGTGATGGCGTCGATCGTCGCGATCTCGGCGGTCAAGCTGCTCGAAGCCTATATGGATATCGACCAGACGTCGGACCGCGACCTCTGGTTTCTGGCCGGCATTCACCTGACCTTCGTCGTCTCGGCCCTGCTCTTGGCGTTCGCCGACCGCCTCGGCCATCGGCCGGAGAACGGCGCGACGCACTGAACCCGCGCGGCGCTCTCCCGAACCGACGCAGGATTGTCCGGGAAAGGGCTGCGCCTCGGTCCGGCGATTTGGCTTATTTTCAACAGCGCGGCGCCACGCCGCCCGATCGCCGTCAACCCGCCGTGGCGCCTCGAAGGTACGCGCAACGCGACGTCTGCCCGCGCGGCGCCATGGCGGGTGCTTCGCTTGCGCTCCGCCCCTTCCGGGTGACGGCGATCGCTCGGCGTGGCTCTTGGTTGCAAAAGGTCATCGAGGCGGCGCGGGTCAGGGCTCGCGAAGCGCAACGGAGCGACCGGCGAAGCCGGCTTGGCCTTGAGGCGCGCCTGCCTCGATGGCGGCTCGGTGTTTGGGGATTTGCGTCCTCGAGCGCGCTCTTTCTGAGTCTCGATCGCCAGAAGCCCGCGAGGGCTACCTTTCCAGCAGCACTTGGCGGCACGCCGGCGGCAATTGCGCGAGCGTCAGCGGCTTGGCCGGCGGCCCCGGCTTGGGATGCAGCGCCTCGTCGGTGAACCACCAGTCGAGCGATTTGTCGCAGCCGTCGCCGGGCGGGACCGGCTCCTGCGGCCGGCATTCCTCCTCGCCCTTGGGACAGGCGAGGCGCACGTGGAAATGATAATTGTGCCCCCAATAGGGACGTACTTTTCTCATCCAGGCCTGGCCCTTATAGGCTTGGCACAGCGCCTTCTTGATCGCCGCGTTGACGAAGATGCGCTCGACCTCCGGCTCTTCGGCCGCGGCTTTGATGATTTCCCCCTGACGCGGCGTCCAATGGGCGGGATCGACCGAGAGCCCGTCCTCGCTCACCATGTTGACCGCCGACATTTCTTCGCGCTCCGCGCGGGTCAAGCGGCGGTCAGGCATCGGCGTCAGCCAAATATCGACGTCGAGGCCGATCTGATGCGAAGCGTGGCCGGTCAGCATCGGCCCGCCGCGCGGCTGCGACATGTCGCCGACGAGCAGGCCCGGCCATATCCCTTCGGCCGCCGCTTTCTTCGAGAAGCGCTCGAGAAAGGCGAGCAGCGCCGGATGGCCCCAATTGCGGTCGCGCGACAAGCGCATCACCTGCCAGGTCTCGCCGTCGACCGGCAGGGCTTTGGCGCCGGCGAGACAGCCGCGCGAGTAAAAGCCGATCGAGCGCGCTTGTACGTCGGCCGGCGTCAAGGCGCGGCCGAACAATTGCTTGGCGGCGAGGCCAGGATCGTTCGGATTGGCGAGCGGCGGCAACGGCTGAGGATTGAGCGTTCCCTTCTCCTGCCCGGCGGCTCCGCCGCCGAGCAATGCGAGACCGAACGCGACGAGCAGAAGCTTCGAAGGCGGACGCCGTTTCGACATTCGTTCAAGCGCCTTTCTCGGCGACGATGAAGAGGCGCGGAAAGCGCAGCAGCGCGCGGCCGTCCGGCAAGGGCGGATAGGCTTCGGCGATTGCGGCGCGGTATCGCTCGAGGAACGCCGCCTTCTCCGCCGGATTCAGCGGATCGAGGAAGGGGCGAAGCCCGGTCCCCTTGACCCATTCGACGATCGCGTCAGGCCCGGCGAGAATATGCGCGTAAGTCGTGCGCCAGAGATTGAGACGCGCCGCGCGTGGCGCGAGAGCGGCGTAATACTCTTCGAACGATCCGAGCGGCTCGCGCGCAGCCGCGGCCTCAGCGAGTTTGGCCGCGAACGGCTCGAGCGACGCGGTCTCGCGCATGAGCCTATGCGTCGGCTCGTCGAGATTGTCGGGCATCTGAACCGCCAAACGTCCGCCCGGCGCCAAACTCTCGATGAAACGCGCCATGAGGTCGATGTGTCGCGGCGTCCATTGCATCACCGCGTTGGCGAAGATCACGTCAGGCGGCGCTTCGGGCCGCCACATTGCGAGATCGGCTTTTTCGAATCTGACCTTGGCCAGCCGTTTGCGCGCTTTGGCGAGCATGTCGTCCGAATTGTCGATTGCGATCGCGTCGGCCTCGGGAAATCGGGCCACGAGAATCTCGGTGGAGTTGCCCGGCCCGCAACCAAGATCGACGACCCGCCGCGCGGTCCCGCCGACCTGCGCCAACAGATCGGCGGCCGGGCGGGTGCGCTCCGCTTCGAATTGCAGATATTGACGCGCGTCCCAATCGCTCATTCGCCGAATTTCCTCTTGACGCCTGTCGGCGAAGACGAGGCTGAGCGCCCGGCCGAAGCGCGCATGCAAATCGCCCGCGATTCAATTATTTGCAGGCAAAGATGGCGTTCGCGCCGCGGCCCGCCGACAAAATTCTGTCGCACAACCGCCAAAATTGTCGAGGCCGAGATTTTTTTTCGCCGCTGTGACAAATCGAACTTTCCTTACGTCACAAGGTCTTGCGCTTCGACCGGTCGCGGCCTGTTAAACTCGCGGCCCGCGCGGCCGCGGCAGCGTGAAGCTTTTGTTACGACTCATGTTGCTCGCCCTCAGCGACCATGCAATAGTTTCGGGGTCGGCAGCAACGCTGATCGACGCTTCACAAACGATAACATTTTCAGTGGCTGGCCATGCATTGGCGGTCAGAGGGGGACGTCGTGCGCGCAAACGGCATCGTTGAAGAAAATCATGAAACGCTAGAAAATAAGCCCTGTTTGACCTTATTGATTTCATAGCTCGCAGCTAGGTTCGAACAATTTAGCGCCTGATTTCCGCAGCGCGACGTCTGCGGCAAGGGAAAATCATGCCTGATCAATCCGCCGCCGGCTATGCCGGCGATATTTCCCCATCCGAGGCCTATTCGATCCTTGAAAAGGACGAGAGCGCCGTTCTGGTCGACGTCCGCACCAAGGCCGAATGGGCCTATGTCGGCGCGCCGGATCTCGCCGCCCTCGGCAAAAAGACCCTGTTTATCGAATGGCAGGAATTTCCTTCGATGACGGTCAATTCGAATTTTGCGGCGAAGCTCGAGGCGGCGCTGCGCGAAAAAGGCGCCGGGCGCGACGCGCCCGTACTTTTCTTGTGCCGCTCCGGCGCGCGCTCGCGAGCCGCCGCCATCGCCATGACCGCGGCCGGCCATACGCAGTGTTTCAACATTGCGGACGGCTTCGAAGGACCGCTCGACGAGCAGCGCCACCGCGGCGCGACCGCCGGATGGAAGGCGCAAGGCCTCCCCTGGTCTCAATCCTGAAGAGCTTGCCATGATTCATTCCTCAATTCCGGCGCGCGCCGAAGCCGTCGCAACTTTCGAGATGAAGAATCGCGCCATGCTGCAGCCGACCGACGAATTCTCGAACCGCCTCCAGGCCTGGAAAAAATGCACGATGCGCTTGCGCGCCGAGCTCGGCGAGGACGTCTATTCGAGCTGGTTCGGCCGGCTCGAGCTCGACGAGATCATCGACGGCGAGGCGCGGCTGTCGGTGCCGACGAAGTTCCTGAAGAGCTGGATCGACAATCACTATATCGACCGGATTCTCGCGGCGATGAAGGCCGAGTTCGCCGACGTCGACGGGCTGACGCTTTCGGTACGATCGACGACCCGACCGGCCGGCGGATTCAGCGAGGCGCGCGCCAAGTCTGTCGCGCCCGAGCCGAGTCCGACGCCGCCGCCGGAGCGCGAGCCGCCGCGCGCGAGCGGCAAGCGCGGCGACTATGCCGCGAACGAGGAGGCGATGGCCGGCTCGCCGCTCGACCGCCGGCTGACTTTCGCAACTTTCCTCGTCGGCAAGTCGAACCAGCTCGCCTATTCGGCGGCGCAGAAGATCGCCGAGCAGCGGCCCGGCCAGCCGCCGGCCTTCAGCCCGCTCTATATCCACGCGTCGGTCGGCCTCGGCAAAACGCATCTTTTGCAAGCCGTGGCGCACGCCGCGACCCAGCAGGGGCGGCGGGCGATCTATCTGACCGCCGAGCGCTTCATGTACGGTTTCGTCGCGGCGTTGCGCGCGCAAACCGCGATCGCCTTCAAGGAAGCGCTGCGCTCGATCGATCTTCTGATTTTCGACGACGCGCAGTTCCTGCAGGGCCGCTCCATCCAGCATGAATTCTGTCACGCCCTGAACGCGCTGGTCGACGCTGGACGCCAGGTCGTCGTCGCCGCCGACCGGCCGCCGAACGAATTGGAGTCGCTCGAAGAGCGGGTGCGCTCGCGGCTCGCCGGCGGGCTCTGCGTCGAAATGGGCGCGCTCGACGAGGCGCTGCGCTTGAAAATTCTCGAGGCGCGCGTCGCCGCGGCGCAGGCTCTGCAGCCCGGCTTCGAGGTGGCGTCGCCGGTCCTCGCCTACGTCGCCAAGACGATCAACTCGAACGGCCGCGATCTCGAAGGCGCGGTCAATCGCCTCCTCGCTCATTCTTCGATCGCCGGGCAGCGACACACGATCGAAAGCGCCGAGATCGCGATCCGCGATCTGGTGCGCACGCGCGAGCCGAAGCGCGTCAAGATCGAGGATATCCAGAAGCTGGTCGCCAACCGCTTCAGCGTGACGCGCGCCGACATCCTCTCGGCGCGACGCACCGCGACCGTGGTCAAGCCGCGGCAGATCGCGATGTACCTCTCCAAAGTGCTGACGCCGCGCTCGCTGCCCGAGATCGGCCGCCGTTTCGGCGGACGCGACCATACGACGGTGCTGCACGCCGTACGCAAGATCGAGGGCCTCGCCAAGACGGATTCGAGCCTCAATGAAGAGCTCGAACTGTTGAAGCGCATGCTGTTGGAATGAGCGGGCGAACGTCGGCGGCGCCCCAGTCCGAGCCCATGTCGCTCATCTTCAAGATCGTCGCCGAAGCCGAATGGCGCGCGGCTGAAACGCAGGGCGCCTTCGAAGGCTCGGCCGTCGACCGCGCCGACGGATTCATTCATTTCTCCACCGCCGAACAAGCGCCGGAGACGGCGGCGCGGCATTTCGCCGGGCAGACGGGACTGCTGCTCGCCGCGATCGACGCCGACGCGCTCGGGCCGGCCCTGAAATGGGAGCCGTCGCGCGGCGGCGCGCTGTTCCCTCATCTCTACGGCGCGCTGCCGCTCTCCGCGGTGCGCTGGGCGCGGCCGCTGCCGCTCGGCGCCGACGGGCGCCATGTCTTCGGGACGCTCGACGGATGATCGCCGCGCTCTACGCGCTGGCGCGGCCGCTTCTCTTTTCGTTCGATCCTGAAACTGCGCATCGGCTGGCGATCGCGGCTCTGTCCGTCGTCCCGCGCGCGCCGGCTGAGCCTGACCCGCGCCTCGCCACGACAGCGTTCGGCCTCTCCTTTCCCAATCCGCTCGGCGTCGCCGCGGGCTTCGACAAGAACGCCGAAGCGCCGGACGGCCTGCTCGGCCTCGGCTTCGGCTTTGTCGAGATCGGCACCCTGACCCCCCTGCCCCAGCCCGGCAATGAACGGCCGCGCCTGTTTCGCCTGCCGCGCGATCAAGCGCTGATCAATCGGCTCGGCTTCAACAATCAGGGCTACGCGGCGGCGCATGCGCGGCTCGCGCGCCGAGCGGCGCGCGGCGTCGTCGGCGTCAATATCGGGCCGAACAAGGATTCCGCAGACCGGGTCGGCGACTATGTCGCCGGGATAAGAGCCTTCGCCGACGTCGCCAGCTACTTCACGATCAATGTCTCTTCCCCGAACACGCCGCATTTGCGCGACCTGCAGCAGCGCGCGGCGCTGGACGAGTTGATCGCCCGCGTCCTCGATGCGCGCGACGCCTGCGCCGAGCGCCGGCCGGTTCTGGTCAAAATCGCGCCCGATCTCGACCTTGCCGCGCTCGACGACATCGTCGCCGTGGCGCGCGCCCGCCGCCTCGACGGCATGATCGTCTCGAACACGACGATCTCGCGCCCTGCCGGCCTCGCCGGCCCCGCCGCGCGAGAAGCGGGCGGGCTTTCCGGCCGGCCGCTCTTTCCGCTGGCGACGCGGCTGCTCGCCGAGACGTACCTGCGCGTCGACAGGGCGTTTCCGTTGATCGGCTGCGGCGGGATCGACAGCGCCGCGGCGGCCTACGCGAAAATCCGCGCAGGCGCGAGCCTGACGCAGCTCTATTCCGCATTGATCTTTCGCGGGCCGGCGCTGGTCGGAGAGGTCCTGGCCGGGTTGAGGGCGCTGGTCGAGGCCGATGGGCTCACGTCCATCGACGAAGCGGTGGGCGTCGGGGCGCGCGCATTGGCGTCAGGCGAAGCGCCTCGATAGGTTCGACGCCCTACATGTACGAGAATCCGCGTTCTACCGCTGCCCTGTCGCGGCCGCGCCGTCGGATTGCCCTTCGCCGTTCCCGACGCCCGTCAAGACCCGTTCGATCGGAGTCGGCGACGCCCTGAAGAGACCGTTATAGGGAGCGCTCAAGTCGACAATCGCGAAGACGGCCGTCGACACCGCGGCCGCGCCGACGGCCATGACGGCGTAAGCCATGCGGTTGCCGCCGGCCGTAAGACCAAATCCGCAGAACAGCAAACTCACCCAGGCGATCACAATGGCAAGGAGCGGATAGGAGACCGGGTCGGTCAGCGCCAGCGCCATTTGCAACCGCGCCTGACCAACGGAAGAGTGCGCTTGATTGGCCGCGGAGAGCGCCAATCTTTGCGACTCGGTGGACGGACGGAGCAAATCCAGGGCCGATTGGCCGGCGCGCAGATTTTCAACCGCAGCGCGATAGTTGCGGGAGACGAAGTCGACGTCGTGCGAGCCCCATATATCATCGATCGTTCGCGCCAGCCGCTCGCGCAGCTTCGCCCGCGCCGGCGCCGCATCAGGCCCGTAATCGGCCAAAGCGAGATCTTCCTGGAGGTAGCGCACTGCTAGATTTTGTACTGCAGTATTCTGGCCGGCGTAAACGCCGTAAGCGGTCCAGATCAGCAGGCCCGTCACCAACGCCGATAGCAAGGTCATCAGTCCGGAGACCGCCGAGATCATGTCCTTGGACCGGCCGGTCGTGTAACGCTCGGGCAACCTCCGCCGCAAGAGCAGGCCGAGCCCGCCCCCTCCAAATGCGAGCAATCCGGCAAAGAGCGCGATCACGACCGAATCCATGATCCTCCCCCAACTTCCGCTCTACCGAGGTACCTCCCGCCCACCAAAAGCCGATCGATTTCTCCGAAGTCACGCAGCAGGCCGACGCTGAAGGACGCGGCCTCGGCCCGCCTCACCGCGAGCGGCGCGAATCGAGCAACCGGATGACGAGCCAGATCGGCACGACGACGATGGCGCCGGTCAGCAGCGTCCGCCCGAATTGGCGGAAATCGACGAGCCCCTCGTCGATGATCCGGCGGACGAGCCGCCCGACGCTGGCGACGATGTCGCCCGGCTCGACGCCGAACATGACCAGGAGCACGCCGACGATGAAGGAGACGACAATGAGCCTGACCGCGACCGCCGCCGGCGAGCCGCCGAGGAAACGCTCGAGATTCGGATTGGCCATGTCGATGATCCTTCGATCTGGTAAGGCGTGCGCCTCTAGCATATCGAAGGCCGCAGGTCGAAATCCGCGCGCCAGGGGGGCGCTTGGAGCCCCGCAGCTCAGTTGGCGGAGATCGGCCGGATGCGGAAGAAGACCTTCCGCCGCCGCTCCTCCGCCCGGATCTTGGTCCTGACCCGCATCAGGTCCTTCCAGCCGACATAGCCGACCAAGCGGCCGTCATCCGGCGAGATCACACAGACATGCGCCGGCGCACCTCGCTCTCGACCATCGAGCCGCGGTCGCCGGCAAGGACCACGGCGCCGCGGTCCATGACCACGTAATCGTCGCAAAGGTCGCGCGCCCATTCGAAATATTGCTCGACGATCAGGATCGCCATCTCGCCTTTCTGACGAAGGTAGGCGATGGCGCGGCCGATATCCTTGATGATCGAGGGCTGGATGCCTTCGGTCGGCTCGTCGAGCACGAGCAGTTTCGGCCGGGTGACCAGGGCGCGGCCGATCGCCAATTGCTGCTGCTGGCCGCCGGAAAGATCGCCGCCGCGCCGGCCAAGCATGTCGGAAAGGACGGGGAACAGGCTGAAAATCTCGTCGTCGATGAAGCGCCTGGCGCGGGGCTGCGTGACGAGGCCGGTGAGGAGATTTTCGCGTACGGTCAGGAGCGGAAAAATCTCGCGGCCCTGCGGCACATAGCCGATTCCGCGGCGGGCGCGCTGATGGGCGGGCAGAGCGCCGATCTCCTCGCCTCGCCAGGAGATCGCGCCGGAATTGATCGATTGCAGGCCGACGATCGCGCGCAGCAGCGACGACTTGCCGACGCCGTTGCGGCCGAGCACGCAAGTGACCTTGCCGATCTCGGCCTTGAGCGATACGCCGCGCAAAGCCTGCGCCGCGCCGTAAAAGAGGTCGATCTTATCGACGCTCAGCATGGGCGTACCCCCGGCGACCGCAACCTGTCATTCCCGCGTAAGCGGGAATCCAGGAAACCTCCGCGCTCGAAAGCTAGCTCAGCCTGGATTCCCGCTTGCGCGCAGGGCTGTCCGAGGAAAATGAGGGCAAATTTGACGCTCGGAGCGCGCCCGTCGCGAAACAAGGCGATATCGAGTTTATTCGCGGGCTTCTGACGAGCGAGACTCAGTAACGAGCGCGCTCGAGAAAGCAAATCCCGAACACCGCGCTGCCATCGAGGCGGGCGCGCCTCAAGGCCACGCCGGCTTCGCCGGTCGCTCCGCTCCGCTTCGCGAGCCTTGACCCGCGCCCGCCTCGATGGCCTTTTTGCAACCAAGACGTTTTGCTGACCGAAACGGCCGAACGGCCGGTTTCGGCAGCAAAACGTCTTGGTCGCCAATAGCCACGCCGAGCGATCGCGGTCACCCGAAGGGGCGGAGCGCAAGCGAGGCGCCCGCCATGGCGCCGCGCGGGCGGATATCGTTGCGCGCGTACCTTCGAGGCGCCATGGCGGGTTGACGGCGATCGGGCGGCGTGGCGCCGCAGTGTCGAAAGCAAGCCAAACCGCCGGACCGAGGCGCAGGCCTTTCCCCGGACATCCCTGCGCTTGCGCGGGAATGACACGTCCGTCATTGCGAGCGAAGCGAAGCAATAGCGGCGAAGATTGATTGAAGCGAACCATCCTCACCGCCCCAGATACACTTCGATCACGCGCTCGTCGGCGCTGACCTGATCGATCGAGCCTTCGGCGAGAACCGCGCCTTCATGCAGCACCGTGACCTTGACGCCGAGCGCGCGCACGAACGCCATGTCGTGCTCGACGACGACGACCGAGTGGTCGCGGGCGATGGCGCGGAGCAGATCGGCCGTCGCCGCAGTTTCGGCGTCGGTCATGCCGGCGACCGGCTCGTCGACGAGCAGCAGCTTCGGGTCTTGCGCCAGCAGCATGCCGATCTCCAGCCATTGCTTCTGGCCATGCGACAACGCGCCAGCGAGGCGGTCGCGATGATCGGCGAGGCGGATCGTCTCGAGAATGCGCTCGATGCGCTCGCCGACGCTCGGCGCGTCGCCCCTGAACAAGGTCGCGAAGACTTCGCGCGGCGCCTTCGCGGCGAGCAGGACGTTGTCATAGACCGTGTGGCTCTCGAACACGGTCGGCTTTTGAAACTTGCGGCCAATTCCGAGTTCGGCGATGTCGGCTTCGTCGAGCTCTCTGAGATTGTGCCTGCCGTCGAAATAGACTTCGCCTTCGTCGGGCCGCGTCTTGCCGGTGATGACGTCCATCATCGTCGTCTTGCCGGCGCCGTTCGGGCCGATGATCGCGCGCATCTCGCCGGGCTCGAGCGCCAGCGACAGGCCGCGCAAGGCCTTGTAGCCGTCGAAAGAGACGCTGACGCCGTCGAGATAGAGCAGGCTCTGCGTCAGCTTGGCGGTGTCCGCAATCATTCGGCCGCTCCCGGCTGCGGCTCGATCGCTTTCAGCGCCGGCGGCGGCGCGGCCGGCTTCTCGCGCCGGCTCAGGACGAGGCCGAGCAAGCCTCTCGGCAAGAACAAGGTCGTCAAGACGAACAGCGCGCCGAGCGCGAACAGCCAATATTCGGGCAGCGCGCCGGTAAAGTAGGTCTTGGCGAAATTGACGAGCGCCGCGCCCAGCGCCGCGCCGACCAGCGTGCCGCGGCCGCCGACCGCGACCCAGATCACCGCCTCGATCGAATTGGCCGGATCGAATTCCGACGGATTGATGATGCCGACCTGCGGCACGTAAAGCGCGCCGGCTATGCCGGCGATCACCGCGGAGACGACGAAGACGAAGAGCTTGTAGTTCTCGACCCGGTAGCCGAGGAAGCGGATGCGGCTCTCGGCGTCGCGCACCGCGATCAGCGCCTTGCCGTATTTCGACGAGACGATCGCCTTGGCGACGAGAAAGGCGAGAATGAGAAATAGCGCGGAGAGCGAGAAGAAGCCCGCGCGCGTCGCGTCGGTCTGCAAAGGGATGCCGAGAATGTCCTTGAAGTCGGTGAGGCCATTATTGCCGCCGAAGCCGAAATCGTTGCGGAAGAAGGCGAGCTTCAGCGCATAGGTCATCGCCTGAGTGATGATCGAAAGGTAGACGCCGTTGACCCGCGAGCGGAAGGCGAACCAGCCGAAGGCGAAAGCGAGGACGCCCGGCGCCAGCATCACCATCATCATGGCGTAAGGGAAGAAATTGAAGCCCCACCAGGCGACCGGCAAGGAATGCCAGTTCAAGAACACCATGAAATCCGGCAGCAACGGATTGGCGTAGACGCCGCGCGCGCCGATCTGGCGCATCAGGTACATGCCCATCGCATAGCCGCCCAGCGCGAAGAAGGCGCCGTGGCCAAGCGAGAGAATGCCGCAGTAGCCCCAGACGAGGTCGAGCGCCAGCGCCAGCATGGCGTAGCAGAGATACTTGCCGAGCAGCGCGACCACATAGGGCGGGATGAAAAGAGGCGATTGGCGCGGCAAAGCGAGCGCGAGAACCGGCACGACGAAGGCGGCGGCGAGCAAGACGAGGATGAAAGCTGCGCCGAGACGGTCGAGCCTGGCGAAGAGACGCGCCGCGATCATGCTTCGACCGCCCTGCCCTTGAGCGCAAACAGGCCGCGCGGGCGCTTCTGGATGAACAGGATGATGAAGACGAGCAGCGCGATCTTGCCGAGCACGGCGCCGGCGAAAGGCTCGAGCAGCTTGTTGGCGATTCCGAGCGTCAATGCGCCGAGCAGCGTGCCCCAGAGATTGCCGACGCCGCCAAGCACGACGACCATGAAACTGTCGATGATGTAGCCCTGGCCGAGATTGGGCGAGACATTGTCGATCTGGGAGAGCGCGACGCCGGCAATCCCGGCTATGCCGGAGCCGAGCGCGAAAGCGAGCATGTCGATGAGACCGACGGAAATGCCCATGGCCGAAGCCATGCGGCGATTCTGCGTGACCGCCCGCATGCGCAAGCCGAACGGCGTCAAGCGCAGCACCAGTTGCAGCGCGACGAAGACGATCGCCGCGAGGCAGATGATCCAGAGCCGCCCGGTCGTGATTTCAAGCCCGCCGACGGTCGCGCCGCCGGACATGAAATGCGGCGCGGAGACCTGCCGGTTGTTGGCGCCGAAAGCGGTGCGCACCGCCTGTTGCAGGATCAGCGAGACGCCCCAGGTGGCGAGCAGGGTCTCGAGCGGCCGGCCATAGAGGAATTGGATGACGAGGCGCTCGATCAGCACGCCGACGAAACCAGCGACGAGGAAGGCGAGCGGCAGCGAAATGGCCAGAGACCATTCCGACAGCGATGGCGGCAGCACGCTCTGCACCACGAAAACGGTATAGGCGCCGAGCATCACCATCTCGCCATGCGCCATGTTGATGACGCCCATCACGCCGAACGTGATGGCGAGGCCGATCGCGGCGAGCAGCAGAACCGAAGAGAGCGACAGGCCGTACCAAAGGTTTTGCGCGCCGCTCCACAGAGCGAGCCGGAACTGGATCGCCGACAAGGCCGCTTGCGCCGCCGTCCTGACCGGCCCGGCCTGCTCCTTCTGGGCGGCCGCGTCGAGCATGCTCTGCGCGTCCTGATCGCCGCGCGCTTTCAGGACGGCGATGGCGGCGAGGCGATCGGCCTCGCTCGCCTCCGGACTCGAGAGCTGAATGGCGGCGCGCGCCTGGCGCAGCGCCTCGGCGGCGCGCGGGTCGTTCTCCCTGGCGAGCGCCGCCTCGACATTGGCCAGCGCCTTGACGTCTCGCGATTTGAACACGGCCTCGGCCGCCGCGATCCGCTTGTCCGGATCCGGCGCAGCGAGGGTCATCGAGCCGAGCGCCGCGTCGATCGCGCTGCGCAGGCCATTGTTGACGCGCACTTTCTTCAGACTCGGCGCGCTCGCTTTGTCGCCGGTCCTGGCGTCGAACAGCGCGCCGTTCACATCCTTGAAGTAGATTCTATGCGACGAGGGATCGAAATACAGGCGATTGTCCGACAGGGCTTCGAGAATTTTCTGCGCCGTCGGGGCGCCGCTGGCGGCAAGCTCGCCGACGGCCTTCTCGCTCTCCGGGAACTTGTCCGCCGCGAAACGGGCGAGCGCGCTGTCGAGCGCGTCTGCGCGGGCCGGAACGTTCGACGCAAGCGCCAGGCAAAACAGAACGAGAAGCGTCGCGAAACAGCGAATGAGCATGCCGGCGATGTTCCTTTTCGATCTTCAGCCGAAAGATGCTCTGTTCGTGAGAGCGAGTTTGCCCTTGAGCCGCCCCGTCATTGCGAGCGAAGCGAAGCAATCCATTCGTAGAGCGCCGCGGCCCATGATTGGATTACCTTCGTCGCTTCGCGCCGCGCAATGACGGCTGGCGATTCAAAATCATGGAGCCCGCACGCAATCTCCCTCTCGCTCCAAGGAGAGGAGAGTCTGAGCTACGCCGCCCAGACTCTCATGAATCCGGGCGTATTTACCCGCCGCACTTGCCTGTCTTCACATTGAAATTGCCGCAGGCGAGCGGCTTGCGCCAATCGGCGATGAGGTCGCGCGAGCCTTCCAGGTACGGCGACCATTCTTGCGCGACGACCGTGCCAGGCGTCTGCCAGACCGTGTTGAGCTGCCCGTCGGCCTGGATTTCGCCGATATAGACCGGCTTGGTGATGTGGTGGTTCGGCATCATCGTCGAATAGCCGCCGGTCAGGTTCGGCACCGAGACGCCGATCAGCGCGTCGATCACCTTATCGGGATCGGTCGTGCCGGCCTTCTCCACCGCCTTCACCCACATGTTGAAGCCGATGTAATGGGCCTCCATCGGGTCGTTGGTGGTGCGCTTCGGGTTCTTGATGAAGTCGTGCCACTGATCGATGAACGCCTTGTTCTCGGGCGTGTCGATCGATTCGAAATAGTTCCAGGCGGCGAGGTGGCCGACCAGCGGCTTGGTGTCGAGACCGGCGAGTTCTTCTTCGCCGACCGAGAAAGCGACGACCGGGATGTCCGTCGCCTTGACGCCTTGATTGCCGAGCTCCTTGTAGAAGGGCACGTTGGCGTCGCCATTGATCGTCGAGACCACTGCGGTCTTCTTGCCGGCCGAGCCGAAGGCCTTGATTTTCGAGACTTCAGTCTGCCAGTCGGAATAGCCGAACGGCGTGTAATTGATCATGATGTCTTCGGCCGGCACGCCCTTGGACTTGAGGTACGCTTCGAGAATCTTGTTGGTCGTGCGCGGATAGACATAGTCCGTTCCTTCGAGCACCCAGCGCTTGACCGAGCCGCCGTCGGCGCTCATCAGATAGTCGACCGCCGGGATCGCCTGCTGGTTCGGCGCCGCGCCGGTATAGAAGACGTTCCGCTGCGATTCTTCGCCCTCGTACTGGACCGGATAGAAGAGGATCGAGTTCAGCTCCTGGAAGACCGGCAGGACGGACTTGCGCGAGACCGACGTCCAGCAACCGAACACGACCGCGACCTTGTCCTTGGCGATGAGCTCGCGCGCTTTTTCGGCGAAGAGCGGCCAATTGGAGGCCGGATCGACGACGACCGGCTCGAGCTTCTTGCCGAGCACGCCGCCTTTCTTGTTCTGCTCGGCGATCAACATGAGCATGACGTCTTTCAGCGTCGTCTCGCTGATCGCCATCGTGCCGGACAGCGAGTGGAGAATGCCGATCTTGATCGTATCTTCGTCCGCCTTGGCGGCGAGCGCGCCGAGCGCGAGCGCGCCGCCGATCAGCGCGCCGGTCGCGCGCAGCATGAAACGTCGAGTGAGTGACATGAGAACCCCGTCCTCCGAACGCCGGTCGTGGCGGCTGACGCCGCCGCCCCCCAATGGGACGGCCCGCTCTCGCAAGGGACATGCCAGTCCGCGCCGCGCGGAGCGCCGTGCTCTTGGCGCGCGAGCGCATAAATCTTAGGCGTTATGGCGCGAGAACATGCACGCCGGACGGGCGCCGCCGATCACCATTGAAGCAGGCTGCGGCCAGGAATGTCGGCGTAATCCGAGGCGTTGCAAGTCGCCAGGGCGGGGCGATGGACAAGCGCATCAGCGAGCTGTCATTCAGAGCCGCCACTCCAGGATCGCCGTCGCAGAGATGAATGAGGACGTCCGTATCGAGCAGAAACGGCCATCAAAGACCGGGACGCTCCGCGAGCTCTTCGACGTCGCGCCTCTCGATGCTGGGCGGACCAGGCAGAGAGCGAATGCGATCGATCATGGCCGGGACCGACAGGCGGGCAGGATAGATCGTGATCACGTCGCCGGAACGCGCAATCACCAGCTCGACGTCCTCGCCATAGGCGACTTCGCGCGGCAGCTTTAGCGCCTCGCTATTGCCACTGCGAAAGGTCCGGGTTCGGGCGATTGTCATGACAGTCACCTCGCGTATATACGCGTACATACGCGACATCGCCGCCGGTTTGCGATAGCGCGCCGTCGCTGGACTCTATCGCGGCGCGCGCTTCGCCAGAATCCGCTGCAGCGTGCGCCGGTGCATGTTGAGCTGGCGCGCCGTCTCCGAGACGTTGCGGTCGCAGGATTCGTAGACGCGCTGAATGTGCTCCCAGCGCACGCGGTCGGCGGACATCGGATGGTCGGCGCTCTGCGGCTTGTCGGCCCGCGTCGCCATCAAGGCGGCGAGGATTTCGTCGGCGTCGGCCGGCTTGGCGAGATAGTCGAAGGCGCCGAGCTTGACCGCGGTGACCGCGGTGGCGATGGCGCCGTAGCCGGTCAAGATGATCGCGCGCGCGTCCGGCCTCACCGCCTTCAATTCGCGGATCACGTCGAGCCCGCTGCCGTCGCCGAGGCGCAGGTCGATCACCGCGAAAGCCGGCGGCCGATCGGCGATCGCCGCGAGCCCTTCGCCGACCCCGCCGGCCGTGACGGCGGCAAAGCCGCGCCCCTCCATCGCCCGGGCGAGTCGGGCCGCAAAAGGCTTGTCGTCGTCGACAATGAGGAGAGATTTGTCCGTTGCGGCCGCCGCCATCGCCGCGGCCTCGAATTCGCGCTGATGCTCCATGGTTAAACTCGGTTGATGCGTCGTGCCGCCGCGGCGTCACTTGGCCGCGGCCTCGGAATAACCTTCTAGGACTTCCTGCGGCCCGCGTCGACCTTGCTCGAAGGCGTCGCGCCTCCAGACGATTGTCGCGACCGCCCCGGTCGCCGGCGGCGCCGCGTTGACGATGCTGGTTGCGGCGCCAGTGCGCTCCAGCAAGGTCTTGGCGATGAACAGGCCGAGGCCGAGGCCGCCGCCGCTCTCGCGGCCGTCCTCGCCTCGGGTCGTGACATAGGGCTCGCCGAGCCGCGCCAGGATGTGCGGTGCGACGCCTGGCCCGTCGTCGGCGATCGTGATCGTGACCTCGTCGTCGCTCCAGGCGGCCGCGACCCGCACCTCTTTGGCGGCGAAATCGACCGCGTTCTCGATGATGTTGCGCAGGCCGTAAAGCATGCCCGGATTGCGCCGGCAGGCCGGCTCGGGCGGCTCGCCCTTGGTCTCGACGAGGATGGCGATGTCGAGCGGCCGGTGCGGCGCGACGATCTCTTCGATGAGCTGGCCGATCGTCATCTCGCCGAGCGGGCCGGCGCTGTCCTCGCCGAGCGAGGCGAGCCTGCCGAGAATGGCGCGGCAGCGGCCGATCTCCTGCGCGAGCAGCGCCAAATCGTCGGCGAAGGGGCCCGCGGGCGGTTTCAGCCGGCTCATCTCCTTGACGACCAGAGCGAGCGTCGCGAGCGGCGTTCCGAGTTCATGCGCCGCCGCGGCGGCGAGGCCGTCGAGCTGGCTCAAATGCTGGGCGCGGGCGAGCGCCAGCTCGGTCGCGGTCAGGGCGCCCGCCAATTGCCGCGCCTCCTCGGCGACGCGCGTCGCGTAGACGGCGATGAAGGCGGCGCCGACGGCGAGCGCGACCCAGATCGCGACGGAATAGAGCATCGGCAATTGCAGGTCGCGCCCGGGCAGCCAGGGCAGAGGACGGCGCCAGAAGGTCAGGATCGTCGCGCAGGCGAGCGCGACGACCAGCAACAGCAAGGTGCGGCGCAGCGGCAGCGACGCCGCCGAGATCATCACGGGCGCAAGGAACAGGATCGAGAACGGATTGACCAGGCCGCCAGTCAGGAAAAGCAGCGCGGCGAGCTGAAAAATGTCGAAGCTGAGAATGGCGACCGCCTCGGTGTCGCCGAGCCGCCGGCTGACCGGATAGCGCAAGCGCAGGCCGAGATTGAGCAGGACGGCGAAGCCGATGCAGAGGAAGCACCAGCCGATCGGCACGTCGAAGCCGAGGCCGAGGCCGACGATCAGCACCGCCGCCGATTGGCCGGCCACGGCCAGCCAGCGCAATCGGATCAGGGTGTCGACGCGCAATTGACGCGCGAGCTGGCCGAAATCGTCGTCGCCGAGCGCGGACATGCGGCTTTCTACCACGTCGCGCTTTCGCGCCGCCAATGGTCCGCAGCCCTGCCTAGGTCGAGGCGCCGCCTTGCTCGGCCCTGCCCTCCGTCTCCGCCAGGAACAGCGCAGAGTGAGCATAAGCGGCGCCGGCGCGCATTTCCGCGGCCACCCAAACCGCCTCCATCAATTCGGCTTCGGTCGCGCCATGCCGAAGCGCAGCCTTGGTATGGCCTCTGATGCAATACGGGCATTGCGTCACATGCGCCGCCGCCACCGCGATCAGCTGCTTCGTTTTGGCCGGCAGCGCGCCGTCGGCGAAGACGGATCGGCTGAATTCCTGGAACGCCGCTTCGGCAGCGGGAGCGAGCTTGGCGCGCCGCTCGGCGAGAGCGCGGGACGGCGCAGGGTAAAGCGACTCTGTCATAATGGGCCTCCTCGCAAATTCAGATCGGTGAGGAATCGAGTCGGGCGGGCAAGGGTTCCGAGCGTTCGGGGCGCCGGCTGCAGTCGAGACGGGTCCGGCGCCTCGCAAATCTTTGAAGACAATCCGCGGATTTGTGGAGCAAAATGCGCGGGGAAGCCATCGCATGGACCTGGGAGGAAACGTGATCAACGCCGTGAGCGATCCTGAAGCCGTCGGCATGAACGGCAAGCGCCTCGAGCGCATCAAGCCGGCGATGCAGTCCTATATCGATCGCGGCGTCTATTCCGGCATCGTCACGCTCGTCGCGCGGCGCGGCAAGCTCGTCCAAGCCGAGCAGGTCGGCTGGCGCGACAGGGAAGCGCAGACGCCGATGGCCGCCGATACGATTTTCCGGCTTTATTCGATGACCAAGCCGATCGTCTCGACGGCGCTGATGACTCTCCTCGAAGAGGGCCGCTTTCGGCTGATCGACCCCGTCGCGAATTACATCCCCGCCTTCGGCCGCGTGAAGGCGATGACCGCTTATGGCGGGCTCGCCGATCCCGCGCGCCCGATCGCCATTCGCGATCTGCTGACGCATACGAGCGGGCTGACCTACCATTTCCTCGAAGACTCGCCGGTTTGCCGACTCTATGACAAGGGAAAGCTCCTCCAACCGGATTGCTCGCTGGCGGACGGCGTCGAGGATCTCGCCAGCTTCCCGCTCGCCTTCCAGCCGGGCGAGCGCTGGCATTACAGTCTCGGCATCGACGTCGTCGGCCGGTTGATCGAAGTGATTTCCGGCCGCTCGCTCGGCGATTTCCTGCGCGAGCGCATTTTCGCCCCGCTTGGCATGAGCGACACGGCGTTCGGCGTCCCGCCTGAAAAGCGAAATCGCGTGGCGGCGATGTATGGCCGCCCGGACATTCTCCTGCCGGGCAACACCTCGCCGCGAGCTTTGGCGGCGTGGCGCGAGGGCTTCAATCAGCGCATCGACGTTTCCGCCACCTATCCGGTCGACAAGCCGGACATTTTCCAGCGCGGCGGCCATGGCCTATTTGGAACCGCGGGCGATTACCTGCGCTTCGCCCAGATGCTGCTCGATGGCGGCGCGTTGGACGGCGCGCGGATCATCGGCCGCAAGACCCTCGCCCTGATGCACGCCAATCATGCGCCGCCGTCGCTGCTCCCGCTCGAGATCGCCGGCCTGCCGATCTTGGGCTACGGCTTCGGCCTCGGCTCGCGCGTGGCGATGGACGTCGCGCAAATCGGCGCGCCAGGCTCGGTCGGCGAATTCGGCTGGGCCGGCGCGGCCAAAACGCATTATTGGGTCGATCCGCAAGAGCAGATCGCGGCGGTTTTCATGACCCAGTCGATGCTGAGCTACGATCTGCCCGAGCTCGATCTCAGGGCTTTGGTCTACCAGGCGATCGAGGATTGATGCTCGGTTGCAAGCAGCGCCTTCGCGCGTCAGCCTGAAATGTCATTCCCGCGAAAAAGCGGTAATCCAGGGAGATCTATCCGGCAAGCGCGGAGGCTTCCTGGATTCCCGCTTGCGCGGGAATGACAAGGAGCAATTACAGGCCGCCTACTCTACTCCACCTTCTCGTCCGGGTAGACGCCCCACAGCTCGACCTGCTGGATATAGCCGTCGAAGCCCTCGCCTTCGATTCGGCACCATTGGCCGTCGCAGGTCCGGATATTGCCGATCACGCCCGATTGCAGCGTCGCCACCTGGTCGGATTTGAGATTGGGGCGCGCGTAGAGCGGAAACGTCTTGCCCTGCTTGCCCGGCCCGACCAAGGCGGTGCGGCGCCCGGAGAGGAGCGAGTGGAGCACCCAGCCTTCGGTCCCTTCCGAATCCCGGATTTTTCGCCACGTGTCGAATTCGGCGGTGATTTCGACCGGCAGGCCGGCGCGCTGGAAGACCCAAATGGTCGGATGATCTTTTGAAGGCCCCTCGCGCAAATTGACGCGATCCGTCTTCAGGCTGACATAGCGCGGCACCATCCGTCCGGTCACCGCGCCGATCTGCTGAGCCTGGGCGAAAGGCGAGACAATCGCCGCGAGAATCAAGGCGGCGAGGAGGCGCGCGACCGAGGGGGAATTGCAAAAAAGGCGCATGTTTCGGCGTTTCCGCGTCCTTGGCGCGCGCGACCCGCGGTCCTTGTCTTTGCTCCGTCTTCTGCTAGAGAGGCCTGAAGACGGCGATCGGCCGCGGGCTTTCGAGCTTGTCGTCCATCTGCGGCCGTTACGCTTAATGAGACGTAAAGGCGATTGGAAGAGCCGCAACGAATCGCAGCGCGTTTCGAATTTGCAACAGGCCGGCGATCCGGCTTGTGCAGGATCGGCAAACCTACGAGCAATTCTAAAGGCCGCGTTGAATGACCAAGAGGAAACTCCTCGTCGTTGTGACGCGGAAATTGCCCGAGCGGATCGAAACGCGCATGCGCGAATTGTTCGACGCCAGGCTCAATCTCGACGACAAGCCGATGAGCGGCCCCGAACTCGCCGCGGCGATGCGCGAAGCCGACGTGCTGGTGCCGACGGTCACCGATCGAATCGATGCCGGCCTGATCGCGCAAGCCGGCGAGCAGATGAAGCTCATCGCCAATTTCGGCAACGGCGTCGACAATATCGACGTGATCTCGGCGACGCGGCGCGGCATCATCGTGACCAACACGCCGGGCGTGCTCACCGAAGACACCGCGGACATGACCATGGCGCTGATCCTGTCGACGGCGCGCCGGCTCGCCGAAGGCGCCAGGATCATCCCCAACGGCGAATGGCCGGGCTGGTCTCCGACTTGGATGCTCGGCCGCCGGATTACCGGCAAGCGCCTCGGCATTGTGGGCATGGGCCGCATTGGCCAGGCTTTGGCGCGGCGCGCCCGCGCCTTCGGCCTCTCGATCCATTATCACAACCGGCGGCGCGTCGCGGCCGAGATCGAAGAGCCGCTGGAGGCGACCTATTGGGAATCGCTCGACCAGATGCTGGCGCGCATGGACATCGTCTCGGTCAATTGCCCGCACACGCCCGCGACCTATCATCTCTTGTCGGCGCGCCGGCTGAAATATCTCCGGCCGGAGGCGATCGTGGTCAATACCGCGCGCGGCGAAGTGATCGACGAAAACGCGCTCGCCCGCATGCTCGAAGCGGGCGAGCTCGCCGGCGCCGGGCTCGACGTGTTCGAGCGCGAGCCGGCCGTCTCGGATAAGCTCGTCAAGCTCGCCGCAGCAGGCAAGGTCACGCTATTGCCGCATATGGGTTCGGCCACGCATGAGGGCCGCAACGATATGGGCGAGAAGGTGATCGTCAACATCCGCACCTTCATGGACGGCCACCGGCCGCCGGATCGCGTGCTGCCGAGCATGCTATAGGGCGAGCGGCGGGCGTTTACGCCGCGCCGCGCCTCCGCCGCGTGACTCAAGCCGGCTTACGCCGCAGCCTTGCAAATCGTCCGCGCCGTGCGCATCTAAGCTGAACGGTCGCGTTACGAGCCTTGCGAGAACTTTATGACGGCTTCGGCCGTTATAGAAGCGCGGCGTTTGTGATGAGGGGTCGTTCGATGAGTCGAGCAAAACTCGCCCTGCTCTCTTCGGTTTTGCTCGCGAGCGCGACGCTGCCGGCCCAGGCGGACATCCTCATCAAGATCGACCAGTCGACGCAGCGCATGAGCGTCGATGTCGACGGCCGACATCTCTATGATTGGCGCGTCTCGACCGGAAGGCCAGGCTACGATACGCCGGACGGCGTGTTCCGGCCCAATCGGATGGACGCGGACCATTTTTCGGACGAATATGACAGCGCTCCCATGCCGCATGCGATCTTTTTCGATCTGCACGGCCACGCCATCCATGGCAGCTACGATCCGATTGGCCATCCGGCCGCTTCGCATGGCTGCGTCAGGCTCGACCCCGCCAACGCCGCCAAGCTGTTCGACCTCGTCAAGCAGCAGGGCATGGCCAAGACCACGGTCGAGATCACCGGCGACGTGACGGTCGCGCTGCGCAATTTGAAATCCGGGCCGAACGTGAAAACCGCGCGCAGACAGCAATTGCCGAGCGGGCCAGACGCAAGCTGGGACGACGACGCCCAGCAGGTCGGCTCATACGACCCTCAGGTCGGCTCATATGACCCGCAGGTCGGTTCGTACGATCGTTACGGCTACGCCGCGCCGCAGCCCAACTTTCCCGCCTCCGGCGATTATGCGGCGCCCCAGCAAGGCTGGTAGGCGCCGCGGGCCGAAGGAGCGGGTCGCGCGTTTTCCGCGCGAAAGCGCATCGCAGCGAGGCGCGGCTTCTCTCAATTGACCGGATAGACCGGGCCGGCGCCGCCGGTATTCGGCCAGGCCATCGAGCCGCCGAAATGCAGGTCGGCGCCGTTCGCGTCTTCGATCTGGATGTACTGGACGCCGTTGGGCGCTTGCATCAGATAAAACGTCCAGCCGGTCCGCTTGTCGTGATAGGGCTTGGGCAGAGGCTTGACCAGTTTCGGCGGCTTCACGACCGGCTTCTTCGGCTTGTAAGGAACCCAATCGCCGTTCTCGTCGATGACGGAAATGCCCTGGCCGGGCTTGGGCGGCGGATCATAGGGCTTCCAGCCGCCCTTGCCGTCGTCGACCTGGATGGTCGAGCGATTGTCCATCGACGGCTCGGCGCGAACGCTCGAAGCGTTCGAAGCGAGCGCCGCGGCGAAAGCGCCGATCACGGCCGCTGTCTTGATCATGCTGCGCATGGTCGAATCTCCTGTCGAATGAGGAAAGCCGGTCCCGGCTCCCGAGCGTTGGTCGCGGCGGCGGCTCGGACGGTTCAAACGCGGCGAAAATTTTTCGAATCGCCGGCCGAACCGGCGCCGTTCTCCGGCGCCTTCTGAAAAAAATTCCGACCGCATGAACCGAACGCCGCAATCTCTCGACCAACGGCCGGAAGCCGCTGGCTTCAAGCACCCTCGAGCTGATTGGGAGATGACGATGAGCACAATGACCAAGTCCGCGTTGATCGGCGCCTGCATTTTCGCGGCCGCCAGTTTCGCGGCGTCCGGCCTTCGCGCCGAGCCGTCGATGGATCACACGCCGCAGCCGCCGATCGCGCAGACGCCGAAGGGCGGGTCATGCGTGGCGACGAGCACGCGGGAAAAGGAGATCGAGCGGCTCAAGAAAAGCATCGAGCGCCGGAAGAAGCATATCGCGCGGCTGAAGGAGCATATCGCCGACAAGCAGAAGAAGATCGACGAGCTGAAGAATTCGAAGGACAAGTTCATCGACAATCGCGTCGGCGAGCTCGAGCGCGACATCTGGCTCAACCAGCAGGAGCTGCAGAACGAAGAATCAGATCTCAATTGGGAGGAAAAGCGCCTACAGGGCCTCGAATCGGGCGAATGGGGATGTTGATCTCCGGCAGAGGCGCGCCAAGCGACCGCAGGTCTCGCGAGATCAGGCGTTGGTTGGGCTACGCCCGAGCGACGCTTCTCCTGCTGATGGTCGGCGACGGGATGGCCGCCAATCTCGCGAGGCAGGCCAAGGCGCCGCTCGCCGCGCCGCTGTTCTTCGCCGGCCTTGGCCTTTTGCTGCTGCTCGCGCTGCCCGATCTTGTCGAGTTCGCTCTCGTGCGGCTCCGCGTTCTCGCCAAGGCGAAGCCCCGGAAGGAGGCGCCGGCCATCGAAGCGATCTTCGAGCCGCCGCCGATCGAGCGCAAGGCCTACGAAGACCGCAAGGCCGAGGATTGCGGCGCGCGGCCATCGCTCTTGCAGATCCAGGGCGGCGACCTCCCGGCCTCGCTCGCTCATGGCGCGCGCATGTCCTGGTACGTGCCGCCCGCGGAGACCGATAAGCCCGAGCATTGATGGGCGCCTCGCCGGGGTCGCGCCGGCGGCGCGGGGTTGCGGCGCCGCCTCTGCTCGAACGCCAAGCCGACCTGCGCATGGCGCCCCCAGCGGCGGCCCCACGATTCTTCTTGCCTGTTCGATGTGAACCTTCCACGCTGCTCGGGCGACCAAGAAGGGAGCGCCGGGGGCGCTTGGGGCATGGAGTCCGACGAGAGGCTGATCGCCCGCTTGAGAGGCGGCGACAAGCTGGCGTTGCAGGCGCTCTATGCGCGCCACAACGTCAAAATTCATCGCTTCGTCTTGCGGCTCGTCCGCGACGAAGGTGCGGCGGAGGATGTCGTGAGCGAAGTATTCGTCGATCTTTGGCGCAATCCCGCCGCCTTCGAGGGACGTTCGGAAGTCTCGACCTGGCTGTTGGCGATCGCTCGCAACAAAGCCTGGTCGCTGCTGCGCAAAAAGAAGGACGGCGAGATCGAGGACGAGGCCCTGGCGGCGATCGAGGACGACAGCGACAATCCCGAAATCGTCGCGCAGAAGAAGAGCAAGGGCGAATTGTTGCGCGCCTGTCTCGAGCGTCTGAGCGCCGAGCATCGCGAGGTGATCGATCTCGTCTACTATCATGACAAGTCGGTCGAGGAAGTGGCCGAAATCGTCGGCGTCCCCGAAGGCACGGTGAAGACGAGGATGTTTCACGCCCGCAAGAAGCTGGCCGAAATCGCCCGCGCCGCGGGCGTCGATCGAGGATGGCCATGACCCGCGAAGACGATATCCGCGAGATCGAAGAGCTGCTGCCCTGGTACGCGACGGGGAAGCTTGGCGCGAGCGAGAAGCGCCGCGTCGAGGAGGCGCTGTCCCGCGAACCCAAGCTGCGCGCGAGCTTGGCGACGATCCGCGAGGATATCGACGAGACGGTGGCGCTGAACCAGACCTTGCCCGGCCCGCGTCCGGCCGCGCTCCACCGGATCATGGCCGCGGTCGAGGGCGAGCCGCGGCGGGAGGGCGCGCTCGCGCGCCTGACCGGACCGATCGCGCGTTTGGCGACGCGCCTCAGCCGAAGCGCGATGGCCTCGCCGCGCGCCTTCGCCTTCGCGGTCTTCGCCGCGGCGATCGTCGTGATCGGCGAAAGCGCGGCGATCGTCTCGCTGCTGCCTCATGCCGGCCAGACCTATTCGACCGCCTCGCAAGAACGCCCGGCGACGAGCGGAGGGGCTTTCCTGCTCGTCGGCTTCGCGCCGGACGCGACGGCGCGACAGATCGCGGACTTGCTGCAGCAAAAGAACGCCGTCATCGTCGACGGCCCGCGCAGCGGCCTTTACCGCATCCGCATCGGCGACAACTCGATGAGCAAGGAGCAGCGCGACGCGGCGCTCGCCGCCTGGCGCGCCGCGCCGATCGTCCGCACGGCGCTGCCGGCGGCGGAGCGGTGAGGCGCGGAGAACGCGTCGCCGTCGAAAGGGCCGCGCTTCTGTTCCTTATGGCGACAGAGCAGTTTGTCCTATACGTGAACGCCGCGGCGCCACGCCGGCCGGCCGTCGTCGCAGTCATGCAGCGCGCGCCACCAGGACGGAGATGTCGGCGCTCGTGTCGATGACGCGATCGAGGCGCAGCCCGCAATGCAAGAAGAGATCGGCGTATTCCGGCTTGCTGCGCTCTTTTCCGCCGACCACCGCAAGCATCACGATGTCCAGGTACTTGTTGAGGTCCTGGTCGTCGCCCTCGCCGATGATCCGCTCGGCGACAAGCACGCTGCCGTCCGGCGTCATCGCCTCCCGGCAGTTGCGCAGGATCAGCGACGCGCGTCCGTCGTCCCAATCGTGAATGACCCGTTTCAGTATATAGACGTCGCCGCCGCGCGGGACCGCCTCGAAGAAATCGCCGGCGACGAACTCCGTCCGCGACAGCGGGCCGCCCAGCCCGGCCTTGGCCGAGGCGATTCCTGCGGGCCTATCCAGCAGAACTCCGGAAAGATGGGAATTCCTCCGGAGAATGAGCGACAGCAACTGACCGTGGCCTCCGCCGACATCGACCACGCGCCGCGCCGTCGAGAAATCATAGGCCGCCGCGACGGCTTCGTTGGCGCCTTGGCTCACGCTCACCATCGCGCGCTGAAAGAGCGCCGCCTGCTCCGGGTGAGCGTCGAGCCACTCGAATCGGGGCGCGCCGAATAGGCGCTCGAACGCCGTCCGGCCGGTTTTGATCGAATACGGGAGGTCGCCGAAAGAGCGATAGGCTTCGGTATTGATCATGCGCACAAAGTCGCTTGGGCCGCCCGGCAAATCCGACCGCAAGGCCGCGCTCAATTCGGTCTGCGCGAAAAGCCGCGGCGAAACCTCCCGGAAGACCCCTTCGCTGGCGAGCAACCGCATCACCCGATAGAGCGCGTCGGGATTCGCGCCGCCGGCGCTCGCCAATTCCTCCGCCGTGCGCTCGGCGCCAGCCAACGCGTCGGCGATTTTCAGCTCGACGACGACCCGCAGGGCCTGCGCGAGCGCGAAGCCGAAGCCCATTCGCAGGATCTGTTGCGCTGGCGTGAACATCCGCTCCTCCCTCCAGGACCGGCCCAATTGATACGCGGCGACGCCTCCTCGAGCGGAGATGTCCTCACTGCGTTTTCGCCGCCGGCTTGTCGGCGCCGAGCGCCTGCATCGCGTCGACCAAACCGGCGCCGAACTCCGCCTCGTGGCCCGCGCCGGCGAGCGGCCGCGCCGTCGAGACCAGCGTCTTCTTCAGCGCCTCGGCGCTCAGGCCGGGATTGCGCTCCAGCACCAGCGCGGCGACGCCGGAGACCAAAGCGGCGGCGACCGAGGTTCCGCTCTCGAGATCATAGCCGCCATTCGGCGCCGGCAGCAGCACGTCGACGCCGGGCGCCGACAGGGCGATGTACTTTCCGCGGTTGGCGTTCTCGAACAATTTATCGTCGGCGTCGGTCGCCGTGACGGCGAGCACGCCCGCATCGGCGGCAGGATAGAGCGGCGGCGATTTCGGCCCGGCATTGCCGGCGGCGGCGATCAGGACGACGCCTTTGGCCGCTGCCGCGGCGGCGACGCGCCGAAGCTCGGGATCGGGCGGCCCGGCGAAGCTCATATTGACGATTTTCGCGCCCTCGCCAACCGCCCAATCGACTCCCTTGGCGATCGACATCGTCGTGCCCTGCGGCCCCGACGGCGAAGCCTCGAAAGCGCGCGCCACGAGCAGGCGCGCCTTGGGCGCGGCGCCCTCGATCGCGCCGCGCGCCGCGATCGCGCCGGCGATCGCCGTGCCGTGATCGAGGCTCCACAAGGCGCCGCCGATCGTGTCGGTCTTGGCGGCGATCGCGTCTTTGAGGTCCGGATGGGTCTCGTCGACGGCCGTATCGACCATGGCGACCAGGACCTTGTCGCCTGACGCCAAGCTTCGCGCCGCGTCCACCCGCAGCTTGCCGAGCGCATATTGCCCGGCGACGGCCGGGCGCGCGGCGTCCGAGGCCTGTTGCAGGGCGTAGGTATAATTCGGCTGCGCGGCGGCGATCAGCGGTTCGCCGGAAAGCTCGCGCAAGATCGCCGCGGCCGACCGCCCGTCGGCCGCGCGCCACACCCGCACGTCCTCGCCGAGGAGAAGGATGCGCGACGCCGCGATTTCATCGAGCCGGTGGCGACGGCGCAGCGCGTCGACGGCCGCAGCCGGCGCGCGGCCGGAGAACTCGACGACGACCTCGTTAGGCCGAAACCGCGTCTCGCCCGGCGAGGGCGGGAGCGCGCGCGAGACCGGGGCGGCGGGCTGGCGGACGGTCTGCGCCCGCGGCGTTTGCTTGAGCGCGGGCGGCGGCCGCCGTTGCGTCTCAGCTTGCGGCGCGGTCGCGGCCGGCGGCGGGGCGGGCGTAGGATGGAACGAGGCGTTCGGATCGACGCCCTCGCCGGCTGCGGCGCGGCCGCAAGCCAGCAGGACGAACGAGACCGCTGCGAAAAGCGAATATGCGTTGCGCTTCGGAGCCATGGCGCGCTCCCCCGCCCTGTCGCCGTCTCCTTCGGCCGCCGAGGCTAAGTTCGCCCCAAGCGCGCCCACAGTCAAACGGCCGCTCTTGCAAATCCCCGACGCCGATCGCATGTCACGAGCGACGCTCGCCGAAGGCGAGCGCGTCGGCTGGCGTGTTCGCCGGCCAGGAGCTTCGTTTGATGGCTGGGCCGCCGCGCGCGATTGACTTCGCCATACAATCCATGAATCATCGTGCTTGACAGCCCTCGCAGCCCCGCGCCGCGGGGCTTGTCGCGTTCAGAGCGTCAAACAAGCGACATTCGTGCTAACAGCAAGAGGAGATAAGCCATTCGTCGTCCTATGAAGGCCGTAGCGACTCCAGAGAAAGGGGGACCGCTGACAAACCGCGATATACGGGCGCGGGAAGTTCAATTGATCGACGCCGAAGGTCACAATCGCGGCGTCGTGGCCATTGCAGACGCTCTGCAACTCGCGGAGGAAGCCGGGCTCGATCTGGTCGAGATCGTGCCCAACGCCAATCCGCCGGTGTGTAAAATTCTCGATTTCGGCAAATTCCGCTTCCTCGAACAGAAGAAAGCCGCCGAGGCGCGCAAGCGCCAGAAGATCGTCGAGATCAAGGAAATCAAATTGCGTCCCGGCATCGACGACCACGATTACGAGGTCAAGATGAAGGCGGTGCGCCGGTTTTTCGAGGAAGGCGACAAGGTCAAGGTGACTTTGCGTTTCCGCGGCCGCGAAATGGCGCATCAGGATCTCGGCTTCAAGCTGCTCAACCGGGTCCGCGCCGAGACCCTGCCCTTCGCCAAAGTCGAGGCCGAGCCGCTGATGGAAGGGCGGCAAATGACGATGGTTCTGGCGCCGAAATAGCCGGCCGTCGATCTTCGTTTTTCTTTTGAAAGATGCGCCGGCCGAAAGCCGGCGCGCCTCCGCATGGGGGTCATGCCCTTTCGGCATTGGAGAAATGGCGCTCCGAAGGCTATTTCAAGCGCTTTGATTCAGGGCGCTGCTGAAGCGTCGCATAAGGTCGGCGCGAGCGCCTCGATGAGCACTGTCCAAGATACGAGCGAAACCGCGCGGCAGGGCTCCCTGGCGCAAATGCGCGCGGCCGAGACGACGACGGTCGCGATCATCCTCGCGGTCAGCGTCTCGCACATGCTCAACGACATGATGCAGTCGCTGGCGCCGGCGCTCTATCCGGTGTTCCGCGACCAATTCGGCTTGACCTTCTTCCAGACCGGTCTGATCACCTTCACTTTCCAAGTCACGGCCTCGCTGCTCCAGCCGGCGATCGGCCTCTTCACCGATCGCCGGCCGCAGCCCTATTCCTTGCCGGCGGCCATGGCCTTCACCTTTTGCGGCCTCGGCCTTCTGGCCTATGGCCAGACCTATCCGATGCTGCTCGCCGCGGTCGGCCTGATCGGAATCGGCTCGGCGATCTTTCACCCGGAAGCCTCGCGCGTCGCCCGCGCCGCCTCGGGCGGGCGCCACGGCTTCGCCCAGTCGCTGTTTCAGGTCGGCGGCAATTTCGGCCAGTCGCTGGGGCCGCTGATGGCGGCCTTCATCGTCGTGCCGCATGGCCAGCGCTCGGTCCTGTGGTTCACGGCCTTGGCCCTCGCCGCGGTGGCGATCCTGACCCGCGTCAGCCATTGGTACGCTCGGCGCCGGCCGGCCGCCAAGCACCCGCTTTCGGCCAAAGCTTCGCCCGCGCCGCGCAAGATCGTCGTCCGTTCGATCGTCATCCTGGTGACGATCATGTTCTCGAAAACGTTCTATCTCGCCAGCCTGTCGAGCTACTACACGTTCTACCTGATCAGCACGTTCGACGTCTCGGTGCAGGATTCGCAGCTTTATCTCTTCGTCTTTCTCGCCGCCGCGGCCGCAGGCACCTTTATCGGCGGGCCGGTCGGCGACCGGTTCGGCCGCAAATTCGTGATCTCCGGCTCGATTATCGGCGTATTGCCCTTCACCCTGCTGCTGCCGCACCTCAATCTGTTCTGGACCGCAATCGACAGCGTCATGATCGGACTTATTCTGTCCTCGGCCTTCTCGGCGATCGTCGTCTACGCGCAGGAATTGATGCCGGGCAATGTCGGCGCCGTGGCCGGGCTGTTCTTCGGCCTCTCTTTCGGCCTCGGCGGCATCGGCGCGGCGGCGCTCGGCGCGCTCGCCGACTTGACCAGCATCGGCTTCGTCTATCAGGTCTGCGCCTTCCTGCCGGCGATCGGTCTGCTGACCTATTTCCTGCCGGACGTCAGAGCGCGGCGGGGGTAACGCGGGCGCGCCTCGTAAAAAAATCGCCCCGGGCCGAGCGGCTCCGGGGCGACGTTTCTAGCTGCTTGGCGCGGGTTCCGCGCCAAGGTCGGCCGACCTTTTTCAGTGCTGGATCATATGGCCGCCGCCGCCGACCGCGCCGCCGACGTGCCCGCCGCTGCCGCCGCTAATATGGGCCGCGCCGCCGACTTGGCCGCCGCCGCCCATATGCGCGCCGCCGAAATTATGCTCGGCTCCGTGGAACTGCGCGCCGCCTTGGAAGCCGCCGACGCTCGCCGCGCGGCCCTCCTCGACTCGACGCTCTGAACCGCCGTAAACGAAACGGCCCTCGTGCCGATGATGCCGGTAACCATAGGTCCCGAACTCGAAGCCGACGGCCGGCGCGCTATAGTCGTAGCCATAGGCGTAGCCGGGCTCGTACGTGTAGGAGTAGCCATAGGTCCCGCACCAAGCCGGCATGTCGGCCGGATCATAGTGTCGGTACCACCAGCAGCTATGGCGGCGATAGCCATAGCCATAGGCGTAGTAGCCGCCGCTATAGTACGGATAGACGCCGACGCCCGCGACGCCGTAGCCATGACGGTAGAACCGGCCCCCATGGCCATAGAACCGTCCTTCATGGCCGAAGCGCCTGAAGTCGCGATCGCGGTCGCCCATCCGGGAGCGCTCGAAGGATCCCGCCCTCGTCGAAGCGAATTGACGGCCGCCGCGGAAAGTCCCGGCGCCGCGCATCGCTCCGCCTTCGCTCTGGCGGCTCATCGCGCCATGCATCTCCGCGCCGCCGCTCGGGCGGGTCATCGCGCCATGCGCCGCCATTCCGGCGCCGCCCTGAGCGGACATTCCGGCCGCCCCTTGCGGGCGGGTGTCCGCGCTTGCAGCGCTGGCCGGCGACAGCGGCGCCAGCGCAGCCAAAGCCGTCGCGCACAGCGCGATGGCCGGAACTCTAAAAGTTGCGTAACTCATGACGACCTCCTTTTTGCGGCGCGTCGCGCCGCGGGTCGCCCCTCACATTGCGAGATGATGCGCCTTCTCCCTTGGGGTAGAACGCGCCGAGCGCCTCGTGAGCGCCTTCTCTCTGTTTTTCTTTCGCTATTATCTCTACGCCGCTCCGCCTGAATTGTTCATGAACGACTGCGAAATCTGTTTCGAAATTCGCAAAACGATCCCTGGTGAAGAGCGAACTTCGGGTTGCCAGAAACATCCTGCCCGGCAGAGGGCGCCAAAAGAACGGTTTTTCGGCCCAGCCTCCGGGGCGCTCCCCGGCACGGCCGAAGCCGCCGCCTGCCTCTCGGGGAGCGGGCGTATTCCTGCCGCTCACGCAATCGCGACTTCAGCCGCTCGGACGCCGGCCGGCCCGGCTTCGATCCGGAACGCGCCCGCCCGGCCGCTCATCGCGGTCGCTTCGCGCTCCAGCATTTTGGCGGTCGCAGCGCTCTGCTCGACCAGAGCGGCGTTCTGCTGGGTGATCTTGTCCATCTGGTCGAGCGCCTTGGTGATCTGCTCGATGCCGGCGGACTGATCGGCGCTGGCCGTCGCGATCTCGGCGACGATCGCCGCCGCCTCCTTGATCGAGGCGACGATCTCGCCCAAGGCCGCGCCGGCCTCATTGGCGCGCGCCACGCCTTCGTCAATCTCGTCATTGCTGGCGGCGATCAGGTTCTTGATGTCCGCGGCCGCCTGGGCCGAGCGCTGCGCCAGCTGGCGCACCTCGGCGGAAACCACCGCGAAGCCGCGGCCCGCTTCGCCGGCTCGCGCCGCCTCGACCGCGGCGTTGAGGGCGAGCAGATTGGTCTGGCGCGCGATCTCGTCGATGGCGGCGATGATCTCGATCATCTTCGAGGAAGACGTCTTGATCCGGGCCATCGCGTCGATCGTCTCCGCCACGGCTTGGCCGCTGCGCTCCGCCACCGCGCAAGCGTCGCTCGCCGCCCGGTTGGCGTTCTGAGCGCTGGCCGCGTTCTTCTTCGCGGCGTCGGCGATGTCCGCCATCGCCGCCGAAGTCTGCTCCAGGCTCGCGGCCTGCTCTTCGGCGCGGCGCGACAGGTTGGCGGCGCCGCCGGCGATTTCGCCCGAGGCGCCGGCGACGTCGCGGGTCGCGGCGACGATCGCGCCGATCGTCTCGCGCAGCTTCTCGACCGCGGCGTTGAAATCGTCACGCACCCGGCGATAGGACTCGGCGAAGCCGTCGCCGAGCCGCACCGTGAGATCGCCGTCCGACAGCCGCGCCAGACCTTCGGCCAGCGTCATGACCGCGCGCGCCTGCGCTTTTCCGGCGCCGGCGCGTTCGTCCGCGATCCGGCGCTCGGCGTCGCGCGCCTCTTGCCGGCGCTCGGCCGCCTCCTGCTCGGCGGCGTCGCGCGCCTTGGCGGCGCCGGCGAGCTTGGCCATTGCGGCCCGCATCTCGCCGATCTCGCCCGAGGCCGCGCGCTCCTTCGCGCCCTCCGCCGCGCCGAGCCGCGGCTTGCCGACGAACAGAACGCCGATCACGGCGCCGTTCGAAAGGATCGGCTCATAGATCGAGAAATGCGGGACGCCGAAAATATCGGCGACGCCGCGGTACGTCCTGCCCTCTTTCAGCACCCGGTCATAGACCGGGCCGGCGGCGAGCGTCGTGCCGACGATGCGCGCGCCAGCGGCGTTGCAGACATTCGTCGCCACCCGCCGATCGCGCATGAACACCGTCGCCAGCGCGCCGTCGCGGCCGACGGCGTCGACCAGGCCGAGATCGTCGTTGACCGGCTTTTCGCCGAAAAACAGCATTTCGCCGGAAAGGCGCGGCTCGCCGCAGCGATAGAGCCGCTGTCGCAAATCGTCGAGCCGCTCGTCCAAAGCCGCGAGGATGCGCGCGTCCAGCTCCTGTTGCGTCGTCGCGCTCGCCATCGCGATCAGCTCGCGTCGGATTGCGCTGAACGGCGCAAAGATCCGCCTGATCAGGAGATAGGCCGCAAGACTGGCGAGAGCGATGAGCGCGGCGCCCCAGGCGAGATTGGTCGTCACCAGATTTTGCAGGACGCCGAAAAAGTCCGCCTTCTTCACGCCGACATAGGCGACGCCGACAACCGCGTCGCCCTGAAGGATCGGCTCGTATACGGTCAAATATCGTTCGCCGAGAATGTCGGCTTCGCCGCGATAGGTCTGATGCGCGCCGAACACCGCGTCGCGCGCCGGACCGGCGGCGAGCCTCGTGCCGACCGCGCGCGATCCGTCCGGCTTGGCGACATTGGTGGCGACCCTGACATCGTCGACGAAAATCGTTGCGGTTCCTCCGGCGACCTGCTTGACCCGGTCGACCGCCTCGAAATTGCCGTTGATCTTGATCGCGCCAAAATAGAGCTCGTCGCCTTTTCGCGACGGCGCGCCATAGCCGGCGAGGATCGAATCGAGCAGCTTGATGTTGATCGAAAGATCGGCCTGAGCGCGCCGGTACATCTCGGCCTCGGTCGTCTTGACCGAAACGAAAATCGCGGCGCCGACGGCCGCGGCCATCGTCAGCGCGACCATCAGCGTCAGGCGCGCGACGAGGCTCGGTTGCGGCGCGACTTTGCCGAGCAGGGACCTGAAGCCCCCCTTGGCGGCCGCCGGTTTGGCGCTGGCCGGCAGGTTCATGGCGGCGGCTCCACGAGACGCGAGCTGGACCCGCGCGGACGGGCGATTGACGATCGGCCGCGCGGCTATGCTTGATCGAAGCTGAAAGGATCGCCTCAAATTCTTTCAAACTCACGAACGCGTGAACCGCCGCCGCGAAAAAACGGCTGGTCCCGACGACGGGCGTCAGGCGTTGGCGCCGCGTTAACCATTCGATCTTCCGGCGCGCTGGCGAAAGCGCCCGAGCGCGGCGCGCCGGCTTGGAACAAAGCGCGAAACATGATTCCTGTGACCTATGGCGGCCACAGCGATTCGCGAACGTCCGGTCCTCGGCGAGCTTAACGACGCCCAGCGCGCCGCGGTCGAGCACGGGCTCGGCGAGCCGTCCGGACCCGCCCCGCTCCTCGTCGTCGCCGGCGCGGGCGCCGGCAAGACCAACATGCTCGCCCATCGCGTCGCCCGGCTGATCCTGGCGGGCGCCGATCCGACCCGCATCATGCTGGCGACGTTCTCGCGCCGCGCCGCGGCCGAGCTCAACGCCCGCGTCCGCCGCCTCCTGGCCAAGAAGCTCTCAGACGGCGCGGCCGAGGCGGCGATCCCGGCCTATAGCGGCACGTTCCACTCGATCGGCGCGCGGCTTCTGCGCGACTATGCCGAGCGCGTCGGCCTCGAGCCCGGCTTCACCATCCATGACCGCGAGGATTCGGCCGATCTCATCAATCTCGTCCGCCACGAGCTCGGCCTGTCGGAGAGCAAGGAGCGCTTTCCGACCAAGGGGACGTGCCTGGCGATCTATTCGCGCGCGGTCAACGCCAAGGCCGAGCTCGCCGAAATTCTCGGCCGGCATTTTCCCTGGTGCGCGGCCCACGAGAAGGCCTTGCGCAGCCTGTTTGCGGGGTACGTCGAGGCCAAGCAGCGCCAGAGCGTGCTCGATTACGACGATCTCCTGCTCTATTTCGCCCAGATGATGCGGATCGAGCCGATCGCCGCCGAAATCGCCGGCCGGTTCGATCATCTCCTCGTCGACGAATACCAGGACACCAATCGCCTGCAGCACGAGATCGTGCTGGCGCTCCGGCCGAAAGGCCGCGGCCTCACCGTGGTCGGCGACGACGCCCAGGCGATCTATTCGTTCCGCGCCGCCACGATACGCAACATCCTCGACTTTTCGAACGAATTCGATCCGCCGGCGCGGATCGTCGCTTTGGAGCAGAACTATCGCTCGACCAAGGCGATCCTCGACGCGTCCAACGCCGTGATCGCCCTTTCGCCGCAGCGCTTCGCCAAGGAATTGTGGACGGATCGCGGCGGCGGCGCGCGTCCCGTGCTGGCGACGGTCGGCGAAGAGATCGACCAGGCGCGCTTTGTGGCGATGCGCGTTCTTGCGGCGCGCGAAGCCGGCGCCAGCCTGAAATCGCAGGCCGTACTCTTTCGCACCTCGCATCACAGCGCCGCCTTGGAGCTGGAGCTCACCCGCCGCAACATTCCGTTCGTCAAATATGGCGGCTTGAAATTTCTCGACGCGGCCCATGTCAAGGACGCGCTCGCGATGCTGCGCTTCGCGCAAAATCCGCGCGACCGCATCGCCGGCTTCCGCGTCGCCTTGACCTTGCCCGGAATCGGCCCGGCCAGCGCCGAGCGCATCGTCGCGGCGGCGCAAGGCGGCGTCGCCTCGCTGGCCGAATGGCCGGCGCCGGCCCGCGCCGCGGCGGACTTCCGGCCCTTCGCCGAAATCCTGCGCGACCTCGCCGCGGCGAGCGAATGGCCGGCCGATCTCAACCGGGTCGTCGACTGGCTCCGGCCGCATGTCGAGCGCCGCTTCGACGATTTCTCCGCACGCCTCGCCGATCTCGACGCGCTCGAGCGGATCGGCGCTTCGTACCCGTCGCGCGAGCGCTTCCTTTCCGAGCTGACGCTCGATCCGCCCGACGCGACCAGCGACGAAGCCGGCCCGCCGCATCGCGACGAGGATTATCTGATCCTGTCGACGATCCACTCGGCCAAGGGCCAGGAATGGCGCTCGGTCTTCATCCTCAATGCGGTCGACGGCTGCATTCCTTCGGAACTCGCGACCGGCTCGCGCGACGAGATCGAAGAGGAGCGAAGGCTGCTCTATGTCGCGATGACCCGCGCCCGCGACGAGCTGACGCTGATCCTGCCGCAGCGCTTCTATGTTCATAACCAGCCGCGCAACGGCGACAAGCATGTCTACGCCAGCCGAACCCGGTTCATCCCGCCGAAGCTGCTGGGCTATTTCGACCACCTCTCGTGGCCGCCGCCGAAAAGCGAGCCGATTTCGGCTCGCGCCGAAGGCCCGCGCGTCGATCTCGCCGAAAAGATGCGCGCCATGTGGCGGTGAAGCGCGCGCCCTGATGAGCGCACTGTCGCCGTATTCCCCGGACCAAACGATCCGGGCGTCGCAAACGAGACCGCGCCAGAAAACAGGCGACGCCGAGCTCCTTACGGCGCGCGCCGACAACCTCAGCAACGCTTTCCAGGTTGACCTTGATAGCTGACAATCGTGTTCGTAAGGTCTTTGACGTGCTCTCCATCAGCTTCAATTTCATATCGCCTGAGCTGGGCTGCCCCGCCCTCAAATTTCAGTGTTACGGTTCCATTCTTGCTGATAGCCCATGTACCCTTTGTTGTTGTCTGATAATTAATTCGATTGGTGGTAAAAACATAGGTATGGTCGCGACCGTAGTTTTCCTGATCAAACCCTCCTGACCAACAAAACTTCTTGCCGGCGAGACCGGCGTCGGTCTTTATAATTTCAGCAGAGGCCGAAGTAGCGGATGCGATGGCGATTGCCGAAAGTCCAGCAACGTACAACGAAAAATACTTGCTCCCCTTCATTTGCGTTCTGCCCATATGCTCGTGTCCGGAGTTTAGTCGAAACGAGACCGCCACGGGGCGCGGAACGCCCTCTCCGCGCCTCAGGGCGCGCGCCGCGTCGAAGTTCTCGCGCCCTTCCTAGGCCGACCCACTTACGCGGACCTCAGCAACGCTTTCCAGGCGCCCCGCCAAAGTTCGGAAGAGAGCCGGTGAGCTCTTTGACTTGGCTTCCGCTCAGGTCGTAACGCCTAGACTGTGTGCCAGTGTCGAGCTTGAGGGTTACGGTCCCGTCCTTACTGATGGACCAAGTGCCCTTTTCAGATTGTTGCTTGTCCCACTGCCCCGACGTCGGGCGGGAGTAGTGAACGTAAGTATGGTCAGCGCCATAATGCTCTTGATCAGCGCCTTCTGACCAACAGAACCTCTTTCCGGCCAGCCCCGCGTCGCTATTTATGATTGAAGCGACGCCCGAACTGGCGAAGCTTATGAAGCCAACGCCGAGCGCGGCGATCGATACAAGATGCTTGCTTCCTTTCATTGGGGCGTCCTCCTCTATGTTCGCGTTCTGATCGCATTCAAATTTTGGGCGAACGAGACTGCCGCCCACAAACAGGGCTGCGCGAACGGCTCGTGATCTCCGCGCATCCCACCTTCCTGGCATGGGCCGGCCTTGCTTTGGCGCCGTTACCTCATTTAAAGGTATAGTTGATCTCGAATTGGAAGGGTCCAGTACTCTTCGCTGTCCAAGTGGCGGTCTTCCCCATCATCGACGCAGCGCCGCCGGCCGCTAAATTTACTGCGGTGTGTCCCGAAGCCGTCCACCCCGTAGGTTCGCCCTCGGACATTGTAAGCTCGAGTTTCCCATCCAGCGCTTGAAAGGAAAGAATGGCTCCAGGCCTTCGCGCCACGCCATTGCCAGAAAGCTGGGTGGCTTTTGTCCCATCCCATTCCCATATGCCATTGCCAGTCTCAACAGCGCCGGCCAATAGCCCCTCGGTGACCCTGCAACTGAACAGTCCTGTTGTAATTGCGTGTCCCTCGCGATCTCCAAGCGGTTCGGGCGCAGAGGCGCCGACGTCCTGGCAGACGTCATGCCCAGCTTCCTGAGCCTTCGCGCTCGGCGCGGCAAGGGCTAAGGCGATGGCCGAGAGGATGTACAAGTGACGGTATAAGCGTCCTATCATGGTATCTCCTCCCTTTGCGATCCTTTCTATTACTGCACAAACTTTAACAGTACTCCCGTCTCTCTATTTGATCTATTTTCACTCCGATCTGTCGGAAACACAGAATAACCCGCTTTTACATTTCAATACGTATTTTTCAGCGGCGAGTTCGCCGTCCTGAGACGGCTTTCGTCATGTCCAAACATACCGTTGACTTGCTCATGGATTCACCCCCCAAATGGGGGGCGGCCATCGCATCGGGGAGATGCGCATGGACAATGTCGCCATCGATCTCATCTACGAATCGGCCATCCTTCCAGAAAGGTGGCCCGAGGCGCTTGGTCGGGTTTGCAGCGAGGCGCGTTGCTGGGGGTCAGCCCTCATAATGCTTGATCCGTCAAAGCGGGCTCGCTTCGTCCCAAGCGAGACCTACAAATTGGTGGTGGCGCATGCAGGGCGATTTCAACAGAACTTCGAAAACCCTAGGCCTGGCCGCCATCTCGCCCGCGACCACCATGGGTTCTTGGCAGACTTAGACCTTTGCACGCCCGATGAACTCGCTGTCGATCCTATCTATCAAGAAGTCATGCGGCCTCTTGGGCTCGGCTGGAGCGCGGGAACGACAATCCCCTTGCCGTCAGGCGACCTCTTGATTTTCGACTTCTTACGATCGGCGTCTTCTCCGGCGTTCGAAGCGTCGACCCTCCAATTGCTTGATCGCTACCGGCCTCATCTGGCTCGTTCTGCATTGATGACCGTAAAATGTGCGGTCGAGAAAGCTCGGGTTGCCGTCAACACGCTCGAACATGTCGGCGCCCACGCGGCGGTGATCAGCGGCGCCGGGCGCGTCATCGCGGCAAATCGGTTGTTCGAGCGCCTGTCGCCGCGTTTGGTCATTGGCGCCAGGGAGCAGCTTTATATCGCGGACCGCAGAGCAAACGAGTTTTTCAGATCGAGCATCGAACGGATGTCCCTGAAAGATGCAAACTCTCCGGGGACCATTCCGATTCCGGCTTCCGACGATATTCCGCCGATAGTGCTGCATCTTATACCGCTTCGCCGTTCGGCTCTGGATTTATTCACGGGCGCGGCCGCGCTCGTTGTAGCGACGAAATTATCGTCATCCCCAGCCCTTCCGAGCCAGGCGCTTTCCATTCTGTTTGACTTGTCTCCTTCTGAGGCTCGCACGGCGAAAGCTATTTCGGAAGGAAAATCCCTTAGGCAGATTGCGGCCGAGCAGAGCATCTCTGTGGAGACCATCAGAGGGTATTTGAAAGCGGTATTCGCAAAGACGGCGGTTCGCCGGCAGTCGGAGTTGGTCAGGCTGCTCGCAGGTAAATCGCTCGCCCGTTAGATTTCAGGCGGCTTGGGAGCCATTCCATGGTGAAGACCATCGCGAATGCGGAGCGCTTGCTGAAAATCGGCGGCCGCCTCGGCGAGGCGATCGACCCACCTCTCCGGCCGGAACTGGTGGAGCAGATCACCATCGCGGCGGGAGCCACCGGCGCGGTGCTCTTGCAAAACGATACTCGGACTCGGGACGTCCCGCGCACGGTGGGCGTCGATGAATTTAATACGCCGCTAATTTGATGAAGGATGGCATAAGCGAGATATACGCGCCGCGGCTTGGCGCGCAGCGGATCGCGAGCCTGGGCTTCGCCGCTGCGCGCAGCCGACCGGCTGAATGCCCCAATCGCGCAATTTCCTCCAGCCCGAAAGGGAACGAAAGGCGGCTTAGCCGCTTAAAGAGCATCTGGGCCGTGAGATGAAAGAATTGCCGCGTCGATGAAAGAAGAGTTCGTACCGCCGGAAGCGAGAGCGGAAGCGCTCGCCAAGGCCCGAGACAAGAAAATGGCGAAGTCGTCGGCCGCCTATGTCCGCGGGACGACGGCAAGGTTCTATAACTGGCTCGCCGGAGTCAAACGCGGATCGCTGCCCGAGGGCCCTCCGATTTGGATTTGCGGAGACTGCCACCTCGGCAATCTCGGCCCGGTCGCCAATGACGACAAGGACATAAAGATTCAAATCCGCGACTTCGATCAGACGGTCATCGGCAATCCCTGTCACGACCTCATTCGGCTTGGCCTGTCTCTCGCGTCCACCGCGCGCGGATCGAATCTGTCGGGGGTCGTCACCGCCAAGCTGCTCGACGCCATTCTGATCAGCTACCGGGGCGTTCTCGAAGGCGAAGACTCGCCGTCGCCAAAGCCCAAAATACTCCGTCGCCTGACCAAAAAAGCGAAGGAAGCCGATTGGCGAAGCCTCGCCGAAGCCAATATCGACGACGAAACGCCCTCGATCCCGCTCGGGCGCAGATTCTGGCCGCTCTCGGCGGAAGAACGGCGCGAGATCGAGGCGCTGGTCGAGAGGCGGGAAATTTGCGAGCTCGTGCGGAGCGCCTCCGGCCGCGACGACGGCGCCCATGTCAAGCTGCTCGACGCCGCCTATTGGCGGAAGGGCTGCAGTTCGCTCGGCCGCTTGCGCTACGCCGTGCTGCTTCGGATCGGCGCCAAGGGCGACGGCGAGCATTATTGCCTGCTCGACCTCAAGGAGGCGGCCAACGCGGCTGCGCCCCATGCGAGCGAGGTTCATATGCCCAACGATCAGGCCGAGCGCGTCGTCGAAGGCGCGCGCAACCTTTCGCCCTATCTCGGCGACCGGATGCGCGCGGCGACGCTGCTGCGCAAGCCGATCTTCGCCCGCGAACTGATGCCGGAAGACCTGAAGATCGAGATCGGCCGGCTCGAGGAGGATGAGGCGATCGACGTCGCTTCGTACCTGGCCGGAATCGTCGGCGCGGCGCATGCCCGCCAGATGGACGCGGCGACCCGGAAGCGATGGAGGTCGGAACTTCGCCGCCGCGACGCCGGCGACGAAGCTCCATCCTGGCTATGGCGAAGCGTCGCCGACCTCCTCGCCGATCATGAGCGCGCCTATCTCGAGCACTGCCGAGGATACTGGGAGCCGGCGGAAAGGTCGCCGGCGGCGCGTTGATATCGCGGCGAGGCGGCGACTCCGCCCTCCGCCGCCGCATGTCTGGACTGGGCCGCGCCGCAACGCGTTTCTCGCGCCTCCTGCGCACCAACGCAGTGCTCGGCGTCAATCCCAATGCGCTCCTCGGGTTCCACCCGCGCACTGCGGTATCGTCTTGCTATCAAGAAGTTTTGCTGACCGAACCGGCCGACCTGGCCGGTTTCGTCAGCAAAATTTCTTGATAGCCAATATGCCGCGCCGGCCGATCGCAGTCACCCGAAAGGGCCGAAGCGATAGCGGAGGACCCGCCATAGCGCCTCTCCAGCGCTTGTACTCTATGCGCGGCGTAAGGGACGCTATGGCGGGTTGACGGCGATCGGCCGGCGTGGCGCCGCGGACGCATAGGTGAGTGCACCGAGCTTCTGTGAGTTCCGTCGCGAAGCGAGAGGCAGAGCAAGACGCGCCGCGCCGCTTGAAGTATCAATCCTCGAATGGAAGCTGACGAACAAATCCCGCGAGCCTCTCGGCCTCCTTCGACGTGATGTCCTTCGGAAGTCTGACAGCGATGCGAACGTCCGGGCGCAATTGAAAAGTATGTTCGATGAAATCGTCCTCCTCGTCAAAAAGAAGTTCGGGGGCCTCCGACCAGTCATCATCCTCGCTCAGTTCCGCATCAGCCGGCACGTCTTGCAGATAGCTTTCTGACCCCTGGGCAGCAGCACCGATGCTTCGAAGATGGTACGACCAGACCATGCGGGAGACGGAACCGCGGCGCCCGGCCTTAAACTTGCCGACGCCGAGCGCGGCCAATTGCTTGAGGATGGCAACCATGTCGCGGTAGTCGCAGCGAGCGAGGCTGGCTGCGCGGGTCGCGAGAGTCTCCCGACTGTGCTTCTTGCGTTCAGCAAATTTGTCAAAAAGCGCCTTAGCGGCCTCGTTCTCTTGGTAAAGGCCACGCAATCCGGCAATAGCCCTGTTATTGAGCGGTATATTCATTTATAAACTCCTATTCCAAAATTGATCCCGACAATTCCAGGATTATGATTCTTTTCTAGCATATAAAACGCTCTTTGTCAACCTAAAAAGCTCATACGTCAATATTTTTAGTGGCGTTGCCCGTAAGGAGCAATTCAAATGAGGTTCCCATGCTCCCCCGCCTCACCCTCGCCGATCGCGCACCCGCGCCAGGTCGTCGATCGGCCGGCCGACCATGTTCGCCTGCAATTCGCCGCGGCTCGATCCGGTTTGGGCGGGTTGACGCCGACGGCGTCTTTGCTCTGCGTAAAGCCCGGTTCGGTAGGCTATCGATATCGAGAGTTGCATCGGATCGCCGCCCCATGGCGCCGCCGCCGCGATCCGATCCGGCGATGCTGAGGCGGCGGATCACACGATCACTGAAGTCCAGCGCTTTAGCTCGTCGCTCCGCGAACTTTTTTTGCTTTCTGAAAATCGGAATATACGCTATACTTCTGGCGATCCCGCCTCCCGGAGCTTCGCCATGATAGCCCTCTCCTCGCCCGCGGCGCGTCTGGGCCGAGTTGGCCCAAGACGTCCCATGCGGTGGTCCGATCGTGGCGTGGCCGCAAAACGACGTTGCAATTTTTTTCCAAATTTTTTGCACACTAACCCTTTGAAATCGCCCGAAATGCGGAAATTAGAATTTGGAAAAATTTGGAGCGGCCAAAAACGCCGTGCCCTGAAATGATTGAGGTTTTCGAGCGGGATTTTGGGCGGAGACGAGCGCGATGCGCCTTGAAGGAGCCAGTGGCGGCATGGACGAGCGCAGGGCGGCGTCGCAGACGCGGATCGATGGCCGCGCGGCTTTCGCCTCGGCCGCCTATCTCATCGGCGTCGGCCTGACTTTCCTGTTGGAGCGGATCGGCGCGCCGGACGGCTTGGTGCGGGCGCTCGCGCCGATCCTGGCGCTGGGCGCGATCGCGCTGATCGGCGCGCTGACCCGCACGACCCGCATCGCCGCCTTTTACGCCGCCGACCACGCCGCCGCGCCGCGCTATGGCGCGGCCGCCTTCGCTGCTGTCGCGGCCGGCCTCGCCGCCTGCGCTGCGGCGGGCGGCGACGCGCCGCCTTTGGCGGCGATGGGTTTCGGCTTCGTCCTCTCGGCGACCATCGTCGGGCCGTTGGCGCGAAGCGCCGGCGCCTCCTCGCTGCGCGAGGCGGTCACGGCGCGTTTCCACAGCCGGCCGCTGCGGCTGATCCTGGCCTCGAGCTTTCTCGCCATCGGCGTGCTCATCGCCGCGGCCGGCTGCGAGGTCGCGGCTGACGCGATGGTCGACCTCCTCGGCATGTCGCGCGCCGGCGCGGTCGCCCTGATCGGCGTGATCCTCGCCTTGGTCGTCGCGCCGGGCGGGCTCGCCGGTTTCCTCTGGGTCGCGGCGGCCGCCGCCGGCATGATCGCGCTGGTTCTCGCCCTGCCGCTCCTGGCGCGCGCCGCTGCCGATTCGAGCGCCGGCGCGCCGATTCTCGGCGGCCTCGGCGAAATGGCGGCGAGCGTCGGACGCGCCGCGGCCGAGTGGCGAATCGCAGGCCCCGGCGGCGGCCTCGACAACCTCGCGATCGCGCTCGGCGCGGCCGTCCTGCCGCCGCTCTCGATCGGCGCCTTGGCCAGCGAAACGCCGCGGCGGGCGCGGCGCGCCGGGATCGCCGGCGCGATCCTGGCGGCTTTCTTCGCGCTCGCCTTCGCGCTCGGCGCGCCGCTCTGGCGCGCGGATGGCGGCGTCGCCGGGCAAAGCCTGCGCGCCAGCGCGCTCCTCGTCGCGGCGCTGATCTGCGCCGCCGCCGGCGCGCATACCGCTTCGCGAGCGGCGAGCGCGGAATCCTCCTATGGCTACGAGAACGTGCTGGCCAGCGCCCGCCTCGCCCGCTCGCGCGGGCTGGCGCTGCTGGCGATCGCGGTCGGCGCGATCCTGGCCCTGCATCGCGCCGTCCGGCCGGCCGAGGCGCTGGTCGACGCCGCCGCTTTGTCCCTCGCCGTTCTCGGACCGCTGCTGGCTTTGGCGGCCTCGGCGCGCAGCCGCGCCATTCACGCCTTGGCCAGCCTCGCGACGACGATCGCGACCATCGCTTTCTTGATTTGGGCGAACGGCTGGAGCTTTGCGCTCAGGCAAGCGCCGTCCGTGGCGCTGACCGGCGCCGCGGCGGGATTCGCCCTGGCCTGGGCGGCGAGCCTGTTCAGCGACGCGCCGCCGGAAGTCGAGGCGCCGGCCGCGCCGCTGTTTCTGGAGGAGCCGTTTGATTCTTGAGGGGGCTTTCCGGCGCGAGGCCCGAGATGCAAACGCCCGACGCTGGCGGCGCCACGCCGGCCGATCGCCGTCAACCCGCCACAGCGCCGCAAACGCTGGTGCAAAGGTACGATGTCGGAGAGGCGCTATGGGTCCTCCGCTTCGCTCCGGCCCTTTCGGGTGACAGCGATCGTCCGGCGCGGCATTGTTGGCTACTGTGAATTTGGTGACGAAAGCGGCCATTTCGGCCGTCTTTCGTCACCAAATTCACAGGAGCAAAAGAGCCATCGCCGCGCGGAGGCGTCAAGGCTCGCCTCGCCATTGCTCAGGCGGCGAAAGTACGTCCTGAAAGTATGATGGCGAGGCGACCGCGAAGTGGCTTGGCCTTGACGCCGAGCACGGCGATGGCATGCAGGATAGAGCGTAACCATATACGTACAGGCGATTGCGACGACCCAGACCACGATCCGTTCACAGAGCGTCGCGCTATAGGGATTGCTTTGCTTTGCTTCGCTTCGCTCGCCACGACGATCCGACACTTTATGCTACACCGCCAGCAGCTCCAGCGCCTGCTCGTGCACGCGCCGGTCGCCGGCGGCGACGATGCGTCCGCCGCGCGACGGATCGCCGCCGTCCCAGGTCGTGACGATGCCGCCGGCGCCTTCGATGATCGGCACGAGCGCGACGATGTCGTGCGGCTTCAGGCCCGCCTCGATGACGAGGTCGACGAAGCCGCCCGCGAGCGCGCAATAGCCGTAGCAATCGGCGCCGTAGCGGGCGAGGCGCGTCCGCTCTTCGACCCGGCGAAAGCCCGGCGCTTCGGTCTCGTCGAACATTTGCGGCGACGTCGTCATCAGCGTCGCCTCGCCCAGCGACGGGCATGGGCGGACGCGCAGCGAGCGGCTGGCGGCGCTCTCGTTGCGGGCCAAGCCGAGGCCGCGCCAGCCGGCGCTGACACCGTCGCCGAAATAGCGCTCGCGGGTGAAGGGCTGCGACATCATCCCGTAGACCGGCCGGCCGCGATGCGTCAGGCCGATCAAAGTGCCCCAGGTCGGCAGGCCGGAAATGAAAGCCTTGGTGCCGTCGATCGGATCGAGCACCCAGACATAATCGGCCTCGGCCCGCTCGACGCCGTACTCTTCGCCGATGACGCCATGAGCCGGAAAAGTCTGCGCGATCAGCCGGCGCATCGCGACTTCGGCGGCGCGGTCGGCTTCGGTCACCGGGTCGAACGCGCCGCCGCGCGATTTGTCCTCGGCGCCGATTGCGCTGCGAAAGAACGGGAGAATCACTTCCGCCGAGATTTGCGCGAGCCGATCGACGAAGCCGGAAAAATCAATGGCGGTCATGCGCCGCGCTCCTGCAGAATTTGCATATGTCGCATACCGATTCGGCCAGGCGAGGCCGGAGCGACGGTTTGAAATAAATCATATAAATTCCTGTTCTGTCGGCAAATTCGTCGCAAGAGGGCCGCCGCCGATCGGCGCTCCTAGCGTGTTAGATCCGTGGCGAAAAAAGGTTTTTCCACCGGCTGGAAAAATAACGCTTGCATTTGGTGCGGCGCAGTTCGATATTGTTGCGGTGCGGCATGACCTGCCGCATATGCCCTCCTTGGGCGTTTCCTCCCTAGACTTGGGCCGCTTGTGGCGACACAGGCGGCCTCCTTTTTTCCAGGCATTTCAGGCCTCATCGATGCAGCCGCGAACGCTCGCCCAGCGCCGGCGGCTTAGTGTCATTCCGCCGCCATTGGCGGGCGGGCGATCTCGCGCGCGATGCGCAGGATCAGGGTCTCGACGACGGTTTGAAGATGGGCGGCGAGTTCCGGCCAGCACGCCGATTTCGCCACTGTCCGCTCGTCCATGTAAAGGGCGCGGTTGATCTCGATCTGGACCGCGTGCCGCCGGCTGGCCGGGACGCCGTAATGCTCGGTGATGAAGCCGCCGGCGTAAGGCTTGTTGCGCCTGACCGAGTAGCCGAGCCGGCGCAAAGCCTGTTCGAGCGTCTCCACCGCCCAGAGGCCGGCGCTGGCGCCATAGCGGTCGCCGATGACGAAATCCGGCGCGGCGCTGTCGGCGACATTGGAGGGCATCGAATGGCAGTCGAGCAGCACCGCGAGGCCGAAGCGGCTCGCCGCCCGCTCGATCAGGCCGCGCAAGGCGCTGTGATAAGGCGCGTAAAGCTTGGCGATGCGCTCCATGGCCTCGGCGACGGGGATCGAATCGCCATAGATTTCCTGCGCCTCGCCGACGACCCGCGGGATCGTGCCGAGGCCGCCGGCGACGCGCAGCGAGCGCGTATTGACGAAGGGCGGCAGCCGACCCTCGAACATCAGCGGATCGAGCTCGTAGGGCTCGCGATTGACGTCGAGATAGGCGCGCGGAAAATTGGCCGCCATCAGCGGCGCCCCGAGCGCGACGCAGGGCGCGAACAATTCGTCCACGAACGCGTCCTCGGAGCGCCGGAGCGCCAGGCCGTCGAGCCGCGAGCGCGCGAGAAACCGACGCGGATAGCAGCGGCCCGAATGGGGCGAATTGATCACCAAAGGCGTGGTCAGGCGGGACGGCTCGAGGATGACGTAGGGCGCCCCGAATTCAGCGCTGTCGTCATTGCCGCCGGTCATCGCGCCTCGCCTGTGACTCCGCCCTCCATCCGACAGGGTCGGATTGGCGCCGAAAATGCGCCAGAGCGCCGATAAGGACAAGAGGTGGATGAAAACGAGACGGCGGCGGCCACAGATTTGAGGGCGGCGGGGGCGCGACCCGAAACGTCAAGTTTCACTCGATTTTTACTTGGATCAGGGAAGGGTGAATCGGATATGGGGGCAGGAATGAATACGAACGGCGAATTGACCACGAAGATTCTTCTGGCCGAAGACGACAACGATATGCGTCGCTTTCTGGTCAAAGCGCTGCAAAACGCCGGCTACGACGTCGCCTCGTTCGACAACGGCCTTTCCGCCTATAACCGGCTGCGCGAAGAGCCTTTCGAGCTGCTCCTCACCGATATCGTGATGCCGGAAATGGACGGGATCGAGCTCGCCCGCCGGGCGACCGAGCTCGATCCTGACATCAAGGTGATGTTCATCACCGGCTTCGCCGCGGTCGCGCTCAACCCGGACAACAACGCGCCCAAAGACGCGCGGATCCTGTCCAAGCCGTTCCATTTGAAAGACCTGGTCAGCGAGGTGCAGCGGCTGCTGGCGGCGTGAGGCGCCGCTCCGGCTGGGCCAGATCCGACCGCAGCCGCCGCGAGGCGGCGATCGCCCAAGCGTCGATCCGCGAAAATAGGCCGGCGCCGACGAGGCTCAACACGATCGCCGCGGCCATTGCGGCGGCGCGCGCCCAAGAGCTGTCCTCGCCGCCGCCGATCGCCAGGAACAGCGCGGCGCAAACCCCGCACACGATTGGCCAATGGATGAGATAGAGGGAGAAGGACAGGCGCCCGAGCGACACGAACGGACGCCGAGTCAGCATCGCTTCGAGGCCGGAGGCGCCGAGCGCGGCGACGAGCGTCAGCACGGCGCCGACCATCTTGAGCAGATGCGGCGTGCATGGCGTCCACAAGGCTCGCTGCCGCTCGCAAGAGGCGAGCGCGGCGACGGCGCCGTACTCGTCAGCGAGCGATAAGCAAAGTCCGATCATCGCGAGGGCGAAGAGCAGTCCGGCCGGCGTCCGCCGCAACAATGTCCGCGCGTCGAAACGCGCGAGAACATGGCCGATCAGGAAGCAGAGGAAGTACGTGCGGAGGAGGAAGACCAGGCAAAGGGCGAACAAGACCGTCCAAAGCAAGCGGCTGCGGCGCGCCGCGACGACGAGCGTCGCGATCAGCAGCGAGCCCTGCATTTCGACGCTGAGCGTCCAGAGCGGCGGCAAGTAGCTCGCGGTCACCGGCTGGATGACGAGGGGCAAGCCGAGATCGGGCAAGATCGACGTATTCGAGTAGCCGGCCCAGAGCCCTTGAACCAGCGCGTCGAAGAAAAAATAGGTCGGCGCGCGCGGCGGGCTCCAGGCCTTGACGAACCAATCGAGGCCGATCGCCCGCGCCGCTTCGGCCGGCGCCGCGCCGACAAGGAGCTTGATCGCCATCGCGATCGTAACCGCGACCAGGGCCGGAATCGCGAGCCTCAGCCATCGGCTCGTCGCCAGGGCGAACGGTCGATCCGCCCAGCGCGCGAAGGCCGGGGTGAGGACGAAGCCGCTCAGCGTGAAGAACACGTAGACGGCGAACAGACCATCGTAAAAAAGAAAGAGCGGCGAGAAGCGCACCGCGCCGGCGAGACTCGACGGCGCTTCGCTGAAAACGAGAATCGGAGCGAAAGCCGAGAACGTGTGCAGGAGGAGCACTTGGAGCGAGGCCAGGCCGCGAATCGACTCGAGATAGGCGATGCGGCCGGCGGCCTGGACCGAGTCAGGCGCCGCCGTCGCTGCCGATTGGCCGCCGGCGCCTTCGGGAAGGGCGAGCACGATGATCCCCTCTGCTCCGGCCCCGACGCCGTCGCGGGGCGCCTCAGGCTATATCGGTCATTGCTTAAGAAATTTGCCGGGCGAAGCGGCTGGCCTGGCTCGCAATGCGCCGGCTCATTTGAAGAGCCGAACGTCGCCGCGGTCGTCGACCTCCTTCGCGTCCGCTGCGCGCAAAAATTCGAAGACTTGCGTCGCCGCGGCCGGGCGGCGTCAACCAAGCGGAAATAATCCGCCCTCCCCGCTTTCGCCGCCCTTGACGGCCGTCCGGACGGCGCTTATTTGACCGCCAGCTTTAGCACTCGCTTGGCTTGAGTGCTAACAGCCCCAAAATGAAGCCGGCCCGGGCCAACGGGCCTTCGCGCGCAATCGAGATAGGAAGCTCATCATGAAGTTCCGTCCCCTGCACGACCGCGTCGTCGTCCGTCGCCTCGAAGGCGAGGAGAAGACGAAGGGCGGCATCATCATTCCGGACACGGCCAAGGAGAAGCCGCAAGAAGGCGAGATCATCGCCGTGGGGCCAGGCGGCCGCGACGAGACCGGCAAGCTGACGCCGCTCGACGTGAAGAAGGGCGACCGGGTGCTGTTCGGCAAGTGGTCCGGCACCGAAGTCAAGATCGACGGCGAGGAGCTCCTGATCATGAAGGAGTCCGACATTATGGGCGTCGTCGGTTGATTTAGCCTCCTCTCAACATCCAGCCCAATCAGGCCCGTTCGGGTCAGGGAGTTTTCAACAATGGCAGCTAAAGACGTACGGTTTTCCGCTGACGCCCGCGAGCGCATGCTGCGCGGCGTCGACATCCTCGCCAATGCGGTGAAGGTCACGCTCGGCCCGAAGGGCCGCAACGTCGTGCTCGACAAGTCGTTCGGCGCGCCGCGCATCACCAAGGACGGCGTCACCGTCGCCAAGGAGATCGAGCTCGAGGACAAGTTCGAGAATATGGGCGCCCAGATGGTGCGCGAGGTCGCGTCGAAAACCAACGACACGGCGGGCGACGGCACCACCACCGCGACGGTCCTCGCCCAGTCGATCGTGAAGGAAGGCGCCAAATACGTCGCCGCCGGCATGAACCCGATGGACCTCAAGCGGGGCGTCGATCTCGCCGTCTCCGAGGCGGTCAAGGACATCGCCAAGCGCGCCAAGAAGATCAAGGACTCGGCCGAAGTCGCCCAGGTCGGCACGATCTCGTCGAACGGCGACAAGTCGATCGGCGACATGATCGCCAAGGCGATGCAGAAGGTCGGCAACGAGGGCGTGATCACGGTCGAAGAGGCCAAGAGCCTGGAGACCGAGCTCGACGTCGTCGAGGGCATGCAGTTCGACCGGGGCTATCTCTCGCCGTACTTTATCACCAACGCCGAGAAGATGGTCGCCGAGCTCGAGGACCCCTACATCCTCATCCACGAGAAGAAGCTCTCTTCGCTTCAGCCGATGCTGCCGGTGCTTGAATCGGTCGTGCAGACCGGCAAGCCGCTGGTCATCGTCGCCGAGGACGTCGAGGGCGAAGCGCTGGCGACGCTGGTCGTCAACAAGCTGCGCGGCGGCCTCAAGGTCGCGGCGGTCAAGGCGCCTGGCTTCGGCGATCGCCGCAAGGCCATGCTCGAAGACATCGCCATCCTGACCGGCGGCCAGATGATCGCCGAAGATCTCGGCATCAAGCTCGAGAACGTCACGCTCCAGATGCTCGGCAAGGCCAAGCGCGTGCGCATCGAGAAGGAGAACACGACGATCATCAACGGCGCCGGCAAGAAGAGCGACATCGAAGGCCGCGTCGCCCAGATCAAGGCGCAGATCGAAGAGACGACCTCCGACTATGACCGCGAGAAGCTGCAAGAGCGTCTCGCCAAGCTCGCCGGCGGCGTCGCGGTGATCCGCGTCGGCGGCGCGACCGAAGTCGAGGTCAAGGAGAAGAAGGACCGCGTCGACGACGCCCTCAACGCCACCCGCGCGGCGGTCGAGGAAGGCATCGTTCCGGGCGGCGGCGTCGCGCTGCTGCGCGCCAAGGCCGCGGTCCAGAAGCTCAAGAGCGAGAACGCCGACGAGCAGGCCGGCATCAACATCGTGCTCAAGGCGCTGGAATCGCCGATCCGACAGATCGCCGAGAACGCCGGCGTCGAAGGCTCGATCGTCGTCGGCAAGGTGCTCGAAAACAAGACGCAGACCTTCGGCTTCAACGCCCAGGCCGAGACCTATGTCGACATGATCGAGGCCGGCATCGTCGACCCGGCCAAGGTCGTTCGCACGGCGTTGCAGGACGCGGCCTCCGTCGCCGGCCTGCTGATCACCACCGAGGCGATGGTCGCCGAAGTGCCGAAGGACAAGCCGGCGGCCCCGATGGGCGGCGGCGGCGGCATGGGCGGGATGGATTTCTGATCCGTCGCGCAAAGCGAAATGCGAAAGGGCGGCCTCGGCCGCCCTTTTTGTTTGGGGCGCCGCAAGCTCGACGGATAAACTGAATGTAACTACATACCTACATTCCGAGATGAGGCAACGTGATGTCCTAGGACGAGTATCGGAGGCTTACGGGAAAGCCGAGGAGCCTTCTTGACTTGTTGTCGACGTCCGGACAGGAGGAAGTCGAATTTGAGCCGCCGCCGCGCCAAAAAGCGGCGCCGCGCGAGATCGATCTCTCGTGAGCAACTTGCTCGATACGAATGTCGTCTCGGCGCTGCGGCGCAAGGACAAGGCCGACAAATGCGTTATTGATTGGTTTGAAAGCGCCGCTGGCGCTGAATTCTTCATTTCGCCGCTGACAATGATGGAGATTGAGATCGGCATCGGAAGGCTCGAGCGGTACGACGGACGACAGGCTGCAATCATTCGCGCGTGGAAGGAAGGGCCGTTGCGGACGCAGTTTCGAGCGCGTCTCGTGGATGTCGACCTCGAAATCGCCATGTGCTGCGCCGCGCTCCACGTTCCTGACCCTCACTAGACCGGGGTCTTTAGATTACTCGGCATTTAAGCGATTTGGCGTCATCGGTATGCGGCATGATGAGCTGGCTGCTCGTGCCGACGGGCGTAGACGATCCTCCCCAGTCGCGCGCCAATCCAATCTACGGATGCGCGCTGGTTACGCCTACCGCGCGATAGGCCTCGACGAGATGAAACGCCTCTGCCGGCAATCTTCTCAGAAGAAGCCAACAAATGCAGGTTTTCGGCGTCAAGATCACGCGCGAGTCCGCCAGAGGTCCCGAACCAGGCCAATATCGCCTCGCCAAGAGCGTTCGTCCGCCGCTCATCGGGGTCATCGCGGCGCGTGGAGTTCGCATCAAAGTACGATCGAGGGACTCGAACATGGCGTCGCCTCCTTCTGCGGTCGCTTCTCGCGCTTGGCGCCGTCTCTCTCAGCCGGTCTGCGGTTTCGCGCTGCGGCGATCCTTCCGCTCGTTGGCCGCGGACGCACTCCGCCTTGCGAACCACTTCTCCAGTTCGACCACAACGAAAACCACGCCGGACAGGACGAGACACGCCGCAAGCTCGCCCGCCGACAGCGGCGCAGTCTTGAAGACGTCGTTGAAGAAGGGTACATAAATCAGAATGAGCTGTAGCGTCACCGTCAGAAGAACAGCGCCGAAGAGATAGAGGTTCGAGAACAGGCCCTGTCGGAACAGAGACTCGCGCTCGGACCGCGTCGCCAGCGCGTTGCCCATCTGCGACAGGGTGAGGACGGTAAAACCATCGTCCGCCAGTGCGGCGAAGCCAGCGTGTGAAGCGCGTAAGCCTGCGTCGCCAGCGTAACGCCGCCCATGACCAGCCCGATCAGCAAGATGCGCCGCCACATGCCGTGAGCAAAGACGCCTTCATTCGGCGGTCGCGGCGGCCTTTGCATGGCGCGCGCCTCGAGCGGCTCGGCGGCCAACGCCAAGCCGGGAAGCCCGTCCGTCACCAGGTTGATCCAGAGAATATGGATGGGCAGCAGGGGAAGCGGCAGCCCGAGCAGGGGCGCGAGCAAGATCGTCCAAATCTCGGCGGCGTTGCAGGTCAGGACGTAGCTCACGAATTTGCGGACGTTATCGAAAATCCGCCGGCCTTCGGCCACGGCGGCGACGATCGTCGCGAAATTGTCGTCGAGCAGAACGAGGCTCGCCGCCTCGCGGGCGACGTCGGTCCCGGTCTTGCCCATAGCGACGCCGATATCCGCATGCGCGAGCGCCGGAGCGTCGTTGACGCCGTCGCCGGTCATCGCGACGAATCGGCCGGAAGCCCGCGCCGCGGCAACGATCCGTATTTTCTGAGCCGGATCGATCCGGGCGAAGACCCGCACGCGCCCAATCCGCTCCGAAAGTTCCGCGTCGGCGAACTCGGCGAGCTGCTCTCCGGTGAGGACCGGCCCATCCGGCGCCGAGATGCCGACAGCGGCGGCGATCGCGCGCGCCGTTGCCGGATGATCGCCCGTGATCATGATCGGAACGATTCCCGCGGACTTGCACAATCTCACGGCGCCCGCCGCCTCCGGACGCGGCGGGTCGAGAAGGCCGATCAGCCCGAGCAATGTGAGGTCCCGCTCGGCCGATTCGGCGTCCAAGTCGCTCGGCGCCGCGTCCCAGCGGCGCTCGGCGACGGCGAGCACGCGCAGCCCCCTGGCCGCCATCGCTTCGGCCGCGGCGAGCAGCTCGCTTCTGACGATCGCCGTATCCGCGTCGTCCCGAGCGACCTTGACGCACCGCCCGAGAACCGCTTCCGGCGCTCCCTTGGTGAAGGCGACCAAGCCGTCGGCCAGCTTGTGGAAGGTCGTCATCCGCTTGCGCTCGGAGTCGAACGGATGCTCGAAGACGCGCGGATAAGACCGTTCGAGTTCGCCTTTGCCGAATCCGCGCTCGCCCGCCAGGCGTCGAAGGGCGGCCTCGGTCGGATCGCCCGTGACATTGCCGTCTTCGCTCGCCATCGCGTCATTGCAGAGCGCGACAGCGAGGAGGAATCGATGAAACGACGGCCGGCGGGAGTCGAGCGCGTCCGTCTCCAGGCTTTCGCCGCAAATATGGGCCTGCTGCGCCCGCATCTCGTTGAGCGTCAGCGTGCCGGTTTTATCGGTGCAGATGCAGCTCACCGAGCCGAGCGTTTCGACCGCCGGCAACCGACGCGCCATCGCATTGCGCTTGACCATGTTCCGCGCCGCCGCCGCCAGCATGACCGTCACGACGGCGGGCAATGCTTCGGGAATCGCCGCGACGGCCAGACTGATCGCGGTCAGCAGCATCAGCATGACCGGCTCGCCGCGCCACAGGCCGATCGCGAACACCGCCGCGCAGATCGCCAGGACCGCCAATCCCAATTGCCGGCTGAAAGCGGCCAGACGCTTCTGCAACGGCGTCTGCTCCGCGGGCGCCGCCGTCAACATGCCGGCGATCCCGCCGAGCTCGGTCGCCATGCCGGTCGCGACAGCGACGCCAGAACCGCGCCCATAAGTCACGGTCGTACCTTTGTACGCCATGTTCGTCCGCTCGGCGAGCGGAGCGCGGCCAAGGGACAAGGGACCGGTTTGCTTCTCCGCCGGAACGGACTCCCCGGTGAACGACGATTCGTCGATTTTCAGCGCGGCCGCCTCGATCAGTCGCAGATCGGCCGGCACCGCGTCGCCCGCTTCGAGGACGACGAGATCGCCCGGCGCGATCTCGCTCGCCGCGATCGTCAGACGGCGTCCGCCCCGAACGACCTCGGCGGTCGAGGCGGCAAGGCGCTTCAACGCCGCAAGGGAGCGCTCGGCGCGCATTTCCTGCAGGAATCCGATCGCGCCGTTCAACAGAACGATGGCCGCGATGACCAGCGAGTCTCGGGAATCGCCGACCAGCAAAGAGACGATTGCGGCGGCGACCAACACGATGATCATGAAGTCGCTGAACTGCGCAACCGCTATGCTCCAAGCGCTGCGCCGGCCCTGCTCGACGAGCGCATTCGGCCCGTACCGGGCGAGTCGCCGCGCGATTTCGTTTGAAGGCAGGCCAGCCGCCGGATCGACCTGCAAGGCTTGCGCCGTCGCCGCCACGCTGAGCGTGTGCCAGGCGGGCGGCGGCGTTTCGGTCTTCGGCAGGATCGGCATCGACGCGTCTTTGTCAGTCGGAAAAAGCGCGTCGAATCTCCGAGTTCGACGCGCTGCGACGGTCCGGCTGGGGGCCTGGGCTACGGCGCGCCGAGCTGCTGGCGGGCCGCCTGCGCCGCGTTCGCGTACGCGCGGCGCAACTCCGCCTCCGGCATGTCGAGGCCACGAGCGTTGAAGTCGACGCGCACCTTGCCGATCACGTCGTCGTCGGTCTGCGCGTCCAGCGCCGCCGCCATAATCGCCGCGGCATAGGCCGAAGACTCCGCGGCAGGAAGGTCGAGACGTCCGGCGGCCCAAAGCCCGAAAAGCCGGTTTCGGCGCGCGGCGAACCGAAAGGCGAGCTCCTGGTTGCGGGCGAACTCGACTTCGAATCCCTTCTCGCGCGCGGCGAAATGGTCGCTCATTTCAATCTCCTCGAATGGGTTGGCTGGCGGCGCGGCTTTCCGTCGCCTTGCAAGAGTTCGGCGTCGGCCGCACGCTTCGGTTCTCGCGTGGTCAGCCGGGGCGTTTCGAACCCTCCGGGCGACGGTCTTGCTCAAAAGCGGCGAACCATTGCGGCCGGCGCCGCTCGATTTGGTTCAGCAGCGCGTCGCGCATCCGTCGAAACAGCGGCACGTCGTCAGCCAGAAGGACTAGGCCGAGCGGCAGCATCCACAGGCCGAACACGGGAAGGATGCTCAACAGGCCGCCAAGGATCAGAAAGAGCCCCGCGGGAATGCGCGCCCATCGCGACGAGGGCCGGCGAAGCCACCGCGTCGCATTCTGTAGTCGCGCCGGCAGCCGGTCGATCAACCGCTCGAGCTGCTGTTCGGAGCGCGTCATCCTCGTCTCGTACATCGGCGCGCCCTTCAACCCATCGCCCGTTCGCCGCGGACATAGGGCAGCGGCGCGCCGCCGAGCACGGTCCGGATCAAGGCAAGAATCCTGCGCTCGCGCGGGTCGAGACGGCAGTCGGCCGCGGCGATCTCCTCGCACAGCTCGACGACGAGCGACGCCGAGCAGCGCCCGGCGATGCGGCTCAATCGGATCATCGCCGCCGCCAAGCCCTGATGCTCGCGCAACTCCCCGACGCGGCGTTCGAAGATTTGCAGCGTCTCGGCGCGGGGCAGGACGGAGAGGAATTCGTGCCGGTCGACGAAGTCCAGAAGCTGCGCCTGCTCGACGGGCTGCACGGAATTGTCGGCGCGCGACACCAGCGCGGCGGCGGTGATCACCGCGTCGAGAAAATCGTCGTCGCGCTCGGCGCAATATTCGGCCACGATCTCGGCCGGGGTCAGGGCGAAACGCTTTCGACTCGGATAGGTCGGCATGACAGCTCCTCTCGCTTGCAAAAGCGCCGGAGCCGATGGTCGTTCGAGGAAACTGACGGGCCCGCGACGCTGTCCGCCCATGCGCGCTTCACGCACAGGGCGGCCGATCCGACATCGCGAGGTTGCCCAACCCGTTTGGGGTCCTCGCCAGAGGGGCCCGGATTCAGTTGTCCAGAGGATGGGAAGCGATTCCGCCTGTTTCAAGGCGTCGCCGGCCAATCAGGTAAGCTCGCCCTGTTCTGGAAGGCGTCGGGCTCGCCCTCCGCGCTCCTCCGGCCGTGGCCTTTTCGCGGCCCGGCTGGAGCGCATGAACAAGCGTAACCCCCTGCCGCGAATGGAAAGCCGGTTGCGCCGCTCGCCGGCGCAAGCCGACATTCTCGTCAAAAATCTCTGCAGTTACGCGACGCCGCCCGGGATTCGCCTTGTTCTTCCCGCACGGACCGTCGCAAAAAGCCGGCGGGGGTTCGTCCCTCGGGCATGCTCGGGAAAGTCTCGATGAAATTCTTGGCCCTCGCCGTCGCGCTGTTCGCGGTCGCGGCGCTTCTGACCGGCCTTCATGCGCCGGACGCCATGACCTTTCTGATCGCGGGGGCGGCGGCGGCTTGTGCGATCACCACTTATCTATCGCACCGCCTCTCGGCGTTCCTGAAAGTGTTCGAGGCGATCTTCGCCTCCGAAACGATCATTTTCGGTCTCGCCTTCCTCGTCGACGAGCTCGGCTTCTGGCCTAAAGCTTACGCCAACTACACGTTGCCGGAGAGCCTGCCCTTCGCCGTCGCCCTGTTCGGCGTTTTCATCTACGCGATTTCCTTCGTGCCGGTCGTGCGCAAGATGACATTCATCGCCGACCCTTATTTCGAGGAGGCGTCGCCGACCCAGGCTCGCCCGGGTTTCCTTCCGCCCATAACCATCGCGCAGAACAAGCTGGCCATCGCCAGCCTGGTGTTCCTGATCGTCATCAATCAGGTCGAAGTCGCGCTGGACGTCCGCCTGTCCTATTTCCGAGCCGATTTCACCAATGCGCTCAAGAATATGGACCAGGCCGAGTTCTGGCGGCAATTGCTGCTCGTGTTCGTGCCGGTCGTCGCCGTTCTGGTCGTCAGCTACACGGTGGAATATGTGGTCACCTCGACTTTCGTCGTGCGCTGGCGGCGTTGGCTGACGGCGAGCTACACGGCCAAATGGCTGAGCCGCGGCGTCCATTACAACATGCTGCTGACCGGCTTGCCGACCGACAACCCCGATCAGCGCATTTCGCAGGACATTTACGCCTTTATCGACGGCGGCGGCAGCGGCGGCGGCATTTACGGCTACGCCGTCACCGCCCTGCAAACCCTGACCTCGCTCGTCTCTTACGGCCTTGTCCTGTGGTCGCTGTCGGCGGGGTTCACGCTGCCCGGACTCGCCATCGTCATCCCCGGCGTCCTGTTCTGGGTGGCCCTCGCCTATAGCGGCGCCGGCACGCTGGTCACCCATTGGATCGGCCGCACGCTGTCAGCGCTTTATTTTCAGCAGCAGCGCTACGAGGCGAACTTCCGCTTCGGTCTGGCGAGGGCGCGCGAATATAGCGAGCAGATCGCTCTATTGCGCGGCGAGAACAGCGAGGCGAAAGCGGCCGACGAGAATTTCGCCAATATTTACAACAATTACATGCGGATCGTGAACGTCCGCAAAAAGCTGACCGCCTTCGTCAGGACTTACGCTCAGGCCTCGGTGTTCGTGCCTTACGTGGTCGCGGCGCCCTTCTACTTTCTCGGCAAGATCAGCTTGGGCGGCCTCAATCAGGTCGGCGCGGCGTTCAACAATGTCTACGAGAACATGAACTTCTTCGTCACCTACTATGTCGGGCTGGCCGATTTCCGCGCGGTGCTCAACCGTCTGACGTCGTTCGACGAGGCGATCAGCCGCGCCAAGGCGGCGACCGAGCATCCGGTCGGCGTGAAATTCGCCGGCTCGCCGAGCGGCGAGATCGTCTTCGAAAATCTAACGCTGACCCTGCCCGACGGCCGGTCGCTCATTCGCGCCGACGATATCGCGCTGTCGCCGGGAGAATCGACCCTGGTCGTCGGCCCTTCAGGAGCAGGAAAATCGACGCTTTTTCGCGCGGTCGCCGGCATATGGCCGTTCGGCGCCGGCGTCATTCGCGAGCCCGCCGCCAAGCTCATGCTGCTGCCGCAGCGGCCTTACATTCCGCTCGGCACGTTGCGCAACGCGATCGCCTATCCGGCGGACGCCGCCGCATTCGACGACCGGATCCTGCGCCAGGCGCTATTCACGGTCGGCCTGCCGCATCTCGCGGACCGGCTCGAGGACCATGACAATTGGCAGATGACGCTGTCCGGGGGCGAGCAGCAGCGCCTGTCGGCCGCCCGCGCCCTGATCGCCAAGCCCGATTGGCTGTTCCTCGACGAGGCGACTTCGGCGCTCGACGAGGACAGCGAGCGCAAGCTCTACAAAGCGCTCGCACAGGCCCTGCCCGACACGACCTTGGTGTCGATCGGCCATCGCGGCACGCTGGGGGCGCTCCACACCCAGCGCATCGCGATCGAGCCGCGCGACGGCGGGGCGGCGATGATGGTCAGCGAGGCGCGGGAGCCCGCCTGAACCGCTCGCGGGTTAAAGCGAGCGGACGAAATGCAGGGTGCCGCGCGGGCCCTTGACGACGAGCTCGCCGTTGACGAGGTCCCAGCTTGGATTGCCGAGAAGCGCGCTCAAGAAGCCTGTCTCGAGCGCCATGAGGTCCTTGGAGCACTGCTTCTTCGTCAGCGCGACCGGCCCCATCAGGAGATGTTGCTCCTTGACCGGATAGAGCGTCGCCGACCAGGAATTGCAGCCGGTATAACCGGAGCCGCGCAGGTTGCCGTCGATCATCAGGCTGATATCGAGGCCGGCCGGCACCGGCTTGTCGTTGATCGACCTCAGCGACCAAGTCTGGTCGAGCGGAAAATTCTTGAAGGCCGGCCCGATCGGCTTCGGCGGCTCGTCATTGTCGCGCATCTGGGCCAGCGCGAAGTGGGAAAAAGCCGTAACGCCGAGCGCAGCCGCGGCGCAGAGAAGAACGCGCTTCATCTCAGTCAAACCCCTTTGATCCTCCCGAATCGCGCCGATATAGCCAGGGCGTGGTTGCGGCGCAATCAGCCGGCCCCCGCGGCGCGCCAGGCTTTCATGACCGCGTCTTGTGGCGCGCAAAGGGCGAAAAAACGGAGGGAATCCGCCGATCCGGAGGGGCTGACGCCGTCGCGCCCCTTGCGCGGCCGGCCCCTGCTCCCCACATGAAGGCCGCGCGGTCCTGCCAGGAACGCGCACAGCGAATGGCGTCGCCATTGGGGCGTCGTTCGTCCATGTCGCTCACAGGAGGATATGAAATGCGTAATTTCGACTTATCGCCGCTTTATCGATCGACGGTCGGCTTCGATCGGCTCTTCTCGCTGCTCGATCAATACGCCAGCGTCGACAGCGCGCCCAGCTACCCGCCCTACAATATCGAGCGGACCGGCGAAAACGCTTATCGGATCACGATCGCCGTCGCCGGCTTCAGCGAAGACGAATTGTCGGTCGAGACGCGAGAAAACACGCTGACGGTGCGCGGCTCGAAAGAGCCGGCGGCTAAGGCCGAATCCGAGAGGCGCGAGGTGCTTTACCAAGGCATCGCTGCGCGCGCGTTCGAGCGTCGCTTCCAACTCGCCGACCATGTTCAGGTGACCGGCGCGTCGGTGGTTAACGGTCTTCTGCATGTCGACCTCGTCCGCGAAGTGCCCGAAGCGCAAAAGCCGCGGACCATCCAGATCAAGAAGGACGCCGCCGCCAAGACGATCGAGGGGACCAAGCAGGCGGCGTAATCCGCTTCGCTCGTCTCGAGCCGAACGCCAAAATGAAAGGGCGCCTGTCAGGCGCCCTTTTTTTATCGCGGTTCGTCCGGGATTTCTAATCGAGCGGCGTGACCGGCACGTCGTTGACCGCCGCCGGGGGCTTGGCCTTTGGCGAGGCCGGCGGAGACGCGTGCGAAACCGCCGGCGCCGGAGCGGCGGCCGCGGGCGCGGGCGCCGCTTTGCTCCCAGCGCCGCTCGCCTCGGCTTGGACCGGCTGCTTCGCCTCCGGCGGAGGCGAAGTCGCGTTCTGTGTCGGCTGCGGCACCGGCGTCAGTTCGATCTTCTTATGCTTGACCGGCGGCCTGGCCCTCGGCTTCCCGTTCTCTTCGTTGGCGCCCGGCACCGGAACGATGTTCGGACTCGTCGCGTCATCGCCGCGCGCGACCGATTGGCCATAGGTGACGACCGCCGGCGGTGAAAAGTAAGGGTTCGAGTTCGAGTCGGCCTCGCCCAGATCGACCGGCGGGCGCGGCGCGCTGTATTCGCCGTAATAATGCGGCCCGGACAAGCGGAAGCGCTGCACGACGCGCCCGCTTTCGGCGTCGACGATGAGGCGCTGGCGTACCCCGCGCGGACCTTCGACATCCGCGATATAGACGCCGCCATTGCGATGGAGGGGGCCGGTCAGATTAAGTCCGCGATCCTCGAGCATGCTCTGCACGTCCGAGGGATCCAAGCCTTCGTGGAAAAGGAAATTGAAGAACTGTGCGTGAGCGGCCGGCGCCGAAAGCGCGACGAGACCGCCCGCGACCAGCGCCGCCGCGAACGGCGTGCGCGCGAAGGCGAACGAGAGGGGCATAGCGGTTACTCCGACGCGCGGCTTAAACTGACAATACCGCACAATGTTTCAAAAAATTGCGGCGAGGTCGCGGCGCTTGTTTCTACCGCAGTTTTCTACCGCAGTTTGCCGGAGTTGCGCTAGAGGCTCGAGCGTTCCGCTTCGCCGCAAGACGCCCGGACGATCGAGACCAACCGGTCGACCTCCGCGTCGCTCGTCTCGAACGAACAGACCAGGCGAATAAAGGCCTCGCCGTCTCGCGGCGCGGCTTCCGGCGAAACCGCGCGCGAAGTCCATTCATAGATGCGCGCGCCGGCCGCGTTGAGCGGGGCGATGACGGCGCGCGGCGCGACGACGAAGACCTCGTTGACTTGCGTCGGCCAGGCCAGGCGGACGCCCGGAATCGCCGTAAGGCTGCGCGACAGGCGATCGGCGGCGCGATTGGCGCGCTTGGCGAGGTCGAGCCAGAGATCGCCGCGCAGATAGGCGTTCATCTGGGCGCCGAGGAACCGCCCCTTCGACAAGGTATGGCCGCCGCGCTTGCGCTGGAAGGGAAAGGCCTCCGCCTTGGCTCGGTCGAAGAAGATCAGGGCCTCGCAGGCGAGCGCGCCGTTCTTGGTCGCGCCGAAGGAGAGGACGTCGATTCCGGCTCGCCACGACATGTCGGCCGGCTTGCAGCCAAGGGCGACCAGCGCATTGGCGAAGCGCGCGCCATCCATATGGCTGGCGAGGCCATGGCGGCGGGCGAGGTCGGTCAGGGCCGCGATTTCGTCGAGCGCGTAGATCGTGCCCGCTTCGGTCGCCTGCGACAGCGACAACGCGCCGGGCTGCACGGATTTGGCCAAGCCGCGCGGAAACCGGGCCAGCGTCTCGGCGAGAGCGTCCGGCGTGATTTTGCCGCCCTCTCCCGGAATGCCGACGAGCTTCGCCCCGCCGGTGTAGAATTCCGGCGCGCCGCATTCGTCGTCGTGGATGTGCGATTCCTCGTGGCAGAAGACCGCGCTCCAGGGCGAGGCGATCGCGCCGAGCGCCAGCGCGTTGGCGCCGGTCCCTGTGGCCACCAGGAAGGCGGCGACGGGCTTCTCGAAAACCTCGCCCAGCTTGGCCTCCGCCGCCTTGCTGTGCTCGTCCGCGCCATAGGCCGCCGCGACGCCGCGGCTCGCCGCGACGATCGCGTCGAGAATTTCCGGCGCGGCGCCGGCCGCGTTATCGCTGGCGAAATTCATCCGTTTCCCCGAAGAGCGATTTTCTCGCTCGAGCGCCCGCGCTATCTTCGTCTTGCGAGGACTGGCCAGGCCGCAAAGCCGGCCCGATAGCACGTGAAAAAATTTGCGGCTAGCGCCGAGCCTGCCGCTTGTGCGGACGAACCAAATCTGTCATGGTCGGCGGAGATAGGACAGTTGTGCTGACCATTTGATGGCGCAGGATTTGCGTCGGGCGCAACGGGCGAAGAGCGATGACTAGGGCGTCGATCATAAAAGATCGAAAAAAACCCGCCGCGTGAAGCCTTGGGCCGCGCGCGACGCGGCCGACATGTCCGGATCTCATCTTAAAAAGACGCCAGCGCAATTCGACGATAAACGGCCGGGAAAGTTGCGGCCGCACCAGGGAGCGGGAAGATGACCGATAGGGCTCCAGGCCTCAACGAGCGTCGCGACGCGACGGGCGCGGTCAAACGCGAGACGGATTCTTCGTCCGCTCGTCCTCCATTTTTCGGAGCCGCCGCCATGGTCGATCCCGCCTTGCCGCCCGCTCAAGGGCTTTACGATCCGCGTTACGAGCACGATTCCTGCGGCGTCGGCTTCGTCGCCGATCTGAAGAATCGCAAGTCGCACGACATTCTCGTCAAAGGCCTGCAGATCCTCGCCAATCTCGACCATCGCGGCGCCACGGGCTTTGACGCGAGCCTCGGCGACGGCTGCGGAACGCTGGCGCAAATTCCGCACCGCTTCTTCCAGGAGGAATGCGCCAAGCTCGGCATGAACCTTCCCGCCGCCGGCCATTACGCGATCGGCCAGTTCTTCATGCCGCGCGCCGCAGCGGCGCGGCGGGCGTGCGAGACGATTCTCGAAGAGGCGGTCGCCGAAGAGGGCCAGGTTCTGCTCGGCTGGCGCGACACGCCGGTCGACAATCGCGAACTCGGCGAGGCGGTCAAGGCGGTCGAGCCGGTCCAGCGCCAGCTCTTCATCGGCCGTGGGCCTGGAATCGTCGACGAGGACGATTTCGAGCGCAAGCTCTACATCATTCGCAAGATCGCCTCGAACCGGATCGTCGCCTCGACCGTTCCCGGCGTTGCCGAATATTATCCGGTGTCGCTGTCCTGCCGCACCATCGTCTATAAGGGCATGGTCCTGGTGGGCCAGCTTGCCGGCTATTACAAGGACCTGCAGGATCCGCGCTTCGAGACGGCGCTCGCGCTCGTCCATCAGCGCTTTGCGACCAACACCTTCCCGTCCTGGCGGCTCGCCCATCCGTACCGCATGGTCGCCCATAACGGCGAGATCAACACGCTGCGCGGCAACGTCAACTGGATGGCGGCGCGCCAGGCGAGCGTCTCGTCCAAGCTGTTCGGCAACGACATTTCGAAGCTTTGGCCGATCTCGTACGAAGGCCAGTCGGACACCGCCTGCTTCGACAACGCGCTCGAATTCCTGGTTCAGGGCGGCTATTCGCTCGCCCATGCGATGATGATGCTGATCCCGGAAGCCTGGGCCGGCAATCCGCTGATGGACGAGGAGCGGCGCGCCTTTTACGAGTACCACGCCGCGCTGATGGAGCCCTGGGACGGTCCGGCGGCGATGGCCTTCACCGACGGGCGCCAGATCGGCGCGACGCTCGACCGCAACGGCCTCAGGCCGGCGCGCTACTTCGTCACCGACGACGATCTCGTCATCATGGCTTCCGAAATGGGCGTGCTGCCTGTGCCGGAAGAGAAGATCGTCGCCAAGTGGCGGCTGCAGCCGGGCAAGATGCTGCTCGTCGACCTTCAGGAGCATCGCATCGTCTCGGACGTCGAGATCAAGCAGCGCCTGTCGCGTTCGAACCCTTACGCGCAATGGCTCGAGAAGACGCAGATCGTCCTCGAAGACTTGAAGCCGGTCGAGCCGCGCGCGGCGCGCACCGACGTCTCGCTGCTCGATCGTCAGCAGGCCTTCGGCTACACCCAAGAGGACCTCGCCATCCTGCTCTCGCCGATGGCTTCGACTGGCCAAGAGGCGGTCGGCTCGATGGGCACAGACACGCCGATCTCGGCCATGTCGGACCGGTCGAAGCTGCTCTATACCTATTTCAAGCAGAACTTCGCCCAGGTGACCAATCCGCCGATCGACCCGATCCGCGAAGAGCTGGTGATGAGCCTCGTCTCGTTCATCGGGCCAAGACCGAACCTCTTCGATCTCGCCGGCGCGGCCAAGCGCAAGCGGCTTGAAGTGCGCCAGCCGATCCTGACCAACGAGGATCTCGAGAAGATCCGCTGCATCGGTCACTTCGAGGACACGTTCGACACCAAGACGCTCGACGTCACCTATCCGGTCGAGAAAGGCGCAGCCGGCATGGAGCATGCGCTGAACCGGCTCTGCGAGCGCGCCGAGGCGGCGGTGCATGGCGGCTACAACATCATCATCCTCTCCGACCGCCAGGTCGGGCCGGACCGGATTCCTATTCCGGCGCTGCTGACGACGGCGGCCGTGCACCATCACCTGATCCGCAAGGGCTTGAGGACCTCGGTCGGCCTCGTCGTCGAGACCGGCGAAGCGCGCGAAGTGCACCATTTCTGCTGCCTCGCCGGCTACGGCGCCGAGGCGATCAATCCCTACCTCGCCTTCGAGACGCTTACCGCTATGGCCGGCGAATTGCCCGAGGAGATCAGCGAATACGAGATCGTCAAGCGCTACATCAAGTCGATCGACAAGGGCATCCTCAAGGTGATGTCCAAGATGGGCATTTCGACGTACCAGTCCTATTGCGGCGCACAGATTTTCGACGCGGTCGGGCTGTCCAGCGCGTTTGTCGACCGCTTCTTCTTCGGGACGGCGACGCGCATCGAAGGCGCCGGCCTGCTCGAAATCGCCGAGGAAACCGCGTTGCGGCACGCCGACGCGTTCGGCGCCTCGCCGGTTCTGCGCAACGCGCTCGAAGTCGGCGGCGAATATGCGTTCCGCTTGCGCGGCGAAGCCCATTCCTGGTCGCCGCAAACCGTGTCGTTGCTTCAGCATGCGGTGCGCGGCAATGCGCGGGACAAGTACCGCGCATACGCCAAGCTGCTCAACGAGCAGGACGAGAAGCTGCTCACCATCCGCGCGCTGTTCCGCATTCGCGGCGCCGAGGAGGACGGGCGCGCGCCTGTTCCGCTGGAGGAAGTCGAGCCGGCCAAGGAGATCGTCAAGCGGTTTTCGACCGGGGCCATGTCCTTCGGCTCGATCTCGCGCGAGGCGCATACGACGCTCGCCATCGCCATGAACCGGATCGGCGGCAAGTCCAATACGGGCGAAGGCGGCGAAGAGGCGGATCGCTTCAAGCGGCTGCCGAACGGCGATTCGATGCGGTCGGCGATCAAGCAGGTCGCGTCCGGGCGATTCGGCGTGACGGCCGAATATCTCGTCAATTCCGACATGATGCAGATCAAGATGGCGCAAGGGGCGAAGCCCGGCGAAGGCGGCCAGCTGCCCGGCCACAAGGTCGACGCCGTCATCGCCAAAGTCCGCCATTCGACGCAAGGCGTCGGCCTGATCTCGCCGCCGCCGCATCACGACATCTACTCGATCGAGGATTTGAAGCAGCTCGTCTTCGACCTGAAGAACGTCAACCCGCAAGCGCAGGTCTCGGTCAAGCTCGTTTCGGAAGTCGGCGTCGGCACGGTCGCGGCGGGCGTCGCCAAGTGCAAGGCCGACCATGTCACGATTTCGGGGTACGAAGGCGGCACCGGCGCTTCGCCTTTGACCTCGATCAAGCATGCCGGCAGCCCTTGGGAGATCGGCCTCGCCGAGACGCATCAGACCCTGGTGCTCAATCGCCTGCGCTCGCGCATCTCGGTGCAGGTCGACGGCGGTTTGCGCACCGGGCGCGACGTGGTGGTCGGCGCGCTGCTCGGCGCGGACGAATTCGGCTTCGCGACGGCGCCGCTGATCGCGGCCGGCTGCATCATGATGCGCAAGTGTCATTTGAACACCTGCCCGGTCGGCGTCGCGACGCAAGATCCGGTGTTGCGCAAGCGCTTCGTCGGCCAGCCTGAGCACGTCATCAACTTCTTCTTTTTCGTCGCCGAGGAAGTGCGCGAGTTGATGGCGGCGATGGGCTATCGCCGCTTCGACGACATGATCGGCCAGATGCAGATGCTCGACCGCGCGGCGGCGATCGAGCATTGGAAGGCGAAGGGTCTCGACTTCTCGAAACTGTTCCTCAAGCCCAAAGCGGGCCCCGGAATTGGCGTCTATCGCAGCGAGCCGCAGGACCACGGCATCGACAACGTCCTCGACCGCCGCTTCATCGCCGAAGCGCATGACGCGATCGAGCGCGGCAAGCATGTGCGGCTCGAAATGCCGATCCGCAATTCGGACCGCTCGACCGGCGCCATGCTGTCCGGCGCGATCGCGCGTCGCTATGGCCATGCGGGCCTGCGCGACGAGGCGATCCATATCAAGCTCAAGGGCACGGCCGGGCAAAGCTTCGGCGCCTGGCTCGCCCATGGCGTGACGCTCGAATTGGAAGGCGACGCGAACGACTATGTCGGCAAGGGCCTCTCCGGCGGCCGCATCGTCGTCTATCCGCCGCGCGAGGCGACGAAGATCGTCCCGGAAAAGTCGATCATCGTCGGCAACACCGTGCTTTACGGCGCGATCGCCGGCGAATGCTATTTCCGCGGCGTCGCCGGCGAGCGCTTCGCCGTGCGCAATTCCGGCGCGATCGCGGTGGTCGAGGGCGCCGGCGACCATGGCTGCGAATATATGACCGGCGGCGTCGTCGTGGTGATCGGCGAGACCGGGCGCAATTTCGCCGCCGGCATGTCGGGCGGCATCGCCTATGTGCTCGACGAAGCCGGCGACTTCGCCGAGCGCTGCAATCTGTCGATGGTCGACTTGGAGCCGGTCGCGGCCGAAGAGGAGCTGATGCAGCGCCTCCACCATCACGGCGGCGATCTCGAAGGCCATGGCCGCGTCGACGTGATGGCGGATATGAGCGGCCGCGACGCCGAGCGGCTGCATCAGTTGATCGTCAATCATGCGCGCTATACCGGCTCGAGCCGGGCCCGCCACATCCTCGAGAACTGGGAGGCCTATCTGCCGAAGTTCCGCAAAGTGATGCCGGTCGAGTATCGGCGCGCTTTGGCCGAGCTCGCCGCGCAGCGCGGCCAAGAGCAGTTCCTGGCGGCGGGCGAGTGAGCGCTCCTTTGAACCAATGGCGCGCGACGCGCATTTGTACGTAAGGCTGGGTGGCGAGGCGATGGGAAAAGTGACGGGTTTTCTGGAAATCGATCGCACGGACCGGCGCTATGCGCCGGCCTCGGACCGCATCCGCCACTATCGCGAGTTCGTCATTCCCCTGTCGGAGGAGACGACTCGCAACCAGGCCGCGCGTTGCATGAATTGCGGCATCCCCTATTGCCACAATGGCTGCCCGGTCAACAATCAGATCCCGGACTGGAACGACCTCGTCTATCGCGGCGACTGGGCCGAGGCGGCGCGCAACCTGCATACGACGAACAACTTCCCGGAAATCACCGGCCGGATCTGCCCGGCCCCCTGCGAAGCCTCCTGCACGCTGAACCTCGAAGACGCGCCGGTGACGATCAAGACGATCGAATGCGCGATCGCCGATCGCGCTTTCGCCGAAGGCTGGGTCAAGCCGGAGCCGCCGAGCAGGAAGACGGGCAAGAAGATCGCCGTGGTAGGCTCAGGGCCGGCGGGCCTCGCCTGCGCGCAACAACTCGCTCGGGTCGGCCACGAAGTTCACGTTTATGAGAAGAACGCCAAGCCGGGCGGGCTGCTGCGCTACGGCATTCCGGACTTCAAGCTCGAGAAGGTTCATGTCGAGCGCCGCGTCGCGCAGATGAAGGCCGAAGGGGTGATCTTCCACTGCAACGTGATGGTCGGACGCGACCTTGCGGCCAAGGATCTGGTCGATCAGTACGACGCGGTGGCGCTGGCGGGCGGCGCCGAGGCGCCGCGCGACCTCAAGGCGACCGGCCGCGAGCTTTCCGGCGTGCATTTCGCCATGGACTTCCTGCCGCAGCAAAATCGCCGCGTCTCCGGCGAGCCGCTCGGCACCAATGAGCCGATCACCGCGGCCGGCAAGCATGTCGTCGTGATCGGCGGCGGCGATACCGGCTCGGACTGTATCGGCACATCGATCCGGCAAGGCGCGCTGAAAGTCACCCAGCTCGAAATCCTGCCCCGCCCGCCGGAAAAAGAGGACAAGCTCCTGACCTGGCCGGACTGGCCGCTGAAGCTGCGCACATCGTCGAGCCATGAGGAGGGCGCCGAGCGCGACTTCGCCGTGATGACGACGGATATCCAGGGCGAGAACGGCGTCGTGACCGGCCTGCGCTGCGTGCGCGTCGACGCGAAGATGCAGCCCATCCCGGATACGGAGTTTGTTCTGAAAGCCGACCTCGTCCTGTTGGCGATGGGCTTCGTCTCGCCGGTTCGCGAAGGACTGCTCGCCGATCTCGGCGTCGCGCTCGACAATCGCGGCAATGTGCAAGCGAACACCGCCAATTACGAGGCGAGCGTCAACAAAGTCTTCGCCTGCGGCGACATGCGGCGCGGCCAGTCGCTGGTCGTCTGGGCGATCCGCGAGGGCCGGCAATGCGCCCAGGCGATCGACAAGGCGTTGATGGGGACGAGCGTACTGCCGAGGTAGAATCCCTTCTCCCCGCTTCGCGGGGAGAAGGTGGCCCGAAGGGCCGGATGAGGGGCTGCGCAAGACTCGAAAAGCAGAGGCGGCGCGACGCCGGCGCTCGCGTCGCCCCGACAACGCCATTTGAGGCGCTTTCCGGGACGGCGGCTTTGCGCGAGATCATTTGGCGACGCCGATGCGGCGGCGACGCGATCGTCGCGAGGGCTTTCCAGGTTTCGTTTCGAAGAAAATCAGTCGCGCCGGCGGCCGCCGATGTACGATTTCGAGATTGGCGTCGACCTGGCGAAGAGCGCTCCGGAATTTCGAAGCTTTTCGTGCGCCCCATACGCCTAAATAGGCAGCACCAGTCTCGTCATTTCGAAAATAAGCAACGCCGCCAAACGTTGCGGACAGCCCAGCCGAATCTTTGAGGCCTCCGCCGCCGAATACGCCGACGACGAGATCAACTGGCGCGACGCAAGCGTTCGCGTCATGTCCGAAAGGTCCGCCGCGGAAGACGTAGATGGCAAGACGCTCGCTCATCAAGCGACGATCTCAGCAGCCGCCAATTCCCAAGCACCGGCGCAGCCCCTCATCCGGCCGCTTCGCGGCCACCTTCTCCCCGCGAAGCGGGGAGAAGGGAAGTTACGCCGTGATCCGCTCGTCGGCGGCGGTCGGCTCGCGCAGGACGTAGCCGCGGCCCCAGACCGTCTCGATATAGTTGCGCCCTTGCGAGGCCATGGCGAGCTTCTTGCGCAGCTTGCAGATGAAGACGTCGATGATCTTCAGCTCGGGCTCGTCCATGCCGCCATAGAGATGGTTCAAGAACATCTCCTTGGTCAGGGTCGTGCCTTTGCGCAAGGAAAGAAGTTCGAGCATCTGGTACTCTTTGCCGGTCAGATGCACCCGGGCGCCGTCGACCTCCACCGTCTTCTGGTCGAGATTGACGACGAGATCGCCGGTGACGATGACCGACTGGGCGTGTCCCTTCGAGCGCCGCACGATCGCATGGATGCGGGCGACGAGTTCGTCCTTGTGGAAGGGCTTCGTCAGATAATCGTCGGCGCCGTGGCCGAGGCCCCTCACCTTCTCCTCGATGCCGGCCATGCCGGAGAGGATCAGGATCGGCGTCTTGACCTTGGTCAGGCGCAAAGTGCGCAGCACTTCGTAGCCGGACATATCCGGCAGATTGAGGTCGAGCAGGATGATGTCGTAATCGTAGAGCTTGCCGAGATCGATGCCCTCTTCGCCGAGATCCGTCACGTAGACGTTGAAGTTCTCGGACTTCAGCATCAGCTCGATGCTTTGCGCGGTGGCGCTGTCATCCTCGATCAAAAGAACGCGCATGTCAGATCCCCAGCCTTGCCCCGGGTTCGAGCCCGGAGGCGTCATTCGCCAAGCCCACGCCGCAGAGAAGCCGACGCGCAACCGGAAGCGATGCCGGTCGATTCAAAACGCCAAGGTGACCGCGAATGGTTAACAAATTCTGATTCTCCGCTGCAAGCCCGCCGCTCCAAAAATGTCGATTCGGCTCGCAATTTATTGAATTTGCAGCACGAGTCGTCATGTCACGTGCTAATCATTCACTTTAAGTTTATCCGCTAACTGATTCAGCGGACTCATCAAGATTCGGAAGCCGTTCGGCCCAAGACCGCAGCCGGTCGACATCGTCTTCAGCAGTGATTGTTAACGATCCGAGTAAACGAACCCCTAACGCGAGCGACCAAATCACGCCGTTTGATCGCCCTCGGACCGGGAAAATGCGAATCAGGTCCGCGTCGTAAAGAAAGGAGCAACCTTCGTCAGGCATCGTCCCGACGTCTCGCGGAACAAGAAGCCGATCGCCCTAACCGATCGGGCTTAAAGTCAGCGTCGTGGAGTTGGTTCTGATGAAGTCGCGAGACACGCTCATTCGCTTGAAGCGCTTCCAGGTCGAAGAGAAGCGCCGCCGGGTGCGGCAGATCGAGATGATGATGGCCGAGTTCGCGCGCATGACGGCCGATCTCGATCGCGAAATCGCCATCGAGGAGAAGCGCGCCGGCATTTCCGATCCCAGCCATTTCGCCTATCCGACCTATGCGCGCGCCGCGATGACCCGTCGCGACAACCTCAAAAGCTCCGTCGCCGAGCTTGCCGGCCAGCTCGAAGAGGCGAAGGCTGCGCTGGATGAGGCGCAGGCCGAGCTCTCGAAATTCGAGACGCTCGAGGGCCGCGAAAAGGCGGCTGAGCGGCCGGCGGAGATGGCGGCGAGGGTGTAGCGGGGGCCGGAATCGTTGCGTTTGGCGGCGCTGCGCCCGCGAACAGGTCGGGTCTAGTGGCGCGTCGCCAAGCGACGGAAGATCGTGATGCCTCGAAATCTGTGATTGGTGGATTTCCACATCCCGATCACTGCTTCGGGCGCGAATACGTCCTTCCGATACATTGGCAAGACTTGGTCCAGCCAGACGACATGCGCGTCAGGCGACAAGCGCTGTAGGGCGCGCATGACGAGATTGCGCTTGACCATCGATGTTCCGTATCGTTCGCAGTCCTCGATGCTGTAGGGAGGGTCAGCCAGAACCAAGTCGTATTTTTCGAGGGGGACCGATTTCAGGCTTTGAGCGTCGTCTATATAGGTGGGCTTCAGGTCCGGATTGATGTCGACCGTGTCCCCTGGAAATACGGACAGGTCGACTTTTCCACTGAACAGATGAAGAGTTCTCTCCTTATCAGGGAAGAGAGCTTTGATGCGACGAAGATAACCGGCCGGATACCCGCCGTAGTAGGACGACTTGACTCGGTAGTCGTTCCCCATAATCCATGTTCCGACAACACGGTTATCCCCTGCGATGAATAAGCTGAGGGGGAACCCGGTCTCGCGGACGTAATTGTCGATGCGATTTTGCCAGTCCATTTTCTACGCCTCTTGATTTATGAAGACGCTACTGCTCGTAACATCAGTTGTACACAGCGATTAGTACATGACTGCTATGCGGCCAGTACATAGCTCATGTCGCTCTAGAGGTGATGTTCCAAGCGGTTTCGCGATTAATCGGCGCGCCATCACGGCATAGGCATCCGTACTGCCCCTTGTTCGACGCCGCCCGCAGGGCGAGTCGAACCTCCCCGAGCGGGAGCGAGGGGCGACGCCCCTCGTCCCGACACGTCCAGAAGGCCGCCGCGCGCAGCCGGGGTCAAGGGAAGCGCGCAGCAACCCGGAGCCACGCACAGGCGCGCGTGAGCGCGCCGAGCATGGCGAGGATTGCGAGCACTGGACATTGACGCCGGCGAGCACGGCGGCATTCGTGCTATGCATTATTGCTCGTTTCTCGTTGGCTACGCCACGGCCCTAAAACGCTTTCGCCTGGCACTCGGCCGCAGGTAATGCGCTTGATTGAGCAACGCACATGCCGCCGCGCGCAGCCGGCCTCAAGGTCCGCTCCTCGCAATCCTCGCCATGCTCTGCGCGCTGACGCGCGCTTGCGCGTGGCTCCGGGTTGCTCCGGTGCTCCCTTGACCCCGGCTGTGCGCGGCGGCCTTCTGAAAGGGTCGGGGCGAGGGGCGTCCGCCCCTCGCTCCGCTCGGGAGTTCGACTTGCCCTGCGGGCGGCGTCGAACAAGGGGCGGCATGGATGGCGCGAACTGTGGCTCCCGGGGCGCGAGTATTTGATCTAAGATGATCGCGTCGGTCTTCCCTCAACGGAATTCGCGACGCGTCGGGAATAAACGCCCCCTCCTTCGAGTCTCTCCTTTGACCGGCGCTTGGCCGGCAAGGAGACGAAGCCATGAGCAGGGACGAAGGTAGAGGCGTCGACCGCCGCCAGGCGCTCGAATGCATGATCTGGGCGGGAACCGGCGTGCTGTGGACGGTCGCGGGCGGCGTGCCGAAATCGGCTTTGCTCGGCACGGCGCAAGCCGCCGAATCCGGCTTCGCTTTCCTCCAGATTTCCGACAGCCATGTCGGTTTCGACAAGCCGGCCAACCCGAACGCGCTGGGCACGCTGAACGAGGCGATCGACAAGATCGTCGCCTTGCCGGCCAAGCCCGCTTTCATGATCCATACCGGCGACATCTCGCATCTGTCGAAGCCGAAGCAGTTCGACGACGCGGACCAGACGATCGGCCGCGCCAAGCTCGACGTGCACTACGTGCCGGGCGAGCACGATCTGATCGACGAGGACAACGGCAAGGCCTATCTCGAGCGCTACGGCAAAAACGCCAAAGGCGCCGGCTGGTACTCGTTCGACCAGCAGGGCGTGCATTTCATCGGCCTCGTCAACGTCGTCAACCTCAAGGCCGGCGGCATGGGCAATCTCGGGCCGGAGCAGCTCGCCTGGCTCGCCGACGATCTGAAGGACAAGAGCGCCTCGACGCCGATCGTCGTCTTCGCCCATATCCCGCTCTGGACGGTGGCGCCGGAATGGGGCTGGGGCACGGACGATTCGGCGCAAGCGCTGGCGTTGCTGAAGCGCTTCGGCTCGGTCACGGTGCTCAACGGCCACATCCACCAGCTGATGCAGAAGGTCGAAGGCCAGGTGAGCTTCTACACCGCCCGCTCGACCGCTTTTCCGCAGCCCAAGCCCGGCGCGGCGCCCTCGCCCGGGCCGATGACGGTGCCGGCCGGCGAGTTGCGGAAATATCTCGGCGTGCGGTCCGTCGTCTATCACCCGACCGGCGAGCCGCTCGCGGTCACCGACGCCGCGTTGGCCGGCTGACGAGCGCGCGATGAGAACCCTCGCCAAACCTTCCGCGCTCAAGGGCGCGATCAATGCGGCGGCGCTGACCGCCGCCCTCCTCGTCGCTCCCGTCGCCTCGGCGCTCGACGACAGCAAGGTGACGATCGACAATTTCGCGTTCACGCCGAACGTCATCACGGTCAAGCCCGGCGCGGTCGTCACGTTCGAGAATCATGACGACATTCCTCATTCGATCGTCGATGCGGCAGGCAAGTTCCACTCGAAGGCGCTCGATACGAACGACACGTTTCAGGTGACCTTCGACCAGCCCGGGGAGTATAATTATTACTGCGGCCTTCACTCGCATATGCGAGGCAAGGTCATCGTCGCGCCGTGAGCCGATCAGGGGGCTTGTGACCAGCGAGCGAGCGAGGAGACGGTTCGCCGAGGTGGCGCTGCCCCATCTCGACGACGCTTATTGCCTCGCCCGCTGGCTGACCGGCAATCCCGCCGACGCCGAGGACGTGGTCCAGGAGGCCTGCCTCAAGGCGCTGACGGCGATGGATGCGGCGCTGATCGAGCAGCCGCGCGCCTGGCTGCTCGCCGTCGTACGCAACACGGCGTTCACCTGGCTGAAGAAGAACCGGCCGAACGCCGTGGTGCTGACCGACGATTCGGAGCTGATCGAGATTGCGGCGGCGAAAACGGCGGACGGCGCCGGACCGAATCCGGAGGAGGCGCTGATCGCCGCGGCCGAAGACGCCGCGCTGGAGGCGGCCATCGCCGGCCTGCCGCATCTCTACCGGGAAGTCGTCGTGATGCGCGATATGAACGGCCTCGCTTATCGCGACATCGCGGCGGCGATCGGCGCGCCGATCGGCACCGTCATGTCGCGCCTGGCGCGCGGCCGGGCGGCGCTGATCGCCAAGCTCGGGAGCAAGCGATGACCGCGAGCGAGGACATGACGCTCCTTGTCAACGCCGCTTTGGACGGCGAGCTCGACGCAGCCGGCATGCTCGATCTCGAAAAGAAGCTCGCCGCCGATCCTGCTTTGGCGGCCGAATATCGCCGCCTCGCCGCCTTGCGCGCCAGAATGGCGCGGCTCGATCGCGGCGACGCGCCGGCTGCGCTGCGCGGCCGCATCCTCGCTCTGGCGCAGGCGCCGGCGCCGCAAACCCGGCTGCGGCGGGCGCAACTATGGGGCGCGCCGGCTCGCGCCGCAGCGGCCTCGCTGCTGCTCGGCGTCGTTTTGGGCGCCGGCGGCGTCGGGCTCTTCACCGCAGCCTCGACAAGCGACCAGGTCGATCGCGAAATCGTCGCCTCGTTCGTACGCGGCCGTCTTTCCGGCCAGCCTGTCGACGTCGCGACCTCTGATCGGCATCAGGTGAAGCCCTGGTTCGCGGGCAAGGTTTCAGAGGCGACGACGGTCGTCGACCTCAAGGCGGAAGGCTTTCCGCTGGTCGGCGGCCGGCTCGACATGGTCAAGGGCGAGCCGGCGGCGACGCTGGTCTATCAGCGGCGCGAGCATTCCATCGCGCTCACCGAATTGCCCAATCCGGTCGGCGCCGCCAGCGAGACGCGGCGCGAGACGCGCGACGGCTACACGCTGCTCGAATGGAGCGACAAGAGCCGCCGTTACATCGCCGTCTCGGATCTGCCGCCGGCCGAGCTCGACGCCTTTGTCGCCGCCTTCCGCAACGCCGCCGCCGCCGAGCGCGAGGAGCCGGCGAAGCCGTAGCCGCGCTTGCGCCGTTGTCATTCCCGCGCAAGCGGGAATCCAGCGCGGTCTTTCCTGCGGGCGCGGAGGTTTCCTGGATTCCCTGAGTTCACAAACGAAGTGCAACACCTTCTCCGGGGGGTGTTGCAATGGAAAAGGGGTATCGGCAGCTTTCATTGGAGGAGCGATGCGAGATTGCCCGACTTCAAGCCGAT
>Ga0209062_1000567_pt1 | contig 103069 bp, 69 predicted proteins | sample Coa_R2_2_FD_187158 | JGI IMG/M metagenome (GOLD analysis project Ga0209062, IMG submission 187158) | Surface soil microbial communities from Centralia Pennsylvania, which are recovering from an underground coalmine fire - Coalmine... | ecosystem: Environmental > Terrestrial > Soil >...
ACAAGGCATTGGATACCAGTACTGTCATATCATTCATCATGGTGACGGCTATGGATACGAGAAAGGGAAAGGTGGCAATTCCTCCCTGGCTTAAAAGCGCAGGGTCTCCTTGCCACGTTTTTATGAATCATAAATGTGCCAGAAGAAAATTTGGAGGCTCTCTATGCATATTGTGACCGTGGCTGAGATGAGGGAATTGGAAGCGCAGGCAGATAAACAGTATGGGCTCAGTTCATCTTTATTAATGCAACATGCCGGAGAAAGCGCGGCGGAGATTTTTATCGCCTGTTTACCTGCTGATCATACAATCAATGGCCTTGAAATACTGTTTCTGATCGGGCCGGGCAATAATGGCGGCGATGGTCTGGTGATGGCACGCCACCTGGAGCAGGCCGGAGCAATTGTCCATCTGTATCACTGGAAAGAGCACAGGTTGACTGTACGCGGACAGGCGGTCTCTGAGGAAGAGGCTGAGACAGCGACAGAGTTGGAGGCGATCATCCGGCACGTTCCGTACGTGGTCGATGCCCTGCTGGGGACCGGTCATTCGCGGGCGCTCCCCGACGATATGCGCGCTTTGATTCAGCGTATCCACCAGGAGCGCGAAAAACGTCCCGAGCTGCGTTTTGTCGCGATTGACCTGCCGACCGGTCTCAATTCTGATACTGGCGAGGTTGATCCAGGCACAGTGCGAGCCGATATGACTATTACGCTGGCCTGTCCCAAGCAGGGCTTCTTCTTCTTCCCCGGGCGCGCCTATATAGGCGAGCTATCCGTTGGCGATATCGGTCTTCCTCCTGAACTGGAGAGCCATTTGCGGACGGAGATGCTGACCGGCGATCTTATTCGTGACCTGTTGCCGCAGCGCCCGCTGGAGAGCAATAAGGGAACTTTTGGCAAGGTAATGCTCTTTTGCGGCTCCTTGCCCTATCCCGGTTCGGCCTATCTCGCGGGCTGCGCCGTGCTGCGGGTGGGTGCGGGCCTGGTGACGCTGGCGGTCACTGAACGTATGCTGCCCATCTATGCCGGTTCGCTGCACGAGGCAACCTATGTCTTGCTACCCGAAGAGGATACGGAGAGCTTCAACCGCGCAAAGAAGCTTATCAGCCATCTGGAAGGGTATAGTACGTTGCTGATCGGTCCCGGTCTGGGACAATCTCCGAATACGCGTGAGGTGATCCTGCAAATTCTGGAATACCTGCGCGGACAGCCCGATAAGACGCGTCCGCAGCTTGTGATTGACGCGGATGGGCTCAATAATCTTTCGGCGCTGGAGCACTGGTGGACCTTATTGCCCTCGGGAACGGTAATCACGCCGCATCCAGGCGAAATGGGCCGTTTGTGCGGCGGATTGAAGGTTTCGGGAGGCGATATTGATCGGCTGGAACTGGCTCGTAACAAGGCGCGCGAGTGGAAGGTGGTGCTGGTGCTGAAAGGCGCATGTACGATTGTGACGGAACCGGAAGGGCGGACGCGTATCAACTGGCAGGCCAATCCAGCCCTGGCTTCAGCGGGTACGGGCGACGTGCTGGCAGGTATGATAACGGGCTTACGGGCACAGGGATTATCGTCTTTCGATGCCGCCAGCGCGGGCGTCTACCTGCACACCGGCGCATCCGAGCTGGTAAGCGAGATAGTGGGTGATGCCGGTTTGCTCGCCTCCGATCTCTTGCCGCAGATCCCGCGAGCGATGGTGAAGACGGCTCAGCCGGGCAGCAGGAAGAATACAACGCAGGCCATGATGTACACCGAGACCAGTTGAACGCCCGCTAACCAGGAGGTTTCGCCATCCAGGCTGATGAAGGTGAACAGGATCGTTGCCAGTCCCAGGATCACCAGTTCTAATGGCTGGAAGACCAGATCGAGCGGCGTAGTAAAAAAGAGGCTTATCAGTACCAGCACCGGAGCCACAAAGGTCGCGACCTGGATCGAAGAACCGGCGGCAATAGCCATGCTCAAATCGATGCGGTCGCGATAAGCCACGAAAAGGGCACTGGAATGTTCGGCCGCGTTCCCCACGATGGGAATGATCACCAGGCCGATAAATATCGTTGACCAGCCCAGTTGTTGCGCGACCGGCACAATTGCTCCCACCAGCAGTTCGCTATTGATCGCCGTCCCAATCGTCGCGATAAAGAGCATCAGTATTAGTATCCACAGGCGGGGTGGTTTGCGTGTATCGACCTCCTGCGGGGCTGCACCTCCTGTAATGGCTGTGCTCCCGTGGTCCTCGTCGCCATTCTCTTCGGCCTCCTCGGGGCGCACGGGAGGGCGAGCAACGAGTTTCGCTCCCCTGCGCTCTCTGGGATTGCGGCGCACCGAGCGTACACGAAATATATGGTGCGCCAGATACATGGTATAGACCAGCAGCAGGATAACGGCGACGCCGATGCTTATAGACTCCAGGCGACTATGATTTTTAATAGCGGTAGTGGCGGTATACGGGATCAGCAGACCGGCCACCGAAAGCACCATCATGGCGGAATACTGGCCCGCGTCGCGATTGCTAAAATATTGTCTGCCCCAGCGCCAGCCGCCAAGCGCAATCGAGCCCCCCAGCACCAGCAGAGCGTTACTGATAATCGAGCCGGTGATCGACGCCTTAACCACCTGAAGTAAGCCTTGCTGGAGGGCAAAGAGGCCGATAATAATCTCGGGCGCATTGCCAAAGGTTGCGTTAAGCAGGCCGCCGGCAATAGGCCCGACGTAGTATTCCAGGTTCTCGGTGGCCCAACCGATCAAGGCGGCCAGAGGGATCAGGCTCAGTGCTGAAAAAACAAAAATAGCCGTCTCTAGTTGGCTTCCCCCAACTAGCTCCAGGATGGGGGCAACGACGGCTAATATAAGTAGCAGATATAACCAGCGTGGCATGGTATCTCCAGGCAAAAATACGCCTGTGACCAGTGGGGCTTGCCCCGCCTGGCATTACTCAGCGGCAACCTTCTCAGACTCGTCAACCACTTTGACTGTAAGCTTTGGCTCCAATCCGGTTGCCACCCTTACGGGGATACTAAACGTGCCCGGAGTGCGAATAGGTTCCGCTAGCTCAATCGAGCGGCGGTCGATGGTAAGATTCTCGGCTGTGCGCAAGGCCGATGCGATATCCTGGCTGGTAATTGAGCCGTAGAGGCGTCCCTGGCTGCCAACGCGCGCTTTGAAGGTCAGCGAAACCTCTCCCAGGCGCTCCGCCAGTTGCCGATTGGTCTCATCCTGCTTCTCTCGCTTACGCTGTTCGGCGGCGACGCGTTGTGCGCGGTTAGCGACCAGCGCGGGCGTTGCTCCAGCGGCCAGGCGGCGGGGCAAAAGATAGTTGCGGGCGTAGCCATTGGAGACCTCTTTCAAGTCTCCGGCTGCTCCCAGCCCCTCGACGTTTTGTAAAAGAATGACTTTCATCGTAAAAAGCTCCTCACAGAGGGGGTAAAAACCCTTCTTCCTCTCAACGCGATAATACGGCAGTTAGTATACACCTTGCGTTAAACGAACGCAAGCTCTTTGCCCATGCGACGAAATCAGAAAATGGTCGCAAATCAAACGTGCTTCGCATCACAGCCTCTCACCGCAAGCCTACCGGAGGGCAGCCTTTTCGGCGCCCAGTTTTCCTCTGCGCAGTGGCGCACTTACCTCATGTAAGTGATGGAGGATCTCTTTGTATGACTGCATAAAGCTGACCTCGGTATATGGAATACGTTGTTCCTGACAGAAGGCCATGACGATATGATGGGCCGCCGACAGATTGTTACGCGGCATGCCCGGAAACAAATGGTGTTCAATTTGATAGTTTAAGCCACCATACCAGAAGTCAGTCAAAGGGTGAGATCGGACATTACGCGAGGTTAAGACCTGTCGATAGAAAAATTCTCTCCGACTATTTTCGTCATAGACGGGCATACCTTTGTGATTGGGCGCGAAAATCGACCCCATATACAGACCGGTGAGCGCCTGATGAACAAGGATAAATACAGCGGCTTTCCATGCACCAAAAAGGGCGATGAGGGTAGAACAATAGGCTATGAAGTGAATACCCAGGAGGATCAACTCCAACACAGAGTTTTTGGGGCGTTTCTGCAAAAGGTAGCAGATACCCTGACATTGCAAATCAAGAAAGGTCAGGGTAAGCATAGGAAAGAAAAAATATGCCTGATATTTAATGATGAAAATCTGTATCAGGCTGCCTTTGCGCGGCAAATCTGCTTCTGAGAAAGCTAAAATAGGAATATCAAGATCGGGATCGAGATCAAGGTGATTGGGATTGTTGTGGTGTTGATTATGCTTGTCGATCCAGTAGGCGCAGCTAATGCCGGTAAGCAAATTGCCCGTAATCAAGCCTAAGAGAGTATTTTTCCACGGCGCTCGAAAAACCTGTCGATGTCCGCTATCATGGCCGAGTAAAGCCAGTTGAGTGGTAACAAAGGCCAGATACACGATAGCGCAAAACTGGAGCATGACCTGCTCGCTACTATGTACAACCAGCAGAAAAAGCCAGCTCGTGACAAGCATGGCAGCAGTTGTCATAATTTTCGTACTATAGTAAGCTGGTTGCCTTTCTAGCAACCCCCTTTCCCTGATCTGTCTCTTCAACTGCCCATAAATACTAGCAGACGACGTCATACGTACTCCCTACCCTCGTTCTGCTTCCATTATACGCCGCATAATCCAGGTAGTGAAGATAGGTGTGATAATCGAGTAGAGGTGTCCTTTACTTCCTGTTACCAGATCGCGTTCGCACAGTTTCTTTAGTGCTTGATATACTACCTCTTCACCAAGTTGAGTTTGATGGGTTATCTGTAACGAAGTAGCGTGCCCTATCGTGGCTAATACCTTGAGGCAGGAACGCTGCTCTTCATTGGTGCGAGCCCACAGGTCAACGAAAAAACTATCCCAATTCTCTAACAAATTATCTATGGCGGTGGTAACATCCTGTAAGCTGGCAGATTTGCATCTTTTTATATTCAGGATATCAATCAATTCAGAACAGATTGCCTGAAGCAGGAAGGGATGACAGGCGGTAACACGAATGATTTCACTCACGACCTCGTCATTAAAAATGTCATGGCCTGGCAGTTCGCTGTTGATAAGCGGATCGATGATCAGTTGGCGGGCCTCATTGTCGAGTAGAAAGCGGACAGGTAGTGTTTTAACATGAACAAAATAGCTGGCCCACCCTATTTCGGCAGGGGATTTAACTCCGCAGAAGAGGAGCGTCAGGCATGGATGGTTTTCGGTCATACTACGGAACCAGTCGAGGAGCCATTCGATGGTAATTGCCGCCCTGTTCTCGTTCAGTTTTTCAAACTCATCAAATGCGAGTAATAGCTTCTTCTTGTCCTTTTGCAAAAAGGCTTCAACGCCTGCCAGCCATTCCTCGAATATGCCATAAGCTTGGCGCTCATTTTCTCTGGCAACCCTCTCCAGCTTTCTGTAATCTAATTTGTGAACGGTGGCGGTGAAATGAGGAATTTTTGTTGATATGGTTGTATAAATTTTTTTTGCTATTTCCCATAGAAATCCCGCTAAGGTGGCTCGAACACTGGGTGATTGGAGGTCCAAAGTAATAGCGAAACAATTTGTGCCTAGCGAATTTGACAATTGGTTGAGGGTGCTGGTCTTGCCCATACGTCGTTCGCCTTTGAGGAAAAAGGCCGAACGCTTGTTAAGGGCGGGAAAGCCTTCCTGTGCATCGGATCTGTCAAGGCCAAGTTCTTTTTTTAGTGCCTCAATGATGTCCTGACGTCCCACGAAGAGGTGGTCGCCGGTTTGTAGTGCCGGGCCTACTCTATAAGGATTGTTGATGGTACCGGCTTCTATTGGTTCATTTTTTAAGATGGTGAGCGCCTCTTCTGCCTGCTTTTTCCACTTTGTCACAAAGTCCTTGAGACGGTTGTTCTGACGCTCATTATGAAAAGCCGTGTCGGGCTGCACGCGTTTCAGATGATCTATCATGCGTCTCAATGCTTCTATGCGGCTCGCTCTTTCAAAGAATATCAGGTAACACTGCACCTCCAGGCTTGCGTTGCTTAACTCTATCAGCGGCGCAACCCATGCTGGATTGACATAACCCGCCTCAGGTTGTAGAAGGGGTTCGAGGAGAGTGGCGACCTTCTGCATCTGGTCCAGCTCTTCGTAGGTTTCCAGCTCTCTAAGAATCAATTCCAGCATGGCCTGGTGAACCTGCCCTGCCTGCGTCGGCCTCTCCTTCACCACAAACTGGATTTCTTTCCATGCTATTTTAGGGTTCTGAGTGACGGCAATATAGAGCATCTCTTGCAAACCGGGCAGACGAAGAAATACGCATTCATCCCAATAAAGAGCAGAGCGATGCAGATACTTGAAAACCTTTGGCGGATTGCGTCTGCTGGCCCAGCAGGCGATCATAGAAGATAGGCTACTGAAGGGATAGAGCTGTAAACGATAATTGCCGGCCATGAAAACCAGGGCAGCGGCAAGGGCAGCAGGCAGATTAGGAAGGACGATATAAGTAAGACTATTTTGAATGACCTGTGTGCCTGGTATTGTTTGATAGCTAATATAGAAGCTGATCGTACCTCCTACCACTACACTACCTGTCAGGCAGAAAGCCCATCCGGTGGATAGTCCCCGCTGCACACCAACCCTCGTCTGCCTATCAGCCCTTGCTTTAATGTTAGCTTGTATAGCAGCGTCAACTGCCAGGGCCAGAAAGCCTGCTGTGAGAAAGCCGGTGATGGCTCCTACTATGTTACCAGCGTCAACTATTTTAATGAGATCTGGACTCCAATGGAGGCCGTTTCTCATCGTCGTATAGGTCAAAAAACCTCCTAGATATCCTCCCAGCAGTCCCGCAAAAATTCCCAGGGGGGTGCCCAGGACAATACCTACCAGATGCCCAACCGCAGCAGAAGCCCGGTTCTCGCTTTTAATATCCCTGGCGCTGGCAAGCGTAATGCCACTGATCAGACCAAACATAGCCAGGGTAGTGCTAAGAATCGCAAGATACCCATGAGCCTCTATATTCGTATGAATGGCAACTCCCGCCCAGATACCGCCACCCAACGCCAGGGTGATGCCAAATGCGCGCCCGTACCTGGCTCCAAGCAAGGTGCATGTGCATGCAATAATGATTATAGGCCACGCTATATCGAGTAATAAAACTGGCGGAGCAAGCGAGGGATCGAGTGGAAATGCTCCTGGTATGAAGGCTCTGAGGATGAGCCGGATGGGAATGGCAAGAAAGTAAGATATGAGGAAGAGCATGAATGCAAGCTTCCACATGGCTTGAAGACGCTCTCGGAAGGGTCGCTCAGACGGATTGCCCGGTTCCTCTCGCGCAAATTTCGTCGGCTGAAGAAAACAGGAAGACACGATGCAGAGCGGTTGTACGAATGGATGTCGTTTAATCTGTCTATATCGCATCATGCCTCAATTACCCCTCTTGATCCATCTGCGAGACGTTGTAAAAGCTCTTCTCTATACGTGAGATCATCAGGTCTATAGTCGTCGGCAGCCAGTATTTTGTCCTGGTAGATCAGCTCACCAACAAACTGGAGCAGCCAGGGGTGCCATTGTTCGCGCTCTTTATCCTGGCTATATTGTAGGAGCAGCAACCTTTCTTGCTCAGTAAACTGGGCTTGCTGGCTTTTTACCTTCACGAATAACTCGGCATCAAGGCGCGAAAATTGCCCAAGTCGCAGTTGCAAGAAGATATTAAAAAACGGGCTGGTCTCGCTACCAGCAACCCTGGCAACGACATCAAAAAGTGGCTCTTTGCTGGCTATGATCAGGCCCAGAAGATATTGCTGGGCGATAGCGCGTAAGTTCTCAAGAACTTCTAAACTGAAATCCGGCTGCTTGCAAATTCCCTCAAATTCGTCAATACAAAGAATGAAAACTTCAGCCTTTGCTGTTTTTTGCGCTACCGCATCCTCTAAGGCAATGAGATTATTTTTTAAGTCAGGCTCGTCAGGAAGAGGGATATTCAGCGCGCGCAGTATTTCTTTTGTAAAACCGACCATGCCACAGCATCTTGGGCTGGTAGCGTCCAGATAGCCGATGGTATATTTATTTTCCCATTCTTCCTTGACAACCAGGCATAGGTAGTGAAGCAGCCAGGTCTTGCCCATTCTGCGAGGGCCGATAATGGATGTGGACTGACCTGTACGCGCTCGGTGAAGCAACGTAAGTACTTCCCGCTTCCTGCCAAAGAACTCGCTGGGATCGGTTAAAGCCGCATTGCACAAAAAAACCGGGCGGTCTTCATCCCAGCGCTGATGGAAAACACGGGGGAAAAGCTCCTCCGAACTTTTTTGATAAAGCTCACAGAGCTTACGCGTATAGTGCGGCGCAGGTGACGTGATACCACGCTCCCAGCGGCTCAAGTTGGCCTGCGTGGTGCCAATCATGGCCGCGACCTCTTCCTGCGACCAGCAGTGGTGTTTTCTTGCCTGTGTTAGCGCCGTATTAAGCTTCACGTTCACCGAACTCCTCATCTACTGCTCAGCTCCCTGAGCAAAATGTATGTTTTGACTGGAAGAGCGGCAGCGTATAACAAATATCTGGTAATATATCATGTTTATATCATACGCTGCGCTTTTTGCCAATGAATTAATTTGCCGGTTAATTCATTGGCAAAATATCCTTCAAACCTCAGCGTGACTTGATCAACGTAATCCCTAGAATGAGGCCCGCGATGAAACTGACTAACACCAGAATAATTGCTATCTGTATGTCTATTTGCATACCATGCCTCCTTGCTGATAGGCCGGGTCCGTAGTACAAGCCTTGCGGGTTAATCTTTATGCCGCAGTTGTGAGAAGTATTGTTTTGCCTCACGTATGATGCGATAAATGGTTTGTCTATCAATCTTCAAGTGGTCTGCTATTTGTCTAACCTCCTGACCCAGTAGCACGCGGCTCCAAACGTAAAAATCTCTTTTGCCGTTCCTGCGTCCCTCCAAAGCCTTGTGATAGCCGGTTATTACCTCGTGTATTTCTTCACGAATGATGACGGCATCTTCAGGCGTTCTTGTTTCAATTGCTACTTCAAGTTCCTCCTCGCTTGCGTCCTGAAGAACATTGAGTGAAATATTGGCTCTTTCCCTTCGCTCCTTACGAAAAAAGTCAATGGCTGTACTGGTAAAGATGATTCCAAGCCACACGACTAGAGGATACTTGTAAGAAAAGGTGCCTAAGCACTTGAGGACCTTTATAAGTGCCTCTTGTACGACATCCTCCTTGATGGGGTCTGGATACCCCTTTTTCATGTACTTTTTGATAAAAAACGCACGGCATTTTTGCCACTCGGGCGATTGGGGGTCTTGCTGCATTTCCGCGACGACGCTCCTGTCATCTTTGTCAGGCCAGTTCATATCACCTCCCGAGAATCAAAGAAAGAGACGATGAATAATTCCTGTTTAGAAGGTGTTGTTTCTTTCCCCTCTACTGAATAATAACGCAGTTAACTGTGAAATACTTTAATAAATTGCAGCATAGCACTGCATAAAGACTATATAAAAATACGGTATAAGAACAGTATAAGATTTTTGTAGCTTGATAGCGTATGGTCGCAAGGCCTGGATGAGTTTTTTCGCTCAGACTTGAACGGTTTAGGGGCGTGAGTGGTACTGGTTGCAGCGTACCCTCCTCTCCCTTATAATGGGGGCAGCGGCCATGACCTTTTATTGCAAAGGACGTTTGTCATGAATATTGAGATTAAGGGGATGTATACGTTGCAGGCTCCCCCGGAAGATGTGTGGAGCTATCTGATGGATCAGCAGGTGCTTTCACGTACCATCCCAGGCGTTGAGCGGCTGGAACTGATTGAGAAAGATATCTATTCTCTGGTTATTCATATCGAGTATGCTCCCCTGATCGGTACGTATCAAGGACGCGCTATTATCTCTGAGCAGCAATATCCTTATCATTATCAAATTACGCTTCAAGGGGAAGGCCGCCATAGCTCTGTCACGGGCGTAGGGCATGTGAGTTTGAGCGAGCGTGATAACAAAACAATCGTTGCTTATACAGGGACGGTGACGCTGGGCAAGCTCGGAGCTCGGCTCCCCGGTTCCGCTGCTAAGGGAGCGGCCAAGCTGCTGATTCAACAGTTTTTTACCGCATTGGCAGAGCAACTGCGCACTACCAGTCATGCAAAGGTTGTGCCGATGCAGGAAGCAGAATGGGCCTCGATCATCAAGCAGCCCGGGGGCAATATTGTGGTGATGCCACCCTCCGTCGCGGCTGAACCGCAGGAAAAGCCAACCTTTGTGCGCGCAATTGTGAACTGGCTGGCTCTTGGAGGTAATGATCCCGTGCAGCAGGCGCATTGGGAGCGGCGCGTGCGGCGCATTGGCGCAATTTCCGGCCTGTTGTTGCTGGTCTGGATTGGGACGCGCTTGCCCAGAAGACGGTAAGTTATTTGTCCATCATCGCGCGAAGACGCGCCTTCCAGCCATTGTCGTCGTCAGTGCTCTGATGCTCGTTGCTGCCGATGGTCCAACTGCGCGAGCCATCGGCGTTTTTTGTGGGCGTAGTTCGCTGCTGCCGTGGCTCTTTGTCGTTCAAGTTGTGGAGAGCAATCAGGGCAGCTTTCCGCACATCCTGGACAGGATCTTGCAAGAGCGGGCGGATGGCCTCCTGAGCTGATTTGATAGCGAGGCGTCCCAACGCGCGTACGCTGCCTGCGCGCTCATCGGAAGTGGGCGCTTGCAACATCGGGATGATATCCGGCGCAAGCTGTGTCAGGGATAGATCGGTGATCAGGCGCAGCAGGCGATTGCGGCGGATCGGGTGCGTCAGGGTATGCAGCGCAACACGGCAATCCTGTATCATTTGCGCCTTGTTCGCGATAATTCCGGTCTTGAGCGCCTCGGCTACGGCAATTTCCGGCGAGTAGAGCGACGAGCCGCGTAAGAATGGTTCGATCCAGGCGGCAACCGGCTCAAGCAGCCTGGTATTATCATGCAATTGCAGGATGTGATGGTAATACTGATCAAGCCATTGGTAAAGTGCCAGCGTTACCTCTGCGTCGCGGGCGGCATAGGCGATCATTGCGGGCGGCAAGGGACGACGCGTCCAGTCGGTGCGCTGCAAACTCTTGTCCAGGCGAATAGTAAAGGCTCGTTGCAGCATCGCGGCCAGCGATGATTCGTGCTGGCCGAAGATGGAGCGGCTGGTAGCTTCCAGGTCGTAATAATGAGGCACATTCAGCCCGCGCTCAGCCATCACGCGGATATCGGCGCCGGCTCCATGTAGCAGCACAATGGTCTCCGGGTGCTCAAGCACCTCGATCAGAGGCGAAAGATCGTTGAGCCGCAGCGTATCCACGACAAAACAATGCCGCTCTATCGCAAGTTGCAGGAGTGCGAGGCGCGGGATGGTCGAAACCGTCTCATTTTGCGTACGCGAGCGTACCTGGGTAAACTCCGCGTCAATCGCCACTATGTGAGCCTGTTTGAGAATGTTAACCGCGTGCTTTAGTCGTTCAGGGCGGTCCACCCATAGCCGTTCGCCTCGCCTGGGGAGTTGGCCCGCGGGGGGAGTGGGACCAAGATAACCCGGTTGTGCATGTTCCAGGTTGCCTGATTCTATTTGTGGTGTGTTGTCGCTCAATGAATTGCCGATCTATTTTGGACAACCAGAATCCTCATCAGTCTGTGCTTTACACTATAACAGATTTTTGTGTAAACGTATAGTAGCTAACATGGAAAAGTTCTGCGTCCTCGCGTTGAAGAAAACAAGGACGCAGAAGCGTTCTGCTAGCGTTCAGGCTTGGCCCAGATGCCGCGTTCGTGCATCAGGTCGATCTGCTTTTGAATGACCTTTTCGCGGTACTCGGCGTGTTTCATCGGTTCGCGGTCGAGATAGAGGTTTTTGGGGTAGATAGGCTGCTCGTAAAGCATCTGATACAGCTCGGTGCGCAGATCCTTCATCCAGTTATCCCACTGGGCGCGGGCGCGGTGGTCACGCAGGGCCTCAATGTCGATCACGCCTCCAACGTATGTTGAGCCTGCCCCGTAGTCCTGCTTGCCCACAATCTGACCTTTGTAATTGATAATATAGGAACGGCCCCCGAAGGTATCGATGGGGGTGTCTTCCTCGGGGAAGAGATAGTACGTCCCCATATTAGGCGCGATAATGTACATATTGTTGTCGAGTGCGCGGGCGCGGCTCTGGATCTCGAAAATATCGTTGCCGGTGGCCGGATGTGGATAAGAGGCGCGGTAGACCACCTCGGCCCCGTTCATTGCCAGCGCGCGAGCATTTTCTGGATACGAACCCTCGTTCGCCATCATAATGCCCAGTCGCCCAATCTCCGTATCGACCACGGGCCAGAAGGCGTTAAGGTTACGCCCGTACCTTTCTACCCACCAGTCATAAATATCGTGGGGGCAGACGGAATGTTCGACGGGGAAAAGCGGCGAGACCTTATAGTGTTGTAGGATCACCTCGCCCTGCGGATCGAGGATAAAGCCCACGTTGAAGAAACGATCTTTAATTTCCGGGTGGCGGGCTTTGGCCTGGGCCATAATAAAGGCGTTGTAAGTGCGGGCGAGCTTGCCCAGCGCCTCGGTCTCCTCGCCAGGAATATCGATAGCGCATTCCCGTGCAAACTGAACGTGATCGAGGTCGAGCACCTCATCGTTAAAAGCCTGAAGCGCGCCCTCGGGAAAGGCGATGAGGCGGACGGGAAGATCAAGGCTCGATAGCCAGGAAGCTGCCTTGACGAGGTGTTCCAGGTGTTCGATGTTGCGTTTGATATCGGCGCGTGTGCGAATGCCTCGCACGGTGGGAATGAGTCCGACGGCTGTGTAGGGCTTAATCATACATTCGCTCCTTTGTGGTGTCAGGAATCTCAAAACCGATAAAAGCAGGATAGTACAGGTATCGCTCCATAGTCAAGCCCGGCATCTTGTGGCTGAGCCGGTGCTATGCTACACTGGAGGGGCAAGAAAAATCAAGGGAGAGACCTTTATGCTTGACGAGATTTTAGCGAACAATGAGCGTTTTCTCCAGGAGCGGACCCTCTCAACGGTTGGGCATGCTCCGCGGAAACATACAGCGGTAGTGACCTGCATGGATTGTCGCCTGGTGCAGATGTTTGAAGACGCGCTTGGCCTGGAGCGCGGCGATGTGCTGGAATTGAGAACGGCTGGCGCGACCATCGCTGAACCTGAGCGCGAGCACGCAGCCAACGATCTTATTCGCTCGCTGGCTGGCGGGATCTATTTGTTAGGGGTGCGCGAAGTCCTGGTCATCGGACATACCGAGTGTGGCCTGAGCCGCATCAATCCAACGGCGCTGACCGCCTCAATGCAGGCGCTGGGCGTCGATCCGCAGCAACTGATAGAGCGAGAGAACCTGCACGACGCCAACGGGCTGGCGCGCTGGTTTGGTGCATTTAGCGACGTGCATATCAATGTCAAAGAGGTTGTTGATGTCATCCGCAACAGCCCCTTCCTGCCGAAAATACCCGTTCACGGCTGCGTTATCGATATCAATACCGGTAAGCTGACGCTGGTGGAGCGCGATAACAGGTAAGCTATACTCTGAGGAATAACTCATTTCATGGCCCGGAGCAGCGCGGCATACGCTGCTTCTGTTGCCAGCGTCCCAGGATGTTGCGCTCCCAGTGCTTGCTCGCGTATGGTCAGCGCGCGCTGATAGAGGGATGCAGCTTCCTGGAAGTTGCCCTGCTTTTCCCGTAACGCCGCAAAGTCATGGAGCGTTGTCGCCGTCTCGGTGATCTCAGATCCGCGCCCCTGTTCGCGAATAGACAGCGCCCGCTGAAAAAACTCTTCAGCCTGTTTGTATCGTCCCTGAGCGACAGCGATGAGGGCGAGGTCGTGGAGCGAGTATGCCAGATAAGGATGCTCTGATCCTAGCGTTTCCTCCCAGATCCGCAGGGCCTGCCGGTGCAGTGGTTCAGCTTGCTCATATTTTCCCTGTTTGCGGTACATTTCAGCTAATCCGTTCAGCGAATGAGCTATATGCGCCTGATCGGGCTCTTTCGCCTGTTCGTGAATAGACAACGCTCGCAGATAGAGCGGCTCGGCCTGCTCATAGCTTCCTTGCTCGCAGTAGAACAGCGCCAGGTTGTTGAGCACGGGGATCACGCCGGGATGCTCCGGCCCCTGAGCCCGTTCGAGAATGCGTAATGCACGCAGGTAGAGCGGCTCAGCCTGTTCATATTTTCCTTGCCTTCGATAGAGCAACGCCAGATTATTGAGCGGACCGGCTACATCGCGGTGCTCCGGCCCCAGCGCCTGTTCACGAATGCGCAGCGCTTGCAGATAGAGCGGCTCAGCCTGCGCTAAATCCCCTTGTTGAACGAAGAGCAAAGCCAGATTGTTAAGGGTGGACGCCTGCTTGAGTGGTTCCGGCTTCTGGATTTGTTCGAGAATGCGCAACGCGTGCAGGTAGAGCGGCTTCGCTTGCTCATAGAGCGCATGGACCTGTAAATAGCTTGCCGTGTTATAGAGCAGAGAGGCCGCTTCCACAAACATAAATTCATAATCGTAGATCAGGGCACAACACGACTGCGCCTGGGGAAGGTAGCGCTGGCAGAGAGGCCAGGTATCCGTCGCGACCGCCGGGTTATTTGGGAACACGCTCGCTGTCGCCTGTACCACCTGTTGCGCCCATATGCGCTGAGCTTCTTTTGACATGGCATCCGTGAGCACGGCCTGCACCAGGCGATGGATACGCAACATGTTCGTTTCCTGATGATATTGGACGAGAGAGAACTGGCGCAACTCCCTGATGGCCTCGTTCAACTTGAGGGGATCTTGCGCCACAGGCTGCAAAACCGGACCAAAGGAGGCGCTTGCCTGACTGATCAGGTCGTAGGGAATCGTATCAGGTTGCAGAAAGGCGCACAGGCGCAGGAGATCTGCGGCGGCAGGATTTGCTTGCTCAATCCTTTGGAAAGAAAGCGACCATGTTGTGGCGACCGATTCAGGATATTCTGCTGATAATTGTCCCCGTCGCCCGAGCAGCTCCTGACGCCGTACCCGATACAACTCCAGATACGTTGCAAGGCTGCATCCAACCTCGTCGATGTAAGCGCCTGCCTGGTCGAGCGCGAGTGGCAAGAACGCCATCTCAATGACGATAGCTTCAGCAGCAGCGAGGCGTTCTTCGGAGACCTGATCGAGGGAGGCATCGGGTGCCAGCAGCTTGCTCCGGCGCAGCAGGAAAAGTATGCCTTCAGCCAGTCCCATATCCTCAACTTCAATGCGCTGGGCTAAAGATCCGAACGCCTGAGCGCGACTGGTGAGCAGGAGGTGACCGGCATGGGTTGCCGGAATATAGTCGCGCACCATTGCTACGTCGTCGGCATTGTCCAGAATCAACAACCAGTCCTGATGCGTGGAAAACCACTGTTTGATGGCCTGGATAATGCGATTCTGGTCGCGCTCATCTTTTTCGGGCAGATGCAAAAGCTGGGCGACTGTGATAAAGCCGGCGAACAAACTCTCGCGCGTGTTCGCGTGCATCCAGAACACGTAGTGATAGTCGTCGCGGTACTGGTAGGCATATTCCAGCGCGATCTGGGTTTTGCCGATTCCTCCTAAACCGCTGACGGCAAGTGATTGAGTCAGGGCCAGGGTATGTCTATGGTGAAGCCTCTCATGCAGGCGTTGGAGGACTTCTTCCCGACCGGTAAAAAATGGATTGCGTGGGTAGGGTACATGCCAGAGCGGCGGCTGTGCGGAATCGGCCTGTTCCTGAACTGATAGTTCCTCAAAAAGCTCCTCTGGTTGCATCTGGAAGAGACGGCACAGGGCGAGCCGGTGGTAGGCGCGGGGAAAGGTCTGATCGCGCTCCCAGCGGCTAATGGTTGGGGGAATGGTTCCCAGGGCTTCCGCCAGCGCCTCCTGAGATAGATGGCGGCGGAGTCTTTCTTTTCGTAAACGCGCTCCAAAAGACATGGCTCCTCCATTTTCTCTGCTTCCCTTAACAGCCAGTCAGCAATTATAGCGGTGATTATTATAAAGCAATTCGACAGGTAGAACAAGCCGTTCTGGCAAACTGCTAAGAAAATGCTTCGCAAATGTGCTGGTTATCCCCCCTCCAGTTTTTTATACTCATGCCGATACGGCTCTTCTCTTTACATAAGTCGTTGCCTGTCTTTATATACGTAAGGAGTAACCCACTATGATATTGCATCAATCTTCTGAAGGGGCTCCTCAACGGAGCCTTTGCGTCGCGCCTTGCAGACGCAGGCGCATCAAGAAGAAGGCGCTGATCTTTTCCGCCTTTCTTCCGTTTATTATTTTGAACTCCATCTTGCTCAACCAGTCTATATTGATCCCAGCCGCCTTAGCTGCTCCCCTCGCGCCCTATAGTGCGCCGGGGCACAACACTTTCCAGCAATTTCAGCAGCAGAACAAGGCGAACCAGAGCCAGTTCCAGCGTCCGAGCATCGCTCCTGGCATGCTCAAGCCGAACATAAACGCCTCGACGAACAAGCCTTTGCCGAGTGCCGAACCGGCTAAGATGCACGACCTGACCTTTGTGCTGGACGATTCGTTTGTGCTGCATCGTCCAGCAATGAAGTCGGGAAGCCCGCTCGGCAATGTCCAGGGAGCAGCGATTCCCACAGGCACAACGCCGCTAGTGGCTAAAGGCAGCGATGGACGTCTTGAAGTCCAGGTGCCGCGCGGCTCGCTTGATTTTGCCCACGCGGCTCTCGCCGATGGTAGCGCGCCGGTTGGGCAATTGATCTTGCAAGTTCATCAGATCGCGGGCCACTTCATCGAGGCCGACAGCATTCTGGGTACCTACCAGTTACAGATCGTTGATAGTCAGGGCCATATCGTCCAGGGCGTACAGGTGCTCCACCCACTCACGATCATCTATCACTATCAGCCCTGGGAGATGCAGGACCTCAATATTGATCCCTCGCAGGTGCATCTCTCCTGGTCAAGCCTGCTTGCCGCGGCCCAAACGGCGAAGCAGTCCATAGGGACCGCTCAAGCCGCTTCGACCAGCACACAATCCACGGCTGGTCTGGTGGTGCCGATGAGCAACAATGCCGCAGCAAAAACATTGACGGCTCAGACCAGCATCATCAACGGCATCATGACCGCCTCCGCCACGCCAGAGATTCAGGCGCCGGGTAAGCCCGACCTCTTCGAGACCAGCGGCAATAGCGGGCAGTATAGTTACAGTTATCCAATCTCTGTTGTAGCTGGTCCCGATGGCTTTATGCCGCAATTAGCGCTGAGCTACTCCAGCCAGAGCACCAATGGGCGGCATGGCGAGCGTTCGCCCGCGGGCGACGAGGGAGAAGGTTTCTCGCTCGGTATGGGCTCGATTACCTCCTCGGTATATCCATCGAGCAGCACCGGCGGCGCGGCTACCTGGTTTTCGATCAATGGGGTCGATGGGGTGAGCGACAAACTGGTGCCCAACCCCGATGGGCAAACTACCACCTATATAACCCAGCATATCACCGGTTTGAAGATCGAGTGGACCGGCTCTCACTGGCGGGTCTGGGCGCCCGATGGCACATTTTATGAACTGGGAGGAACGTCCGATTCGACTCAGGCCACGTCCGCAGGCACATACGAGTGGGATGTGAGCAAGGTTCTGGCCCCTTACAATGACCACAACGGCCTGATCAAAACCATGTTTATCACCTATCTCCAGGATTCGCCGTCCAGTGGCACGATCCGCGATGCCGGGATCAAGCAGATTCAGTATGGCTATGCCAGCACAACCGGGGCCAGCAGTCTGAGCCTGGTAGCGGGTACGGTTGATTTTCACTATCACATGCCCAGCGTCCCCAGCGGGCAGAGCGCATTTGCTACGGCCTATGGCACCAACTACAACTGCCTCTCCAGCCCACCAAGTTCAACAACGCTGCGTTGCGATGACCCGGTGACCTTTAATTCGGTTCCCGCGCCTACCGTAATGCCAACGATGACGCTGGACTCGGTGACGAGCTTCGTGGGGGCCGATAGCGCTAACCAGCCAGCCTTTAAATATAGCTTCACCTATCAGGATCAGCCCTATAACACGAGCTACACCGATGCCTACACGTATGTAAATGAATCGGCAACAGGTGAGCACCTGCTCACACAGATCACGCCAACGGTGTATGTTCAGGGCACTGCTCACCAGCGTCCAGGGGTCGTCTTTGGTTACACCGGCGTGCTGGACGATCATTATCACGATCCGAACGTTTTCCCGCCTGGTTCCTCCACAAACCACTTCAACTCGATGACGTTCTGGCAATACCTCAACCATTATGAAGACCTGGCGACCGGCGAAGGCGCGAATATCACCTACGCGCGGGCGCGGGCCAATATGTTTGGCACACCCTATATCACTGATAGCCAGGGCAACGTGATCGATGATCGCTTCGATCCATTCTACTGCGATAATCAGGCGAGCAATCCTGATACGAGCAAGCAGTGCAACGGCAAAGATTACGATAGCTGGAGTGTGCAGGTGGTGACGCAGATCTCGGCGCTGGGCACCGACAGCAGCGGAAACAAGACCGTTGCCACCACCAAATACCACTACTCGCTGTCCCCAATCTCAGCCAGTCGCGACCCGGTCAACTGCAATCCGATTACCGGGACTGGCGTGCCTCCACAGGAGGCAGAATGCGTCAGCGATAGCTGGTCCCCTGGCTTCAACGGCACCTCGACTCCCAATCACGATGGTGACTGGCAGGACTTCTATCACCAGGAGTATCGCGGTTTCAACATCGTCTATACTACGAGCGCCGCGGGTAATCTGACCGCCGATTACTTCTTCAGCACAGAAGGTTGGTGGACTCCAACCTCGAACGGCGCTACTTACAACGGTGGGCAACTCTATCAGGAAGATGTCTACCAGGGCAATGTCGCGACCCCGAGCGCCTTGCTCAGAGAGACGCTCAACTACTATTCAGGCGTCGGCAATACCCCGGCGGGCAATCCCTATAGCAAGATCAACTCGTGCAATGGCAACCTGAGCGCGATCTATAATCCCTGCGTAATTGCTCCTCTAGAGACAAAGACCATTTTCTTCGAGGGCAATGGCGGCTCAGCAAACGCTCCCTTCATTGACACGAAGTATACCTATGATGATCTCAACGGCACTCAGGGGTATGCCTTCTCGACAAACTATAACAACAAAACACAGGAGGTCATTAGTGGCAGCAACCTGTCTTCTACCGTATACCCACTGACAAAGAAATGGGTCTATACGCCTGATGACGGTACAAATAGCAATGGCGTCACCTATCACGACGTTAATAAAGTGACCCACAGCGAGATCGACGATAATAGCGGACACGTCTGGCTGTGCCAGAACACGACCTATGACGAGGGTGTTCCTTCGGGCACCACGACCCCGGCAGCAGGCATGCCCACGACCGTCACCAGTTTCAGCACATGTGGCAACGCCTCTACCGCGATTACAACTTATAGCGGCTACGACCAGTTCGGCAATGTGGTAGCCAGCGTTGACGGGGTGGGAACCGCCAACGCATCGAGCTATGCAAATGTGGGCTGTACTCTGGCAACCGCACCAGCGTACATTACCGCGAACTGGCACAACACGCGTTATACTGCCTGCACGACTTACGATACTACCCATACGGTGAACCTGCCGCTCACGCAGACCAACGCGCTCGGTCAAACAGCCAGCACAAGCTACGACTACACTTCGGGCACCGTGCCGAGCAGCACTACAGACGCAAACAGTCAGGTCACCGGTTTCAGTGTGTCCTACTCTGGCACTAATGAAGTCATCAGCGTGAGCCAGCCGGGGGAAACCGGCTCGTATACTACCAGGCAGAGTGAGAACTCACAATGCACCGGTACGAGCACGCTGCCCTGCTACGAGATCGACTCGAATAACTCGCTCTATCCTAACGCCATCTCGCGCACATTCTACGATGCGCAGGGACGTGCGGTTGAGACGCGCACGCCTGGCCCCACGCCTGGCAATGATACGGTGGTGATGACGGTCTACAACGACCAGAATAATACCGTTTTCAAGACGGTACCGTTCCAGGTAGCCGCTGGCTCCGGCTGGATCGATCCCAATGGGGCCAAAGACATCAATGGGAACGTCCCGGCAGGCACTACAACGTTTATGGACGCGCTGGGACGCACGATTGCGATGCAAGACCCCAACTTTGGCTCAGCTCAGGAGCCGGGGCTCAATTGCTCAACCGTGCTTACCGGCAAATATACCGCCTGCACCAATTACAGCATTGGTCAAGCTGTTGGGGATAGTACCTATTACTCCTTAACCACCGGAGTGGACCCCAATGGACATGTAAGCCAGAGCTTTGCCGACTCACTGGGCAACGTTCGTTATACCCAGAGCAATAGCGGCGTGTATGGCGGCACGCTTACCGTCACTAAACAAACGCAGACGCAATACAACGTCCTGGACAAGCCGACCTCGGTTGTGGTCAAGGACAAGGCGCCGCAATCGGGCCAGACGATTACCAGCGTTACAACGACCATGACCTATGACGATATCGGGCGCCTGCTCATGGTGAACGATCCTGACCAGGGCACTCTCACCTATAGCTACGATCCCGATAGCCATGTGACCTCGGTGGTTCAGACCTCCGGCTCGAACACGCGCACGCTGGGCACCAATTACGATCTGTTGGGCCGCATAGGTTGCGAACAGACAGCCGCGCCAACCTTCAACACAACCGGCGCCTGTAGCGCGGGCAACCCCTTGCTACAGAACACCTACGATACCACCTTCCTGGGCACGAAAGGGAGCACTGATTTTCCAATTGGGAACCTGACCCAGAGCGTGGCGACAACCTACTATCCTGATGGTACCTCAGCCACGGTCACGAATCAGGTGCAGACTGACCAGCGTGGGCGCGCCATCACTCACCAGATGCAGTTGGGTTTGCCCTCCGGCTGGAATGTGACTTCGGCGCTGCCAGCTTATCAGTTGACTCAGGCGTACAACGATGCCAATCAGCCCACCACCACCGCAACGGCGGGAAGTCAGGCGTCGTACACCTTTAGCCAGGTCTACGACCCCACGAACGGCGTTCTGCAAGGGCTCTCGAACAATGGCAACGCCACAGCCAATCTGGCAACGCTCGCCTACAACGAGTTCGTCCAACTGGGCAGCATCACCCTGCTCAACGGAGCGAGTTCGTCTCCAGCCAGCATTGCCAGCGAGACCTTCAACTACGATGCCAACCTGCGTCCGCTCAGCATGACCGCTAACTGGTTATCTGGCAGCGGCAACAGCGGGCAGATTCTGGGGCAGAGTCGCTCCTTTGACAACGCCAGCAACGTCACCAGCGTGAACAATGTCTTTGCGGCTGTCCCGGGTCAGAGTGGCTCAGGCGGTACAGAGACGCAGAATTTCTGTTACGATGAGCAGAATCGCATGATCTGGTCCGGCAACGGTGGTACGCAGCCCGGCGCAGGCAACGGCACCTGTGGCAACGGCGCCCTGGGCAATACCATCAGCGGCGCAGGCTACACGGCTCCATTCAGCTACACCAATCTCGGTCAGATCTGGCTGGGACCGGTCAACGGGCAGGGCGGCAGCCAGCAGTTCCTCTACTGCAACAGTCAGCCGCACCAGTTGAGCGGGATCTATCCCCTGGGAACCACTTGCGCCAACAAGGGCAGTGCCACTGCCTCTTACAGCGCCGGCTACGATCCCTGGGGCAACATCACCAGCCGGACATACAATAACGTCTCGGCCACGTTCTCGTATGACCAGCTCAACCGCCTGGTTCAGTCCAATGTCGGCAGTAACCAGGAGTTCTACGTCTACGACGCCAGTGGGCAGCGCGTGCTCAAACGTTCCACCAGCGGCGGGACGACGACCCTCACGGGTTACGCCTTCGGATTGCAAGAACTGACCTACACTGGCAGTGGGGTGCTGTCAAATCAGGTCGATTACTACAGCCTGGCAGGTCATCTGATCGGCTCAACCAATGGCACAACCACCGCCTACGACCTGACGGACGCACTGGGCAGTGTGCTCATGAGCATCAGCAGCAGCGCCGTACTGGGCGAGCAGGTCTACGGTCCCTACGGCAACCAGCGCTACAGCGCGGGCACGATGGGCACCGATAAGGGCTATACCGGTCAGTTCCACGATAACGTCACGGGACTGGACTACTACAACGCCAGGTATTACGATCCGGTAATCGGTCAGTTCCTCTCGCCGGACAGCGTGCAGGGCAACGCGCAGGGGATGAGCCCGTATGCGTATGTCGCGGAGAACCCGGAGACGATGACGGACCCGACGGGGCAATATTATGTTTGTCAATGTGGAGGATCCCCATCGCCACCACCGCCACCGTCGCCGCCACCATCTGGAGATCGATGGTTTAACGATCCTGGGATGAATACAACGGTTCTACCTACAAGAGCAGCAGCACCACCAAGAGCAATACGAAGAACTCTGACGCCGAGACAAGTGGCGCAAGAGTTAGAAAGATTAAAACCCACGCCAGCCGACCAGGGAGATAATTGGGAGCATGAACCTGGGCAAAATCCGCCAGTATCAAATGCCCCAAGTCCTTGTGGGGACTTGCCGAATTGCAATGGAGTACAAGACAAGGGAAACACTACCATTGTTTCACAGTATCTTTACTCCGGTTTCCGGCAATTTTTTGCAGTAGGTTACTTTGGTCTCTCGTCGTTCATTGCAGACCTACAATCTATCCTGGATCACCTGCGTCAGGATCACTCTAACGATCCTGGAAGCATACTCGAAGGTCTCGCTGGTCTCTTGTCTGCCGGCTATGAGACTGTAGGTATTGGATTTGTCCTCTTTGCAATCGGTGCTGGCTTAGATGCCTCTGCTACTCAGTCTGGGACATCTGTCATCCAATACTTCTCGCAAAGGCTAGCTGCGCTAAGGCGTATTTATGCTACTATGGGGCAGGATGAATATCGCAATCCCACAAAGTTCAACGAGGAGGACATGAATCAGGTTTTTGTCTTCACTGAGACAACGGTTACTGTGAACCGGACCTACTCTTACGGAAGGGCAGGTCGGGCGACCGTAACAAGTTCATATGAGCAGTTTAGCCTTCAGTCCTATAACCTGAATCCCGAATTCGATAACTGATCCCTGCAGAGAGAGCTTCCAGTGCTTTCTAAGTAAACGGGGATTTTATCAGAGGGACAGATAAAGGTGTTTTGTACATTAAACTGCGGTCAGGAGGGGCAGATGGCATAACCAAACTTTCTCAGGGACAACAAACAGTGGGCCTTTTATAACCAGGGGCTCACTGCTTGTTGTGTTATGGGCCTGTATGGGGAAAGTCGGCTCTGCGTGCTGGCTTTCGTCAAACAATGGAGATTCTCCCTTCAAACGAAATAAGTTCTGGTAAACAAGTTGAAAAGGAGAAAGGTAAGGCGATAAATCGCGCAGGTCGCGATAAATCGGGTCCCTACGAAATCGCATAATTGTGCAGCATCATCCTACCAGGACGATCCCGCCGAGCCAGAAGCTGAGGCCGAGCGCTTCGTGGAGGAAGATGGCGCTGAGCAGGCCGCCGACGAGGGGTTGGGCGAAGAAGAAGATGGCGCTGACACTGGCCGGCAAATGCTCGACTCCTTTGTACCAGAGAAACCAGGCCAGCGCGGTCGCGCCTATGCCTAGATAGAGGATGCTGCCGAGCGAGCTTAATGAGAGCGTGGTAATCGGATGCTGGAGTAGCTCCCAGGCGGCGAACGGGACGAAAAAGATCAGGCTCCAGATGGTGGCGTAGGTCGAAACGCTCAACGCCGATAAGCTGCGGACCAGCGGCGCGCCCAGTACAGTAAATAAGGCCCAGGCCAGCGCGGAGACGATCAAGAGCGCATCTCCCAGCAATGCTTGCAGGTGCGTGGATTCCGCTGTGGACTGCCCTCCGATGCCGACGATGAGGATAACGCCCACCAGCGCGATCAGCATGCCAACGACAGTGCGCCAGTGGGGCCGCTCGCGCAACAAAATCCAGGCGCTGGGGACGATAAAAACGGGCGTGATGGTGGTCAATAGCGCGCCGTCGTGCGCCGTCGCCAGATCGGTGCCCGTAAACTGTGTGATGATGGTGGCGGCGATGCAGAGGCCGAGCAGCGGCAGACGCCTGCGTTCGCTGCTGGTGAGTTTCTGCGCTGGCTGAGCCTGAAAACGCTGGCTGAGCCAGAGCGTCAGCCATAATGCGAGGCCGCCGATCAGCAGGCGGAAGAGTCCGAGCGTCACCGGAGGGATAGCGCCAAAGCTGGCCTTGCTGACAACGTACATACCACCCCAGAGGCATGAGGCTCCAAGCGGAGCTAATCCTGCTATGGCTTTAGATGTCTGTCGATGTTGCGTTGTGGCTGGCTGCATGTTTGCTGTCATTCTCGCTATTCTAGCGCAAATCCGCGTTCGTTGAGCAGTTTTTCGACCTGGGCCAGATTTTCAGAATCGACGCGCACCAGGCGGCTCTCGTGCTCGACCTCGCTTCCCAGCAGCAGCTTGAGCTCTTCATCTTTTTGCAGGTCCTGTAACACCTGGGCTGGGAGGCGCAGCATCGGGCTACGCTCTATCGCAATCTGCTGCCGTTCCCCGTAGCCTCCTCCCCATAGTTTGAGGCGGATCAGCAGGGAACCGGGGATGCCTCCTTCGCAATATTGTTGCAGGAAACGCAGGATATAGTCAAGCGAGATGCCTTCTTCTCGCGCTCGCAGGAGTGATGCCGGCGTGAGCTGATACCAGCCGGTGTTCTCTTCGCAGTCGCTGAAATGCTTAACCTCGGCAGCCAGGTAGAGGTCCAGTACGGCGTAAAGAGGTTGTAAAAGGCCGTCGTCATGCAGCCGCCATTGCGGCTCATGGCTTGCGAGGCGTCCATTTTCTACCGCTGTATCCTGCGTGGGAGCCGTTGATAGCGCGGGTAGGTAATGACGCTGCCAGAGGATTTGCTGGACCGCGGCAAGCTGATGGGGTACGACTTCGGCAAGCAGCGGGGAGAGACGGCGCCCTAAGAGATAGCGCGTCGCATCACTGGCAAATAGCTCATCAAGCAAAGCGGCATTGTCCGCCTCTAAGAGCGTTGCCCCTTGCCATACCTCCACGCGCCGGGCCTGGCGCTCCCACTCGACCAGGGAGTAGCGCACATTCTGAGGAATATCGCCTCCTACTGCCTGCTCCAATGTTTGCTGGATGGCATCAACGCGCAACCCTTTCTGGATGGCGCGCGTCACGCTGGCCTTTGTTAAACGGTATTGCGCGATATGCTCCAGGCTGGTTCGTTCGGCGAAACGATCCAGCCGCACAAGCAGCAATTCGGAGACGGGGGCGAGCGCGATCAGTTCGAAATTGGGTTGCACGATCAACCGTCCCCATGCCTCTGGCTCCTGTCGCGGCTCCGTGCTGCTCATAATAGCTGCCGCTCCTGACGAGAGCCGGAAAGTAGTGGAGCTTTCTTCGCTTGCAAGCTCTATGACTCCCAGCCAGTGCAGCGGACCGGTGACGACGGTACGGATAAAGCCCCCCTCCACCAGATGCCATCCTTCGCGATGGGTAAGCCAGCCTCGACGCAGGCGGAAGTCCCAGCCATAGGGATTGCTCCCGCTCGAATAGCGCTCGGCCCGCGGACCATACTGGCGCGGGAAGAGCAGATAGGGGATATAGAGCTTGGTACGGGCGATCAATGCCGAGATATTGTGCCACTCATCCATGCGCTGATGAACCAGTCGTTCGATCAGTGCCTGCCGTGCTCGGATAACTTCTTCGTGCGCCGGATCAAGGTGCCCCGGCCCTGGACGGACATTGACTTCTGGCAGGTACAATAAATCGTTCCAGAGCGGGGTTTCTAAATACAGACGGTAGCAGCGGCGCGCCCTCTCTATCAATGGCAGGGCGAAGTAAGCTTCGGCTGGAGCGGCATATAACGCATTGCGCCGCTCTTGCAGCAGCCCCAGTTTCATCAATAGCAGACGGGTGAACAGAAGATGCGGCGCATCGCTCTCGACCCGCACCTGCTCGTTATGAGATTGGATATGCAGATGTTCCATCACATGGCGCAGGGAGGAACGAGAAAGCAGGCCATTATTCACCAGCGAGAGCCCTTCGCGCAAAGCAGCGACCAGCGACCAGTAAAGGTACAGCGTACGTTGCAAGCCGCGTGCCAGCTCTCCAACCTCTTCCAGGTTCTGCCCTGCCAGATGATCCTCTTCCGCTCCCCATTGCGCTGCAACGGCCTCCCGCACTGCCAGAGGTACGATCAGCACGCCGTCGTGAATGCCGTTGGCGTAATCGCGGCCCACAAAGTTCGTTTGCTTGCCCCAGAAAATCAGCCCGAGACCGAGCAGCCGCCGCAGAGCTAGCTCGAAGACGCCGTGTGGTTGCGGAACCGGATATTGCACGGATAGCCCTGACTGGGATCGTGGCGCTTCTGGCAGCCCGTGAGCGGGTTTTTCCGTTGTGAGCAGGCCGGCATTGGTGAAGTAGAGCGCGAGATCGCGGCTATTGGCTCGTCCTCCGCAGGAAACCAGTTCGCGCAGAATCGCTGCATCCAGCTCATCCAGGCCCGGTAGCGTTGCCGCGAGCGAAGAGGGGTCCAGGAGATGCCGGGCGATTTCCAGCATATTGGCCGAAGAAGAATCAGAAGAAAGAGATGCACTACTGATCTGCTCGCCCGCTTGCATACGTAGAGATACGGGCACGCGCCGGGCCTTTATCATCGATTGCAGGTGATAGGTCGGCACCGCTCGCAGCAGATCAAGATCACTCTGTTCCATAGATGTCCTCGTCATGTAAGAGCGGGGTCTGCCCACGACGCTTGAGTTCGTCGATGACCCGCTCGGCCCCTGGCTTTTTGAGCACCAGCAAGGTTGGATGAATAGCCTGTACAACCTGTTTGTCTAACGAGGTCGTGACGGCAAGCTCGCGCAACACCGTGCTATCCATCGTCTCTAGCAAGGTTGCTCCAGTGTAAATGCGTACGCGTCCATAGCTGGCGACCCAGCGTTCGAGTTGCGCAACCATCGTCGGCAATGGACCATCCTGCGCCACGGCATTCGCCCTCAGTGTACGCAGCAGATCCAGGAGTGGCGTTGGATGTTTTCCCCGGCTCAAAGCGTCCCCCAGGGCTCTAGGCGTCAGGCAGTAGCGCAGACGATCAGGCCGTACACCTGCGGCCTCGGTGAAGGTTTCCAGAATTTCAATCACCGGCCACGCATGCGGGGAGCAGCGAACCAGTATCTCCTCCGTGTCTATTATTTCTAACGAGTCGGAGGGAACTCGGTAATCATGGGTCGGAGTATCCTCGTCAGGGGGGACTCCACCCAGGAGCCAGCCCGCTATCGGGGTCAGGCGGAAGGCAAGCAGCTTGCCTTCGGGTGAAAGGGCAACGTCACAGGCTCCCCACCAGTGCAGCGGACCCAGCAGGAGATGGGCCAGATAAAAAACATCGGCTCGCAGCCAGTCGCTCAGTTGCATAGGGCGCAGAGGCCGTCCCTCTTCCTGCTCTAACCACCAGTGCGGTGAAGAGAAGAGGCGCTGACGCCTTTGCAGGAATAAGGGGTTCAAACGATAGACGAAGCGGGAAAAGCTCTGGAAGCTGATCCACTGCTGCAATGGGGCCTGGGCCAACAGCGCGATCACCGTTTGCCGCGCCTCGCTATTCTCGGCATCCAGCTCACCTGAACGCAGAATAGGCAGGTTGAGCGAGGTCGCGCGGCAGCATAAGCGCAGTCCTTCCTCCCGCAAATCAAAAAGCTCTCCGTAGGAGGACTGCATCAACCATAGTTCGAAGAGGTCACGCATCACTTCGGCGCGGGCGGTGCCAAGTAGCAACTGGGCAGCGTTGGGCAGGATGCGTAAATAGGGCGTGCCACTATCATCTTTGTGTAAAATATCGGCCAGCCGCAAGAGGCGCACGGCGAACCGTAGAAACGCGGGCGGGCGCGGTACCAGTTCCTGTAAGGCTGAGAGCAGCGACGATGAAGGCATATCAGACGGTGGCGGCACGGCCACAGAGCTATCGCCAGCCGCAGGAGTGAAGGAGCGCGTAAAGGTGAACGTGTCGGGGAGTCGTGCGGCGCTACCCCGCTCGTGCCGCTCATCGTCATGTTCGAGCCGGTAGCCATTTAATGCGCGCGCGACCAGCAGCAGATCCGCCAGCAGGTTGTATGCTTCCCCCAGACGAATCTCTGGCAATTCTCCGCGCTCGTCAGCCTTCTCGACATGATATGGGGTGCTGGGTACCATGACCCGCAGGGCCGCCCGCACTTCTGTGGGGACATACCAGCCGATATCGAGCAAGCCGCCACTCAAACTGATGCGTTGCTGCGAGATGCTACCCAGGCCGGTGCGGAAGAGCAGGGCCTTGTTTTGGAGCGTGACCAGGATGCCTTGAAGCTGATTGGCATGGCCCAGAGAGAATCGCTCATAGAGCCCGCGCAGATCTTCATCGATGACCGAGCCGCCCGCCAGGGTGATGGCTGCGAGCAACTGACGTTGGGACTTTTCCAGCGTGGTCGCGATGCGACGGACCGCTTCCGGCTGGCTCAGGACCGTCACAATAGCCTCCGCGAGTTGTGGCTTGCTCAGGCCATTCGAGGTGATCTCATATTCGCGTGCAATGCCGCGCAAATCACTCAATCCGAGTTGTAGCAGAATATCTAGTGTGCTGGTCTGCGGCTCTGAGGTTCGGAGGGTCACAATAGGCTTACCCTGCCTGAGGGAACGTGCTGGCCTGACGCTCGGCTCTGTATCCTGGACCGGCTCCTTTTCTGTGGCCTCTTCACTGGAAGGGGTCGCGGCAAATACTGGTGCAAAGGTGGAGGGGCGGGCCAGCCATTGATAGAGCAACGCAGCAGCATGTACGCAAAGCGTTGCGGCATTATGACCGCAGAGGCAGGTGCTGACCCACTTCGTTGCGCTTTGCATCTCAACTTCGACCTGATAGTGATGTAGTCTTGTTGTGGCTTTTGTCTCGCTATACGCCGGGGGAGCTCCATCATCTTGCATAGAAGGAACATCAACGGTTCCACTAATACGCGCTTCCTGACGTTGTGTGCTATGTACCGCTCCGATGCGGCAGTACTCCTGCCCTAATGACGCCGTTGTTAGCCCTGCCATACGAATAATATCAGCGGCTCGTAGCCGCTGTAGAGCACCTGGTACAACATTTTTCATACACGCAGACTCTTACAATTTATCCGCAATTGAACTACGTTTGATCATAATAGCATGAATATGATCTTCTGGTCAATTGTACAATTGTCTCTCGCACACTCCCCCGCGTTCCCCGAAATACTACATTAGGAGCATATAGTATTTTATCCCTCTATTATAATAGAGGATGAGAAAAAGAAGAGAAAAATATTCGTAAAGTATGAATAATAGGTAAAAAAGTAAGAAAATTTGAAAAATGTATTGCAATTTTATGGATGAAGGGATATACTCATCAACATGTTGGTAGATAGTGTGGTGTATTTAATGGAAGTGAACAATTTTATGTCTTCTTACAATACCAGGAAGAGATTGTGCCGCCTCGCTCTATGCCTGGGAATTGTCGCGGCCTGTATCATGGTTATTGTCCTGGAAATGATTGCCGGATTTCCCCCCGTTCATGCAGCTCCATTGCAATCCCTATGCCAGTCGTTTTATGTCCCCGTTGCTCTGGGAAGCGGGCTTCCTGTTCAATATGAGATTTATGGCGAACTTTGCAATCCCTCAAGCGGGCCGAGCAGAACGGTTCAGTTACTCGTTCCCGGAGCCACCTATGGTCATGTCTACTGGGACTTCCCTTACCAGCCTGAAACCTACTCGTATGTGCATGCGCTTAACGCAGCAGGATATAGTACCTTTAACATCGACCGTATTGGTATTGGAAAGAGTTCGCACCCTCCCATCGGGCTATTAACCGTTGCTATGCCAACCAATGCCTACGTTGTCCATGAGGTTGTGCAGGCTCTCCGTAGCGGGAGCATAGGGACGCAGCCTTTCGCGCAGGTGTTGCTGGTGGGGCATTCGCTGGGCTCGGCTATTAGCTGGATCGAGGCCAGTACATATCATGATGTTGATGGCGTGATCATCTCGGGATTGCTGCATCTCGTCAATGCAACCAGCGTGGCATCTGTTGTGGCGACCCTTTATGCTGCGACACTCGATCCGCGCTTTGCCGCCGACTCGCTCAATTTGAACTATATCGGTTATCTGACAACGGAACCAGGAACGCGCGGACGGAGTTTCTATTACCTTCCCAATGCCGATCCTGAGGTTATTGCTACCGATGAGGCAACAAAAGAGACGGTTACGCCAGGGGAGGTCGCCAGTTTCCCGCTTTCACTGGCAGATGATAGCTCGGCACTGATCCAGGTTCCTGTACTGGTGGTTGTGGGTCAACAGGATTCCCTCCTGTGCGGCGTGGCGGCGGCAGACTGTAGCAGCTCGGCCTCGGTTCAGCAAACGGAAGCGCCATTCTATGCGCCGCAAGCACAATTGCAGGTTGCCGTGATTCCCAACGCCGGGCACGATCTGAATTTGCACAAAAACGCGTCCCTCTGGTTTTCTATCGCGACCCAATGGGCCTATGCACACGTTGCTCCTTGATCGTTTTTGCTGAGGGGTGCGGATGCGCTGCAGTGGGTCACTCCAGTTCGTGCATGGTGTTGGCGATGGCGGCGAGGGCAGCGGTTTCGGCCCGCAAGATGCGAGGGCCAAGAGTGACTGGCTGCACGCTATGACGTTGGGCCAGGATGACTTCCTCCTCGGTCAGGCCGCCTTCCGGTCCGATGAAAAGCATAACCGTGATGGGGGACTTTGCTGGCTTGCGCGCCGCCTGCAACGCAGTGCGCAAGCTGGTGATATGCTCCTCTTCCCAGGGTATGAGCGCGATTGCATCGGGAGGAATGTCATTGAGTGCGTGCATCAGGGGACGGATCGGCAGCAGCTCGGGGAGACGCGCACGACCGCATTGTTCGGCTGCTTCCTGGATGATCCTCTGCCAGCGCTGAAGCTTGGCAGGTCCGGTCTCTTCTAAACCAGACATGGACCGTCGGCAGAGCAACGGCACGAAGCTTGCCACGCCCAGTTCCGTGCCCTTTTCCAGAATCCACTCGAAACGGGCCGATTTGAGTAGCCCCTGACAAAGGATGATGCGTACCGGCGACTCGCTCTTCCCGGGTCGCCGTTCCAGTACCGTCACTTCTACGCCCGCCCGGCTGCTTCTGCTAACGGCGCAGAGCCACTCGTCGCCGCTATTATCGAGCAGCACAAGCTGTTCGTCTACGGCTAAGCGCAAAACATCGCGTATCTGGTGAGACTGCTTCTCAGGCAGCATGATGGTGGTCGTTGAGGTTGCTAGCAGCTCGGGCGCGACAAAGAATCGATGCATGGCTGGCTCCTACTGGCGCTTACGATAGACGAGCGCAAACCAGTCGTCAATCTGGCGCTGCTCGATTAGCTCCAATCCGGCAGCCAGCAACGGTCCCTCTGCATCAGGGCGGCGCGCTTCGATGATGCCGCTCACAATCAACATGCCTTCTGCCGTCAGCACCTGCGCTAGCTGAGAAGCAATTGAGCCAATGATATGCGCGATAATATTTGCCAGCACCAGATCGTACTGCCCCTGCTTGCGGGCCGCTTCCTCTTCGCTCAACACGCCCAGCACCACGCTGATCCGCTCCCGTGAATCGTTCATGGCTGCGTTGGCAAGGGCGCTCTCGGTCGCGACGCTGCTGTTATCGATGGCATCCACATGCGCCGCGCCAAGCTTTGCAGCAGTCAGCGCCAGAATGCCCGATCCCGTACCGACATCCAGCACGCGCATCCCTGGCTGGATATACTGCTCAAGCAGTTCCAGGCACATGCGTGTAGTTGGATGCAGCCCGGTGCCAAAAGCCATGCCGGGATCGAGCGTCAAGACAATGTCGTCCGGCTCGGGTTCATAGGAACGCCAGGACGGTCGAATGACGATATGCTTTCCTATATGAGTAACGTGGAAGTATTCTTTCCAGGCATTGGCCCAGTCCTCTTCGTTGACCGTTCGCGTATGTAGCTCGCCGACGAAATGCGCCCCCAGGCTGGAGAGATGCCATAGCCCTTCCGCTACCCGCTGCCTTGCCTCCTCTTCCTGACCGTCAAGAGGCAGATATGCATGCACGGTAACAGGCTGCCCCTGTTGCACCCGGTACTCCTGTCCCTCATCGATTAGTTCGATTGGTTCCTCGATTGCCACTCCCCCCGTGGTATAGCGGCTTAACAGCTCGCTGACCGACTCCACCGCCTCAGGATGAGCCTTCACGGTCAATTCTAACCAGTGCATTGACGTAACTTCCTATCTTCTATATAAAAATAAACTGCTGCAAATGTCGTAGGGACCTGATTTATCGCGTCCGGTTCACCGCCCGTCCTCTCCCTCTCGATGCCCCCAATGCCCGTGGCGACGCGATTCATCCCGTCCGGTTTACCGCGTGTCTGGCTCAGCACGGCGCTGAAGCGGACGCGATAAATCGGGTCCCTACAGGAGCAGCATGACCAATATGTATTCTTCATCTGCATCATCGCGTCCGCTTTAGCGCCCATCTTTCCTCATTAATGCTATACAGCCCCGATATCACCCTTTTCCAGCAGCTCCGGCTTATGTTAAATAACAATGTTCGTTAGCTATGCTCGCTCTTGATGATGCGACGTTGGAGCCCCATTGGTATCAGGACAAAGGACAGCAATAAATTGGACGCGCTGAAGCGGGTCCCTACGAAGTTCGACACAGGTGGTTCTCAGTTTTTATGCTTGTTGGGCGTCGATGGCGTAATAATCATAGGTTGTTTTGATCTCGAAGCCGCAGGAGCAATAGAGGCCGATGGCGTTGACGTTATCGGTTTCGACGTCCAGCGTGATCATTTTCTGGCTGCGCGCTCGTATGCTACGAATCGCCTCCTCAAGCATTTGTCGTCCATAGCCGCGTCCACGGTAATCGGGCAGCACGCCGAAGCCATAAATGCCGACCCGGTCCTGGGCTTCATGCAGGCGTAGTGCCCCGACCGGCTCTTCGCAGCCAACTGACTCTTCGCCAAAGGTTGCGATATAGGTGTAACTGTTGGGTTCTTGCAAATGTTTGCTCTGCCCGAGCCGCGCCTCCTCTAGTGGATCGCCAAAACTACCTGCTTGAATGGCGGCGAGCGCCTCCAGATCGGCTGAATCCGCGGCGCGAAAGAAGAGCCGGTCATCGAAGAGATTGCGCTCCTGGAAGTTGCCCAGCACCATTTCATGCTCTGAAAAGTCGAGCCGTCCTCCCACCGCTCTGACAAAGGCTTGACCGGATGCGGACGTTCTTTCGCAGACGAGAATGACCTGCTTGATTCCGCGACTCGAACACTCCTCCCTGGCAGCGTTCAAGAGCGCCCGGCCTATACCTTTGCGCCGGTATTCAGGATGAACCATGCCGGTTAGCTCCCGCTTCTCAATGCCCCAGCTATCCATTGCCAGGTAGCCTGCCAGAGTTTTGCCTTCATAATAGAGAAAGTCGTTGACCTCGATGCCCGGTCGCGATTGCAACATGTCCCAGAGGATGCGCATGTGCAACCCTTCGTGACTATCACAGATATCCGTTAACTGTCTGATCTCGGCCAGCTCAACCTCGTTCAGGCGTTGCTTTGCCACCAGCTCCTGTGCTTGTCCGTCGGCCATGCGCTACTCCTCCAGTGAATCATGGTACGCTTTGTTTGTAATGACTAGATGCTCTCATATCATACCAGATATGACCAGTATGTTTGAGCCCGTCCATTACGGCGCGTCAGTGAAGCAGCGCGGATCATCCATGCGCGCTCGGATTATCGATGATAATTGGGGGAGACTTTCAGAAAGTCAATTCGCTGAAGGGAGTTTGGGGAAGGACGGGCGTTGTAGGGATGTGCATCCCTACAACGCTGCATACGCTGCCTGCACCCTTGTTCCATTCTCGTTGAGCTGGTAGCTCGGTCCTACTTTTGTCGCCACATTCGTTTCATCATAATACACCAGGCAGATATGGTAGGCATGCGCATAGGTTGTGATCGCCTGGTTGTATTGCGCGAAATCGTTGCAGCCGCCCCATTCGGTAAAAGCCACCGCTTTATCGCTGCGTTGCGAGAATCCAACCTGCTCATTGGCGTTCTCAGGCCAGCGCTGCCACACGTAGCTCTGAGGCTCGCTGCAATTTTTCGTTCCATAGAGACCTTGAAAGCCGTCGTAAACGTGAAAATCGTAAACCAGATTGGGCTCGGCAAAATTCGGCACGTTGCCGTGAATGATCGGGTTGATGTCGCCTTTGTAATTGGGACCACCTAAGAAGATGAGCGAGCGTGGGTTTTGCGCCCGGATGGTCTCTATCAGTATGTTGGTGTTGTGGTACCAGGTCTGGGCGTCGATGCTATTCATCTCGTTCCAGCTATCATAGAGGACCGCGGGATCGTTGGCGTAGCGCCCGGCAATACTTTGCCACATCGTAACTGCCGGCTGGATATATTGCCCCGTCGTCAAATCTTCGGGACCGGCCAGGCCCTGCTGGTAGTTGCGCTTCGCCTGGTTCTGGGTGGGACATTGTTTCACGCTCCCGCCGCAAGGGGGATTCTGGAATTGTGGACCTTTCGTCAAAATCACGTAATTGCCGTAATTCTCCGCCCATTTGATGACCTGTCCGATCCAATCCTGATAGTTCATCTGCGCCAGTGGCACATAGACGTTCTCATTCCACCAGGTCGTATTCACGGGAATGCGCCATACATTGGTGTGAAAGGTCTGGCTATACCAGGCTATTCCCTCCTCGCTGATCCGCGTCTTAGGGCCGCCGCCCACGGCGTTGCCAAACTCCAATTGCGACCAGTTGAACCCCCGCAGATTGATAATGCAGCCCTCATCGTTGACAAAATAGCCATGAGTGACATGTAACCAGGAAAAAGTATAGCCGTTGTTCGTCCTCTTCACACCGCAGGTAACCGCGCCCGGACTCCCTCCCGTCCCGCCTCCTATCTGTTGTTGCGGTACGTAAAGCTGCATATATACCAGAATACCGATCCAGATGGCAAGAGCCGCCAGAATAATCAGCCCGATTGTCACTATGTGCCGACTCATCTCCTCATCCTCTCACAACATCATATCGTAGGGACCCGCTTTAGCGCGTCCTGCGCGATTTATCGCCTACCCTTTATCGCCTGCCCTATAAAAACTCACTTGTACTCCCTCGCTCTCGTCCGTAGCTTCCGCCTCACAATCCCCTCATTCTCAGCTTGCCCTGGTACCGTCGTCACATGTTCGAATGCCTCCTCGATCACGCGCCCGCTCAGCTCATCGGGCCTGGGTACATCCATGCGTGCGAGAATGGTGGGCACGATATCGCAGACATGGGTCGCTGCGATCTGTAGATCTCGTTTCACACCAGCGCCATAAAGATAGAGTACTCCATCAGGATGGTGGATGCCTGTGGTCACGTCGCTACTCTCCCACAGCTCGCCGCGCCCTAACTCAGTCGCCAGCGTCGTGCGTTCGTTCGCCAGCACAATCAGGTGACGCTCGGGCGGAGCAAACGGACCAGCGCCATAGACCTCCTCGCGGTGCATCTCCACAAAAAGTCGCTCCCCACTCTGAGGATCTACCACATCTCCTAACGTCCGCATCAGCCCCTGTATATCCTCCTCCGCAAGCTGATCATCCAGGAAAATATCGGCGTAGCCAGCCAGCGAGCCGGAAGCGGATGGTATCCACGCCCGCGTACGTGCCCAGTCCAGGTCGGGTAAGTGTACAGCATGCTGCCCTTTCTCAGTCGCCATCATGCCGCTTTTGCGCAACAGGTCGCGCAGCGAACGCGCCGATTGTTGCAAACCCAGGTCGCGTACAATAGCGCGTGCCAGCCCCAATGCCTGCGCGCGATAGCGATTACCGCTATGTCGCATGCGCAGCAGGCCCAGCCTGTGCAGATACTCCTGGATATAAAATTTGCGGCGTACCCCGCGAAACCCATGGTCCGACACGATCAGCAGCAAATCATCGGCGTGCAGCTCGTCCAGCATCTGGCCCAGCGCCTCGTCCAGCATCTGGTAATACGCAACTGCCTGAGGATGGAAATCCATAATCGCGTCCCAGCGTAAATGCTGAATGCGGTCCGCGCCACTGCATGCCAGGAAACAGAAATCCCAGCCCTTGCTCAACGCCAGCCGGAACATCTTGAGGCGCTCGCGTGTCATCTTGAGCGTCTCCGCAAAGGGATCGCCAATCTGACCGCCGGAGACCGCGGGATCAAGGTCAATCTGATAGTCGGGCGCAACGCGCAACAGCTCATCCTTAAAGCTGGATGGGTAGGTCACATTGGCACGCGTATCGGGAGCCATATAGCCGCTGAGCATAATGCCATTCACCGGTTCCGGCGGATAAGTCAGCGGCACGTTCGCCACCACTACCTGTTTGCCCCACTCGCTCAGAATATTCCAGATCGCCTTCCCTCCCCTGCGATGCGTCATCACGTACGCCGCAGGCCCCTCCTCGCGCCCCTGCACTGCCCTGGCAGCTCGACTGGTGGCAACATGACCGGTGGCGGCGTGCTTGAGCGCGTCCGCTTGAGCGCCTCCTTCGCCCGCAACATCTCCTCCTCTTTTCCGCTCATACCCCCAAAAATCATATACCCCGTGGCCCGCTGGCAACAGCCCGGTCGCAATAGACATCCAGGCCGGGGGCGTCATCGGAGGCGTAGTTGAACGCAATATCCCCCGCGTCCCTTCACTACGCACACGCGCGAAGTTTGGCAGCAGTTCGCGCTCAATCATCGGGTCCAGAACGCAAAACGCCAGCCCATCAATGCCAAATAATAATACTCGCATACCCTTTCCCCTTTTTTTTCAACCTGTCAGCCGATGCTAACAATAGTGGCTAATGCAGCGTTGCCTTGTCGGGATGCAGCAGCCGCAGCTTGCGAGCAACGAGATTGTCGTTGCCCTCTCCCGATGCTGTCGCATCCCTATCGGCAAAAATCTCCTGCGCTACCCGTCCATCGAATGGCTCATCCGCGGAGATACCCAGCGTATGCAAAGCTGTCGGCACGAGATCATAGATTTGCAGGGCCGGCACCTGTGCCCCCCGTTTGATCCCCGCGCCCCAGGCCATGAATACCCCTTCCTTCTCATGAACGCCCTTGCCCTCGGCGAGCCGCTCCCAGAGGTTTTTGCGCCCGATATCGAGGTGGAAGGTTGTGCCGCGATTGGGGACCAGGATGAGGTGCTCCTCATTGGGACGGAAGGGACCTACCCCGTAGGCATCGGTGGCATAAATAGCCTCGGCCAGCGGTGCGCCGGTCTCGGGGTGGCGCTGGGCCGCCAGTGCCTGACGCAGGTCCTCCATCTCTTCCGCAGTCGCCTCGGGCGAAAGAAAAATGTCGGCGTTGCCCCCGCTAAATGCCATAGAAGAGAGCACACAGGCGTGGGTTTCGCTCCAATCGATCTCATCGAAGAAGGGGCGATAGATGCCCTTCTTTTTCGCTATCGGCGGCTTGGGATAAAAGTGCTCATACGTCTTCCTCGTCTGGCGTATGACTCCCAGCAGATGCATTTTCTGGGCCGCCTCGCGCCCAAAGCCAATCAGCGTGGCATGTTTTGCGCCCGGAGCTGTGCCGCGGTGAAGCAGGCGCTGGCGGCACAGAAACTCGTTAATATAAAACCAGTTCCGTGCCCCCACAAAGCCATGATCCGACGCCAGGAAAAGCGCATCCTGCGGCGCCAGGCGATTGAGCACATCGCCCAGCGCGTCGTCAAGCAAGCGGAAGTAGCGCGTCCCCTCGTGGCTCAATGCCTCAATCGAGTCCCAGATGCGGTGCTGGATACGATCAGGACCCACATAGGAAAGGAAGGCAAAATCCCACTCGTGCTCCGACAAAAGGTGTTGCTGCAAGCGAATACGCTTCTCCGTCATGTCCAGCACCGCATTGACAAAGTAGGCGGGGGAAGTCTTTGCCAGCGACAGATCAATACGATAATCGGGAACGATCCGGTAAACTTCATCTTTAAAGGCATGTGGAAACGTAAAAGGCGCTGACGCTCCAGGCGTCATCAATCCGCTTACCATAATGCCATTCACCGGCTCCGGTGGATAGGTCAGCGGCACGTTCAGCACGATCACGCGCTTACCGTACTCGCTCAGAATGTTCCAGATCGCCTTACCCCCTTTACGATGAGTTACCAGGCGAGACTGCAACCTGGGTGAAGTCACATCGAATTCCCAAAAATCAAAAACCCCATGCTTCGCGGGTTTGAGCCCCGTCACCAGCGACATCCATGCCGGTGGCGTCATGGGCGGAACCGTAGATATTAGCTCCGACACCACCCCTTCCCGCTGCAAACGAGCAAAGTTCGGCAAATCCCCCCGCTCGATTAACGGTTGTAAAATGCGAAAACTTAGCCCATCAACCCCAAAAATGACTGCCCGCATAACACATCCTTCCCACTTTCTACTAGCAATACCCTCAATCTTCGCTCCTCGTAGGGACCGGCTTTAGCGCGTCCGCCGGCTTAGCTCTTCGTAGGGACCGGCTTTAGCGCGTCCGCCGGCGATTTATCGCAGTCCTCCGGGCGATCCCCTGTGGTTGCGCCTCTGGTACTGAAGGGATGGGCGATAATTCGCGCTCGTACGCTGCGAGAGCGGGCGTTAACTCACGCTCGGGTACTGGCGGGGTGGGCGATACATCTTCCGAAAACGCGCGATAGCTCCCCGCTTGATCGTGAGAGGATGCGCTGTAGCTCCCCGATACATCGTGGGCGTTGTGGTTTTTTAGCCAGCGAATGCCGGCTGCGACGCCAGCTACGCGGCCCGCCAGTTGCGCCACCGTACCGGCGCTAAAGAGGCCGATGAAATATACTGCTCGTCCGCATGATCTTCCCGCGTCGATCAACTGACCTCCGATGGAGCGTGGTGTAAGGCCAAAATGTTTGATGGCAAAATAGGAGCCGTTGCGCCCATTGGAAAATTGAATGGTGGGGCGCTCCAGAAAATATGGTTGCAGGCTGCGGGCAGAAAAATGCACAACCGCGATCCCCGGCTCAAACACAATACGCCATCCGGCCCGTTTGACGCGTAAACAGAGATCGGTCTCCTCGCGTAAGTTCGTCAGGGTGAAGTTAGAATCGAAGCCGCCTACCTCTTCCAGGACTGTGCGGCGAAACGACATATTACAGCCAATGAGATGATCCACCTCGGTTCGTTCCTCGCTCACCAGACCCGCATCTTTCGCAATAACGCCGCCCAGGCGGGTCACATGCAGGCGCGGCGGTCCTTTAATCTCATCGCAATACGGTTCAGGCATAGTGATAACGCGCCCTCCGGCTGCCCCAATAGTCTTGTCTCTATAGACATCAAGCAACGCCTCCAGCCAGCTTGGCTGCACCATTGAATCGTCGTCGATGAAGGCGATAATTTCGCCGGTCGAGCAGGCTATGCCTGTGTTACGCGCCTGAGGCATATTGTTGCGCGCCCCACGCACCCTGATATGCTTTGTTGCGGGATAGCGTGCAATGACGCGCTCGCTCTCGTCGTTGGTTGAGCTATCAACCACGATTACTTCGAAATTCCGCAGAGCAAGGTTGCCATCAGAGGAGCGGTAGCTCCCCGATTGATCGTGGGAGGTCCCAACGGATGGTTGGGACCAGAGTCGTTCGGGAGAGGAGCGGTGGCTCCCCGATTGATCGTGGGAGGTCCCAACGGATGGTTGGGACCAGAGCCGTTCGTGAGAGGAGCGGTAGCTCCCCGATTGATCATGGGAGGTCCCAACGGATGATTGGGACCAGAGCCGTTCGTGAGAGGAGCGGTAGCTCCCCGATTGATCATGGGAGGTTCCAATGGATGATTGGGACCATACCCGTTCAAGGCAATGCCCAAGCAGAAAAGGGCGGTTGCGGGTAATAATAATAATGCTCACTACTGGTTTGTTCATATAGCACCTTTTTTTCTTAATCGTGCAGACGCCATCTCAAATACTATTCTATCCTCTTCACTGAAACCCAGCATTGCTAGCAATGCTATATAAACCAGGACAAACGAGGCGACCAGGATCAATGCTCCTAAGATCGCAAGGTGGCCGGAGCCCGTATGCACGATGGGAAGCAGCATCCAGCCAAAGATGGCCGTCAACGCTCCGGCCAGGAGTGGCTTCCACATGTCGCGCCGGTAAGGGTGAATTTTCATAATCCAGTACACTTCCATCAGCCCCACACCATTGAGCAGCATTACCGTCAGCGCCGCCGCCAGCGCCGCCCCCATAACGCCAAAGCGTGGGATCAGCAGTAGCGCCAGCGTGATATTCACGGTTACGGTACCGACCGTATTTATAAGAATGATCCTGGGGCGTCCCGTCATTGTTAGCAGGTAATTCACCGAACCAACGCCCGCATCCACTAGATTGCCGAGCGCCAGTGTGATGAGCACCAGCCCCCCGGCAGTATAATGGTCACCAAAAACGCCAAGAATTGCGTTATGAAAAACCAGGCAGCAGAGGAACACCGGCCAGCTCAAAGTGAGCGACCACTTTGTGACCACCTTAAACATGGTCGCCAGCGGTTTATGCTCATTGCGTGCGTGGTACTCGGCGATAATGGGCGAAAAAATGACATTGAGCGCGATCAGAGGCGCGACCACAAAATAGCTCACGCGGTCGGCAGCTCCGTATAGCCCGACCTGGCTGGTGGCGACAAATGCTCCCAGAAAAAGCACATCCGTTGAGTTCAGGACATTGCGGATCATCGAGTTGAAAAACATTGGAAAAGCAAAACGCATCCATTGTTTTTGCTCGTATCGTGGCACGGCGTCCTGGATGAAGTTCCTCGCTGCCCTTCTCAAGAGCCATTCACCCGTGAAGGTCGAGGCTACGAACCCACAGATGGTCGCCAGAATCAACGCCTCCAGCCGCAAACCTAGCCAGTAGAAAAGCAGCAGCAGCAGTAGTGTAATGGCTGGTTGAATCAGGCGGTCTACGTATACTTTCCATTTAATCGCTCGTAGCGCCTGCAAGCCGCTAGCCAGCACAAGTTGCAAGCCGATCAGCGGGATGAGCAGCGCCGCCTCCTTAAATGGCAGGATGTAGCCATCGCGGTGGTAGACGACCCGGGCCAGGATGGATGACGACAAGTAGAACAGTCCTGCGCATAGCAGACCCGACACCAGAGCCAGGGTCGTTGCAAACCGGATCAATCCCGCGGCCCGCGCTTTTTCGCCCTTCGCCCGGTAATTGGAAAGAAAACGAACAATGGCGCTATCAAGGCCAAGCTTGGACGCATAGCCAATCACGAGTACGACCGTATAGGTCTCAATAAAGATCCCATAGATGCTCTGCGCTACCAGGTGCGTCATCACGACGTTGGTGATGTAGCGCAGTATGGCCGCTATGATGTCGCCCACGCCCGCAATCGTGGCCCCGCTCGCTGTCCGTTTGACTGCCCGCAATCGATCTGTCTGCTGGGTAATTAAGCGCGTCGAGGTTGAAATAAGATTATTATCCTGATAATCCTGCCGCCTCCCGCTTCTCTTTGGCGCAGGGCTGCTCGGCATAGTTTTTTCTTCCGAACGTTTATTCCTGGCATGCGATGAAGGCACCAGATCGTTCCTTTCTGTCCAGCTAAGGCCGGTAGGGGGCGCCCTGGGCGGGGGCCAGCCCCGCCCCTACCCGAGGTACCCCAGGTCACGCAAACGATCCACAATCAACCCCTCTTCCTCGTCTGAAAGGGCGTGTTCTGCCTCATCTATACGCGTGATCTTATGTTGCGTGCGATATGCCGGGGTGACGATGGCCGCCGCTACCTCACCATCCATGCGCCGGGGGATAGGCTGGCCGAGCAGGTAAAGCAGTGTTGGGGCCACGTCAATAAGGGCCGCCTGCTGAGTGGTCGATGCCAGTAGCGCAGGCCCATAACCTATCAGGCGCGCATGTGGTGCGAGTGGGGCCTGCGCCGGTAATGGATTCCCTGACGGACTGATGCTTGTTCCATCCAGATCGAACGCGGCAGCTCTGGCGGATGGCGCATACCCTGGACGATAGACGGTGATCAGGTCAGGAGCTTTGAAAAGATAGTCACCGCTGTACAGGTCATTTTTCTTATAGACATGATCAACCACGGGCTCATTCGTGCGCGGGTCCAGCCAACTGTTGAGCAGTTCATAGGTTAATGCATCACAAACTTCCTGATATTCGCGACCGGAGCTAACTACGCCCTGAGGCTCGCGCCCGCGTAGATTGATCCGCACCTGGCCCGCACCTAAGCCATAGACCAGCGTCTCAGGCCAGATAATATTAGCGGAGCGACGCGCTCCATTTACTTCCATCAGCCCGGTATCTACCAGAAAATCATTCACATTGACCAGTGTATGAGCAGGAGCGTGCCAGACGTCGGTCATCACAAATACATGTCCCCTGGCAGCTACCAGCTCTAAATAGCGCGATAAAATGACATCAAGCGCCTCCGGGGTGAAAGAGCCCGCGTTCCGCAGCCGGATCAGCGCGCAATCAAACTCGCGCCCGGCCAGCACATTCAGCCCCTCCACATTGGTAATTTCTTCAAATGCCACCGCTAGCTTGCGTGATTGTAGCAAATGTGGCAGCAGCCACTGAGGGGAGCTATCGGTAAGACCAGGAGCAGGCAGGGCATGGTATCCCTCCGCCTGCACAGCATCGAAGCGCCCGAACTTGGCCGGCCCCATGCCTGTTAAGCTCTGATAATAGCATTGTCCCTTCTCGGCAGGAGGCAAGGGAGCCAGGCGCAGGTCTGCGCCGTGCGTTCTCATCTCCTGTAGGGACGGGAGCGCCTCAATGCTCGCAGGGTCGATATCGGCCAGCCATAATAGAGAGATTGGATTTTCTACAGAGCGAACTGCCGCCCCACCGGTAAGTTTTTCCATCTTAAATTCCTTACAATACTATCAGCCTGAACAGGCCCGATCCCTACAACCACCCGTGTGAAGCTGGATGGATAGAGATTATTACGCCGTAACTTTAATTACATTGTAATAACCCTTATAATACCGTCATATAAAGTTGAGTTGATGTGGTTTCTCCATCTATCAGCGTTATGCTGACGCTTATAGGCCAGGTACCGGCAACCGCAGTATCATCGACGCGCCACGTCCAGCTTGCAATTCCAAAGCTGTTTGCCCCCGTGTGCAGGGCTTTCGTTACTCGGCCTGGTCCGTAATTGAGTACGAGGGTAGCAGTTGCGCCGGGCGCCGTGGCAATCGATAGAGCCATAGTGCCATGAGGAGCAGCGGTCAGATTCGTCTGCGAGCTCACGACACTGATTGGCGGAAAGGCCACCAGGACGTTCACCTGAGAAGTAGTTTTGGCGCCATTTGGCAGCATAGCGGTGATGGTCAAAGGCCACCAGCCTGTATGGGCATCGCCATCAACGCGCCACGCCCACCTGGCGATCCCATTCCCATCAGCCGTACTGGGAGCAATCCCGGGGCTATGGCTGGGTATTCCCCGACCATAATCAACGATCAGTGAGCAGAGTGCATTGGGATTAGTAGCGATAGTGATGCTCATCTGTCCACCAGGATAGGCCACCAGATGAGAGAGATTGTTCTCAACATGGATAGGCTGTACGGTAATCGTCGGCAGCGCTTTCCTGGCAATAGTGATGGGTGTATCATCGCTGCTCAATGGTTTTGCCGGTGGAGCTGGTACACCACATGCCGTCATGCAGAATGTGCAAAATACAACCAGGACTCCTATACCGCTCCACTTCCATTGGCGATACCGCGACTGTTTCATACCTCTTACCATCTTGGAGACACCTCAGAGAAAAATCAGATCATCGTACAGATTCACACATCCCGCTGAATACCCCTGCTAATAACCCTCTACTATCATTCTAGAGAGCGAACAAAAACTTCATAAACGGGCGGGGAAGTGTATATACGGCGTCACGATTTGCCAATCGATATGCTCAAGCCGATTAATGATGACTGGGCCAACATATCAACATACTGTATCTATCAATCGGATAGGCCGAAGAAATTTATAGGGGAAGCGAATACGTCATTATGGAGGCCCGATTATAATGGATAGAGGTGTTTTGCTGCTTTCAGTATCCTCATACGGATCGAGAATAAACAGCGCTTCCCGAGCCTCCATTGATGGGAGAGTATATATATCAAATTATAAAAAGTCAAGTAGAAAGTGTGCGAGGAGGCTATTGTGAAATTGCTGCAAATCGTCTGGAATTTTCCAGATACGATCACGCGCCCGTTTGATATGTATTATTTCTACTGGCCCGTACGGGAGGCAGCGCTGCGAGGATGGCAGGCTGAGGTACTGACATTTCAGACCGATCAGCGACAAGCGCGCAACGCGGTGATTGATGGGATTCAGGTTACGCGCTGCCCGGTGGGAAAGCACAAAAAGCGCGCGTTTTCCTGGCCTTATATTCGCGCATTGTTGACAACGAGCGCCGATATTATCCATACCCACGGCTATGCGGAAGGGCATAGCGAGCTTGCTATTTTGCTTGCCAGGTTGCGCGGGCGCAAAGTTATTTTCACGCCTCATTTCCATATCTATCCCTATCGCCGTCCCCTGCGTGAACTGTATGATCGAACCATCGGGCGCTACCTGTTTAATCTGAGCGACCGGGTGATTGTGTTCACAGAGCACACGCGTTCGTATCTGATCGCGATGGGCGTACGACCCGAGAAGCTGCGCGTTGTGCCACATGTGGCAAGGCCAGAGGTGTTTGAGGGCGAGATCAACGAAGAGGAGCCAGGGAAACTCTTACGTGAAGCAGGTTGTACCGGTAGCCCGCTTATTCTTGGCGTAGGCCAACTGATCAGGCGCAAAGGCTGGGAATACATGGTGCGTTGCATGCCCGCGATTGTGGCGCGTTTCCCACGGGCCGCCCTGCTGATCCTGGGTTATCCCTCGTCCGATGAGCCTGCATTTCCTGACACACTGATGCAACTGAGCAGGGAGCTGGGCGTGCAAGACCATGTGCTGATCCGGCTCAACAATTCCACCGAGTTTATGCGGGACGCTTATCGTTCAGCAACTATTATGACCCTGCCATCGCTGGTCGAAAGTTTTGGTATAGTGCTTTTAGAGGCCCTGGCCGCCCGCTTGCCTGTGGTGGCGCATAACGGCACCGGCCTCCCCTGCATTATCGATGATGGTATCACCGGTAGCGTGGTAGACGTGCGCGCTACCGAGCAATACATGGCTGCTCTGTTGGCACTGCTTGACGATGATGCTGAGAGAGCGCGTATGGGAGAAGCGGGCCGTCAGCAGGCGCTGACGCGCTTTAGTCTGGAAACGGTGGCGGAACAACTTTTTGCCGTCTACGCCGAACTTTTGCCATTGATTGCAGTATCTTCAAGCAGGTCGAGCAAACTATCAGTGCCCGCCGCCTCCCTTGAGGAAAATATAAGCGTCGGACACGCTGATGGGCATTGAGAATTGATGCTGGGAATATCTCTCCGTGGTGACGTGGTGGGCGAAGCAAGCGATAAATCGGACGCGATCAATCTCGTCGCCACGGAGAGATATTCCCAACATCATGAGTTACTCTACATTAGCGGGTCCCTACGGATGTCAAGTGGAATTGTGATCAGACAACAGGAGCTGTGATATGGAAATAAAAGCATATATAGAGGGTATCTGGCGTAAATGGTGGCTGGTGACTCTGGTCTTGCTTCTCTCCCTGTGGGCAGGGGGAGTCATTGCCAACAATCTGACCCCTGACTATACCGCATCAACAACGATTTTGCTGAATGATAATGTACTGGCAAATACGGCTTTCCCATCGGGCGATGTGCATTTGTCTGTCCCTGTCGATCATGAAGGGCTGGTGCTCACTCCTGCCACCATGAGACGGATCATGAAAACCTATCCCCGCCTGAACGCGACGGCGTTGCAGAAGCAGGTGGTGGTTTCAACCGATCAGACGAATCAGCTTTTGCTGATTAGCGTCACCGATATTTCGCCGTTTGCCACAGCCGATATCGCCAATTTCCTGGCCAGACAGTTTGTACATGATCAGACCCTTGCCCTTAGCCAGCAAGTTGATTATTATCAGCAGTCGGTTCAACAAAGCATAGCTCGTCTGAGTAACGATATCAACAAACTGAATGCCCAGATCGTGGCAGCAACGCCAGCTCCGCCCTTGCATGGCCCTATTCCTCTGTTGACGCCCCAACAGAGACTGGTTATCAACGAGCTACAAGTGCAGGTCGGTCAGGACAAACGCTCCCTGTACGCTTACCAGCAGTCATCGACTGAACTACAACAGGTGTTGCCGCAGCTTCCCCAGGTGTATACCATTCTGAAGCAGGCAGACATACCAGATGTACCGAACTATAATCCCTTATTGCAGCTTCCTAAACTTGTGATCCGTGCTGGAGTAGCAGGTGTAGGTCTGCTGCTGGCGCTGATACTGATTATTGGCATTGAGTTCTTCACGCCGTTCATTCGCCACCGGGGCGAGCTGCTCAGGCTCATTGGTATTCCTGTAACGGCAGAGATAGCGCAACTGCGTAAATCCGAGCAGAAGTTTCTGCTGGAAATGGACCAGATGCTTTTTAAGAAGCGCATTAAGCCGTTACGTTTGTTAGGGGCTACGATGAGCGCGCTGGCTGCCAGGAGCCGGGGGCATACGGTGCTGCTGACCAGCCCATGTCAGAAGCGCGACTTCGCGGCGCTTCTGGCGGCCTTTCAGGCGTATAACGGGCTGAGAACTTTGCTGATCGATGCCGATTTCGAGAAGCCTGTCCTGCACGAGCGGCTCAGGGAGGCTGGCCCGTCCACGCTCACGACCGCCAGAGGAAAGCTGCTTTCATTTGTGAGTGAGACGACGCAGCCCAATCTTTTCCTGTTGCCTGCCACCACATTAGCTGCCGATGGTGAACCTATGTCGAACAAGGCCCTGCTGGATCTGCTACCGGAGCTCCAGGAGGTTTTTGATATCATTATTATCGATACGCCCCCGCTCGACCGCCCTACGGCCCACCTGCTCACGGCAAAGGCCGCCCAGGTGCTATTGTTCGTCAAAAAGCGGCAGGACACTCTGAAATCGCTGAAGAAAGCCAGACTGGCCTGCGAGACGCTCAAACTGGAGCCGCACTACGTTTTTCTGACGTAGCTAAGGGGATTCCAGAAAATGGTTTCTCCATCTCCTGGAATCTGGAACGGTATCTTCGCGTGATATATCAGGGGCGAGCCAGGCGGTTGGCCCAGGGACACGCGGCCTCAAGTTCTGTCGCCAGCGAGAGCAACAACCCCTCACCCAGTGGCGGTCCCACCAACTGCACTCCCAGCGGCAGGCCGTCCTCGCCCTGGTAGAGCGGCAGCGAGATGGCTGGCTGACCGGTAATATTCCAGATGGCGGTAAAGGGTGTAAACACGCCAGCCTTGCGGAATTCGCCCTGCCAATCGGAGTTGATATCGATGGTGCCCAGTGGGAGCGGGCGCTGACCGAGGCTGGGGGTGAGTAAGACGTCGTAGGTGGAAAAGGAGCGAATGATGGTGCGTGATTGCTGCTGGACGCGGGCCATTGCGCCAACATAGTGAGCGGGCGTGAGGGACCTGTTGAGCTCGTAGAAGCCCCATGAGAGCCGCTCTATGCTCTCAGGTTCCACCGGACGTCCGCCCAGTTCGGCGGCGTAGGAGATATTGGAGGAAATACCCCCGGCATACAGGACATTGAACGCGCGAAATAACTCTGGCGCCACCATGCCCTCCGGCGTGTGTTCTTCAACGTGATGGCCCAGCGAGGCGAGCAGTTTCGCGGCATCGTGCGCGGCCTGGATGTTCATGGGGTCAACAGTCGAGCCAATGGGTGAACTGACCGTCATGGCGATGCGCAGGCGACGCGGCGGGCGAACAGCAGTCGCGGCAAAGGGCTCTGCGGGTGGAGGTGCCCAGGAGGCGTCGCCTGTCTCGTAGCCTGCCATCACGTCTAACAGTGCAGCAGAATCGGCAACGCTGCGGGTAATAGCCCCATTGGTGGACAGGAATGATTCGCCTAAAGCTGGTCCCGGTGAGATCCGCCCTCGGCTGGGCTTGAGCCCGACCAGCCCGCAGCAGGCGGCAGGAATGCGGATCGAGCCGCCCCCATCTGAGCCGTGTGCGACCGGCAGGATGCCCGCTGCAACGGCGGCGGCAGCACCTCCAGAAGAGCCGCCGGGGCTGACGCTGGTATTCCAGGGATTGCGCGTGGGGCCGAAGCGTCTGGGCTCGGTCGCGGGAACAATGCCGAACTCGGGGGAGTTGGTGCGGCCAAGCAAAATAAAACCGGCATCACGCAGGCGTCGCACCACGAAATCATCGATAGGGCTAATATAGTCGCCAGTCAGATCCGAACCCAGCGTGAAGCGTTCACCAGCGACGCGCGCCAGCTCTTTGATCGCAATGGGCACGCCGGCAAAGGGTCGCGTATCTCCGGGCTTGATTGCATCGGCGGCGGCCAGCGCGCCCTCGGCATTGACCAGGGTAAAAGCATTGATGTCCTGATTGGCCTCAATGCGTTGCAGCGCCTCCTCCACCAGTTCGCGCGAACTGATCTGACCGGAGCGGATCAGCTCCGCCAGCTCTAGCGCCGACCGGGTAAGCAGGTTTGTCTTCTCAAGAGCCATGAACTCGAACTCCTCCTTGATGCCTGTCATTGGATGACTTGAAGACGTGTACAATCATCGTTGTATTTATACGTTATAGCACATCTTTAGCCATTGTTGAGGAGTTACCCCTTCGCTGTCTTGTTCGCCCAGTTGCTTCAGACGCTGTAACCGTGCTGGCTCCTGAGCAACGAACCAGGGGTCCTGGCTGAGCAAGGCATAGGCCCGCGCGAAATAGGCTCGGCTCTCGGATACCTGCCCTGTGGCGAGCAAGCATTCCGCAATTTCTTCAAATATGTACCCATCCTGTTCCTCTCCACTTTTTTCCACAGCGATAAGCAGCTCTTGTTGCAGGGCAAGAGCCTCTGCCGTACGCTGCAAGGAACGCAGAGTGCGGCCCACACACCAGCGAGCAATGCTTCTATTGCGTGCTGTTCCATGCTCCTGCTGCCATTGCAGGGCTTTGTGGAAGTAGTCTAAGGCGCGTTCGTATTCTCCCTGGTCGTGGTATGTCCACCCCAGGTTATTGTACAGCGATCCGCACCGGTGCCGTGCTTTCTCCTCGGTCGCAGCTTCAGCGGCCTGTAGAGCTATGTTGTTCCAATGAGCTTTTTCTGTGAACGAACTGGCGGCAATGGCGAGCATATGGGCTGCATCAATCGCAAAAAAAGCCTCTTCTTCGTGCATACGAGCCAGCTCCCAGGCTTGTTGAAACCTGAGCTGTGCCTCCTCTGGCTGCCCTGAGGAGTTAAAGATCCTTCCTCGCTCTAAGAGATAGCGAATGGTTGGCGTGATCAGGTCCGGGCTTAACTGTTCTTCTACCGTATCGAGGGTCGCATGCGCCTCAACGAACTGTCTCTGTAATCCCTGGGTGCGGGCGATCTGTGTCAGCAGTTGCAGGTAATATGAAGGGTTGTTATTATGCGCGGCCTGGGGCAGCAACTGCCGAAATGTTACCTCCGTTCGCTCCGGGTGCTGATAATCCCAGAGTGCATCGAAATCTAATTGGGGCATTTGCCTTCCTTCCTGGAAATGATAGTGGCGACATTATCACCGCGAAAACCTCTGCGCGCTGCGTGCTCGCGCTCGCGCCTCCTCTTCTTCACGGTTCCGCGGTGCCGCCTTCGTGGTAAGCTGGCTGAGCAGGGAGCTGGAGGCCGCTGTGATGGCGTCAACGGCGGCAAAAAAAGCCTCTTCGTTAGCCTGCGATGGCGTATTGAAGCCACTCAGCTTGCGCACAAATTGCAACGCGGCGGCCCGAATCTCCTCTTCGGTCGCGGGCGGGTCGAAATTGAAAAGCGGTCTGATATTTCTGCACATGAGCGTCTCCCCGATAGATGTTTTGCAAAAGGTCCCTCTGCGAGACTCGCGATTGATCGCCTGGCCTCTCCGTTTGTTATTCCATATAGCGAGCGGAAAAGCGGAAAAGTCTCGCTTTTTTAAATATACGTAACCCCTTTGACAGACAGCGAGATCGATCCGTATAATTGACCTATGGACATGAAATTAGAACTCGTGGCGGTCCCCGTTTCGGATGTAGACCGCGCAAAAGCTTTTTATACAGAGAAGATCGGCTTTCATGCTGACCATGATCATCAGGTGAACGAGAATCTGCGCTTCGTTCAGTTGACGCCCCCCGGTTCTGCCTGCTCGATAGCGATTGGGACTGGAATTACAGACATGCCGCCGGGCTCGGTCAAGGGGCTGCAAATGGTGGTCTCGGATGTCAGGGCGGTGCGCGATGAGCTGATCAAGCGAGGGGCTGAAGTCAGCGAAGTTGAGGTTATGCCCTGGGGATCATTTGTCTTTTTCAGCGATCCCGACGGCAACGGCTGGTCATTACAGGAACTGCCTGCTCGCCGCTAGCTACTCGCCGTTCTCAGCAATTATCTCCAGACGCTGTTGCAGAGCATCATAGCAGCGACAATCGCGCTGATCACATAGCAATGCGGCAGGATTGGCGCGGATCAGCCTATCAGCGGTTGCCAGCACCTCCCGGACGGGGATGAGCCGGGCGCGGCATGAGCCAATCATTACTTCCCGCGTGACCGCCCGCAGCTCTGGCTCAATATCGTCAAAGCGATGGCTCTGACCGGGGATGTTGGGCAGTTCCATCCAGATCTGATCGGCGAGTTTAGCATAGCGATAGAAGCAAGAGCGGCCCAGCCGTTGCTCGGCCAGGTGAATGGCAGTATTGACAGTATGATCCACGCCCAGCAGCAGTACATCGCCCCCTAGCTGCTCCAGAACCTCAAATGGACCGAGCGGATGGGCAAAAAACTGCCCGCCTATCAATTGAGAGGCGTGCGGGCCGATAGCGATATAAGAGAGCAGGGGATGGCGGGTGCGTAGATGAGAGACGGTCCGGCGCATAATCTCCGGGAGCATGCCGAGCTCTCGATCTATGGGCAGATCGTCCGCATAGGGCTCCGCATCACTGAGGGCGGCATCAAACTCCTGCCACGTCTCAGCACTGTCAGCCGCATTATGCGGACGGATCAGTCCCGGAGGAGCAGGCCCCCCCGTCACATCCCAGGTGCCAGCGGGCAAAAGCAACGTCCCGCAAGTAGCGAGCAGAGCCTGACAAACGGCCTCAGCGCCGCCCTCAATCGGGCCAAAGGAGCGCAACGAAGTATGCACCACGACCGTCGAAGAGCGTTGCAAACCTAAAGCCTGTAACCCCTGTGTGATATCCTCTACTGTAATCATCTTCCATGCCTCCTGATCCATTATATCCCCTTCCTCCAAAGTGATATGGTACATTGCTACCTGAGTTGTCTTCAAGTTAGCCAAAAGGATAATGTACAGTTTTTTATAAATGCGATATCATATGTACCAGGTAATGTTCCATCTGTGCCATTTTGCTGATTTGAAGAGAAGAGGAGCGATATGCCTGTAAAGAAAACAGCGCGAACTCGGCTAATCGAGGAGCGAAAGCGGCGTCAGTGGTCTCAGCAAGAGCTTGCCGACCACCTCGGAACCACCCGGCATAACGTCAGTCGCTGGGAAGCAGGGCTGACCACCCCCGGGCCCTATTTTCGAACGAAACTATGCGAGCTGTTCGCGATGTCGGCTCGTGAACTGGGGCTGCTTGATAGCAATCCTTCATCAGGCGAGGCGGAGAAAGCAGGTGAGAGCACAGGCGGACTCTCGGCAGAGACGCTGGCACTCTGGACGGTTCCCTATCTGCGCAACCCGCATTTCACCGGACGCGAGGAACTGCTCGACCAGCTTGATCAGCAATTCGCAGTGTCTGGGGACAATCAACTCGCTCCGCCGCGCCAGGCCGCATTGACGCAACCGCAGGCGATCAAGGGGCTCGGTGGCATCGGCAAGACGCAGATCGCGGTCGAATACGCCTATCGTGCTCATGAACAGGGGCGTTACGCTCACATTCTCTGGATCAGCGCCGCCAGCGAAGAGGCGATCATCGCCAGTTTTGTGGCCTTAGCCGGGCTGCTCCCTGCCGGGGCAGCCAGCTCCGAGACCAATCAGCGCAAACTGGTAGCGGCGGTCATCCGCTGGCTGGAGCAGCGCAAAGAACGCTGGTTGCTCATCTTCGATAATGCCGACGCCCTTGCCCTTGTTCAAGAGTACCTGCCTCAACAGGGCCACGGGAGCATTCTTCTAACCACTCGCGCCAACGCGGTCGGCGCGCTGGCGGCATCGATTGAAGTAGAAAAGATGGGCTTTGTTGAGGGAACACACCTTCTGCTCCGCAGGGCACAACGCTTCGTACACGCTTCCGACGAAGAGATCAATGAAGCTGGCAATCTTGCCATCGCTCTCGATCATTTTCCTCTGGCCCTTGATCAGGCAGCAGCATATATTGAAGAGACTGGCTGTAATTTCTCCACCTATCTCCAGCTCTATCAAGATCACCGCAAAGCTCTGCTCGCCCGGCGCGGTCGGCAAAATGCCCATTATCCAGATTCCGTGGCTACAACCTGGTCGCTTTCATTTCAAAAGGTCGAACAGGCCAATCCCGCGGCAGCCGAACTCTTACGTCTGTGTGCCTTTCTTGCCCCTGATGGTATCCCTGAAGAGATACTCACGCATGGGGCGGCGTATTGGCCCCCCATGCTGCAACGGGCGGTTGCTGACCCCTTCTTGTTCAACCAGGTGATCGAGGATGTGCTCACATTTTCGCTGATAAAGCGCCTTACCAACGACCACCTGCTAAGTATTCATCGCCTGGTACAGGCAGTCATTATGGACACGATGGGGATGGAGGAGCAACGTCTATGGGTAAAAAGGGTGATACAGGCGGTCAATGAAGCCTTTCCGCGCAAGGTGACGGCAACGACCTGGTCACAGTGCCAGCGCTATCTTTCCCAGGCCCAGCAGTGTACGCTCTGGATTGAGGAGTATGTATGCGTTTTTGAAGAGGCTGCATCGCTGCTATTTCGTACTGCAAGCTATTTGCATGATCGTTCACTGTATCCACAGGCTGAAGCGCTTTTTCAGCAGGCGCGGACCATCTGGGAGCAGGTCTGGGGACCGGATCATCCTGATGTGGCGGCTTCGCTCTTCTGGCTAGCTATCGTGTACGTGCGCCAGGCAAAATATGAGCAGGCTGAGCTATTGCATCAGCGGGCGTTATCTATCCGAGAACAAGTTTTGGGACCCGAGCACCTTGATGTAGCAGCTTCACTTTATCGCCTGGCTGTCGTTTATGCAGAACAGGAGAAGGATGAGCAGGCCGAGCCATTACTCCAACGGGCTTTGCAGATTTGGGAGCAAAAGCAAGGTGCGGAGCATCTTGATATAGCTGGCGTGCTGGATGCGCTGGCAATCATCTACACACGACATGGAAAAGATAGGCAGGCGGAGGAATTATTTCAGCGGGCTTTGTCTATTCGCGAACGGGTGCTGGGGTCTCACCACCCCGATGTGGCGGCTTCGCTGAACAACCTGTCCAGTTTTTTTCTCGATCAGGGTAATGATGAACAGGCAGAGTCTCTGGGCCGCCGAGCCTTACAGATCTGGGAGCAAGCTCTGGGGCCTGAGCACTCCTATGTGGCTTATCCTCTCTCAAATCTCGCCGAGCTTTATGCCAAACAGGGGAAGTATGCACAATCCGAGGCATTCTACCTGCGAGTTTTGCGCATCTGGGAGCGGTCTTTGGGGCCTGAGCATCCCGAGGTAGCCGTACCGCTCAATGGGCTGGCAGGCTTGTATCGTGAGCAGGGAAAGTATGAGCAGGCCGAGTCGCTGTATCAGCGAGCGTTGCACGTCCGCGAGCAAAGCCTGGGGCCAGAACATCCCCTGGTAGCGCCTTTGCTTAACGGTTTGGCGAACCTCTATACAAAGCAGGGAAGATTTGCACAAGCCGAGCTGCTATTCCAGCGGGTTTTGTCTATTCGTGAACAAACACTGGGTGAGCATCACCTTGAAACGGCGGAAACCTTGCACGATTTTGCCGAGCTGCAAGAAACTCAAGGGAGACAGCAGGAGGCGCTGTCACTGTATCAACGCGCGCTGACCGCCCGAGAACAGGTCCTGGGAGAGACGCATCCGGCGACGATAGCGACGCGCACAAAATACCGTGCGCTGTTGCACTCGACAGGTCGGACGGAAGAGGCCGTTGCTATCAGAGGGACCGCGCGGGAAGAAGCTTCCTCATAGCTGCCGCAGAAAAAACTGCCAATTTATGAATGGATGAGCCAGGAAGGTCGTCTGTGAGCTATCTCACAATGTACTTGCCACGCATCTCACGGTTTTATGCATCAGGCTATGGTATACTTCAAGCGAAGATTTACACAACTGCGTCAGATCAGGCATCTCCTCTCTTTTTTACGAATGTAAGGAGTATCGATCATGCTCAATCGTGAGGGCTTGCGGCTTGGCAATTATCGTCTCGTGCGTACGCTGGGAAAAGGGGCTTTCGCTGAAGTGTATCTGGGGGAACATCTTTACCTGAAGAACTACGCGGCTATTAAAGTGCTGCTCACCGAGCTAAACGAGGAGAAAGAGCAACTATTTCTCTCGGAAGCGCAAACCCTGGCCCAGCTTGCTCATCCCAATATTGTACGCGTACGTGAGTTTGCTATCGAACGCGCTACCCCGTTTCTCGTGATGGATTATGCTCCTGGTGGCGCGCTCCGCCAGCGACATCCTAAGGGATCGTGCCTTTCGCTGGATCTGGCAGTGAGCTATATGAAGCAGGTAGCGGCGGCTTTGCAGTATGCGCATAACCGTGGCATCATTCATCGCGATGTGAAGCCGGATAACATTTTGCAGGGAACTGAGTCGATCATGCTGAGCGATTTCGGCATCTCGATGTACCTGCCAAGCCCCTCTCAGAGTCCTTCTCAATCGTGGGCGGGCACGCTGCCCTATATGTCCCCGGAACAGTCAGAAGGTCAGGCGGTGTTTGCCAGCGATCAATATTCCCTGGCAGTGATTGTCTATGAATGGCTCTGCGGCGTCCGTCCCTTCGAAGGCACTGGAGCATCTCTCATCTACCAGCATCGCAATGTGCCTCCGCCTCCTCTGCGCGAAAAAGATCCCTCGCTGCCCGAGGCCGTTGAAGCTGTCGTGCTGAAAGCCCTCTCCAAAAATCCCAAAGATCGCTACGCGAGCGTGTTGACGTTTGCCCGTGCTTTTGAGCGTGCCAGCAAGGGAAGTGTGACTGATCCACACGATGATAGCCAACTCACCGAGGTTCCAGATGCTCCCGCCTCCTCTCTTGCCTGGCGCATCTTTCTCTCTCACGCGGCAGCGGATGATGTCACGCGGCTGAAAGGAGATCTGGAGATCCGCGATGTGGCCGTTGTCGATGGAAGCAGCGCGATTAACCAGTCGGAAGCTACTATGCCTGCGGGGTTAGAGGTGCAACAGGATGAAGAGAAGCTGCGTCAGGCTATGCGTGCGTCACAGGTCGTTGTGCTCGTCGTTTCACCCCAGGCGCGCTCGTCTGCGCTAATCAGAGAGCATGTGCGTATCGCCGCGCTCTATCGCCGCCCGCTGCTCTGTGTGTGGGCGGCTGGCGATACCATCGATTCGTTGCTCCCAGTCGGTACCGAAGCCGCTACCCTGATCGATGCGCGCGGCCAGCATTACGGGGCTGCGCTCAAAGAAATCGTGCTGTACCTGGAGCGTGAAGTGCGCGGAGCTCCCATTGTGGCGAGTCCGCCGCCAATAGATCCCACGTTTGAGCCACGCAACCCGTATAAAGGGTTGCACGCTTTTACGCAGAACGACCGGGCCGATTTCTTTGGGCGCGAGTCGCTGGTGCGAGAGATGCTGGGTTCGCTGCGAGAAATGCTCACACCTGCCCAATCAGGAACTCCTGCCAGGCGTTTGCTCGCCGTCGTGGGGCCAAGCGGCTCCGGTAAGTCCAGCGTGGTGATGGCCGGACTGTTACCTCGACTTCAGGATGGTGCGTTGCAGACCAGTGAGACATGGCTCTACCTGAATCCGCTGGTACCGGGCAAGCAGCCGCTGGATTCCCTGGCGCATGCGCTGGCCCCGTACATTCCCAACAAGGATGGGCAAACCATCCGTGAGATCCTGAGCAAAAAGGGAGGCTTCGGCCTGCACCAGCTTGCGCTTGAACTTGTGCATACCGGTGTGTATGTCGTGCTGCTCATCGACCAGTTTGAAGAGCTGTTCTCGCCCGATGTCTCGGAGCAAGAGCGTCAGAGCTTCATTGAACTGCTGGTAACGGCGGCAACGGAGGCGCGCGGCCCGGTCCTGGTACTGCTCACCTTGCGGGCGGACCTCTATGATCGACCAATGGCCTACCCTGAGCTTGGACGGCTCATACAGCAGAATCAGTGCGCTGTGCTGCCGATGGATGTCGAGGATTTGCGCTCGGTGATTGAGCGTCCTGCGCTTCAGCCAGATGTGCGCCTGACCTTCGATGAAGATCTCGTTGGCGACCTGCTGTTTGATATGCACGGCCAGACTGGCGCTTTGCCGCTACTGGAATTTACGCTGGATCAGTTGTTTCAGCATCGGCGTGGCTACCGCCTGACGCGCTCAGCGTATGAAGAGATCGGGGGTGTGCGCGGCGCGCTCTCCAGACATGCCGAGTCTACCTATGCTGCATTGCCCGATGAAGCACATCGCCAGTTGGCGCGCGCGTTGTTCGTGCGCTTGATCCAGCCAGGAACAGAGGGACAGGAGCCTATCCGGCGTCGTGCGGACCTCACGGAATTCTCGTTGGAGAGCGCGGAGCAGACGCGGCAAATGCGCGCCGTCATAGATGCTTTTGTGGGCGCGCGTCTGCTGACGATCAACCAGGTCGCGGGGATAACAACGCTTGAGGTCGGCCACGAGGCGTTGCTGCGTGAATGGCCGCGATTGGGCGAGTGGATGCGCGAGGCCAGCGAGGATATGCGCCTGCAACAAGAGCTGAGCAATGATGTGGCTGAGTGGGGACGGCGTGGCATGCCCAAAGATCGACTCTATCGCGGCTCACAGCTCAAAGAGTCATTGACGTGGCAGGAGCGCAACACCGTCAGCGCCAATGAGGCCGCATTCCTGCGTGCCAGCACCGTCCGTCGCTCGCGCGAGCGCCTCAGGCTGCTCGTCGTCTGTTTGCTGCTGCTCGCCTTATTAATCCCGGCTGGCCTGCTGGTGCAACAACAATTGACCCCGCCTACTATTACCTCACTCGCGGATTCGGGTCCTGGCTCGCTGCGCCAGGTGATTGAGGACGCCAAGCCAGGCAGCACCATCACCATTGCTCCCAACCTCAAAGGCACCATCTCGTTGACGAGCAGTCTGAATATCAACAAAGAGCTAACGATTCGTGGGCCAGGCGCGCAGAAGCTCACCATAGGGGGCACCTCAACGAATGCCTACTTAATAACTATCCTCGCAAAAGGCAATATCACGTTCTCGGATCTGACTTTCAGCACTCCACGTCCCGAGGTGGGCGCTTTTCTGAATAATCAAGGGAAACTGACCCTGGAGCGCTGTCATATCGTTGGCAACACCGAGCTTGGTATCCCTTCTACGGCAGATCCTACTCAAAACTCTGGTTTTGGGGCTGCTATCTTCAGCAGCGGGCCGACGCTCACGATACGCGATAGCGTCATCGCGCATAACACGATAAATAGCGGTACCAGCTACGGAGGGGCCATTACGAACTCTAATGGCACTCTCGTCATCACGAACAGCCAGATTACGGATAATACCGTCACAGCCAGCGGCCAGCAATCTGGCGGCGGAGCTATTGTGAGTCTGAATGGCGAAATTATTATCACAGGGAGTACCATCTCCGGTAATAAGGCAGTTGGCGGACAGAAAATTAGTGGCGGAGGCGCTATTAACAGCGGCAGTGATACAATCACGCTCACCAATACCGTCATCGCTGATAACCTGGTGAGCTCGGATGGTGGTCCAGCCGTCGGCGGTGGCATCTCTGCCAACAAGAGCCAGATTACCCTTGTGGGGAGTCGGGTGACGAACAATACCGTCTCCTCGCCCAATCACAACGGGTATGGTGGCGGGATCTACAACCTGGATGGTGTGGTTACGCTCAACAACAGTACTATCAGCGGAAATACCATAACGGCGAACGCGGCTTTTGGCGGCGGAGTAGCGAGCGCCAACGACGTATCGGGCGGCACGAATGGCATAGATGAACTGACGCTCACCAATACCACTGTGTCCAACAATACCGCGAGGAGTACACAGCAGGAGAGCATCGGCGGCGGCATATTAGTAGAAGGGAAGCTGACCATCACCGGCGGCACCATCACCAATAATGCGGTCACCTCCGATAAGCTCACTGCAACTGGCGGCGGCATTGGCGATGTGGGAACGCTCACGATCTCCGGCAGCACGGTCGCTGGCAATACGGCCAACGCCAGCAATAACGTTGCAAAGGGCGGCGGCATCTTTATAAACAGGCCCTCCACGCCGGGCAACAATTTTACTCTCACCAACAGCACGATCTCCGGCAATACGGTATCGGGGAGCCAGGGTGGCCTCGGCGGTGGCATTGATGCCAAAGGAACTCAAGGGGTGATAGATTTCGCGACCGTCTATGGCAATATCGCCTCCTCGCAGGGCGGAGGCATCTATCTGGAAGCTGCCCAAACCGGCCAGGCAAATGTTACTTTGAAAAACTCGCTCATTGCCGCCAACTCGGCTGGCACAGGACCGGATATCGCTGGCAATGTCACCACCGAAGGCTACAACTTGATTCAGCGTTTCGCCGGGGCCGATTTTAGCGATCCCGATCACAAGCATGGGCTCGACCTCTCCGGCAGTCAGTTTTCCGATCTGGGCATCAATCCGCAGTTGCGCGATAACGGCGGCCCCACGCCAACTTACGAATTGCTTGCCAACAGTCCGGCGCTGAATAAGATTCCCCCCGAAGCCTGTGATGTTCCCACCGATCAGCGCGGGGTAAAGCGGCCTCAGCAGGGAGCCTGTGATATCGGGGCGTATGAAGCGAACAATTGAGGCCATCTAGATGACGTTAGTATATGGACTTTCACCCTCGGTGGCGACGCGATTGATGGCGTCCGGTTTACCGCCCGTAGCAGGGCAACCGCAAGGGATTGCCCCTACAGACGAATGCTATCGTGGCGCCGTTCACCTGCGTTGTACCGACCCGATTTCATCGCGTCCAATTCTCCCGTTCTTGTAGGGTTTGTTTTTCTGCTCGTAGTGGAGCTTTCTCCAGCCCTGCCAGGGTGCGCAGCAACAGCTCAAGGACCTGGCGCTCTCTTGCTGGATCGCTGCCGTGCAAGCGGTTGTAATGCATATGCACGAAATTGCGGTAGATGTTCTCAGGAAGCTGAAAGAGCGCGTGCTGAGCAGCTAATTCAGACAGGCAGTGGGCTACCACCGCCAGACATGTGTTTCTGGCTGCTAGAATCGCTGCTAACTGCTCTCCTCCTGGCAGCTTCTGCAAATAGTCAGGGTCTCCCAGCAGTGAGCGTAATGTGACGCTTCTCTGCCGATAAGCAGGCCCGGAGGCTTTTGACGCAGAAACCACCTCACGGCACCACTTCAGGCGTTGCTCCGGCGAGAGCGCCAGCCCCGCGAGGAGTTCATTAGTACTGAGTACGGCCAGGGTCGTCGTATCCAGTTGCAAGATGTTCTTGCGTCGCAAATATAACATCTCCGCCACCGCTGCGCTATCCGCGCAGAAAAAAGCCTCGGCGGCATGAATACCCTGCGGACCGCCGTACCGTTCGATCTCACGGTCGTAGACATCGAAGACAAATTTCAGGCATGAGCCTTCCGTCATCAGATGTGCGCACCAGCGACAGAGGTCGGGCATAAAATGATTTACCAGCACCTGGGGATCGCCCTGAAAACGTAAGCGGATATGAGGCTCGGGATCGGCATAGCGGATAAAAAACCAGTTATGGATGAATTGCTGCTCTAGCATTTGTAACACAAAGACTCGCAGCGGGCCAGTGAGCAGCTCTTCTTGCAGGGTTGGCGCACAGTAGAGTTTGACATAAAGCCACTCGCTTCCAGGTGGCTGCAAACGCATGGCGGCTGCCAGCGCATTGTGGCTTTGAGCAGGTATCCATTGCTTTTTTGGCGCTGTTCTTGTCTGCGCCCGTTGTTCCTGCGTGGGTCGCCGCACCAGCGAGATGACAAATTCTGTGAGATAGTGTCCGTTGGGTCCTGGCATCCAGGCATGTTCTGGCCCAGGCAGCGCCTCTTCCAGCACGACGGCCTCGCCATTTTTCAGGAGATGTAGGCTGGCACGCAACTCTTCCACCTGTGCAGGACAGGTGAGGTCGAGCAGCAAACGATTATCCCCCAGACTGAGGTAGACGTAACGCGGCACGTCCCAACGCTCGCGCCAGGCTTGCAATGCTGCCGGAAAATCTTCAGCGCGCTGCGGCGCAAGTTCCGCAAGGTGAAATTGCGAGCTGATGCGCCAGTGCGCCAGGGCAAGAACAACGCGTCCAACCTGGATACGTGGCAGGAAGGGAAAATCAGCACATGCGCCCCATTGAAAATTTGATGAGAGGGCGACCTGATCCTGGCCCATCTCGGAGAGAAACCTGATCGGAGCTGAAGCCTGCATCGTGCTGAGCATATGTCCTGTGCAGACGCGCACCTCCCGATTCTGTGTTGCCCAACGCAGGTAGAAACGCCCATCTCGCACCCCAACAACCAGCTCGTCCAGAGGGATGACATGTGTTTGCTCCACGCCCGGCATCACTCCGTACAGGATTTCGTGACGGCGCACCGCAGGACGGATCACAACGTTCATCATGCGATCATCGCGTGGCTGGTATACCACCTCGGCATGAATGAGATCAGGTTCCAATAGTGCCTCTTTTTCGGCAATCAGCGTTAACGCCTGCTGTGCCTCCTCGCCCAGTATATGAGCGAAGCGGCCTAGATAGCGACCGGCTTGCAAAGCGCCCATATTTGGTCCGATGACAATCAAATAGTCTCCCCGGTCCACCGCCTGCGCTGAGGAAGCTGCTACAAACGCGTTGATATCGAGAGAGGCCGGCAGGTTGCTCTCTGCCGTTGTGGTCTCCAGGCGCTTGAGCTGTTCTGCATTGAGCTGGATGACCTGTTTGCGCTCGCGCAGTGCGTCCAGCGCCAGGCGCAACAATTCCTGCTGCCGCTCAGGATACACGGGCGGCTCTTTGCTAGCTGCCATACTGGAAAGTTGAGCCACTCCCAGACCAAACTGCGGATCGAGCATCTCTAGCAGTGGGACTTCCCGCGCGTCGCCGTATCGCTCCAGAAATGCCTGACGATACGCCTGTATGTTGGTGAACCCCCTGGGGAGAGGCGATAAACGCAGCATCAGTTCCGCGGCACGCGCCACCTCATCTCCCAACGATGCTGTAATGTGGCGCGTCGCCAGGTGTAAAGTCGTGTCTACCTGGAGCAGCACGCTGGATTTCTTCTCTGCCATCGTTGTCGTCGCTTTGGGCGTACCATCCGCCTGTTGTGGGCCAGCCAGTGCTTCAACCCGGGCCGTTAGCCGTCTGGCCTGTTCAAGCAGCAGGCGATATGCTTGTGTGTCCTCCGTCCAGGAGGAGGCATCCCAGTCCTCAATGGCTTCAAGGTATGCTAGCAGTTGGGCCGCGATAGGAGCAACGGCTGGGATTTCGGCCAGGCATTCCGCGAGGTAGCGAGCCGGATTTTCAATGGTGAGAGGGGGTCGCAGGTGGCTGATGAGTAAGCTGTGCTTCCAGAGCGTCGCAATGAGCGCTTCGACCTTCGCTAGCGTCGCCCCGGGCGTAGAGGCGAGCAGCAACTCCACCAGCGTAGCATAGGAAACAGGCTGGCGCGCCAGGGCCAGCGCGCGCATCGCTGCCCCCGTCGCTCGTAAAGAGATCGCTTCCGTGCTTTTAACCTGGCTGCCCGCAAAGGGCTCCAGCAAAAAGATCCTGCCTCTACGCACGTAAGCAGCGGTATTGGCAACAAAGCGCAGGTGTATGCGTACTGCCGGGATAGATTCGAGCAAGCGGATCAGCGGAAATAGCCAGGCCATGTCTGGACGAGTATACATCGAGCAGAGGCTATCTGCCAGCTCCAGATCTGTCTCCGCTCCAAAACGTGCGAGGCCCACTCCGGCGAAGAGCCCATAGGGCGTGGGGCGCGTCGCCATTCGTATCAGGTAACGCAGCAGTTTGCGCTCGCTACGCTGGCGATCTCGCAGCGAAGAGGAGGGTTGCTCCAATTCATCAAGTAATGACAGGCTGCCAACTGCCAGGGCTCGTTGCACGCGATGGTCGCCCGCGTGTAAACCATATGCTTCTGCCTCTCCCCCATGAGCGAGCGCCAGGTATGCCTCGACAGGGAACAGGGGGGAGCGCACCTGGAGTATCTCCAGAGGCTCGTAGAGCGTCTCTCGCCGTGAAGAGGCCAGCAGCGGGCGTTGATAGGTCTGACGAGCGGTTTGCAGCATAGAGACGGACGCTCCTTTCCTAATTGCATTTCCACTTGACATCTTCGGGTTTGATGCTATACTGCCCCTCAAGGGGAGCGGCGGGAGCCTGTGGCTACCTTGAAATATTCCGCACTCCAACGCTGCTGACGCGCTCCCACGATCAATCGGGGAGCTAGAGGGCAAGCGCAAGGGATGCCTTGCAATTCCGCCGACCAACGCTGTTATCACAGCTAGCTGCGCTCAGGTCGGCTGCAAAGAAGGCCCCTACGGAGCGCGGAATACTGAAACTATGACAGTAAAAACAGGCGGTCCCAAATCGGTTCATAGGGTTGGGCCGCAGCCAGCAGGACAAGCGCCACCCCCGCTACGCCATCAAGCAGCCAGGGATGATCGACAGAGATCCCCGGGCTCTCCTGATGGAGGTAGCCGAGCAAGGTTTCTGGTTGGTAAAGCTCCAGCAGTTGCTCTGTTAAAGCGCGGGCCGCTTCCTGGAAAAAAACTTCGCCGCTTTCGTTGGCAAAACGCAGCGTAATCTGTAACAGCCCGGCAATACCGTGGCAGAAGGTCGGAGAATCAATCCGACGCACTGAGAGCGGTTGACGATACACTGACCGCATCCCATCGAGGGCAACGGCGCGATATGCCGGGCGATCCAGAGCCATGCCGGCAAGCCAGAGCGCGCGAGCGATCCCCGGAATGCCGTAACACCAGGCCGTGCGACTATTGCCGTCGAAATCAGGAGTCGCCAGGAAATGGCCTGTTGGGCAGGCAACGGGCCAGTTGATCCCCCACGCGTCCTCCCTATGATGAGCAATCAACCAATCGGCGCTACGAGCAATAGCCTCGTCGATTCCTTCAACTTTTATGGCGAAACGTCGGGCCTGGGAGAGCAGCGCCAGGGGGCCGGGAATACCGTGGGCGAGACCACAATTGAGGTAGCCATCGGGATAATGCTCGTACCAATGTTCCCGCGGAACCAGGTGAGCGGGAACATGCCAGTGAGGCAGGCCATCCTGTTCTTCCGTCAGATAAACCAGGCTGGCAAGTACGGTTTGCAGAGCCTGTGCCGCGGCTGGCTCCTCCCGGCGGCACAGCAGATAGGCTCCCATACCCGTTAATCCGGTAATGACGTCATAGAGCGAGTCGTTGCAACCATGAGGGCGTTCGTCCAGTACGCGCAGCGCCTGGTTGGTGACGGCGGGCAAAAGGTGGTGCTCAAGGGCGGCCAGCAATTTCTGATAGCGGGTGCCGTTGTGGCTCAAACACCAGGTCGCAAAGGCCATGCCGCTGAGACCGGTAAAGAGGGAGAGACCGCACCCCAGCGCATAGCTCGCTTCCAGGGAGCGCGCTGCCAGTTGGATATGCTGATGGCCGACGGCATCCCAGCCTGCTCCAGGGAAGCAGGTATCCAACATCGCAAAAAGAATAGCCAGTCCCGCGTTGCCCGCAGAGATCCCTGGCGGATTGGTCTGGATCAGGTAGGGGAACTGCGATTGCTGAACAGCCAGTTCGGTGACCGTTTTAAGGAATGCTGTATCCTTCAGGCGTCCTCCTATATCGCTGGCGGCGGCGGAGGCAGCCGCCGCCAGTTCCTTTTGGATGACCGCCTGCCAGGATTGCTGTTGTATTCCTGGTATAAGTGGTGGCATAGTTCTACCTTGCTACGGAACCTGTCCTAACATGGAACTCTTACGCAAGTGGTGCAAGTACCGCCGCTACAGGTCTGGAAGCAGGTGATCTGAGTCAATGTCGTTGGCTCGTCTCCTTGCTGCGAGCGGTCTTCCTCGCGCTCCTCAGTTAATTGAATATCCAGGTCAAATTCGTCGTTTGCCAAGTGCTTCTCTCCTTTCATTCAAATCAAAAACTAACGCCAGTAGTTAGCGGGCGCGGGGATGGCCTTTTTCGCCTCAAGTGTTAGATTTTCCTTCTTAAATGCGTAATGTAAATAATGAAGACAATGCATGGCATGAATAATGAAGACCTGCTTACCCGTCAATGGGGTCTATGATACCCTGACTGATGCTGTTAATAATCGTGATGATAAAAACGCTTTTAATGAAAAGCACAATCATCTTGCTCTTTTAAGAAGTGTAATTCACTTCGTTTCGTAAAGTGAATATCAGATGTTCCAAGTAATGTATCATTTATACCATTTTGCCGTGACATTGAGATAAGGAGTGATCTACCCTTGAAAAGAGTTGCCAGGACGCGCTTAGTCGAAGCACGCAAGCGGCGTCAGTGGTCCCAACAAGAGCTTGCTAACCACCTCGGAACTACCCAGCATAACGTCAGTCGCTGGGAAGCTGGGCTTACGACCCCTGGCCCCTATTTTCGGGCGAAACTATGCGCGCTATTCGAGATGTCAGCCCAGGAACTGGGGCTGCTTGATATAAATCCCCCACCACCTGACGAGAAGGTGGCAGAACTGGCTGAGAGCGCTACTGCTCCTCTGACCGATGCTGTATCGCTCTGGACGGTTCCCTACTTGCGCAATCCGCATTTTACTGGACGCGAGGAGCTACTCGACCAGCTCGATCAACAGTTTGCGGTGTCTGGAGATGATGATCCCGCTTCGCTGCGTCAGGCTGCGTTGATGCAACCACAGGCGATCAAGGGGCTGGGCGGCATCGGCAAGACGCAGATTGCGGTCGAATACGCCTATCGCGCTCGCGAACGGGGCCGGTATACCCACATCCTCTGGTTCAGTGCCGCCAGCGAAGAGGCGATCATCACCAGTTTTGTGGCATTGGCCGGGCTGCTCCCTGAGGTTGCTGCCAGCGCCGAGACCGATCAGCACAAACTGGTGGCAGCAGTCATCCGCTGGTTGGAGCGGTGCAAAGATCGCTGGTTGCTCATCTTCGACAATGCTGATGAGATGGCTCTGCTGGAGCCCTACCTACCCCGCCAGGGCGACGGGCATCTGCTCCTCACCACGCGCGCGCATGCTGTGGGGGCATTTGCCGCCGCTCTGGACGTGGAGAAGATGGGGTTGGTAGAGGGAACGCTGTTGCTCTTGCATCGAGCGCGGCGTGAGCACGCCTCCGATGAGGAGCGTAACGAGGCGAGCAATATTGTGATTGCCCTCGATGGCTTCCCGTTGGCGCTCGACCAGGCGGGGGCTTATATCGAAGAAACCGGATGCAGTTTTGGGGACTACCTGCGCATGTATCAGCAGCATCACCAGGTGCTGTTGGCGCGGCGAGGAAGGCAGGCAACCAACTATCCCGACTCGGTCGCTACGACCTGGTCGCTTACCTTTGCGCAGATCGAGCGAAGCAACCCCGCTGCCGTCGAGCTCTTGCACCTGTGCGCCTTCCTGGCTCCTGATGCCATTCCCGAAGAACTGCTCACCGAAGGGAGGGCGCAGTGGCCCGCGGCGCTACAGCAGGCGGTCGCTGACGGCCTGGCCTTCAACCTCCTGTTGGAAGCCTTGCTCAGCTTCTCGTTGGTCAAGCGGCGGGTGGAGGAGCGAGTGCTGAGCCTGCACCGGCTGGTGCAGGTGGTGCAGCGCGATGCGATGGGGCCAGAGGAGCAGCGACAATGGGCCGAGCGGGTGGTGCGAGCGGTGCATAGCGTCTTTCCTCGCGATCCCAAAGGAGACGTGACCTCCTGGCCGCAATGTTTGCGCTATCTGGAGCAGGTTCAGGCATGTGACGCGCTCATCCAGCAGTACCAGCTTCTGCTGCCCGAGGCGGCGGAGCTGTTGGACAGGGCTGGTACCTATCTCAGTGAACATGCCTCTTACACGCTGGCCGAGCCGCTATACCAGCGGTCTTGCCAGCTTCGAGAGCAGTACTTAGGACCAAAGCATCCTGAGGTAGCTCGCGCTCTTCTAAAACTGGCTAACCTCCATAGGGAACAGAGGAACAGTACACAGGCCGAGTTGTTGTTCGAACGAGCGATCCGTATCCAGGAGCGGGCGTTAGGGCCTGAGCATCCAGATCTGGCCTCTTCCCTCGATGGATTAGCCAACCTCTACCGACGTGAAAGGAGGTACGAACAGGCCGAGTCGTTGTTCGAACGAGCGATCCGTATCCAGGAGCGGGCGCTAGGGCCTGAGCATCCAGATCTGGCCTCTTCCCTCAATGGATTAGCTGTACTCTACCGGCTACAGAGTAAGTATGGGCAGGCCGAGTCGTTGTTCGAGCAAGCGATCCGTATCCAGGAGCAGGCATTAGGGCCTGAGCATCCAGACCTAGCCCTGTCACTTAATAATCTGGCAAATCTCTACTCCAACCAGGGCAGGTATGAACAGGCCGAGTTCCTGTATCAGCGAGCTCAATCTATCTGGGTGCAGCGCTTAGGCCCTGAGCATCCTGAGGTAGCTCGTACCTTCAACAACCTGGCAAACATCTACTATGAGCAGGGCAGGTATGAGGAGGCGGAACCTCTTTATCAGCGAACCGTGCAGGTTTGGGAACAGCGATTGGGGCCGGAGCATCCCGCTATGGTCTTTCCTCTTGAGGGATTGGCGAGCCTGTACCGCGAGCAGGGCAAGTATGAGGAGGCCGAGCCACTATATCAGCGAGCGTTGCGCATTTTTGAGCTGCGGTTGGAAACTGAGCATGCCCAGATGGCTACTTTGCTCACGGGATTGGCGAGCCTGTACCGCGAGCAGGGCAAGTATGAGGAGGCGGAAGAGCTGTATCAGCGAGCTTTACAGATCCGAAAAGTGCGTCAGGGCGAGCACCATAGTGAAACAGCGGACACGCTGCACAATTTCGCGCTGTTACGGGAGGCGCAAGGGAGACGGCAGGAAGCGATTGCCCTCTATCAGCGAGCGCTGACCATCCGGGAGCAGCTCCTGGGAGAGACGCATCCGGCGACTCTGGCGACGCGAACCAGGTATCTTGTGCTCTTGCAGCTTATGGAGCGGATGGAAGAGGCTAATGAGCTTCTCTCATAGAGAGCAGGAGAGTTCCTGTCAGGCGTTTTCGACAAGAACTCTCTTTTCTGGTTTGTGCATCTGAACGGGATCGAACCTGACCCGGGCGTGAAGAAGCTGCTTTCCTCAGTGATCGTTTGTACCGACCCCGACCGGGGTGAATGGAGATGTGCCCGGTGTAAAGCCCAGTCCCTGCGCAATTGGCTCCCCGAGTTGGGGATCTACCTGCTGCCAGAGCTGGAGCGCGCGCTGCTGGATTGCGGGCTCGACTCCCTTGCTCATATGTCTGACGATATTGTCGATGAGATGGGCTCGATCAGTCTGGGAGAGCACCTTCTGGTAAAGATTGCGCGGTTGCACGAAATCATTATCCTCGGCGTGTGCGACATAGGCGCTGCGCATGATCTCTCCACTCGCGAACCAGCCTGGATCGGTGTAGCGCGCTGCATCGGCTCTGGGTCCTCCATAGCTATTGGGCGCGTAGACAGGCTGATTGCTGTTGTGCAGGTAACGCATTGCTCCATCCTTATTGTAGCTATGGACGACGCTTCTAGGCTGATTGACCGGCAATTGCAAGTAATTGGTGCCAATGCGGTAGCGGTGCGTATCGGGATAACTGAAGAGGCGTCCTAGCAGCATCTTATCGGGACTGGGGCCAATGCCAGGGACCATATTAGCCGGTTCGAATGCGGCCTGTTCAATCTGCGCAAAGAAGTTTTCCGGGTTGCGCTCCAGCACCAGTCGTCCAATGGTGATTGGCGGATAATCGCTATGGGGCCAGACTTTCGTCAGATCGAACGGATTGAAACGGTAGCTGGCAGCCTCTGCAAAGGGCATGATTTGCATCTCCAGTCGCCAGGCCGGGTAATCTTTTTTCTTGATCGCCTCCAGCAGGTCGCGCCGGTGATAGTCGGGCTCCTCTGCTGCCATCGCTTGCGCCTCGGCATCGGTGAAATTCTCGATGCCCTGTTCCGTTTTGAAGTGATATTTGACCCAGAAGCGCTCTCCTGCGGCATTGATCCACATGAACGTGTGGCTGCCATAGCCATTCATATGGCGATATGTGCGCGGGGTACCGCGATCCGACATCAGAAATGTCACCTGGTGGGTCGCTTCGGGAGAGAGGGACCAGAAATCCCATTGCGCATTGTGGCTCCGCAGATCGCTGTCGGGCATGCGTTTTTGCGAGTGAATGAAGTCCTGGAACTTCGACGGGTCGCGCACGAAAAAGATCGGCGTATTATTGCCCACCAGGTCATAGTTCCCATCCTCCGTGTAGAACTTGATCGCAAATCCTCGTGGGTCACGCACGGTATCGGCAGAGCCAGCTTCTCCTGCGACCGTTGAGAAGCGTACCAGCACCGGGGTGCGCTTGCCCACCTGGTTGAGGAATGCCGCTTTCGTCCAGGGAGATACATCCTGCGTTACTTCAAAGTAGCCAAACGCGCCGCTCCCTTTAGCATGGACAACGCGCTCAGGTACTCGCTCGCGGTTGAACTGCGCCATCTTCTGAATGAGATAGTGGTCTTGCAGCAGTAAGGGTCCTTCGGGTCCTGCAGAAAGAGAATATTCATCGCTTGGAGCAGGTATCCCTGCATCAGTCGTGGTGCGCGGTAATGGTTGATCATGCATACGTGTCTCCTGTTTGTGAGGATCTACATCTACTACTATCAGTATACAGAGGTTGCTAAATCAAGCGTTGAGTGAGGAGGAGATGAATTGGTGAATGATATGCTATACAAGAAGTAGCAGGGGTACTATCGTCGGTACACTGTTATCTATAGATGTGCTATACTACTGCTAAAATATGTTGCTTCAGTGTGTTGTTGTGAGGTCCAGAATATCTTCTGAAGATAATGTTGATACGCTGTTAGAGGCCACGCTGTTCGTATCTGATAAACGCTGTCTTTGCTTTATAAGCGATGGGTCCCGTTGTGTGGTTGGCTTTGTGAGCGAATCGCTGCCCTTGCATTGAGCGCAAGGGCAGTGACGATTGTTAGTATATGAGAGAACGAGATTGCCAAGATGAAATACGCTCATCGTGTTCGCGTTTTTTCTGAGCAGATCCACCTCATTCCGCTTTTCTTGCTGCGTCTTTCCCTGGGGACACGTTTGTTCATCGTGCTCCTCTCTTATGGGATTGGCATCCCGGGACTCTGGTTCTTTTTTCCCCAGTTGCACAACGGGGCGAGCATGCTGGTGCCCATTATCTGTCTCTGCTGGCTCTTTTCGTACCGGGGCTTATTGCTGAGCCTATTGACCACAGTTGGAACTATGGTGCTGGTTTACTACTACCTTTTGAAGGAACCCGCTACCGATCAGGCCCTTGCGGAGCGGGCTGTTGTCGGGCTGGGCGTCGCGCTGTTGCTTGGTCTGGCGATTTGTTGGCTGCGCAAGGCTGTTGACCTTGTCTCTGTTGCCCGTCAGCAGGCGCTTGCTGCGGAGCATAAGCACTTACTGGCCGTGGAACGTGCGCAGCAGGTCACGATTGCCTACGAACAGCAATGCAAGATCAATGAGCTCAAAGATCAGTTTCTGCTCAACGTGAGTCACGAGTTGCGCACCCCCTTGACGGTGCTTGGGGGGTCGCTGGAGCTGCTCAAAGAGTATTATGAGAAGCTTGAGCCGGTACAGCGAGCAAAAATGCTGAATCGAGCTCTGGCAAGCCAGGAAACCCTCGTCGATTTTGTCAATCGGGTGCTTGATACCACTGCCGTAGTGAGCGATATCCCTTTCGTCGAACCAGAGGGGTTTTGTCTGCATCAGTGGCTCCGGGAGGTATTGACCCAACTGGCTCCCCAGGAGAAAGACGCGTATACTATCTGCCTGCAAGTACCTGAGCAGATCATGGTCTGGGCCGATCCCCAGTTGCTGCGTCAGGTGATACAGAATTTGCTCTCCAATATCTTCAAGTACGTTCCCAGGCAGACAACAATCCATATTGTGGCCTCGCACGCGGCTCCATCGGCTCCGGTCTGTCTTGCAGTGCAGGATGCTGGCCCCGGCATCCCTACCGAAGAACTGCCGCTGCTTTTTGAGAAATTTGTGCGTCTCAAGCGTGATGTGGCGGGAACAACGCGTGGGACCGGTCTGGGGCTCTACCTTTGTAAGCGTCTGGTTGAAGCGATGCATGGGCGCATCTGGGTCGAGAGCTCCGGTCGCCCGGGAGAAGGCAGTCGTTTTTGTTTGACTTTGCCCCCGTTCGTAGCGTGTTGATGCGCGTGCGGATACGTGTTTGTCTCGATGAAAGATCTGCATACACAAAGGTAGCTGGAGCCCCAAAGAGATGAAGCTCCGTCAACCTCCTTGCGCGACTTGTGAGGTAGCTGTCAGAACTGTCTTAGACGACTTTCTGTCCCCAGGCGGTCTGGAAATAGATGACGGCGCTGAACTGGTCAGTATGCATCTCTTCGCACAAACGAGCATACAGGATATCAAGCTCGTTTTGTGTGGCTACCCCGCTCTGGACCAGAAAGGGCTGGACCAGGCGCAATGCGACCTCCCAATCCTGTGTGAGGAGCGGATGCGCCACTGTACCCGCCGAGTAATTGATCACTGCCGCTTGCTGCTCAACATGAGCGAACCCGGCCTGTGCGAGTAAGCGGGCCTGGACAGCCGTAATGCCAAAGCTGGCACCCTCTGAGGTAAAACACATGCCGGCCTTACGTAGCGCGTCTGCACAAAGCGTACTGTAGCGCATCAGTGAGGGGCTGGTACTGATCCCGATATTCTCATCTTCCGTCGTGCAAAAAAATCCTCCCGGACGCAAAAGCCGGACGCACTCGCTGACAAGAGCAGGCCACATGCCTGTCGGGAGGAATGTGGTAATCAGACGAGCATGGATCAGATCAAAGCTCGCATCTGGAAAGGCCAGCGGCGCTCGTGCGTCCATCACCTGAAAGTGAACCCGGTGACGTTGGCGCTCCTGAGCCTGGTAATGAGCATAGTCAATCATGCGGCGAGAGAGATCGATCCCTGTCACCGTCAGATGGGGATACTGCTCTGCCAGGGAGAGCGCCCACTCGCCTGGACCACAGGCAATATCGAGGGCAGCCTGCATGTGAGCTGGATTGATCTGAGACGGGAGAAGGCCAAGATGCGTCGTGATAATACTTGCCTGTTTGGCAAGACGTGCCATTTCGGCCATATTTTCGGCATCAATAGGGTACTGTGACGCTGGCAAAAGTGAATCATGCCTGTCTAACAAAAATACGCTCCTTTCTGCTATTGCTGGTAATGCTGAAAGTATAGCGTTTTGGCATGTTTTGAACAAGGAGGAAAGTAGCGATTCAATGGAATGAATTCTCTACACGTATGAATTATAAAAGAGGTATTTTTTCGCAGAAAATACCGGAACCATGACCATTCCTTCTTATGGTTGAGGTATCCAGAAAAGGGCTTCACTGTGCGGTTCCGGTATTCGTTCTCCCCTGCAAAAGCAGCTACAAGAGCTATCTGTTGCTATTTTCGGCCAAAGGCGACGCGTAAGGCGGCGGCGCTCTCTTTCACCGCCTGGTTTCCGCGGTCAAAAATGGGACCCATGCTCATAAAGCCGTGGATCATGCCATCATACCGACTCACTGTCGCCGGAACCCCCGCTTTGATCAGTTGCTGCCCGTATGCCTCTCCCTCGTCGCGCAGCGGGTCATATTCGGCGGTGACGATCAACGCGGGCGGCAGTCCGTTAAGATGCGCAGCCAGCGCCGGAGACGCCAGTGGGTTGACGCGGTCATTCTCGTCGTTGAGGTAATGCTTGCTAAACCAGCCCATATCATCCTGCGTGAGCATATAGCCGGCCCCGTTTTCCTTTTTAGAGTGGGTCTCGGCAAGGAAATTGGTGGCGGGATAGATCAGCAGTTGGAAGACCAGCGCAGGTCCTCCCTGGTCTCGTGCCATCTGCGCCACGACCGCCGCCAGGTTGCCGCCGGCGCTATCGCCCCCGACGGCTATGCGAGTGGCGTCAACATTCAACTCGTCTCCATGAGTGGCGACCCATTGCGTCGCGGCATAGCAATCGTGGGGAGCAGCCGGGAACTTGTGTTCGGGAGCCAGTCGGTAATCGACCGATACCACAACGCAGCCAGCTTCGTTCGTCAGGCTGCGACAGAGGGCATCGTGCGTATCCAGGTTGCAGATCACCCAGCCACCGCCATGAAAGAACACGAGCGCCGGAAAGGGGCCATCTCCTTGCGGAGTATAGATCCTGACCGGTAGGTCGCTCTCTGGGCCAGGGATCAGCCGATTTTCGACGCTTGCAACCGCTTCGGGCTCGCCCATTGCAAGCGCGGCGTCCGTCTGCATAGAGATCATCTGGCGTATCGTCTCCGGTTCAAGCGTATGGAGCGGCGGCCCATTCAGGGCGGCCATCTGTTCCAGATATGTTTGTACTTGTGGATCGAGTGGCATGCGTTGAATCTCCTTTTCTCTGTAAGCAGCATGCAAAACTGGAGAGCGGCCGTTCAAAAAGTATTATCCTCACTATATGGTTGAGGGCTACCAAAAGTCAATGCGAGAAAGCGAACCATCCTTGCCGGGCTTCAAAGTCCAGCGCATTGCGACCGCAACCCTTCCAATAAGGAGTCAGGTCATACTTCTTGTAGACCTCTTGCAACGCTATGGCAACTTCCAGTAAATCTTCGTAGGGAGGCCGAGCATGCTCCTGGTAGTGGCTGCCGCGATCATTGTGAAAGACATTGATAATAGGCGTCACCCCAATGCCAGCAAGATAGTTCATGCCAGCAATGGTCGAACGCACCGGTTCAAGACCGGCAATCAGCACAGAATGTACGCGTTTGCCACTGATGACAGATGCTGCATGCTCTAAAGCTTGCATTAATCGATGTCGCCCATAAAGTTGCGCCTTCCCCGGACAAATTTCTTCAAAGAGCTGCTCATCGAAAATTTCTAAATTCATCGTGAGGCGGGCATTTAGAGCATTCAAGTCGGCGAACAGACCAAAATCGTCCGGTGGCATAGTGGCGATATGCGTTTCTAATGGGCGATTGGAAGGTAAAAAGCTTTGCACCTCATCTAGCGCTCTCGCAATTTCCAGGTGCCGTCGGAAACCTTTATCGTAGTTGGGCAGATTGCCACCCACCAGCATACTTTGCTTCAACAGGTCGGCGTCAGTGGCTACAGCGATTTTTAGTACAGAGGCGGCAAGGGCCGGGCTGATAGCGGGGACGAAAGTCTGCTGTGAACTACGATTTGGCTTCAATGAACAGAATCTGCATTCGTGCCCCTCATTGAAATAATAGCATGTGGCGGGAGTAAAAAAAGCCAATGACGATCCGCCATAGAGGTTGGCAACCCGATCACACCGCATCCCTTCGGGAGTAACTTGCTCGAAGAAGCGAGGACGTCGGGGAAAGGAAACCTCTACATCAATAGTATTTTTTCCTACCAGTCGATATGTGTTATCACGATAGAGTAGCCGCCAGGGAGATTGTCGTTTGTGATTAACCGCTACCACGACCTCATTCAGATATAGTTCCTGCGGAATTCTGACTGTTCTATCTAAATACTGATCATCAGTATCATCGTAAGCACGTCGCTTTTCCATACTGCTGAGATCATTGGCAAAGTGTTTTAAAAACGCCTCATCAAAGGAAATCCCTTCTGACAAAATGTGTAATTTAAGGCGTGCAGCCTCATGATTGCTGAGCCTGATCATAATACTGGCCTTCTTCACTACTAATGATGGCACTACAATAATCGATCATCTATTTATCTGTCAAGAAAAGCTGCTAAATCTCTTTTCTGACATTCCTATTATTCCTAAATAATTAGGATGGATAGGGATATTATACCCCTGCTGCATTAGCGAGTTGCTTGCCCAACCCGGACGGAATTGCAAAAACATCTTTTTTGTACAAATCGCTCTTCCAGATAGGTGGCGTGCGGGGGAGACGACTTACCGCTTACATAGAAGCAAGCTCATCAATAACGGCCTGTGCGCGCTCTACCTGAGAATTGAGGCCCAATGTTTCAAAGAGCTCTTGAGCTTTCTTAGCATACTCAAGGTTTTTATCTATTTCCGCCAAACCAAGATAATTCCAGGCCAGCAGCCGCCCATCAGCTCCGGTTTCCGACAGGCGCCTCGATTCGAGGTAGCATTCGCGCGCCGTTACTTTATCGTCAATTAACAAACAGGCATCGGCTTTCAACCTTGCGAGATGAGCGCGTACACGATCCCATTCTAACTCTGTTTGTTTAAAAATACTATCCGCTTCCTCCAAAACTTTGAGCGCTTCTTTTGCCTCCTTCCGCTCGGGATTGAGCATATACAACTCGGCCATATAGCTTAACGTTGATATTCTTGTTCTCAAGCTGTCATAGTCATTATTCCTTGCAGCTTTGTCCCGCGCTTTTTCTAAATACTGCCACGCTTGTGACGGATCGCTACGATAAAACGTTTGCCCCAAGCGCAAATAAACCTCCGCTTGTAACGTTTCATCTCCGATAGACTCTGCCATTTCCATGGCGGGTAGAAGATAGCGTTTTGCGACCTCGGTCTTCTCCTGGTGGGCGTAATGTCTCCCAAGCAAGACCTGGACCTTGATTTTATGAGCATCTTCTGTCATTTTGCTGAGGATGGCCTTAAAGAACTGCTCGGCGTCAGTCCAGCGACCGTTAATGTGCAAATAGTGAGCGATAGTGGTGCCGAAAGTGCAGAGAACCCTCTCTTCAGGTACTGCTTCCGAGAGCAGAATCTCCAGTGCGGCTATTAAATTATTCAGGTCCGCTGCCAGCACATTCGCCTGCTGGCTATAGACTTCCCACTTCTCATTTGCCTCGGCAATTGCCAATGCCCAGTCAATAAAATCCTTTTGTACCTCTTTCAATAACGTTGAGTTCTCCTTACGACCCATCTGGTTCATAATATACTCCCGAAGGGTATCATGTAAATATAAATCCTCATGATCTACATTTAGTAGTCCATAATGGCGTAGTCGCGCGAGTGCCCTGTCATATTTTTTCATGCCGTTTGCATCGTCGAGACGGGCTGCCTTCCTTAGACGCTCTTTGTCTAAGGGAGACTTAAAGAGGATCATCAGGACAAGCAAACGCCACTCATCCTTTTGCAATTGCTGCAACACTTTTTTATAGATGTATCTCCATAGATAATGATCATGCGACGTTATATCTGCTAAGGCTGTTTTCACATCGCCAATGTTATGGACGTAGTTGGCGACCAGTTCTAAAGCAAGAGGGATGCCTGCTGTAACTTTGAAAATCTCTTTGTGTACTTCTCCGCTCCACTGGGGCGACGGCAGTGCGATTGATTTTTCCTTGCAATGATAGAGAAAGTACTCTTTGGCGAGAGGTGCATCGAAGGGCTCTATTTTTATGACCTTGTAGAGGTAACGCCTGATTTCCGCCGAATCGCGCCAACTGGTGAGTACGAAGCAGCTTCCTCTGGCAACTTCCCGTAGCAGTGCCGCAAAGTCGCTGTCTAATTTCGCTTCTTCCCTTTTTCCCTCCAGGAAGAACTCGAAACTATCGAGAATCACCAGTGTGGGCGCATTTTGCAGTACCTCCTGTACTCCTCTAAGCGGGTCCATATTGCCCAGGTGCGGCGAACCGTGGACCTTCAGGATCTCGGCGTATATATCGTGCTTACTCTGATAGTAGTTATACGGTTTGGCAATGCCTGTAGCTGTCAACTCCTCTTTGCGAAAGGTGAGCCATACGATATGGCTGAACCGCCTTCCAAGAGAACCTTCAGCCGATTTGCAGTCTTCCGCTATCTTCTTGGCGATCAGACTTTTGCCGCAACCTCGCATTCCCCACAAAAAGATCCCTCGGATATCCTGATCTTTCAAACACCGCTCTATTTCTGCTAGCGTTTCGACCCTGTCAAACAATTTTCCGGGCGGCGCGGCTATATGGTTGCAACTGATCTTAACGACAGGTTGCTGTTCATATCTTCTCTTGGGCATCGTTTCTTCGGTTACGTATTCCTGAATGAAAGAAAGGAGATAGATTGCTGCTGCATGAGCGGCTTCTTCGTGATAGACATCATTTTTACCTAAATGAGCGTAGTCACAGACCCCTTTGACCACGAGGGAGCACACATCGGGAAACTCGTGCAGCGTTGCGTAGAAGGCCGCAGCTTCTTGATCAAGTCCGAGCGTCTTGCGATGTTGCTGCTGCAAAATGGGAAAGGGATCATCGGTCCGAACGGCCATACCTGAAGCCATCGGAGCAATAAAACATTGTACCTCCGTGGCGTGCTTGCGCGTCCTTTTTCTCCTGGCGAGTTGTTGTTCAGCAACTGGTTGCTGCCATGCCTTGAAATTGTGAGCGTATTGTAAGATTCGCTTCGCGGGACTATAAGGAATTGAGCCGGGGCGCAGTGTGACCGTTCCATTCTTGCTTCTTTCAACTTTTCCCTCTTCATAATGATAGGCGTACTCGGCTACCACAAGATCCCCTAGCTGAACTTTGCGTTTCTCTCCCGCACAAATACCTGCCATTGCGGCGAAGCGTGGGTGAAACTCGCGGAGGAGGGATTTAAGATGAAGAACGGTTTCCACAGGACCGGGATGTGCCTGGCATAGAACAAGAATGGTCAGCGGCTCGCCTTTCTGGTTGCGGATCGTTGCATAGTGGTAGACATAGCCATCTGAGGAGCTGATAGCCTTTTCAAACACTGTCTGGCATCGTGTCGAAAACTCATCGAGGACTGCTTCGGTTTCCTCTGCTAAAGCGCAGATAATGCACACATCGCACTGTGGGATGCCGTCTCCCATCGCTTTTGCCTTCCTGCTCACAAGAGCGAAGCATCACTTAGAGATTACCGAATATCTCTCCCGCCAAAGCGATAGATACGCTCTGTCTACAGGTAGTGAATATCAAAATTTCGTGATAAGCTTCATTTACTGAAGAGACAGATACCGCATTGTATCGCCATCAATATATAGGCAATCCTATCCCTTTACCAGTGGCACCAACTACTATAGTAGTAGTATACATAAGAAAGTGCCGTTTGACCAATAAAAAGTTCTTGGGAAAAGAGAACAGGTAAGAGAGGTACCTGTTATGCAAATTCTTCACTGAAAGTCTGGAAAAATCGCTTTTTATCAGGTATACTTCTTCTGGGTGCTGTCAATCACGAGGGCCGTGACATCGATGAGATTGCCGAGGCAATACGGCAAAAGTCCGAAAATTCTCGCTGTTCTTCTTGCAGAAGAGATATCAGGAGAAGCAATGCCAACAACAACCCGGAGCGTCTGCCCTCAACTTCGTCCCGATCTGGTGATTGAGAAGCAGGGCGAAGGAAAAACGGTGCGCTATGTCATCAGTGACCCTGCTAAGGGACGATATTTCTCCTGCGGAGCTCCCCAACATGCCTTGCTCATGCTCTTGACAGGTCAGTTGACCACCACGGAGATCGCGACGCAGTATAGCGCGCAGACCCGCATTCTCCTGCGCCCTGAGCAGTTAGAGGCTGTGTTACGTCGGCTTGAGGGGCTGGATTTCCTTCTCCCCTCTGGCAACCTCGCTCCATCTTCCTCCTCTCTCTCGCTGACGTCTCCACCATTGTGGAAAAGTCGTTTCCGCCGGAAAATGCATTGGAAGCTTTTTCCTATGCAGCGGATATTGCTCCCTCTCCAGCCCGCCATGCGCTGGCTCTTCTCTCCTGCATTCTTCCTGATCTGTGTGCTGCTGATCCTGCTCACAGGATGGATTCTGCTGCATGGAGGGTGGTCTCACGGGGTTGTTCCTCTTATGTCCGGCCTCTATGCTCACCCATCGCTCTCCTCCTGGAGCATCGTGCTGGTGGCCCTGCTCATCACCTGCTATCTTCACGAATGCGGCCATGTCTACGCTTTACAGCATTATGGACGAGAGCCTGGATATTTGGGAGTCGGGTTTGCCTTTCCACTCGGGCCTATTGTCTACGTGGAGATTGGCGAGGTCTGGCGTCTGGCTCAGGCAAGACAGCGCATCCTCGTCAGTCTGGCCGGTCCGCTGGCCTCGTTGCTGGTTGCGGGAATAGGCGCGCTTGGCTGGTGGCTTCTGCCTGTTTCTCCCCTCTGGTCCCCCTGGTTTGCTGCCTTTCTGGTGATGGGATTATTGACGGGCGTCTATAATCTCCTCCCGCTCAGAGGGACCGACGGCTACTTTGCCCTTGCTGATATGGTGGGCGTGCCTAACCTTGACCGCAAGGCCTCGCTCTATCTGAAAGAAGTCCTCCTCCGTCCGTTTCGGCGGCAACAGCCTCTGAGAAAATATTCTCTCCGTCAGCACCTGCTCTTCGCTGGCTATGGAGTGCCCATCTTGCTGCTCAAAGCCTGGCTGATCTGGAACCTGGGCGGATTTCTTTTGCGACGCGTCGTTTCTTTCGTTGTCTTCCTGCTTCATTTCCTCTGAAGAAGGAGTATTTCACCTATCAAGAAGGAGTATTACCATGAACGAAGAGATCAAGATGATCAACATGATTGACGAAACTCTCGACAAAATCCTCGACCCGACCGGAGAATTTGCCGACGAGTTCACCTTTGACCTGGAGGAACTCGATGGCAAACGGGCGTCAGCTCTCGTCGTTGCCCTCGATCCACCAGATTGCACCATTAACCATTCAGTCTAACTCTGGGAGGCGGTAGTCAACAGACACGATGAGACCAGCGAGGGCAGGCGTCAGGGATGGCTGCCCTCCCTGGACCTGGGGCAGAGCATGTTTGAAAGGCAGGATCGATGGAAAGCCCGGTGATCCCATTGCAAGAGGTCGCGAAAGCTTCAAAGAGGAGCGACCTGGAACCACGCAAACTGCGAGCCAGCAGCTACATTATTTTTGTAGACTTGCCCGATGAGCGCGAAAAAATGCTGCTGGTCCACGGCTATAGTGGCGCTTACGATCTGGTTTCGCGCAAGGTTGCCACCTTCATCCGCTCGCTGGAAGTCGGCAAGACGCCGCGCCCTTTGTACGGGGCCTGGACTCCTGCCCCTCCTCTTGAGGGAACTGTCGAGCGTCCCTCGGAGCAAACCATCAAGCTGCTCAAGCGCCGTGGGTATCTGACGGAACGAACAGTTGCCGAAGAGGAAGCCCTCTTTATCAAAATCGCCAACTACCTCCATGCCAGATCGCTGCGTACACAACCAACGTATATTCTGATGCCGACCTACGACTGCAATCTGCGTTGCGCCTACTGTTTCCAGGATCATATGCGCACCAATCCCCAATATCATCATCTCTTACATACCATGTCGAAATCGGTCGTTGATCGGGTCGTCAAAGGGATGCTGGCTATTGAGACTCAACATGATGTCCCGCCACCGGATCGCTACGTCCGCTCCATCGTCTTCTTTGGCGGGGAACCGCTGCTGGCGCGCAACCGTCACGTCATTGACTATATCATCGAGCGGGTGCGCGGCATTGGCAGAGCCTCTTTCTCCGCCGTTTCCAATGCCACCGAGCTGGATGCCTATCAAGATCTGCTCAATCCCGATGGGATTAGCTCGCTCCAAATCACTATTGATGGCCCGCCCGATGAGCATGACCGGCGGCGTGTCTATGCCGATGGTAGTGGCTCGTTTGCCCGTATTGCCAGCAATGTGACGATGGCGCTTGAGCAAGGGGTGCAGGTCCAGACTCGCATCAACGTTGATCGCCTCTCTATCAAGTTCCTGCCTCAATTTGCCGAGGAGATCCTTGCTCGCGGCTGGAACACCTATCCGAACTTTGTGGCTTATACCGCGCCGATCCATGCCAGCAATGACAACGTCGATGTCAGGACGACGTTCAACTCCTGGACGCTGGAGAAAGCCCTCAACGAGATGCGTCTGGAGTATCCGGCTCTATGCCTGATTAAGCGGCCAGATGATTCGCTCAAAGCCAGGGCGCGCCGCCTGATTGACAGCCAGGGCATCCCTGCGCTCCATTCCCAATTTTGCGGCGCTCATGCCGGAATGTATGTGATTGATCCCTTCGCTAACGTCTACGCGTGTTGGGAACGGACGGGCGATGAAACTGTGCGCATCGGGCGTATCACCCGCGAAGGGACCTATGAGGTTGCCTCTCAGTTGAGCCAGATATGGCGCAGCCGCAACGTCACCACGAACAAAATCTGCCGCCAATGTCGCTATGCCCTCAACTGCGGCGGTGGTTGTGCCGTGCTCGCTGAAGGGGGCAGCGCGGGGACGATTTTCACCAATCACTGTGATGGCTATGCCGCGCGTTTTCGTGCCAGTGTTGCAGAAGCTTATCTGGAGCATGTGGCCGGCGTGCAGGCTCCCCAACACGTAGAAAGTGTGTGCGATCTGTGATGGACAAGGAATCCCGATCTCCGCATGAGCGTGCGTTCCCAGGAGGTCCCATTCCAGCTTATCGTATGCCTGCCCTGAAGCGCACCTGGATCGTGACTGGAAATCGGACGAGCCGTTCTGTCAGCTTTGCTCCATTGGCCCCTGGATTGCGCGCCTTTATGCTCCACCGCGTCTCTCCCCCCCAACTGCGCCTTCTGGGGTTGCTCACCGGCGAATATCGCACGGAGGAGCTTGAGCAACGCTTATGCGCTGAGTTCTCGCACCTGCCGCCAGGGGCCGTTGCCTCGATGCTCAATCAGCTTGATCGCGCGGGACTGCTGGAGGAGGCTGATGTCCAACCGCCGGCTGATTGGACGCCGGCGTATGTGGAACGCTACACTCGTCATCTCGCGGTTTTTGCTGGCTACGAGCGCCCAGGACTCTCACGTTTTGACCAGCAACAGCGCCTGCGTGACGCACGGGTCGCGGTTCTGGGCGTGGGCGGCACAGGTTCCTGGATCGCCCTTTTGCTCGCACAGCTTGGCATTGGTCATCTCACGCTGGTTGATGAAGATCGTATTACCAGCAGTAACCTCACCCGCCAGGCCCTCTATACCGAGCGCGATATCGGGCGTTGCAAAGTAGTCGCCGCCAGTGAGGCGCTGCGTGCCATCAATAGCGAGATTCAATTGACTGCCGTTGCTCGCAGCATCACAACGGAAGAAGAACTGGCCGAGCTCTGCCAGGGAAGTAACCTTGTAATCATCACCTTCGGACCTTTTCTTCTCCCCGACCCGAGCAGGCTTCAGCGCGCCTGTGTGCGCCAGGGCATCCCCTGCGTTGCTATGGGAGGGTTGCATCTAGGACCTCTGGTCATCCCAGGTCAGACTGCTTGTTTTGAGTGCGTTCGCCTGGCCCTGGATGCGTATTTCCCCACCCCAACCGCGACCGGAGGGAACGCGGATGCAGAGACCTTTTTCCTGGAAAGGGGGTATCACGCCATTTTTGCTCCCCTCATCGCCAGTTGTATCGGCTTAGGGGTCACAGAGATAATCAAGTTTCTTGCAGGCTTTGCTCCATCCACATTAGAAAATGGCCTGCTCTACCTCAATCCGACTGACCTCTCGATCACGCGTCTGGCAACGCCACGCCATCCGGCCTGTCCTCTTTGTGGCACAGAGGAGGAGTTCCGGCATTTGTAGCCGCATGATAGAGTAAGCTCGTCAATGGTCGCTGCTGCTTTTATGGCGGAACGAATTTTTACACTTCCCCTCTTCAACCGGTAGAGCCCAGCAGAGTGCGCGCCAGAAGTCGCGGACAGGGATAATGATAGCCTCTCGCGCAAAAATAGTTGCGGTGAAGTCCTCCAATATGCCTTCCGTATGTGCCTGCGTCCTGGTGTCGGGTGCGTCGGGGGTTGCCCTGACGAGCGATGCTGGCTGCTCTTTCATCAGAGGAGAAGCATCCACTCATCAGGAGTTAAGCGCAAGGCAGAGGCTTCCACTGCTAATTGCCTGGCTTTTGTGGTCTTGCCGGCTCCTGGAAGTCCCACCAGGAGATACAATCGTGCAGGTTCTTGCATCCCTGTATTATGGCATTAGGACGAGCAAGTATCGCCGGATGTCACGTTCCCCGCTGCCCGTACGCGACAAAAAATTGATAGATGGTGTGTGCTGAAAGTTAACTGCCTCCATCACCGACTATCACTTCGAGGTGGGCCTGGCAAGTGGGCAGCAATGGCTCTCTGTATTTGACCATTTAGGGGGAATATATTCTATAGGAAAAGATGCTAAGGATGAGCATCGGAAAAGAAGTCAGGAACAATTAAAAACGGGCCGGGGCGGAGGAGGTGGGATTCGAACCCACGAAGGCTATTCACCTTACACGATTTCCAGTCGTGCTCACTAGACCACTATGAGACTCCTCCAGGCTGGCGGAGAGAGTGGGATTCGAACCCACGAGGGCTTGCACCCTACCGCTTTTCGAGAGCGGCACATTCGACCACTCTGACATCTCTCCGCCGAGAGTATAACATATCTCTTCCAGGGTGGCAAGCACTATATTTCACTGATTTCGCCGTGTTCATAAAGCCATCGAACAAAATGTGTACGCAAGTCATCGGCCATGCGCTGGCGCACTTCGCTATTCTCATACAGGTGTTCACGCATGCAAAGCAGCTTGACCGCCTCCCCCCACTCAAAGCCCGACTCCATCAGATAATCCAACTGCACCTGCTCTTCCTGCGCTTCCTCGCTACTGCTGCCCGTTCTAATGTGCTGTAAGAGCTGCTCATTGTGCTCAAAAGCTCCTCCGGGTGGTTGTCTGTTTTTCATAGAGCTCTCTCCTCAGATGAATCGCATAACAGAAGTTCGATGTTCAGCCGTGTGGGCAGGCTGCCACTCCCTTCCACCTGGAATTATCTATCGACCCCCTCCCATGAAACTATAGCTTCCCAGCGGCTTAGGACCTCTGTTGATTGAACGGGGGACCTGCGTCAATATTCCTCAGCTTGCTATCCTACTACACTCTACTCATGCGATGGATCGGGGGGTCTGTCTGGCATTGTTGAAAGGAGTGTCATATGAGGGCATCAGTGTCAATGAGCGATACCTGGACAGAGTTTATCGCCACCAAACGTCCGGCGTTGCGGGAAGAGTTGATTACTGAATACGCGCCTCTTGTGCGTTTTGTCGTCGGAAGGTTAGGGATACCGCCCACCAGTCTTTTAGATGCTGAAGATCTGATTAGTTATGGCATGATCGGGCTGATCAACGCCATTGATCGCTACGATCCGGCGCGTGGGGTGCGCTTCGAAGCATTCGCCACTCCGCGTATTCGTGGGGCCGTCATCGACCAGTTGCGTTCGCTCAACTGGTTGCCGCGTTCAGCGGTCGCGCGCGTGCGACAAATCGAGCAAGTGTTAGCTGAACTGGAGCAACGGCTGGGACGACCGGCCAGAGAGGGGGAAGCCGCGGCAGCGATGAGCGTCTCGATAGAACGCTATCGTCAAATGCTGCTTGAGGTCAGCGCGACCGTGCTCTCGCTCGACGCGCCGTTGAGTACGCTGACTCAGGATGATGAGGCAACCTCGCTGAGCGAGCTGCTAGAGGATCAAAGCGCGCCGGGGCCGGACCTCCAGGTGGAGCGAGGAGAGCTGGTGGTGCTGCTCGGGGACGCGATTGATCGTTTGCCAGAGAGGGAAAAGTTGCTGCTTTCCTTATACTATCAGGAGGAACTAACGATGAAGGAGATCAGCAAAGTGATGCGCGTTTCCGAGTCCCGCGTGTGCCAGTTGCACATGCAGGCAATTATGCGCTTACGGGCCGCCTTGAGGCCATATCAATCTGATGAGGCCAGGGACTTCCATGAAACCAATAGCGGTCAGCGCGTCGTGGAAAGTGTGGATAGCCCGGAAACGGCTGCTCATGAAACTGGGAGATCGAATCATCAGAAGGCTATAGCTAGTAGTGGTAAAGGGAGACGTTCCAGGCAAGTGATTTCATAGTCAACATGTATCATTACTATCCCTGTTGAGTCGCTGTTTCAGACCGATAGTACAGTGTATATCCAGTATCCTCAAGCGGATCGAGATACTTCTTTTCTGCGCTCCCGGACTGTAGCTCCCCGATTGATCGTGGGAGCGCGTCAGCAGCGTCGGAGTGCGGAACATTTCAAGGTAGCCACGCCTTCTCGCCGCCTCCCTGGGGCGCTGTACACGCCATACCCGGGGATGTCAAGTGGAAATGCATCATGGATGATTGCGAGTGATTGCTAGAATGTATCACCGGTAGAGCCACAAAATTTCATAGTGGGAGGGACTTCCATGAAAATAGGCACGCGTCATCTGATTCGTACGAAAAAACAAGTTCGGACGGTGGAAGACGCTTTACCAGATTCGCAGATTACACCCTGGCTCGATTGGATTGCTCATTCGGAGCGGCAATCGATGATGCGGCGTGGTATGCGTGCTGCTCAGCTTGGCTCTGAAGAACGCGCAGCGCGTATCGAGCAACTACAAGCGCAAGTTCAGGCCGGTACCTATACTATTAATAGTAGGGTTCTTGCCGAACGACTGTTGACGAACGAAACCCACCTGATGGACGAGCAGGAAAGGTAACTTTATTTAATTATCCTGAATTGTACCCGCTCTGCGCTAACCTGGCGTCTAGACAACGTAGTAACTCTCTAAGCGTTCGCTATTCAATTTTTGTGTGGTGGTTTACGTTGAAAGATGCGCCCTCCTGTCGGTCGCCGCGCAGGGACGCCTGGGACATGCTGCTAATGAAGGGAGCCTTGCATGTTAGTATTGCGACGAAAAGTTGGTGAAAGTATTGTGCTGGCCGGTGTAATTAATATTTCGGTGCTGGCGGTTGAAGGCGAGCGTGTTAAAATTGGCATTAGCGCGCCACCAGAAATAACGATTGTGCGCGAGGAATTGTTACGTACTGCTACAACGAATACAACCGAAACAACTCCTGATCAAAATGCTTCAGTACAACATCGTTAGAAGATGAGCAACAATAAAACACGGTGATGACGGTAGCGAGGGGACGCAGGGCATCTCGCATGGTGCCCTGTATCCCTTTTTCGCTCCCCTGACCTACTCGGTTCTGATTTCCGCTTTATGTCCGTTCGCCTGCTCCTTCACGGTATCATCCTGCGTGGGAAGAGGCACTTCCTGGATAAACGCTTCGGTCATTTCTCGGGCAATATCGTCATGATGCTGCACCGGAGGCGACTTCATCAGGTAGGCGCTTGGCCCTTCCAGCGTGCCGCTCAGGCCGCGATCCAGCCCGAGTTTGACCATGCGTAGCGCATCGATGACCACGCCTGCCGAGTTGGGTGAGTCCCATACCTCCAGCTTGAGCTCTACATTGAGCGGAACATCGCCGAAGGTGCGGCCCTCCAGGCGGATATAGGCCCATTTGCGGTCGGTCAGCCACGCGACATAATCGGAAGGCCCGATGTGAACGTTGTCGTTGCCAATCTCATAATCGAGCTGGCTCGTCACCGAGTTGGTTTTGCTGATCTTCTTCGACTCCAGGCGATCACGCTCCAGCATATTGTAGAAGTCGGTGTTGCCGCCCACATTGAGCTGCATCGTGCGCTCCACCTTGACGCCGCGTTCGCGGAAGAGACGCGTCAGCATGCGGTGAACGATGGTGGCTCCGACCTGGCTTTTGATGTCGTCGCCAATCATGGGCAGCTTTGCCTCTTTGAAGCGATCCTGCCAGTATTGCTCGCGCGCAATAAAGACGGGGATACAGTTCACAAAGCCAACGCCCGCGCGCAGAATTTGCTCAACATACCACTTCGTCGCCGTCTCGGAGCCGACGGGCAGGTAGTTGATCACCACATCAGTGCCGGTATCATTGAGGATCTTCACGATGTCGTTGGTCTGTCCGGGCGCTTTCTGGATCACCTGGGAGAGATACTTGCCCAGCCCGTCGTGGGTCATGCCGCGATAGACCTTTGCCCCCAGTTTCGGCACCTCGGCGAAACGATAGGTATTGTTCGGGGTTGTAAAGATGGCCTCGCTGATATCCTTTCCCACCTTATTGGCATCTATATCGAAAGCCGCGGAAAACTCAATATCCCGAATATGATAGCCGCCCAGATCCACATGCATCAGACCCGGCACAAAATCGTCTGGCTGCGCCTCCCGATAATACTGGACGCCCTGTACAAGGGAGCTTGCGCAGTTGCCTACACCTATCACCGCTACGCGTACTTTCTTATTCGCCGTCATGGTAAAACTCCTTTTGCTCGCACTATACCTGGTCTGGAAGGGCAGGGGCCAGCCCTGCCCCTACAGAAGAATTTGCGATCTCGCATTCTTAACTATACCGCCATTTCCAGACAATTGCTATGCACTGGCTTACAGGCGGGATGTGAATTCTCTTACAGAAGTGTCCGATATTCTTTAATAGCGAGACTCTGTTTAAAGGGAGTCCGCTCAGCTTTTGCTAAAAGCGGTAAGGTGCCTATTGCTGTGATGCGATGGTCGGATCATCAGGCAAGGGCGCTGCAATTGATATCTGCCGATTGGCGCAAATATTACAATTATAAAGGCAGAGTACTGTTAAATGATCGTAACAGGTCCCGTGAGATAAGTAATCAATGCTAAACCGTTTGGAAGCATGTCATTATAATTGCATATGATGTGTTTCGCGTGGAAGATGTATTTCAGGTTGAAAGGCTTCTACTAGTCATGAGTCAGCGAAAAAAAGTCCTTGTGATTGGTCTGGATTGTGTAGAGCCAACGCTGGTCTTTGAGCAGTGGCGTGACGAGCTACCGCATTTCAAGCGGGTGATGGATGGCGGCGTGTGGGGGCGGCTGGAGAGCTGCACCCCGGCTATCACCGTGCCTGCCTGGAGCTCGATGATGTCAAGCCGTGACCCGGGCGTGCTGGGCTTCTACGGATTCCGCAATCGCGGCGATTACTCCTATGAGAAACAGACGCTCGCTAATGCTAATTCTGTCAAAGTTGATCGCGTGTGGGATATCCTTTCACGCGCAGGCAAGAAGGTCATCACCATCGGCGTGCCGCAAACCTATCCTCCTAAGCCGGTCAATGGCATCCAGGTGGGGTGTTTTCTCTCGCCCTCGACGACGAATCCTGAGCGTCCTTACACCTATCCAGCTTCCGCTATGCAGGAAATAGCGTCGCTGGTTGGAGAATACCTGGTTGATGTCCCCAACTTCCGCACCAATGATAAAGATTTCCTGCTGCGCCAGATCTATACCATGACGGAGAAGCGTTTCAAACTGGTGAAACGCTGGATAGCGGAAAAAGACTGGGATTTCTTCATGTTTGTTGAGATGGGCACGGACCGCATTCATCATGGATTGTGGAAATACCACGATCCCGGCCATCCCAGACACGAGGCGCATCCGGTCTATAGCCAGAGCATCCACGACTATTACCTCTATCTTGATAACGAGATCGGCCAGATCTTAGAGCTTGTGGATGATGACACCACTGTTTTCATCGTGTCCGATCACGGCGCGAAAAAGATGGATGGCGGCATTTGCGTCAACGAATGGTTGATGTGCGAGGGCTATTTAACGCTCAAAAATAAGCCAGAGCAACGTACCTCCATCGATACCTGCGGGATCGACTGGAGCCGCACAAAAGTCTGGGGCGATGGCGGGTATTATGCCCGCATCTTCCTCAACGTTGAGGGGCGCGAGCCGCAGGGCATCGTCAACCCCGGCGAGGTGGAAGCCTTGCGCGACGAGCTGAAAACCAAACTTGAGGCCATTGTTGACCCGCATGGAGTCAATATCGGCACTAAGGTTTTCAAGCCCCAGGAAATTTATCAGCAATGCAATGGCTTCCCGCCTGATCTGATCGTCTACTTCGGTGATCTCTTCTGGCGCTCGGTGGGCACCGTTGGCTACGATTCGATTTATACGTTTGAGAATGACACCGGTCCCGATGACTGCAATCATGCCCAATATGGCATGGTCATCAAGCGCGATCCGGCGCTCAATCAAGGGCCAGGAGGGCGAGAGCTGTCCGGGCTGCAACTGATGGATATGGCCCCGACGATCTTGCAACACTTGGAAGTTCCTATCCCGATGGATATGCAGGGGAAGCCGTTTTAGTTGGCAGCAACAAGCGGGAAGTACCTATTTTTTCTGCTGAAAAGCTATGAAGGAAGTGTCTTGAAATTCCGAGCGACAACGACGTTGACACGTCCTGTAGCTCCCCGATTGATCGTGGGAGCGCTCAGTCGCTCGGCAAGGAGGTATTCATACAATGTCAGATACCGGCTTTACTATCTGGTTTACCGGCCTCTCCGGCGCGGGCAAAAGTACGCTCTCCGAGGTGATTGAGCAGCGTCTTAGAGCGCGAGGCCGCAAAGTGGAAGTGCTTGATGGCGATATTGTGCGCACTCATCTGAGCAAGGGGCTTGGCTTTAGCCGCGAAGATCGCGATATCAACATTAAGCGTATCGCGTTCGTGTGCAGTATGCTGACCCGCAATGGCGTTGTCTGCATCTCCGCCGCCATCTCTCCCTACCGGGAAGCACGCGAATGGGCGCGTAAAGAAATCGGGAACTTTGTTGAAGTCTATGTGAAGTGCCCGCTTGATGTCTGCCGCGAGCGCGATGTCAAAGGTCTGTACAAACTCGTTGACGAGGGCAAAATCAAGAACTTTACCGGCGTTGACGATCCATACGAGGAGCCGGAGCGTCCAGAACTGGTAATTCATACAGATAAAGAAACGGTTGAGGAGAGCATCCAGCGCATCTTTGCCAAATTGGAGCAACTGGGCTATCTGGCTGTAGGGGCAGGGCTTGCCCCTGCCCTGTCAGAGGACGACGAGGCAAAGCATGTAACGGATCGCCTGGCCGCTTTGGGATATCTCTAACGTTGAAAGATGAGCGTGGAGGACGCGATAAAGCGGGTATGTACGCGGAATGCGATAAAGCGGACGCGATAAATCGAGTCCCTACGAAAGAGGAGATGAGAATGGTGACAGATGGTTTGATCGCCCCTCATGGTGGCGCATTGATATTGAACATGGCAAGCGAGGGAGAGGCTGCCGAACTGAAGCAAAAAGCCAGCACGCTGCCCAGGATCGTCGTGGGCTCGCGTCAACTGGCCGACCTGGAGATGCTGGCGATAGGCGCGTACAGCCCGCTCAAGGGCTTTATGAACGGGAGCGAGTACCGCAGCGTCGTAAAAGAGATGCACCTGAGCAATGGCCTGCCCTGGACCATACCGGTCACGCTTCCGGTAACCGCAGAGCAGGCGGCATCGCTGCGCAGCGGCTCGCAGATAGCCCTTGTCGATGCCCAGGATGCGCTTCAGGCGGTGATGACGGTTGAAGAGAAGTTCGATTACGACAAACGGCTTGAGGCCCGCCATGTCTATCGTACAGAGGAAGAAGCCCATCCAGGAGTGAAGATCGTCTATCAACAGGGCGATGTGTTGCTGGGTGGCGCGGTGCGTGTTGTCGCGCTCCAGGAACAGCACTTTGCCCGTTACCGTTACACGCCGCAGCAAGCGCGCGCCCTGTTTGCCGAGCGCGGCTGGCAGCGTGTGGTCGGGTTTCAGACGCGCAACCCCGTGCATCGCGCGCACGAATACATCCAGAAGTGCGCCCTGGAGACCGTCGATGGCCTCTTCCTGCATCCTCTGGTTGGCGATACCAAAGGGGATGATATTCCCGCCGCCGTACGCATGCGCTGCTACGAGGTGTTGCTGGAGAACTATTATCCCGAGGATCGCGTCCTGCTCGGCGTCTTGCCTGCTGCCATGCGCTATGCTGGTCCGCGTGAAGCGATCTTCCACGCCATCATGCGCAAAAACTATGGCTGCTCGCACTTTATCGTAGGGCGCGACCATGCAGGCGTCGGTAACTACTACGGCACGTATGATGCGCATCACATTTTTGCCGAATTTGACCCTGCCAGGCTGGCAATCACGCCGATGTTCTTTGATCACACCTTCTTCTGCAAGGTTTGCGATGCTATGGCCTCGCAGAAAACCTGCCCGCATGGTAGCGATCAACACATCACCTTGAGCGGGACGAAGGTGCGCCAGATGTTGCAGGCGGGCGAAGTGCCGCCGCGCGCCTTTTCGCGTCCAGAAGTCGCGGCAGTATTAATCGAGGCCATGCGACAACCTATCGGGTCGGGATCGTAAAAATCTCAGGCTGGGGGAAGGGCAGGGGCCAGCCCTTCCCCCAGCCTATGGCTGTCGGCAAAGCAGAGCGGGATACGAGGAGGGTAGAAGAGATGTTAATTGCCAGGGCGCCGATGCGCATCAGCTTTGGGGGTGGGGGCACTGATCTGGAGGCATATTACGCTCGCTACGGTGGGATGGTGGTGAGTAGCGCGATCAATAAATATTTTTATGCCATTATGACAACCGATGAAACCGATGATCTTCAGGTGATCTCGGCAGATTATCGCTCGCTGTTTCGTCACACGCCCTACAATGACCTCTTCTGGGATGGGGATCTCGCGCTGCCCAAAGCAGTGTTGCATCATTTCGGCATTCGTCGAGGCGTGAACCTGTTCGTCGCCAGCGAGGTGCCCCCGGGTACCGGTCTGGGCTCATCGAGCGCCGCAGCCGTCACATTGGTGCGGGCCATCTCGACCTTGATTGAGCAGCCTATGACCAGGCAGCAGACCGCAGAACTGGCCTCATACATTGAAATCGGCAAAATGGGCATGCCTATCGGGAAGCAGGATCAGTACGCCTCAGCTTTCGGAGGCTTAAATGCCATCACTTTTGCCAGCGAAGGGGTAACGGTTGAGCCGTTACGGATCGATCCCGAGGTGCGAGACACCCTGGAACGCCGCCTGCTGCTATTTTTCACCGGAAGTTCCCGCGAGTCAACCTCCATTCTCAAGCATCAGCGCAGGTCCACCGAAGAGCGCGACGAAGGGGTGCTGGAAGCGTTGCATCGCATAAAGCGCGTCGCCGAGGAGGTGCAGCGCTGCCTGGAGCGTGGCGATTTAGAAGAATTTGCCGGCCTTCTGCACTATTCCTGGCAAGAAAAGCGCCGCCTTGCCCCTAACCTCTCAAGCCGGTTCATCGACGAGTGTTACGAACTGGCCTTACAACACGGCGCGTCGGCAGGCAAAATTACCGGTGCGGGCGGTGGTGGTTTTCTCTTACTGTATTGCCGGGAAGAAGCCCAGGAGGCCGTTACCTATGCCCTGGAAGAGCGGGGATTGAAGCGCATGAATTTTCACTTCGACCACCAGGGCGCAACAGTAGTGCTGAACGTCGCTAACTTCTTTCAGTACCCTCAAGCGGGCCGTGCTACTTCGCTTCCGCGTGCCTGAACTGTCGCTCCCCGATTGATCGTGGGAGCGTTGGAACGCGGAAAGTTTCAAGGTAGCCATCGGCTCCCGCCCTTCTTGAGGGAAAGATGTAACATCGAGTCCTAAGATGTCAAGTGGAATACACGATGGAGGGAAGGAAATACCGTCTTGGAGAAGATCAGTACGTATTTTGGCGAATTAGAACACATGATGCGCAACATCTCACTTGCCGGGCTCCAGCGCGTTTTGCAACTGTTAGAGCGGGCATACTATCATAGCCACCGTATTTTTGTCATGGGCAATGGAGGGAGTGCCGCGACCGCCTCTCACCTGGCGCTCGATCTCGCCAAAAACACGATAGTGCGTGGCGCGCCGCGTTTAAAGGCAATCTCGCTAACCGATCATGTGCCCTTGATTACCGCCTGGAGCAATGATACCGCCTACGAGCACATTTTCGCGGAGCAACTGGTGAGCTTGATTGAGCCGCACGATGTTGCCATCGGCATCAGCGCGAGCGGCAACTCGCTGAACGTCATCAATGCGCTCCTGCTGGCAAAACAATCGCAAGCCTATACCATCGGCCTGCTTGGCGCTCAGGGAGGCAGAATCAAAGACCTCGTGGATGCCTATGTGCTTGCCCCAGGCCAGAATATTGAGCAGGAAGAGGATGCTCATATGATCCTGGCCCACGTTATCACGCGCCATATGCGTGAAGTGGTACGCTCCTATGCCCAATCTCTGGAAGCGGCAGGTGCCAACTAGCCCGCTTGCGGGGGCGGCTCGCCATAGCTGTGATGAGCCGCCCTGTTGTTATGAGGTATCAAGGAAAGCAGCTTGCTATCCAGCCGACCAACGCTCGCCTTGTAGCTCCCCGATTGATCGTGGGAGTGCTCAGGTCGGCTGCAATGAATGGCACCCTATTGATGCTTAAAGAACTCGACCGTTTTCACAATGCCCTCTTCCAGGGAGACTGATGGTTTCCAGGAAAGGACGCGTTCAGCTTTGCGACAATCGAAGTAGGCGACGGCGAGATCGCCCGGACGTTTGGGCGCGTGCATGATTTCCGGGCTGTAGTCGGTAATCTTACTCAGCACGCGATAGAGCTCATTGACCGAGGTGCCCCTGCCGGTGCCCAGGCAGAAGATATCGTTATTGCCCTGATCGAGCGCGAGCAGGTTGGCGCGGGCCACATCGCCGACGAAGAGGTAGTCTTTCTGCTGTTCGCCGTCCCAATCGATGCGTACTGCTTGATGGGCAAGGAAGCGTTTGGCGAAGATGGCAATCACTCCCGCCTCTCCATTAGGATCCTGTCGGGGACCATATACATTGCCGTAGCGGAATATGGTATATGTCAGCCCATGAGCCTCTTGCCAGTAGCGCAGGTAGTGTTCAGCAGCCATTTTGGTGATGCCATAGGGCGATTCGGGAAGCTGCACGACCTCTTCGTCGAGCGGAAGACGGGCCGGAGTGCCATAGGTTGCGCCGGACGAAGCAAAAATGACCTTACGCGTTCCCGCTTTGACGCAATTGTCCAGCACATTGATCAGCCCGAGAATGTTCACGTTGGCATCAAGCCGGGGATTTTTGGTCGAGACCGCGACGCTATGCTGCGCGGCATGATGATTGACCAGGTCAGGTTGTACCTGCTCAAAAATGCGCTCCAGGCTTGCCTGGTCCGTGATATCCGCCTGGAAGAAGCGGGCTTTAGGAGAAATATTGGCTGTTTTGCCGCCCCCCTCGTCCCAGAGATTATCGACAATCGCGACTTCATGACCAGCCGCCAGATACTGGTCAACAACATGTGAACCGATGAAGCCAGCTCCACCGGTGATGAGAATCCTCATAAACATCCTTTCTGCTATCTGATCTCATTTTTTGTCAATGAGGGAAAAAGGTCGCTGAGACAGGAGAGAAACATGAAAAATGCTTTCCGCTCCGCTATTGCTATTATAGCAGTGCAGAGGAAGGGGCGTGCTTACATCAGTTGCTCCAGGGCTGTCTCTAGTTCTTGAGGGGGAACCAGGATCGGGAAAATGTGCAGCCCCGTTTCCTGGCGCAGGCGCTCTAACGCTCTGCTATCCTGCGGATCAGACATGGCGACCGTCAGCGTATTGCGCGCGTACCCCAGGGGATAGCAATGCAGCTCCTGAGCCAGTTGCGGGCTGACCAACTGGTGGACGCGCGCGGGCAATGTGCGGGGGAGCAGCGTCAGGTAGGGCACGCCCAGTTTACGAGACAGAGCTGGTAACTCCCCGTCTTGTATCTGAAGTGCGAGCTGTTTCTGCGTGGATTTTTCGGGTGAGGCTCCGAAACTATCGCGAACCCTATTGGCGGCAACAATACACGCCTCTATCGTATCGCAGGGGGCAGGATAGGCGCTATGCCCTATCGAGATACTTTGCGGGCTCAAGATGTCCTGCTCTGAACAGGTATGGATGTGCCAGCGCAGCGCCTCCCACAGACGTTGCTGTACGATCTGTCCGCCCTCTTCATTTGCGCCGTTGAGGGCAAAGTAATAGCTCTGATCCAGAAGAAAAACCAGGTCTGTTTTGCGCACAAGGGAACGTAAGTGTTCAAGAAAGTAGCGCGTACTCCCCTGGGCAAGCGTCGCGCGGCTGCGAGATGCTTTACCCCGACAGCCAAATTGCATACAGATCGTTACAAGCGCAATCTTCTCAGAAGTCACCTCGACTGCTCGCTGCATAGCCGCAGCGATATCCTGCGTGCTATGCACCACCTTGTACCGGTACGCATTTGCTGTATCGTCGGAATTCAGAAAAGATACTGCTTCCTTGCGCATCCCCGCCTCCTTGCATCTAATATGCCTAAATGCAAGAATACCTGAACTGTACTGTTTAAACGAGTATCAATCCGGTTACAATCCTGTTAAGACCCGCCCATGACGGTTAAGATCACTAACGCAGCCATACTGCTGATCTTTTACGGCAATATGTTGTCAAAGATGACGCCCATCTGATAGCTACCCCTTTTGCCTGATCCCGTATCATTCAGCAAGGCAAGCGCGGGACTCTATGTCTTTCATTATACATCATACCATTCCTTTATATATCTTAGTATATCATGTTTCTCTTCCTAACACTTTTCCATGAAATAACAATTTTTAACTGCATCACCTATGGAATAATTTTCTGCGTTTTTCCTCTTGAATAACATCTTATCTTTCGTTTATACTTGTTCTTGTGTTAGGGTAAATTCTCTCAGCCCTTTCATATTTTGTAGGATGATACCGTTGTGAGTTCCTTTATTGCTATGACCGATCCCGCATTTTCCCGCACGACTGTGACTCTCCGGTATTCTCGATTCCCTGGGGAATGGCTTCCCCTCTGTTTTTTTGCTGTGCATCATGGTGATGGCTGCTGGATGGCCCTCATCAGGGGAGATTCTGTGCTTTTTTTGACTATATTGCGAGCTCTGCCCCTATGTCTATCTGCTCCCAATGATGCTATTCTTTTGTAAGGAGTGTCTCTTTCATGATGGCTCGTGATGATGAGCCCCGGCGTCTAGAGGCGCGTCTGGCGCGTGGACGAACAGGGGTTCCCCTTCGCCGTCTCTTCTTTTCTCTCTTGCTTACTTTGTTGTTGGGAACCAACGCGATCAGTGGCTGGCCGCTGGCGGCTGCCCAGGCACATGCTGCCACGCCACGCCTCCCACCATGACGTTGCAGCAGTTCCTGTCGCATCAGGTGAGTGATGGCAAATATCATGGTCCGTTTCAGTATCCCACCACCGTTCCACCTGTGCCGGGCGTCGATCATGCGACCAAAGCGAACGCGCCCTTGCCCAGCGCTGAACCGGCCAGGATGCAGCCCGTCTCGCTGCTCGCCGATAGCACGTTTCTGAGTGCCAGCAGCCTCTCGGCGCATGGGCAGGTCGCCTCGGGCCTGGGCGTAAGCCCTCTGCATATGCGTGGCAGCGATGGGCGGCTGGAGATCAGCATTGCTCCTGGCTCCTTTGATCTCTCAGGGGCTACTGTTGATGGTGGCGCGGCTCCGGTGAGCCCGCTCAATGTGCAGATCAAACAGATCCACGGTCACCTGATTGGTCCCAGCAGTATCCTGGGCTCCTATCAGATCCAGGTGGTTGATCACCTGGGACGGCTGGTCCACGGGTTACGGCTCACGCAGCCTGCGACTATTATCTACCACTATCAACCCTGGGAGATGAGCGATCTGGGGATCGATCCAGCGCACATCCTGCTGAGCTGGCCCGACGCGATCCGGCAGGCGCGGCAGCAAAAGCAACCCACTGCTGCCCTGGTTGCTCCCATGACCAATGACGCCCAAACCCAGACGCTCACGGCGCAGGTCAGCACGCTGGCCGTGGTGCCCTTCGATGTCTCGGGCGATCCCACCGACCAGACCCCGCCCACGCCGCTGATGGCCTCAGTGAGCGGCAATTCGGGCCAGTTGTCCTACACCTATCCCCTCGCCGTTGTGGCTGGTCCGGCTGGCTTTGGTCCCAAACTGCAAATGAGCTACTCCAGTCAGGCGACCAATCAACGCTTCAGTCGCCGTTCGCCTGCCAATGGTATGGGCGATGGCTGGGCGCTCTCGCTGGGCTCGATCAGTATGGCAACCTATCCCTCGACCAGTACCTCGGGAGCCGGGACCTGGTACTTTCTCAATAATGTGGCCGGGGTCAGTGACCGGCTCGTGCCCACCCTGACGGCAGGGTTCTACGAGACCGAGCACATCTCGCACCTGCGTATCCAGTTTGTGAACAATGTCTTCCATGTCTGGGATCGCTCCGGCTTTTATTATGAGTATGGAGCGACCGCCGATTCCTCGCAGTACACCACCAATAGCAACGGGGTGAAGACGACCTGGCGCTGGGACCTGACCAAAGTGCTGGCGCCCTACGAGACAACCGGGCAGGTCAAAGCGATGGACATCAGCTACCTGCAAGACACGACGCAATCGGGTGGCTTTACCTCGGTACGCGATGCTGGCATCAAGCAGATCGTCTATGGCTATGCGACCACGACCGGGGGAACAACGCTGAGCATGACGGCGGGGACCATCGATTTTCACTATCATGCCCCCAGCGCCCAGGGCAGTTGGGCCGATGCCTACGGCACCAACTACCACTGTTCCAGCGCGCCCCCATCGAGCACGATGCTGCGCTGCGATGACCCGGTGACGTTCGGCAGTGTGGCAGCACCAGCGATTATGAGCACACTGACGCTTGATCGCATTACCAGCTATGTGGGGACCGATAGCAGCAGCGCCAACCTGGCGTTCCGCTACGATCTGAGCTATCAAGATGTGCCCTTTACCACGCAGTACTGGGATGACTTTACGCAGATCCAGCAGGCGGCAGCGGGCGAGCATCTGCTGACCAGCATCGTGCCGACGGTTTATCAGAATGGGGTGGCCCATGTGAAAAAAGGGCTGATCCTGGCCTATACCGGCCCGCAGGAAGATCGCTACCAGGATACGTCGCAGAAGATCCAGAATGGGACGCAAACCATTCAGGTGGGAACCTTCTGGCAGTACCTGGACCGCTATCAGGATCTCGATACCGGAGTGGGCGCCACGGTCTCCTATCTGGAGGCGGCGGGCAATACCCACGGCACGCCCGATACCACCGATGGCAATGGCAATGTGATTGATGATCGGCTCGATCCGACCTATTGCGCTGTGCATGGCTGTTCAGGCAGCTATAATCCGGCGGAAGATCATTCCTGGTCGTTGCAGGTGGTGACGCAAATGCAGGCGCTGGGCACCGATAGCACCGATAGCATTCCACTGCCGACCACCACTTATCATTACAGTCTGGCGACGGTGGGCACCGATCCCAGTTGTAACCCGATCACGGGCAGCGGAGTCCCGCCACAGGAGGCCCAGTGTGTGCGTGATACCTGGATTCCTGGCTATGATGGCACGCAGACCAGGCATCCTGATGGGGATTGGCAGGATTACTATCACGGCGAGTTTCGCGGCTTCAACATCGTCTATACCACCAATCCCGAAGGGGATCTGACGGCGGACTACTACTATAGCACCGAAGCGTGGTATACCCCGGAGTCCGATGGTCCCAACTACAACGCCGGGGCGCTCTACCAGGAAGATTCGTACTGGGGCAACCAGATCACTGATAGCCTGATCCAGCGTCGCGTCCAGAACTGGTATCCTGGCGTGCCCGGACCGGGCAGCACGATCAACTCCTGCAATGGGCAGCTCAACCCAACCTACAATCCCTGCGAAATCATGGTGATGCGCACCAAAACGACCTACACGGAAGGGGCCGGGACCGACAATGCCAACGCGCCGTGGGTGCAGCATGACTACACCTATGACGATCTGGGCAGTGGCGGGCTAATCTTCAACACGCCGGTCTATCACAACCTGCTGCAAGACGTGACCAGCAGTAGTGATGGACCCACGCTCACCCAAAAGTGGACCTATCAGATCAACGACCAGACAGCGGGTGGCATCACCTACTATCATGTCGATGAGGTCAATCACAGCGAACTCGATGATGATAGCGGCCACGTCTGGCAATGCCAGGACATCACCTATGACCAGGGGGTGGCCAGTGGCGTGCCTACCCCTGCCGCAGGCTGGATCACGACCGCCACAGCCCATAGTGATTGCACCCAGCCGAGCACGACGGCGCTCAACACCTACTTTGGTCACGACATCTACGGCAACACGGTCGCCAGCGTCGATCCCTTTGGGACTGCTAACAGCAGCCTCTACGGTTCGTCCGGCTGTACGCTTTCCACCGCACCGGCTTATCTGCCGAGTGCCTGGACCGCCGGACGTTTTACCTCGTGCAGCACCTTTGATAGCGATGGCGCACGTCCGACCGGGGCGAGCAATGTGCTGGGGCAGAGCAGCAGTACCAGCTACGACTACACCCAGGGAGCGCTGCCCATCAGTGCGGTCGATCTCAACGGGCAGACGACCACGATGAGCTATAGCTATGATAGCAATGGCAATAGCACCGCACAGACCAAAGCGCCGCTGGAAACTGGCAGCTTTACCAGCCAGTCGAGCACGAACTCGACCTGTACCAGTAGCTCGAATCTCCCCTGCTACGAGGTCGATACCGTCTCCGCGCAGTATCCAGGCGCGGTGAGCCGCACCTTCTATGATCAGCAGGGCCGCGTCGCTGAGACGCGCACGCCGCTGGATAGCACGCACGACCTGATCGTCTATATTGTGCATGATGAGACGCATCGCGACTGGTTCCAGAGCCTGCCATTCCGCGTCGCGCGTGACACGGTCTGGCTCGACCCGCGCACCGCCACCGACGACACCGGAGCGACGCCTGGCGGTACGACGACCATTCTCGACCCGCTGGGTCGGCTGGTGCGCGTGCAGGACCCGCTCGTCGAGTCGTCAGCCGAGCCGGGCATTCTCTGTAGCGGCTGGACGGTGACCCTGTGTTATGGCTATGGCTTCGGCCAGGTGGCGGGACCGGACAACAACTGGTATCACTGGACGGCAGTGGAAGATGCCAACAGCCACATGGTGGTCAGCTTTGACGATATGTTGGGTCGCACGCGCTATGTGCAGTGGTACAGTTCGCCGGACTCCACCGACAGCAATATCACGGCGCAGAAGCAGATCCAGTACAACGCGCTGGGAGAGCCGACCAGCGTGACCATGACCGATCTGACCCCACAAACAGGCCAGACGATCACCAGCGTCACCGCGACCGCGACCTATGACGATCTGGGTCGCATGATCAGCTCAACCGATCCTGATACGGGCAATCATAGCTACACCTACGATGCGGATGGACGCACACTCACCGATGTCTCGGGCACGCGCACGCTGGGCATGAGCTATGACCTGTTAGGCCGCGTCGGCTGTATCCAGGATGCGGCCCCCACCACCAATGGCACGGGTAGGTGCAGCAGTGTTAGTCACCCGCTGATGCAATATACCTACGACACCAGCGTGATGGGCACAGCGGGAAGCACTGACTTCCCCATCGGGCAGATGACGAAGAGCATCGCCACGACCTATTATCCCGATGGCACGTCAACGACCACGACGCAGCAAAGCCAGCACGACCAGCGCGGACGGCTCAGCAGCGCGACGCTGCAACTGAGCGTGCCCGGCAGTTGGAACGCCACCACGGCCTTGCCGACCTACCAGATGAACCTGGCCTACAACGACGCCAATCAACTGATGACGACGCAGACGACCGTGGGCGGACAGGCGGGCTATACCTTCTCGAACGCCTACGATAGCACGACGGGGCTGCTCACCGGTCTCTCCAACAACACCACGGGAGTCGCGAATCTGGCGACGCTGGGCTATGATGCGCAGGGCGATGTCAGCGACATCAACTTCCAGACCACGACGGGCACGGCGCTGGCCAACGATCACTTCACCTACGATGGCGATCTGCGTCCGGCGACCGCCAGTGCAACCTGGCAGAGTGGCAGCGGCTCCAGTGGCACGATCTTTAGCCAAAGTCGCAGCTACGATCCGATGGGCAACGTCGCCAGCATCAGCACCACGCTCTCCGCCGTGCCGGGGCAGAGCGGCTCCGGTGGCAGCGACACACAGAACTTCTGTTATGACGAAGAGAACCGGCTGGTGTGGGCAGGCAACGCGGGGACGCAGCCAGCGCCGGGTATCGGCACCTGTGGCTCCGGCACGCTCTCCAACAGCCTGAGCGGAGCAGGCTACAGCAGCAGCTATGCCTACACGCACCTGGGCCAGCTCTGGCAAGGACCGCTTAACGGCACAGGCAGCTATCAGTACCTCTACTGCGATAACAACCACCCGCACCAGTTGACCGGCCTCTACCCCCTCGGCACGACCTGTAGCAATCTGAGCGGCGCGGTCTACAGCAGCAGCGATGACGCCTTCGGCAACGTGACCAGCCGGACGTACAACGGCAGCACGGCCACGCTCTCCTACGACCAGCTCGACCAGCTCGTGCAGTGGAATGCCGGAGCGAACAGCCAGGAATGGTACGCCTATGACGCCGGTGGCAACCGCACCCTGCGTCGCAGCACGACCGGCAGCGGTACGACGATCACGGTCTACGCCTTCGGGCTGGAAGAGCACGTCTACAGCAGTTCCGGCAGCCCACAGAGCAGCACCTACTATTATCCCTTAGGTGGGCGGCTCATCGGCGAACTGCAGGGCAGCAGTACGCAATTCTTCCTGACCGATGCGCTGGGCAGCATCATCACCACCTTCAACGCGGTGGCAGGGAGTGCCGCGGTACAGGGCAACCAGCTCTACGGTCCCTATGGCACCAGTCGTTACAGCCAAGGGTCGATGGGGACCAACAAGGGCTTCACAGGCCACTATGCCGATGCCACGGGGTTGGACTACTACAACGCTCGGTATTATGATCCGGTGATAGGACGCTTCCTGTCGGCGGATACGGAGCAGGGCAACGGAGCAGGGATGGACCCCTACGAGTATGTGGGAGGCAACCCGGAGACGTTGACAGACCCGACGGGGCACAGGTATATCCAAACGGGTGGAGGAGGCGGAGGTCCGACGCTGCCATGTGGGTCTCTCTGCGATTCACTGAAGAACTTGCCTGGAGGTTCGGGCTGTGGCAAGTATTGTCCTGGCAACGGGACGCAGGTGTGCGATCCACAGATAGGTTGTCATACAAAAGCCGTTGGGCAGGGCACGGTCTATGTCAAAGTGGAGGAGACGCACGAAGTCGATGTGACGACGTATTCACCGGTCTGCTATGTCGTCTTTTGCGTCTCCGTTCCCACGGTGCATAAGTACTTCATTACCACCACTCACTACGTTCAGGTGCATGTCACGTTTGGCGTAGACGTCTGCTTGTCGGGGGTAGTGCATGGCTGCGGTGAGGAAGGCAGTGACGATTCAGATAACACGGATGATAACCACCACACGAAGCCGAATGTTGCGGCGAGTGATGATGGGGCGGGGGATGCGACTGGTGGGGGGTCCCAACAAGGATCGTCAGATACAAAGACTGTAACCTATAGTCGTGTTCAAGGGGGAACTCCACCGAATGCCAGCCGTTTCCGAATTTTCGTTAATGAGGATGGTAGCATTAGTATACCGAATAAAAGTGCTGATTTGAACGTAAGTGTAGGTACTGAGCATGCAGACTATTTCCGAGGAATTAGAGGAGGTGGCAGCGAGATAGTTCAGTTTGATATTCCCAAGTGGCTTGATGAGTTTATAGCTGAGAGTGCTGTAGAACAATATGGCTATAGACGTAATCCATTGAATCAAGGGGGGACAGTACCTAAACTAGTAGATCCGACTACACCTGGTGTTTCCTACGAGCTTCCTTCGCCTTGGATTCGATGGCTAGAGGAATATGCCACTAATGGTCGTGTAAGCTAATCTAGTCGGGTTACTTATGCTCATGGAGCATGGTATAATTGAGCACCTAAGTAATCCGTTTTTGAACGCTACTCTCAGAGAAAGAGAGACGTTCTATATCTCTGAGAGTAGAAAGGGGAAAAAATGAAATTTGTTGAGCCAGAGTATGCGAAAAATATTATTGTGGGCGTTGTCTTTCATAATATATTTGCTTGGTATGTCACAGATAGAGACTATTGGTATTTGGATTATACGAAGTATGAACGTGATTTGATGTCATTGGGTTATAAAAAGACTATTTCCGAGGATTTTTCTTTTAGATTTGGCATTGCTGTTTTAGACGAAAATACTGTAGAGCTATTTTTGTCATTAATAGCGGAGCTTCGAACTTCCGCTAGCGCACTATCTGAGATGATGTTGACTCAGAGAAAAATGTATGAGGAGTATGGTTCGCTTGATTCCCAAGAATATCGTGATGATATTCTTGACTTTGTTCCTTGTTTCCTTGTGAATTTTGATCGAAAACAATTTTATTCTATGTACCCTGAGATGATCCGCTTCGAGCTCTATGTTCCAGATGGTTGGTCAGGTATCCGTAAAGATTTTCAACTAGAGATCCCTGAAGAAGAGCGGTACTGGATTGTTGATGGTCACAATTTGTTTGAATAAATCGGTCTGTTACGGGAATGATAAATAACATTTATCGTAAAACCAATAACGAAATTGTGGTAGGGAGAAGTCTACCCGTTCTCGTTAGGGATAGAGATGGTCAATATGTGCTGGCTGATCTGGAAGTATATAGAGATGGAAGAATCATTTGCTGGGGGATAGATGATCTGCTGGTACGGAATATAATGGAACTCACACCTTTTCCAGAGATGTCGTTGGAGCAATTCATAGAGCTTGTATCGCTGGGAAAGTTTGTCACAACCATACCGGAAGGTGCATCTATCACAGTAACGGAACTAGCAACCTTTACCGTCTCCCAAATAGAGAGCCTGTTAGAGCAGGATGATTTAATTGGAGTGGTTCGAGACACGCTGCATGAGCTCAATGGAGAGCCAACGTCCTCAGACCGGTGTCGTGAGGCGTTCTTCCGTTTCCTGGACGAGCCAACACAACTCAATCATGAACAGTTAAGAGAAGCGTATCAAGCTGTTCCGTCCCATTGGCAAATTGGGGTTCTCAAGGATATTGACAATGGGGATGCAGCCATTGCTGCGATTTTAGCCAGGGAGGTTGAGGCGATTGACCGAGGGTGGCTTGAAGAGCAGAAACAATGGTATGAGTATTTGCGCAAACGGCATGAAGAAAAGTGGTGATGCAAGGGAGATGATAATGGGTGTGGAACTCGCTGGCAAACACATCATCATGGCGTTATGGAACGGTTGATGTGACTCCCTCTACTAGTCTAGTGGGCTCAGTGGTGCGGGCTACAGCAGCAGCTATGCCTACACGCACCTGGGCCA
>Ga0209062_1000568_pt1 | contig 102931 bp, 87 predicted proteins | sample Coa_R2_2_FD_187158 | JGI IMG/M metagenome (GOLD analysis project Ga0209062, IMG submission 187158) | Surface soil microbial communities from Centralia Pennsylvania, which are recovering from an underground coalmine fire - Coalmine... | ecosystem: Environmental > Terrestrial > Soil >...
CGTCCATGACGTCGCCCGGCCCGATCACCTTGATGCCGGCCTTGTCGAGGCCGCGCTCGGCATATTGCTTCATGAAGTTGCCGCCCTGCCCCGCCGGCACGAACACGAACACGGCGTCGGGCTTGGCATCCTTCATGCGCTGCAGGAACGGCGCGAAGTCGGGGTTGGCGAGCGGCACCTTCACCTCCTCGACGATCTCGCCGCCGCCGGCGGTGAAATGCTCCTTGAACGAGGCCAGCGCGTCATTGCCGGGCGCGTAGTCGGAGGTGAGCGTCGCCACCTTCTTGATGCCGTTCTTCACCGCCCAGTCGCCGATGATGGTGGAGGATTGCGGCAGCGTGAACGAGGTACGCACGATATAGGGCGACTTCTCGGTGATGATGGAGGTGCCCGCCGCCATCACGACCTCCGGAATCTTGCCCTGGGTCGCAAGGGGCGCAGCGGCAAGCGCAGCCGGCGTGACGCCGAAGCCCGCGATGACGTTGACCTTCTCGTTGACCATCAGCTCCTGCGCGGCGGTCTTGGTCTTGTCCGGCAGCGCGCCGTCGTCCTTGAGGATGACCTCGATCTTCCTGCCGGCGACGGTGTCGCCATGCTGCTTCATGTAGAGCTTGATCGCGTTGTCGATCTGCTTGCCGGTCGAGGCTTGGCCGCCCGTCATCGGCACGATCAGGCCGATCTTGAACGTGTCCTCGGCGCGCGCCGGCGCAAGCGCTAAGGCGCCGATGGCCGCGGCAGCGAGCCAGGGCCACACGAGCTTCCTGTGAGCAACGAACATCTACCCTTCCTCCCTCAACGTCTGGGGTATTTTTATACCCTATGCAGCCTCGCCGAACCGCGCCTTCGAGTCCACCATCTTGCGACCGATTCCTTTGTACATTTGTACAAGGAAAGCAAGAGCGCTTGGTCCAAACCGGCGGCTGTCTTGTCTACGGCCTTAGTAGAGGCATCCTCAGCCCGCCCGGGATGGATAATCCAGCCCAACTTTTGCACGATTCAAACCTGTGCCTGCTCAAGCCTGCGCTTTTGACGCAGCCGCAACCAGGCGGCAGGTCTGTTCGAGCTGCCCGCGCAGCCACAGATGGGCCGGGTCCTTCTGATAGCGCTGGTGCCAGACCATGAACATCGGCAGTTTCGCCAGCGCGCCCGCACGCGAGGGCAGCGGAATGCGGGCGCTGGCGAAGCCGCGCACCAGGTCCGGTGCAAGCAGGCTCGGCATGCTCGCCAGCATGTCCGAGCCGCGCAGGAAAGCGGGCACCCCGGAGAAGCTCGGCACGGAGATCGCGATGTCGCGGCCGATCCCGGACGCCTCCAGCCTTCGGTCGAAATCGAGCCGCTCATTGTCGGTGTAGACCACGGTAATATGGCGCGCGGCGAGATATTGGGCGTGCGTGGACGGTGCCGCGCGCAGCCTGGGATCATAGTAGCAGACGTAATGATCCTGCAGCAGGCGCTTCTGCACGATGTCGATGCCGGAGGGCGGCAGCGGCGTGACCAGCAGGTCGCAGCGGTTTTCGCGCAACATCGCCGGCGTCGGCGATTGCGACGGAATGACGCGCAGGTTGAGGCTTTTGACCTTGGCTGCAACGCGGCGGTAGAAGGCCGGCAGCAGCAGGTCGCGCTGGAAATCATTGGCGGCGACGGTGAGCGACAGCCGCGCGGTCGCGGGATCGAAGGTCGCCCCGCCGGCAAACTGGCGCATCTCGTCGATCAGGCTGCGCGCCTTGGCCGCGAGCGCCTGCGCGTGCGCGGTCGCGATGATGCCGCGCCCGGATTTGGCAAACAGCGGATCGCCGACGATGCGGCGCAGCTTCTGCAGGCCGTGGCTGACGGCCGACTGGGTCAGCCCCAGCCGGGTCGCGGCCGCCGTCACCGAGCCCTCCTCCAGGACGGCGAGGAACAGCGCCAGCGCATGGCCGTCGAGCGCCAAATGATCGATTTCCTTCATATGATTGATTATAATCCATCTGTTTATTTTTAGAATGGCCCGGCGCACCCTCGCCCGATCAATTTGCGACTGCAACGCAAGTGCCAGAGGGAGACAACGCTTCATGGACGCCCCGGCCACAGGCCTCGATGCGATCAGCACCAACCGCCCCGCCCCGCTGTCCCCGCCATTCGGCGACGGCGGCTTCTTCCAGCGCGACCGCTCGCTTCATCCGCCGCTGCATGCCCCCGGCTACAAATCCTCCGTGCTGCGCTCGCCGCGGCAGGCGCTGCTGTCGCTGGAAGGCTCGGTCTCGGAGATCACGGGCCCGGTGTTCGGCCACAACGACATCGGCCCGCTCGACAACGACCTGATCAAGAACTACGCCAAGGACGGCGATCCCGTCGGCGAGCGCATCATCGTGCACGGCCGCGTGCTCGACGAGACCGGCCGCGGCGTCCCGAACACGCTGGTCGAGTTCTGGCAGGCCAATGCCGGCGGGCGCTACCGGCACAAGAAGGACACGTATCTGGCGCCGATCGATCCCAATTTCGGCGGCTGCGGCCGCGCGCTGACGGATGCCACCGGCTATTACTATTTCCGCACCGTGAAGCCCGGCCCCTATCCCTGGCGCAATTACGTCAACAGCTGGCGCCCGGCGCACATCCACTTCTCCGTGTTCGGCTCCGGCTTCGCGCAGCGGCTGATCACACAGATGTATTTCGAGGGCGACCCGCTGATCCCGGTGTGCCCGATTCTCGCGACCGTGCCCGACAAGGACGCGCTGAGCCGGCTCGTCGCCCCGCTGGATCTCAATGCCAGCCTGCCGCTCGACTCGCTCGCCTACCGCTTCGACATCGTGCTGCGCGGCAGCCGCTCCACCTATTTCGAGAACCGTCCCGAGGGAAATTGAGCCATGGTGCAGCCGCTCACCTATCTGAAGGAAACCGCCTCGCAGACCGCCGGGCCCTATGTGCATATCGGCCTGATCCCCGACATGGCCGGCTTCGATATCTTCGAGAAGAACTTCTCGCATGTCCTGGCCGGCCCCGACACCAAGGGCGAGCGCATTACGCTGGAGGGCCGCGTGCTCGACGGCACCGGCACGCCGCTGCGCGACGTGCTGCTGGAAATCTGGCAGGCCAATGCCGCCGGCCGCTACAATCATCCCGCCGACCGCTCGTCCGGCGAGCTCGACGAGAATTTCCGCGGCTGGGGCCGCGCAGGCTCGGATTTCGACGGCGGGCTGATCAGCTTCGAGACCATCAAGCCCGGCGCGACCCTGGACAAGACGGGCCGGCGCTGCGCGCCCCACATCAATGTCTGGATCGTCGCGCGCGGCATCAATATCGGGCTGAACACGCGGCTCTATTTCTCCGACGAGGACGCTGCCAACTCAGCCGACCCCGTGCTCAACCTGATCGAGCAGCCGGTGCGCCGCGCCACGCTGATTGCCAAGCGTGGCGAGCGCGGCGGCAAGGTGGTCTACGGCTTCACGATCAATTTGCAGGGGCCGGAAGAGACCGTATTTTTCGACGTGTGATCAAGCGCATCCCTCGGACATCTCGAAAACCAGTTCGTCGAACAGGGCTTTTGCGTTCTTCCGGCGCAGCAGGGCTGCGGCCTGACCCGCCGAGAGGGATACCAGATCCGTGCGACCTCGCGTGACCGAGGCATCCCTGAGTGTGCCGGCAAGCCAAAGTTGGAAGGGGAATGGCAGCAATTTGGCTTCGTGAGCCTTCATTTCATCGGCGAAGCGATTTCGAATGCTCCGCGCCAGACGTCCCGTATAGGCTTTTGTGAGCACGGTATCGCTGGCGCGTCGATCAAGCAGAAGTTCTCGGTGCGCAGCTGTCGCATTGGACTCCTCGCAGGCGAGAAAGGCCGTGCCAATCTGAACACCCTTTGCGCCGAGCGCCAGCGCCGCCTTGATCCCGCGAGCATCGGCGATCCCTCCGGCGGCGATCACAGGCGCCTTCACACGATCGACAACCTGCGGGATCAGCGCGAAGGTCCCGATGAGGGACTCTTCCGCCGGCCGCAAAAACGCGCCCCGATGACCGCCGGCTTCAAACCCGGACGCGACAATGCAGTCGATTCCAGCATCGTCCAGCGCCGCGGCTTCGTCAGGTGTCGTCGCCGTCCCCAAAGTGACAATGCCGCTTTTGCGGCACTCCTGAAGAATAGAACGATCCGGAATGCCGAAGACAAAGCTGAAGACGGCAGGCCGGGCTTCCATTACGGCTCTGACCTGGGCGGCAAAATCCTGTCCGAAGCTTGCAGGCCGCGGTGGCCTCGCCATGCCGAGTTCACGGTAATACGGATCAAGCAGCGCAAGACTCTGTTCGAATTGTGCTTCGCTCGGCGCGGGCAAGGGCACCTTCGGGACCCAGAGATTGAGCGCGAAAGGCTTGTCCGTCAGTTTCCGAATGGCGCCGGCGGTCTGTGCGATCTGCGGTGACGTAAAGGTGTGCACACCGAAAGAGCCGAGGCCTCCGGCATTCGAGACCGTCGCCGTCAGGCTTGCCGAGGACGCGCCGCCCCCGAATGGCCCCTGAATAATGGGATAACGGATTCGGAGCCGCCGGCTTGCTTCGGTCTCAAACCACATCTTGCCCTCTGGAATACGGCCCGACGCTGTTGCTCAAAACATGCGTCGCGCCAACGTTGGTGATTGCACGCGGCGATTGCTATTTGGACGGAAGAAAATCGTACTTGCCGCTTTGGCTCAGAAAAATGATGCATTCATTCTCCGAGACGCATTTGGAGATGTGAGCCTCACCCGCCTTCTGGAAAAAATAGGAGCCGGCAGGGAGCAGGACATCCGGGTTGCCGGGCTTCCCGTTGGCGAAGACGCCGGCGACGATGACACCCCATTCGTCGCTGCTGTGCGTATGAAGTGGGCTCACGAATTTACCAGGCATCTTGAGGAACGTGCCGTGAGCGCCGCGGGCATTATCGCCGTAAGCGGCGGCTGCCTTGACCTCGCCATGAACGTTGTCACTGACGCCGGTCGATCCATATTTGAGCTGGTCGGTCGGCATGCTGACGGACTCTTGCGGCTGTGCGCCGGCGCTTGATGAGAGCAACGCGAACCAAGACGCGGTCAGGACGGAAAGGCAGGTTCTTTTCATGGGCAACTCCAGTTCTAGGGTTGTGCTCCCTCTCGGCGTGCCACCGAAGCGGAAGCGTCGATAATCACAATGATCGGTCCTCAATCGGCCCTGGCCGAAACATCCGCGAAAACGCCGGTATGGCTGATGCGATTCACGCTGAAGCCGAATGCTGGATTAGCTCGACCTTGTAGCCGTCCGGATCTTCGATGAACGCAATGATGGAGGCGCCGAATTTGACCGGGCCCGGTTCGCGCCTGATCTTGACGCCCGCCGCGCGGAGCTCCTCGCAAAGGCCGTAGATATCGCCGACGCCGATGACGAGATTGCCGAATGCGCTTCCATGCTCATAAGCTGCGACGTCGTAGTTATATGTCAGCTCGATGCCCGAGCCGTTTTCATCATCGAAACCGAGAAACGCCAGCGCATATTTCCCTTCGGGCACATCGCGACGCCGGGTCTCGTGCATTCCAAGCCGCTTGTAGAAGGCAATGCTGCGATCGAGGTCGCCAACACGGATCATCGTGTAGAGAATCTTGTTCATGGAGCACCGTTTCGAGATTGAATGAAGGCCGCGTCGATCAGGACAGCGCCGAAGCGACCCATTGCGCCCAAACGAGTGCCGCACGGTCGTCGCCGCGCCGCGCCACGATCTGGATGCCGAGCGGCAGTCCCTGCGGTCCCTTGCCGGCCGGTACCGTCACGCACGGCACGTGCAACGCAGTCCAGAGAGAGTTGAAGGAGGAGTCGCCGGTTGAAGCGAGGCCTTCGGGCGCCTCTCCGGTCGCCGCCGGTGTCACGAGAATGTCGAGATCTCCGAGCGTCGCAGTAAAACGTTGACGTGCTTGGACAAGGGCTGCGACGGCCCTGGAATATTGGTCCCCCGTCACCGCAAGACCGGCATCCAGTTGCTCGCGAAGTGGCGGGCTGATCTGTTTGCGCGCGTGAGATAGTTCCCAGCCCAGCCCGTGTGCGGCTTCGCGGTTCAAGACGTGCGGAAACGCCTGACACGCGGCATCAAACTCCGATGGGAGTTCTTGCTCCGTGATCCGTGCACCTGCGCGCGACAACGCCGCTGCGACATCCGTCAGCAAGCGCCGGGTCTCGGGTTGCGCCTTGCTCCACGCGGGTGAACGACACACACCGATACGCGGTGCGTACCCAGGCCTGATGTCCGGATCGCCAAGATCCTGTCCCGACACCACGCCGACAAACAGCGCGCAGTCCGCCACGCTTCGCGCGATCACGCCAATCGTGTCGAGCGTTTCGGAGACCAGCTTGACGCCGGCCCGATTGATCAGCCCGAAACTGGGCTTGAATCCGACCACGCCGCAATAGGCGGCCGGTTTGATCAGGCTGCCCATCGCTTGCGTACCGTAGGCGATTGGGAAAAACCAATCAGCGACGCCTGCGGCGGAGCCGCTGCTGGAGCCGCCTGGCGTATGCCGAAGTGTGTGCGGGTGAGCCGTCGGACCCGGGGTTCGGATGGCGAACTCGGCGGTGACGGTCTTGCCGACAACAACGGCACCTGCGCCGCGCGCGCGGTTCACCGCGGCAGCATCTGCCTTCGGACGCCAGCCTTTCCAGATCGGTGAACCGTGTTCGGTCGGCATGTCCGCGGTGTCAAAGACATCCTTCACGCCGATCGGGATGCCATGGAGCGGCCCGGGAAGTGGTTTTGCAGCGCGCGCCTGCGCCGGATCGATGAAGGCAAAAGCGTGAACCTGGGGCTCACGCTCGGCAACGCGTGCAAGGCACGCTTCCAGGAACTCGGCGGGTAGAAGTTTGCCGGATTGAATCAGACGCGAGGCCTGGATGGCGGTCAGGTGAGCAGGGTCCATATCGGCAACTTCCCAACGGGTGAACGGCACCAAGGAAGCTAGGACTTGCAATCCCGTAAGAAAAATTAATAATTATTATTCGACACTTTAGCTGGATTAAACAATGGCGCGCCTCAATCTGGACCTTGATGTGTTGCGAACACTCGTTACCGCCCAGGAGCTCGGCGGCTTCAATCGTGCCGCCGATCAAATCGGCCGCACGCAGTCGGCAGTCAGTCAACAAGTTCGCCGTCTCGAGGAGCAGCTCGGCCAAGCGCTTTATCGCAAGAACGGACGGGGCGTTGCGTTGACGGAAGCCGGCGACGTCATGCTGGCCTATGCGCGGAAAATCCTTGAGCTGAACGACGAGGCGGTGGCCGCTATTCGCGGCGTGGCTGTCGAGGGAACAGTGCGGTTCGGCTTGCCGAGCGACCTTGCGGAAACCTGGCTTTCGACGACCCTGGGCCGCTTCAAACGGGCACACCCGACGGTCCTGATCGAAGCGGTCGTCGAGCGAAACGCAGTATTGCTCGAGCAACTCGACAAGGGAAAGCTCGACCTTGTCCTTGCATTCGGCGGCGAGGAGCGCAGTGACGCGCTTCGTCTGGCAAACTTACCGATGAGATGGATCGGACCGGCTTCGCATCAAATCTCTTTCGCCGCTGGAGAACCCTTGCCTCTCGTGATGTATGGGCCGCCATGCTTCTTTCGTCAGGCTGGCATCGATGCGCTCGGCAAAGCCCGCATCCCCTGGCGCACCGCGTTCACAAGCCCAAGCCTTCACGGACTTTGGGCCGCTATCGATGCGGGCTTGGGCGTTACGGTGCGTACGGCGCTGGGGCTTCCATCGTCGCTTGCCGTCCTCGATGAACGCAACGGGCTGCCACCTGTGCCAACCATCTCTTTGTGCCTGCATGATGCCCGGCGAGAACTCGCACCAGCCGCCGATCGGTTGAAGGACATTCTGATGGAGACTCTAGCGGCAAACCTTGCCGGCGTTGTCGAAAACAAGCTTTCCAGGCGGAAAGGCAGGTTCGGCTAAACCCCGAGACATTATCACCCCTCGCCGCCATGCACCTGCGCGCGGAAGGCGCGCGGGGACAGGCCGGTGGCGGCGGCATAGACGCGGCTGAAATAGGCGGGGTCGTCGAAGCCGAGCGCATAGGCAATCGTCGAGACCGGCAGGTTGGTATAGACCAGATTGCGCCGCGCCTCGCGGATCATGCGATTGAGAATCAGATGCGAGGCGGTGTCGCCGGTCGCCGCGCGCGTCACGCGGTTGAGATGCGTCGGCGTGACCGACAGCGCCTTGGCATAGTCCGCGACGCTCCAGCGCTTGAGATGATACGCCTCGAGCAAGGCCTCGAAGCGGCGGAACAATTCTGAATCCGCCGCGCCCGAAGCCGCACTCTCGCCGGCGAGCTCGCGCGCGACGAGCCCGATCAGCGCCGCCGAAAGCGCGCGCAGCACATGCGCCCGGGCGAACCGCCGTGCCGCGTGCTCGGCAAAGATCTGCTGCATCAACGCCCGTATTTCGCGGGTTCCGCGCACCACGGCCGCGTGCGACAGCGCAGCGCGCAAGCCCTCCGTCGCCAGCAGGGTTTCATCCAGCACCTCGGCGGCGATGGTGAGCACCCAGCCCTGCGTGCCCGGCAGGAAGCTGAAGCCGTGCACCTCGCCGACGGGCACATTGACCATGGATTTGGGCCTGAGCGGATGGGCGCGGCCGTCGAGCGTCGCCTCTCCGCCGCCTGTCTCGATCAGCAGCACCTGGTGCAGCCGCGCATGGCGATGCACCGAAAGCTTCCAGTCATGCAGCGCCGCACGCGAGACGATGGTCTCGCAATGCACGACATCGGGCAGATCGCCCTGCTCGCCGAACAGATTATAGACCTGGATGGCCGGTTTGGACTGGCTCGCGCGCATGTTCGAATTGTACAAGACAAAGGCCGTTCCCTCCATCGGTTTCTGCAATGGATTCGCCGAATGTGCCGCGCAAGGGAGGACGCGAAAATGAAAGTTCAGGTCTGTATCATCGGCGGCGGCCCGTCCGGGCTTCTGCTCTCGCAGCTTTTGCATTTGCAGGGCATCGACACCATCCTGCTCGAGAAATACAGCCGCGAGCACGTGCTCTCCCGCATCCGCGCCGGCGTGCTCGAGCACGGCTTTGCCAAGCTGATGCGCGAGGCGCAGTGCGGCGAGCGCATGGACCGCGAGGGCGAGATCCACAAGGGCTTCCACATCGCCCATGACGGCGTGCTCGACCACGTCGACCTCCACAAATATTCCGGCGGCAATTCGGTGATCGTCTACGGCCAGACCGAGCTGACGCGCGATCTCTACGAGGCGCGCGACCGCGTCGGCGGCAAGGTCGTGCACAATGCCGAGGACGTCGCGCTGCATGAGCTGAAATCCGACAAGCCTTACGTGACCTATCGCATGGGCGACGAGACGCTGCGGGTCGACTGCGACTATGTGGTGGGCGCCGACGGCTTCCATGGCGTCAGCCGCAAGTCCATCCCGAAGGACGTGCTGCGCGAATATGAGAAGGTCTATCCGTTCGGCTGGCTCGGCGTGCTCTCGCGCACGAGGCCAGTCTCGCCCGAGCTGATCTATGTGAAGCACGAGCGCGGCTTTGCGCTGTGTTCGCTGCGCTCGCAGGTCCTGAGCCGCTACTACATCCAGGTGCCGCTCACCGACAAGGTCGAGGACTGGCCGGATGACGCGTTCTGGGCCGAGCTCAAGCGCCGCCTGCCGGAGCAGGTGGCGGCAAAGCTCATCACCGGCCCCTCGATCGAGAAGAGCATTGCGCCCTTGCGCAGCTTCGTCGCCGAGCCGATGCAATATGGCCGGATGTTCCTCGCCGGCGATGCCGCCCATATCGTGCCGCCGACCGGCGCGCGCGGGCTCAACAGCGCCGCCTCCGACATCTACTACCTCTATCATGCGCTGCTCGCGCACTACAAAAAGGGCGACGATGCCGCCCTTGAGGGCTATTCGAAGCGCGCGCTGGCGCGGATCTGGAAGGCGCAGCGCTTCTCCTGGTGGATGACAATGCTGCTGCACCGCTTCCCCGATCGCCTCGCCTATGACGACCAATTGCAGCAGACCGAGCTCGGCTACCTGTTCTCGTCGGAAAGCGCGATGCGGCAGCTTGCGGAGAACTATGTCGGCCTGCCGTTCTGAGCCGCGTCGGCGCAGCATGGCGGGCTGCGCAAGGGGGACTTGACTGCGATCGCGCGTCGTCTGAAATGCGGCCCACGAACCAGAGAAGAAACACAAGACATGATGGGCGGAAACGATGACGCGATTGCGGATCAACGGTCGGCTGTTGGCGACGGCCACGGCGGTGATGCTGGCGACAGCGGGTTCGGCAGCAGCGGCGCCGCTGCAGGGCGATGCGGCCAAGACCTGCGCCGACCTCGCCGGCCCCGCCCCTGATGCGGTCCGGATCGATTCCGCGACGCTGCAGGCGCCGTCGCAGCTCGCCATCGCCGAGCGGGCCGGGAATCCGGCCGCGCGTATCTCGCCGGCCAATCCCGCCTTCTGCAAGCTGCTCGGCCATATCGAGCCGACCGATCCGAAGGCGCCGCCGATCAAGTTCGAGGTGAACCTGCCGACCGACTGGAACGGCCGCTCGCTGCAATATGGCGGCGGCGGCTTCAACGGCGTCCTGATCACCGGGCTTGCGCTGCCGCCGGCCTATCCCTTCGACAAGCCTTCGCCGCTGGCGCGCGGCTTCGTCACCTACGGCACCGATTCCGGCCACGAGGCCAAGCCCGGCGAGCCGCCGCAGGCCTTTGCCCTCAACGACGAGGCCTTCGAGAATTTCGCCCATAAGGCCTACAAGAAGGTGCGCGATGCCGCGGTCGCATTGATCGTGCGCGCCTATGGCAGGAAGCCGGACAAGATGTACTTCATGGGGTCGTCGGAAGGTGGCCGCGAGGCACTGACCATGGCGCAGCGCTACCCCGAGGATTTCGACGGCATCCTTGCACGCGTGCCCGTCATCAACTGGGTCGGCCTGCAGCATGCCGGCACGCGCTCCGGCCTCGTCACCATGGGCGACGGCTGGATCAATCCGGCGCAGATCAAGCTCGTCGCGGATGCCGTGTTGAAGGCCTGCGACAAGGCCGACGGCATCGAGGATGCCATCATCGAAAACCCGGTCGGCTGCCGGGCGACATTCCGGCCCGATACGCTCCGCTGCACCGAAGGCAAGAGCGGCGACCAGTGCCTGACCGACGCCCAGATCAAGGCGATCGACACGCTGCATGCCCGCTACGCCTTCCCCTTCCCGCTAGCGAACGGCGTCGATGATTATCCGGGCTGGGGCGTGTCGGGCGAAAACAATCCACCGTTTGGCTCGGCCGGCGGCTGGATCTCCTGGTGGCTCGGCACGACGCCGCCCGCGCAGCCGCCGAGCCAGAGCAACGGCATTGCCTGGATTTTTGGCGCCGGCGGCATGCAATATGTCTTCGCGCGCGATCCCAAGCTCGATGTCACCACATACAAGCCCGAAGAGCACAAGCAGCGCGTGCTCGAAGTGTCGCAGCTGATGGACTCCACCAACCCGAACCTGACCGCCTTCAGCGACCATGGCGGCAAGCTGATCATCCTCGAGCACATGTCGGATTACGCCCAGAGCCCGTTCGCCGGCATCCGCTATTTCGAGAACATGCAGTTCACGCTGGGCAAGGAGGAGACCGCGGCGTTTGCGCGTCTCTACACCGCGCCCGGCGTCGACCATGTCGGATCGGGCGCGCCGGCCAATGTCGACATGCTGAGCGTGCTGGTCGACTGGGTCGAGAACGGCAAGGCGCCCGGCGATCTCGAGGTGGTCGAGCAGAAGATCGAGCAGCCTTCGTTTGCGACCACGCGCGCGCTGCCGCTGTGCCAGTGGCCGGCCTGGCCGCACTACAAATCGGGCCCGGCCGAGGCCGCCGCGAGCTTCGTCTGCGCGCCGTGAGCGCTGTCACTGTCGTGCCTCCGACAAACGATTCGCCCGGCGTCATTCCGGGGCGCCGCGTCAGCGGCGAACCCGGAATATGGAGATTGGGGCGCGAGATTCCGGGTTCGCCCTTCGGGCGCCCCGGAATGACGGAATGAAACGCAACACGAAGCGTTGCCTCGGCCATCACGTCAAATCCGCGGTCGAACTGGCCGGGTATTTGATTTTTGCCGACACGAAAATACCTTAATACCTATCCAACCAGAATAAGCCAATTTTTCCTGTTAGCGGCTAGCCTCCTGGGCTTTCCGGCGGTGTATGCCTTGCCGGCCGACACAAATGGGCTCGACGCTGACTTCGACATGACCTTTCGCCTCCGCCAGCTTCTGACCGCCCTCACCCTGCTGCTGCCCGCATCCGGGCTTGCCGGCTGTGCCGGCATGAACGAGAGGGCGTCGGCTGCGATGGGCGACTACATCCCGCAATGGGCCGGCGGCCTGCCGGCTGACGCGCCGCCGCGGCCCGGAACCGCCAAATACGATGAATGGATGAAGGAGCGCGAACGGCTGCGGCAGCTGCCCGCCGATCGTCCGCGCCCGCAAAGCCCGCGTCCAACGGCTCCACGACGTCGACGAAGTGCCCGACGTCGAGCGGATCAACGCCGTCGAGCGTGGCCCCGGTGCACTGAGGCGAGATGATATTGAGTGGCCCCGGCGCGTCAGCGAGCGCGGTTCTTCACCTCTCCCATCGGGAGAGGTCGGCGCGTCGCGCCGGGTGAGGGGTTAAGGTCTCTCCTTAGAGCTGCGGCCCCTCACTCGATTTGCTGCGCAAATCGACCTCTCCCCGCTGGGGAGAGGTGAGAAGCAGCGTCAATCCATGAACACGACCGTCTTGCGGCCGTTGAGGATGACACGGTCCTCGAGGTGATAGCGGATGGCGCGCGCCAGCACGCGCCGCTCGATGTCGCGGCCCTTGCGCACGAGATCCTCGGGCGTATCGCGGTGGCTGATGCGCTCGACGTCCTGGTCGATGATCGGCCCCTCGTCGAGATCGCTGGTGACGTAATGCGCGGTGGCGCCGATCAGCTTGACGCCGCGCTCATGCGCCTGGTGATAGGGTTTTGCGCCCTTGAAGCCCGGCAGGAACGAGTGGTGGATGTTGATGCAGCGTCCCGCGAGCCGGGCGGAGAGCTCGTCGGAGAGAATCTGCATGTAGCGGGCGAGCACCACGAGATCGGTCCCGGTCTCCTGCACCAGGTTGAAGATCGCCTCCTCCTGCGCGCGCTTGGTCTCCTTGGTGACCGGCAGATGGTGGAAGGGGACGCTGGAGAAATCCAGCCCGGCATAGGTGTCGCGGGGATGGTTGGAGACGATCGCCGTCGGGATCATCGCAAGCTCGCCGGTGCGCCAGCGATAGAGAATATCGGCAAGGCAGTGGTCGGATTTGGACACCAGGAGCATCACCCGCCTCAGGCTCGCGCGGTCGCGCATCTGCCAGTCCATGGCAAAGCGCTCGGCGATGGCGGCAAAGCCGGTCTTGAGCGCCGGCAATTCCACCGCGAGATCGGCGGCCGTGAACACCACCCGCATGAAGAACTTGTTGGTCTCGACGTCGTCGAATTGCTGCGCGTCCAGGATGTTCTGACCGCTATTGGCAAGGAAGGTCGAGACCGCGGAGACGATGCCCGGACGATCCGGGCAGGACAGCGTCAGCACATATTGATGATCGGGCATGGAACGGCCTGATTAACTCTTGAGCAGGGGCTTCATTTGCGCCCTGCTCTATCAGAGCATTCGGCCTTGCGCCAAGCTCACCTTGAGAGTCAGGATGAACAAAAGATGGCCCGACATCGTTGAGATGGGACATCAAGAGAACCGGCCATGGCTGACAGACTGAACGGTTACCGCATCCTGATCCTGGAGACGCGCGAGGAGGCGCAGTTCTCCCGCCTGCTCGCCGAACAGGGCGCCGATGTCGTGCAATGCCCGATGTTCGAGATCCATGACGCCCCCGATCCCGCCCCGGTCGAGGCCTTCATCATCGGCTGCATCGAAAAGCCCTACGACGACCTGGTGCTCCTGACCGGCGAAGGCCTGCGGCGGCTGATGAAAGTGGCGCGGCGCCTCGGCAATGATGCGGATTTTGTCGCTGGACTGGCCAAGGCACGCAAATTCGCCCGCGGGCCCAAGCCGGGACGGGCCTTGCGCGAGATCGGGCTCGAGCCGCAAGCGACCACGGAAAAGCCGACCTCCGAAGGCGTCGCCGAGATGCTCTCCCGCGTCGATTTGAGGGGCCATCGCCTGGCGTTGCAGCTCTATCCCGACAAGGACCATTCGGCCCTGATCGGCGCCATCAAGGCGCAAGGGGCCGACGTCGAGACCGTGCTGCCTTACGTCTATGACCCCAAGGCCGCCGACGGCAAGATCGTCGGCGCAATCGAGGAGATGGCCGCGGGCAGGATCGACGCCATCGCGCTGACCAATCTGGGCCAGATCCGCCGCCTGGTCGAAGCCGCCCGCGCCCACGATTGCGAGGCCGCCTTGCGCGAGGGTCTGGCGCGCACCGCGATCGCCTCCGTCGGGCCGGCCGTCTCGGGCGAGCTCCAGGCGCACGGCCTTTCCGCCGACATCACGCCGGCGAATGATGCCTTCTTCATGAAGCCGCTGATTTCGGCGATGGCAGTGGAGCTGGCGAAGAAGCCGCCGCGGGCAGCGAGCGCACAGACGTGACGGTCATTCCGGGGCGATGCGAAGCATCGAACCCGGAATCTCGCGAGTCCGGGTTCGGTCCTGCGGACCGCCCGGGAATGACCGCACCTACTTTCGAAAGCCGATTCAAATCAGTCGGTTAGACCCGATATTTGGCGCGCGCCTTCAGCCCGCTCACTCATCGCCGTAACTGCGCAGCCGCTCCAGCTCGACGATCGTCACCCCGCCATATTCGAGCCGCAGCAACCCTTCCCGCTCCAGGCGCTTCAGGCACTGGTTGGCGTTCTGGCGCGAGATCCCCGACAGCGCGCCGATTTCCTCCTGGGTGATCTCCAGGTGCATGTTGAGATCGGGGTAGAGGATTGGGTTGAACAGCCAGGCGATGGAGCGCGCCAGCCGCGCGGTGGCATCGAGCGTGCGGCCATATTCGACGAGGCCGATGAACTGGCCGAGACGCTCGTTGAGCTGGACCACCAGGAAGCGGTTGAAGGCGGCCGAGTTCTCGTACAGCCAGAAGAAGGTGGCGCGGTCCATCAGCGCAAGCCTTGTGTCGCGCAGCGCCACCACATCGTAGCGCCGGGCTTCCTTCTTGAGCATGGTGCCCTCGCCGAACCAGGCGCCTGCGGTGAGACCGGTGAAGCTCGTGGTCTTGCCCTCGCGCGACACGATGCCCATCCGGGCAAGCCCGGTGACCACCCCGGTCCAATAGTCGAAATGATCGCCCCGGACGAAGATCGACTCGCCCGCCGCATAGGACCGTTCGGCAACGCCTGCGCGCGCCACCTCGATCTCGCGGGCATCGAGCTCGCGCGACCAGATCGCGATCCGCCGCAGGTAATCTTCAGCGATCATGCTCGAACCGAAGGGATCCCCAACCCGGCACCATCATATTGCACCGCAACAATGCTATCGAAATTTGCCGGCGAATTGTCAAACACAAGACATTCCAGACTATCGCTTTACCCTATTGAGGACCAACGTGGAGGGAGTCGTGCGGCAGCCAAAAACATAAATGGTCGCATGGCTTGGACAAAACGGCCGATATAGGATCGGTCCTCGAGGATCGACACAGGATGAAGAGCGCCTCCAAGGCGCCTGTCCGGGAGGGGTTTTGGGTGGACGATATTCTTGCTGCGCGCGGAGTGTCCTTGCGGTTCGGCGGCGTGCGCGCGTTGACCGAGGTCAATTTCGCCGTCCGTGACGGCGAGCTGTTCTCCATCATCGGCCCCAACGGCGCCGGCAAGACCTCCATGGTCAATTGCATCTCCGGCCGCTACCGGCCGAGCGAAGGCCAGCTGATCTATCGCGGCCGCGACATCACCCCGCTCAATCCCAACGCCCGCGCTTCGCTCGGCATCGGCCGCACCTTCCAGAACCTCGCGCTGTTCCACCATATGAGCGTGCTCGACAACATCATGGTCGGCCGCCATCACCTCCTGAAGAACAATTTCATCACCGGCGCGCTGTACTGGCTCACCGGCGCGCGGCGCGAGGAGCTGGAGCACCGGCACAAGGTCGAGGAGATCATCGATTTCCTTGATCTGCAGTCGGTACGCAAGGCGACTGCCGGGACGCTTCCTTACGGTTTGCGCAAGCGGGTCGAACTCGCCCGCGCCATGGCGCTGGAGCCGAAGCTGATCCTGCTCGACGAGCCGATGGCCGGCATGAACTTCGAGGAAAAGGAGGACATGGCCCGCTACATCGTCGACCTGAACGAGGAGTTCGGGATGACGGTCGTCATGATCGAGCACGACATGGGCGTGGTCATGGACATCTCCCACCGCGTCATGGTGCTGGATTTCGGCCGCAAGATCGCCGAGGGCGACCCCGCGTCCGTGCTCGCCGATCCCCATGTCAAACGCGCCTATCTCGGCGAGGAGGACGAGCTGCTGGTCGACCCCGACGAGCAGCCGGCACCGGTCCGGACGGAGAACGCGGCATGATGGATTATGCGGGCCGCGTGCGGGAGGCCGATACCTATCCCAAGCTGCTCCGCCTCAACGCGCGCGAGCATCCAAACGAGATCGCGCTGCGGGAAAAGGACCTCGGCCTGTGGCGCCTGTTCACCTGGAACGATTACCAGCGCCGCGTGCATGATTTCGCGCTCGGCATGGTCGAGCTCGGTATCGTCAGGGGCGACGTCGTCGGCATCATCGGCGACAACCGCCCCGACTGGGTCGCGGCCGAGATCGCCACCCATGCGCTTGGGGCCATGAGCCTCGGCCTCTATCGCGACGTTCTGGACGAGGAGGCCGCCTATCTCCTGAACTACGGCGAGGCAAAACTGGTCTTTGCCGAGGACGAGGAGCAGGTGGACAAGCTGCTCACGCTTGCCGAGCGCGCGCCCAAGCTCAAGCACATCGTCTATTCCGACCCGCGCGGCATGCGGAAATATGACGACCCCCGCCTGATGCCGGCCGACAAGCTCGCGGAGATGGGCCGCGCCCGCGCCGCGCGCGAGCCGAGCCTCTACGATCAGCTGGTCGATGCGACCAAAGGCGAGGACTGCGCGATCCTCTGCACCACCTCGGGCACCACCTCTCATCCGAAGCTCGCGATGCTCGCGGCGGGGCGGGTGCTCAGGCATTGCGCGTCATATCTCTCCTTCGATCCCAAGGGTCCCGAGGACGAATACGTCTCGGTGCTGCCGCTGCCCTGGATCATGGAGCAGGTCTATGTGCTCGGCAAAGGGCTGTTGTGCCGGATGAAAGTCAACTTCGTCGAAGAGCCCGACACCATGATGAACGATTTCCGCGAGATCGCGCCGACCTTCGTGCTGTTCGCGCCGCGGGTCTGGGAATCGATCGCCGCCGACGTCCGTGCGCGGGTAATGGATGCGTCGCCGTTCAAGCAGGGCCTCTACGAGCTCGGCATGAGGACCGGGCTCGCCGCGCTGGAGAAGGGCCACCATTCGGCGGTCGCCGACCTCTTGCTGTTCCGGGCGCTGCGCGACCGGCTCGGCTTCAGTCGGCTGCGCTCGGCCGCGACGGGAGGGGCCGCGCTCGGGCCCGACACGTTCAAGTTCTTCCGCGCCATGGGCGTGCCCCTGCGCACGCTCTACGGCCAGACCGAGCTATTGGGTGCCTACACGCTGCACCCGATCGACAAGGTCGACCCCGACACCACGGGCGTTGCGATGGCCGACGATATCGAGATCAGGATCGAGCAGCCGGATATCCACGGCGTCGGCGAGATCGTGGTGCGCCATCCCAACATGTTCTTAGGGTACTACAAGAACCCGGAGACGTCGGCGGCCGACATGAAGGACGGCTGGATGCACTCCGGCGACGCCGGCTATTTCAACGAAGCAAAACAGCTCGTCGTCATCGACCGCATCAAGGATCTCGCGGAGACCGCGCGCGGCGAGCGCTTCTCGCCGCAATATATCGAGAACAAGCTGAAGTTCTCGACCTACATCGCGGAAGCCGTGGTGCTGGGCGCCGGCCGCGAGACGCTGGCGGCCATGATCTGCATCCGCTACTCCATCATCTCCAAATGGGCGGAGAAGAACCGCATCTCCTTCACCACCTACACCGACCTCGCCTCGCGCCCCGAGGTCTACGCGCTGCTGCAGAAGGAGGTCGAGGCGGTCAACGCCACGCTGCCGCCCGCGCAGCGCATCGCGAAATTTCTGCTGCTCTACAAGGAGCTCGACGCCGACGACGGCGAATTGACCCGCACCCGAAAAGTCCGCCGCGCCGTCATCAATGAAAAATACGCCGGCATCATCGACGCCATCTATCGCGGCGACGCCAATATCCCCGTCGACACCGTGATCCGCTTCCAGGACGGCTCGACCCAGCGCGTGCGAACGTCCTTGCGCGTGGTGGATCTGGCAAGCGCGCCGCAATTCGCGGAGGCTGCGGAGTGATAGTTCTTAACCTTCAGAAGGCACGCAGTCTTCCTTGCCTCGCCCCGCTTGCGGGGAGAGGCCGGAGCGCGTCAGCGATCCGGGTGAGGGGGAGTCTCCGCGAGGGCGCTGGCAATCGCTTCAAGGACGCCCGCCGAATTGCCGAGTACCTCGTTGTTCCAGAAGCGAAGCACTCGATAGTTATGAGCGGCAAGCCATTTGTCGCGGACTGCGTCGCTGGCACGGTCCGCATGCTGCCCGCCATCAACCTCGATGACCAAACGACTTTCCCTGCAGACAAAATCCACCGTGTAGGGACCGATCGGCTCCTGCCGAACGAACTTATGTCCGTTCAACCGTCGTGCACGCAATCTGAACCAAAGAGCATTTTCCGCATCCGTGGCGACCTTTCGCAAGGCCCTGGCGCGTACCGTCTTGGTCTCATCAGCAGGCCGCATGTGGCAGCTCCCCCTCACCCGGATCGCATCTTCGATGCGATCCGACCTCTCCCCGCAAGCGGGGAGAGGTTAGCATCGCGTGCAAAAGCATGAACTTCGCCTTCCTCATCCAGCTCCTGGTCAACGGGCTCGTGGTCGGCACGCTCTACGGCGTGGTCGCGATGTCGTTCGTGCTGATCTACAAGGCGACCCAGGTCGTCAACTTCGCGCAAGGCGAGCTGCTTTTGATCGGCGCCTGGGTGTGCTGGGCGCTGCTCACCAAATTCCAGGTGCCGTTCTGGGTCGGCATGCCCATGACGCTCGTCTTCATGTTCGTGTTCGGCATCGCGATCCAGGTCGTGATCTTGCGGCCGATGATCGGCGAGCCGATCATCTCGGTGATCATGGTGACCATCGGCCTCTCCACGGTGTTCCAGGCGGCGCTGAAATGGATCTTCGGCGTCAACCCGCAGCCCTTCCCGCGGGTGTTCCAGAGCCAGTCGGTCGATCTGTTCGGCCTGCAGATTCAGACCGTCTATCTCATGAGCCTCGTGGTGTCGCTCGCCATGATGGTCGGCATGGCGTGGTTCTTCCGCGCCTCCAAATACGGGCTGGCGATGCGCGCGACCGCGTTCAACCAGCAGGTGGCGCAGTCGCTCGGCATCTCCGTGAAAAGCGTGTTCGCGATGGCCTGGGCGATCTCGGCCACCGTCTCCGCGGTCGCCGGCGTCGTCGTCGCCGTGGTCAACGGCGTCTCCTCGGGACTGTCGGCCTATGGCATCAAGGTGTTCCCGGCGGCGATCCTCGGCGGGCTCGACTCCATCGGCGGCGCCGTGCTGGGCGGCATCATCATCGGACTCCTCGAGAACATCGCGCAATATGTCGACAGCCAGTTCCTGCACTGGGGCAATCTCTACGAGATCGCGCCGTTCTACGTTCTGATCATCATCCTGATGATCAAGCCCTACGGGCTGTTCGGCACCAAGGACATCGAGCGGATCTGATCATGGCAAGCTCCACGCTCATCCCGGCCGGCGATTTCCGCAGCTCCTATGCGGCCGACACCACGATCTTCCCGACCCGGACCAGCCGCAATTTCGCGATCGTCGGCGTCCTCCTGCTCTGCTTCGCGCCGCTGCTGTTCAGCGAATACTGGCTCGCCATCTCGATCCAGATCGGCATCTTCGCCATCGCGGCGCTGGGCCTCAACATCCTGGTCGGCTTCACCGGCCAGATCTCGATCGGCCACGCCGCCTTCTTCCTGCTCGGCGCCTTCACCTCGGCCTATATCAACAACAACTTTCCCGTTCCGGTGTTCTTCGCGATCCCGCTTGCCGGCGTCGTCACTGCGCTGGTGGGCCTCGTGTTCGGCGTGCCGGCGGCCCGGCTGAAGGGGCTCTATCTCGTCATCGCCACCCTGGCCGCGCAATACATCCTGCTCGACTTCTTCTCCCGCGCCGAATGGTTCTCCGGCGGCTCGGTGCCGGCAAGCGCCAATCCGTTCTCGATCTTCGGCTACACGCTGCGCGGCGATAAGCAATATTTCTACGTGGTGCTCGGCTATCTCGTCGTCTGCTATCTCCTCGTCACCAACCTGATGCGCACGCGCGACGGCCGCGCGCTGGTGGCGATCCGCGACCATTATCTCTCCGCGGAGATCATGGGCATCAACCTCACCAAATACCGCACGCTGTCGTTTGGCCTCGCCGCCTTCTTCGCCGGCATCGCCGGCGCCCTCTATGCGCATTACCAGCTCGTGATCTCGCAGGAGGGCTTCGGCATCGAGCGCTCCATCCTGTTCCTCGCCATGATCATCATCGGCGGCACCGGCTCGATCATGGGCACGCTGATGGGTACCGCCTTCGTGGTGCTGCTGCCGGAATCGATGGAGTGGATCAGCACATCATTGAAGGGCAGCGCGATCGATCACGCGCTGTCGCTCAACAACAACATCACGTTCCTGCGCGAGATCGCGATCGGGCTGATCATCATCGCCTTCCTGATGTTCGAGCCCGACGGGCTCGCGCATCGCTGGCGCCAGATCAAGATGTATTGGAAGCTCTACCCGTTCTCTCATTGAGGTTTGGAAAACAGCCTCTCAAATACGTTCAAACAAAAGACCGGAGGAAAACAAATGACGTTCAAATCCCTTTTCGGCACGGTTTCGCTGGCGCTCCTGCTCGGCACGGCGTCCGCGGGCGCGCAGCAGATTTCGATCGGCCATCTCGAAGATCTCTCGGGCGGCACGTCCGACGTCGGCACGCCCTACGGCCAGGCGGTCGCCGACACCTTTGCCTGGATCAACAAGAACGGCGGCATCGGCGGCAAGCAGCTGTCGGTCGACAGCACCGATTACGGCTACCAGGTGCCGCGCGCGATTGCGCTGTACAAGAAATGGTCGGCGCCGGACAACAAGGTCGCCGCGATCATGGGCTGGGGCACCGCGGACACCGAGGCGCTGACCGGCTTCCTCGCGCAGGACAAGATCCCCGATCTCTCCGGCTCCTACGCCGCCGCGCTCACCGATCCCGAGGGCACCAGCGGCAAGGCAAAACCCGCGCCGTACAATTTCTTCTACGGACCGACCTATTCGGACGCGCTGCGCGCGATGCTGATGTGGGCGGCCGACGACTGGAAAGCCAAGGGCAAGCCAGGCAAGCCGAAATTCGTCCACATGGGCGCCAACCATCCCTATCCCAACGCGCCGAAGGCCGCCGGCGAAGCGCTCGCCACCGAGCTCGGCTTCGAGGTGCTGCCGCCGCTGGTGTTTGCGCTCGCGCCCGGCGACTACTCCGCGCAGTGCCTCAGCCTGAAGAGCTCTGGCGCCAACTACGCCTATCTCGGCAACACCGCGGCGTCGAACATCTCGGTGATGAAGGCCTGCAAGGCCGCCGGCGTCGACGTGCAGTTCCTCGGCAATGTCTGGGGCATGGATGAGAACGGCGCCAAGACCGCGGGCGATGCCGCCGACGGCATCGTCTTCCCCTTGCGCACCTCGGTGGCCTGGGGCGGCGATGCGCCGGGCATGAAGACGGTGATGGAAATCTCCAGGATGTCCGACCCGACCGGCAAGGCCTATCGTCCGGTGCACTACATCGCCGGCGTCTGCTCCGCGATGTACATGAAGGAAGCGCTGGACTGGGCCGCCAAGAACGGCGGCGCCACCGGCGAGAACGTCGCCAAGGGCTTCTACCAGAAGAAGGACTGGGTGCCCGCGGGCATGGAGGGCGTCTGCAGCCCCTCGACCTGGACCGACAAGGACCATCGCGGCACCATGAAGGTCGACCTCTATCGCGCGCGCGTCACGGCGGCGACCGACGGCGATCTCAACGATCTCATGGCCAAGGGCGCGATCAAGCTCGAGAAGGTGAAGACCGTCGAGCTGCCGCGCAAGGCTGAATGGTTCGGATGGTGAGCAGCCCCGCTCGCGACGCCAGCCCTCCCTCTCCCCGTTCTTCACGGGGAGAGGGTCGGGGTGAGGGGCTCTCTCCACAAGCTCAATACGCGGAGAGTCCCCCTCACCCGGATCACATCTTCGATGTGATCCGACCTCTCCCCGCAAGCGGGGCGAGGTAAGAACGAGGCCCACAACGATCGTATCGACCCATGACTCAAACCCTCGACATCACGCGTCCTGCACCCGCGACCGCCGCCACCACCGCGCCCCTCCTCGCCGTGCGCAACATCGAGGTGGTCTACGACGACGTCATCCTGGTCCTGCGCGGCCTCAGCCTGGAAGTCCCCAGGGGCGCGATCGTCGCGCTGCTCGGGGCCAACGGCGCCGGCAAGTCGACCACGCTGAAGGCGATCTCGGGGCTGCTCAAGACCGAGGACGGCGAGGTCACGCGCGGCGAGATCGTGTTCGACGGCGAGCGCATCGACGGCATCGATCCCGACAAGATCGTGCGCCGTGGCATCTTCCAGGTGATGGAGGGACGGCGCATCGTCGCCGACATGACGTCGCTGGAGAATCTGCGGTTGGGGGCCTTCACCCGCAGCGACCGCGGGGTCGATGCCGACATCGAGATGGTGTTCAACTATTTCCCGCGGCTGAAGGAGCGCATGGGGCTCGCCGGCTACCTCTCCGGCGGCGAGCAGCAGATGCTCGCGATCGGCCGCGCGCTGATGGCGCGGCCCAAGATGATCCTGATGGACGAGCCGTCGATGGGCTTGTCGCCGCTATTGGTGAAGGAGGTGTTCGCCATCATCAAGCAGATCAACCGCGACCTCGGCGTCACCATCCTGCTGGTCGAGCAGAACGCGCGCGCCGCGCTGTCCGTGGCGAGCCACGGCTACATCATGGAGCAAGGCAAGGTCGTGCTCGACGGCACCGCCGATGAACTGCGCGACAACGAGGACGTCAAGGAATTCTACCTCGGCGGCGCCGGCGACCAGCGCAAGAGTTTCAAGAACCTCAAGAGCTTCAAGCGGCGCAAGCGATGGCTGTGAATTCTCCCTCGCCCCGCCCTTCGCGGGGAGAGGGTCGAGGTGAGGGGCTTTCTCCGCAAGCTCGGTGCTTCGAGAGTCCCCCTCACCCGGACCGCATCTGCGATGCGATCCGACCTCTCCCCGCAAGCGGGGCGAGGTAAGAAACGAGGCAACGAGAAAAATGACCGATCACTACGACACCAAAGAAACCCGCGACCCGCAACAACGGGAAGCCGAGCTGTTCGCGCGCCTGCCCGCCGTCCTGCGCAAGGCGATGGAAGCGCCGGCCTATGCATCGCGCTTTCGCGGCGTCGATCCGGCCGCCATCACCAGCCGCGCGGCGCTGGCGCAATTGCCGGTGCTGCGCAAATCCGAGCTGCCTGCACTCCACAAGGCCAACCCACCGTTCGGCGGTTTCGTGCCGACCTCATCGGGCGCGTTCGCGCGCCTCTTCACCTCGCCCGGCCCGATCTTCGAGCCGGAAGCCGCGCATGCCGATCCCTGGCGCGGCGCGCGGGCGCTGTTTGCGGCGGGCGTCCGCCGCGGCGACATCGTGCTCAATACGTTCAGCTATCACCTCACGCCCGGCGGCTTCATCATGGATTCCTCGGCGCGCGCGCTCGGCTGCGCGGTGATCCCGGCCGGCCCCGGCAATACCGAGCAGCAGTTCGAGCTGATCGAGGCGTACCGGCCGAACGGCTATAGCGGCACGCCGGACTTTTTGAAGATCCTGATCGACGCGGCCATCGCCGCCGGCCGCGACATCGCCTCGATCAAGCGCGCACTGGTGTCGGGCGCGGCATTTCCGCCGTCGCTGCAGAAGGAGATCAAGGCGCACGGCATCGAGGCCTATCAGGCCTTCGGCACCGCCGATCTCGGCATGGTCGCCTTCGAGACGCAGGCGCGCGACGGCATGGTGGTCAACGAGGACTTGATCCTGGAGATCGTCAAGCCCGGCACTGGCGAGCCGGTTGCGGACGGTGACGTCGGCGAGATCGTCGTCACCTCGCTCGACCCTGAGCATCCCTGGATCCGCCTTGCGCTCGGAGACCTCACCGCCAGCCTGCCAGGCATCAGTCCCTGCGGCCGCACCAATATGCGCATCAAGGGCTGGATGGGCCGCGCCGACCAGACCACCAAGATCAAGGGCATGTTCGTGCGCCCCGAGCAGATCGCCGAGATCGCCAGGCGTCACCCCGCGCTCGGCCGCCTGCGCCTCGTGGTCACCCGTGCCGGCGAGACGGATGCGATGACGCTGAAAGCCGAATGCGCCGGAGCCGACGATGCCCTGCAGAACGATCTCGCCGCGACGCTGCGCGCGGTGACGAAGCTTGGCGGCGCGGTCGAGCTGGTCGGCAGCGGCTCGCTGCCGAACGATGGCAAGGTGATCGCCGACGAGCGGTAGGCGACGCGCACTTTCCCGACGCAGCTAACATGTCGATCCCGTCATCCTGAGGCGCCGCAGCGAAGCGGAGGCCTCGAAGGATGCACGGCCCGGCTCTCGCAGCGGGGCCGTCGCCCTTCGAGGCCGCCGCTGCGCGACGGCACCTCAGGATGACGGTGAAAGAGCGGCGTGTGCAAAATGTGCAGGGCTTCCTTCTTTGGCCACGACTAGCCGAGACTGGCGGAATTGCCGATACTGGCGCCTTCCCCTATACCCGTCCCCTACCCACGTCGTTCGGAGTCCCCTCGCAATGGCCATCCCGCGCGCCTCGCAAGCCCTGTCCCGCTTCACCGTGCTTGACCTGACCCGCGTGCGTGCCGGCCCGACCTGCGTGCGGCAGCTCGCCGACTGGGGCGCCAATGTCATCAAGATCGATGCCCTGCTCGAGGACGCCGGCGGCGAGTCCCTGGGCGGTCCGCGTCACGGGGCCGACTTCCAGAACCTGCACCGCAACAAGCGGGCGATGACGCTCAACCTCAAGGACCCGAAGGGCGTCGAGACCTTCATGCGGCTGGCCGCCAAGGCCGACGTCGTGGTCGAGAACTACCGGCCGGACGTCAAGACCAAGCTCGGCGTCGACTACGAGGCCGTGCGCAAGGTCAATCCGCGCATCGTCTATGGCAGCATCTCCGGATTCGGCCAGGACGGCCCCTATTACAAGCGCCCCGGCTTCGATCAGATCGCGCAGGGCATGGGCGGGCTGATGTCGATCACCGGCGCGCCGGGCGAAGGGCCGATGCGGGTCGGCATTCCCGTCGCCGATCTTGCCTCCGGCCTGTTCTGCGCCATGGGCATCCTCACCGCGTTGCTCGAGCGCGAGGTGTCCGGCGAGGGCCAGTGGGTGCAGACCTCGCTCCTGCAGGCGCAGATCTTCATGCTGGATTTCCAGGCCGCGCGCTGGCTGATGGAACACGAGGTCGCCAAGCAGGCCGGTAACAACCATCCGACCTCGATTCCCACCGGCGTGTTCAAGACCTCCGACGGCTATATCAATATCGCGACCGCCAGCGGCCGCATCTGGGAGCGCCTGGCGCAAGCCATCGGCGCCCCGGAATTGCCGGGCAATCCCGACTATGCGACCGCACCGGCACGCTCGAAGAACCGCGACGCATTGAACGCCGAAATCGAGCAGCGCACGGTGACCAAATCGACCGAGCATTGGGTCGAGGCGCTCAACGCCGCCGGCGTGCCCTGTGGTCCCATCTATTCGATCGACCAGGTGTTTGCCGATGCACAGGTGCAGCATCTCGGCATGGCGCAGGACGTACCGAATGCCGAGGGACGCCACATCCGCCTGGTCGGCCAGCCGTTCAAACTGTCGCGCACGCCGAGCCACATGGATGCGCGTCCGCCGGAATTCGGCGAGCAGACCGATGAGGTGCTCACCGAGTTTGGCTTCAGTGCGGGCGAAATCGCCGAGCTGAAAGAGCGCAAGGTGGTGTGAGGCGGTTCAGGTAGCAAGGGGGCGAGCAAAAGCCCGGCGGCAGCTGGGCTTTTTTGATGCCGATGCGAGACTCAGGACCTCGCGACGACAGGCGGCAGTCACTGCGCCTTGAACTGAGCGGACGGCGTGGAGCGGGACATCGCGAGCTCCTCCTCGTTCATGTCCGCGCCGACATCGGCGAACAACGGTGTGCTGAGATAGCGCTCGCCGGTGTCAGGCAGCATGCACAGAATGTTCGAGCCCTTCTCCGCTCGTGCGGCGACCTTGAGCGCTCCCGCCATCGTCGCGCCGGAGGTGATGCCGACGAATATGCCTTCCTTGGTCGCAAGCTCCTTGCTGCACCGGATCGCCTCGGGGCCGGGAATGGGCAGGATCTGGTCGATCACCTTCATCATGACGGCATCGCCGGTCAGCTTCGGGATGAAATCGGGCGTCCAGCCCTGCATTGGATGCGGCTTGAAATTCGGATGAGGTGATGCCGGCGTGCCGTCCGGATTGCGATTTTGCTCGATGCCGCTGCCCAGCAGTTGCGCGTCCTCCGGCTCGCAAACGACGATCCTGGTCTCGGGGCGCTCCTTGGCGAGCACCCGCGAAACCCCCTTCAGCGTGCCGCCGGTCCCATAACCCGTGACCCAGTAATCCAGCCGCTCTCCTGCGAAGTCGTCCAGTATCTCGCGCGCCGTGGTTCGCGAGTGATAATCCGGGTTGGCTTCGTTCTCGAATTGCCGCGTCATGAACCAGCCGTGGGTCCTGGCAAGCTCGATGGCCTTGTTGATCATTCCGAAGCCCCGCTCCGCCGCGGGTGTCACCACAACCTTCGCGCCCAGAAACCGCATGAGCTTCCGCCGCTCGATGCTGAAGGTCTCGGCCATCGTGACCACCAACGGATATCCCTTGGCGGCGCAAACCATCGCAAGGCCGATTCCCGTGTTGCCGCTCGTCGCCTCGATGATGGTCTGACCGGGCTTGAGCTCACCCGATTTCTCTGCGGCTTCGATAACGCCGAGAGCCAATCGATCCTTGATCGATCCCAGCGGGTTGAAGGCCTCGACCTTCACAAACAGATTCACGCCCGCCGGAGCGAGACGGTTGATCCGCACCACGGGTGTCCGGCCGACCGTTTCAAGAATGCTTTGATATCGATGACCCATGATATCTCCGTCATGAATTCGCGTTTGGAAAAAGGAACTCCGAACCGCAATTGGCCAACGGCCGAACCATATCTGAACTGAGGGTTACCGCAATCGGTAAGACCTCGATCATGCTGCTCAATTTTCACGCGACCGATCTGTGCGTCCATGGCTCGGTTCAGCCGCTTGAGCTCTTGGTGGGATGCCGATCTTGGCGGGATGCCAAGCCCCACGCAACCGCACAAACGCCCGGTCGATCACGGGCCAGAACAACAGCACAATCGCCAGCGTCGTGATCGAGCCGACCAGATAGTTCGACCAGAACACCTTGACGTCGCCGCCGGAGCCGATCATCGACAGGCGAAACGCGTCCTCGGCGCGGCTGCCGAGCACGAGCGCGAGCGTCAGCGGCGCCAAGGGAATGCCGATCTTCTTGAAGACATAGCCGACCACGCCGAACACGAGCATCAGCCAGATGTCGAACATGGCGTTCTGGATCGCATAGGCGCCGATGGCGCAGGACACCACGATCATCGGCGCCACCGCCGCGAACGGCACGCGCAGGATGGATGCGAAGATCGGCACCGTGGTGAGCACGAGCACGAGGCCGACGACATTGCCGAGATACATCGAGGCGATCAGGCCCCAGACGAAATCCTTGTGCTCGACGAACAACAGCGGCCCCGGATTGAGGCCCCAGACCATCAGGCCGCCGAGCAGGATCGCGGCCGTGCCGGAGCCGGGAATGCCGAGCGCCAGCATCGGCAGCAGCGCCGAGGTGCCCGACGCATGCGCCGCGGTTTCCGGCGCGAACACGCCCTCGATGCGGCCCTTGCCGAAGCTTTCGGGATCCTTGGCAAAGCGCTTGGCGAGATTGTAGCCCATGAAGGACGCGGCGATCGCGCCGCCCGGCGTGATGCCGAGCCAGCAACCGATCACCGAGGAGCGCAGCAGCGTCACCCAGTATTTCGGCAGATCCTTCCACACCGACAGCACCACGCGCAGGCTGATGCTGGCTGCGTGCCCGCGCAGCGCCAGCCGCTCCTCCATGGTGAGCAGGATCTCGCTGATGCCGAACAGGCCGATCACCGCGACCAGGAAGTTGATGCCACGCAGGAGCTCGGCGGAGCCGAAGGTCATGCGCAGCTGACCCGACACAGTGTCCATGCCGATGCCGGCCAGCAGCAGCCCGAGCGACATCGAGATGACCGTCTTGTGCTTGGCCTCGCGCCCCAGGCCGACAAAGGAGCAGAAGGTCAACAGATACACCGCGAAAAATTCCGGCGGCCCGAACTTCAGCGCGAAGGACGAGATCAACGGCGCGAGGAAAGTGATGAGCAGCACCGCGACCAGCGAGCCGATGAACGAGGACGTGAAGGCTGCCGTCAGCGCCTCGGCCGCCCGGCCCTGCTGCGCCATCGGATAGCCGTCGAAGGTGGTCGCCACCGACCAGGCCTCGCCGGGAATGTTGAACAGGATGGAGGTGATGGCGCCGCCGAACAGCGCACCCCAATAGATGCAGGACAGCATCACGATGGCCGAGGTCGGGTCCATCGTGAAGGTGAGCGGCAGCAGGATCGCCACGCCGTTGGGGCCGCCGAGCCCCGGTAATACGCCGACGAAGACGCCGAGCACGAGCCCGACCATCATCAGCGCCAGCGTTTTCCAGGTGAGCAGGACGGCAAAGCCATGCAGCAGCAGGCCGAAGGCTTCCATTACTGCGCCCCCCGCCCGTCATTGCGAGCAGCGAAGCGACGACCGCGTCCGCCGAAGCGCCCTAGCGACGGCAAAAGCAATCCAGAGCCCCGCGCGCGGCCCTGGATTGCTTCGCTGTCGCTCGCAATGACAGATGGCGTCATTTTGCCCCGCTAATACCCGAAGGCCGCTTCCAGCGGCCCTTTCGGCATGATGACGTCGAACACGATATCGAAGGTCACGAACATGATCGCCGTGAAGAGAAACGCCGTCAGCAGCGACTTCCACCACGCGATCTTGCCGACCAGGCGCATGAAGCCGCCGATCAGGAGAAAGCTCGCGACGTAAAGTCCGAGAGTTTGCATCACCAGGCAGAACAGGAAGGTCGGCACGAACACCGTCATCACCCGGCGCAGCTGCGCGCGGGTCACGAACGCTTCCCGCTTCTCCTTGCGCGAGGCGAGCGAGCTGCCGAGGCCGTAGAGGCTCGCGGCGCCGAGAATCACCGAAAGGTAGAACGGGAAATAGCCTGCCTGCGGTCCGGTTTCGTCCCAGCCGACACCGGTGCGCCAATTGTCGTAGCCGAGCGTTGCGGCCAGCGCCAGCAGCAGCAGCGAAACGACAGCATCGACGGTGCGGTTGCTGGTCACTGCCGGAGAATCGGCCTCCGGCGCGGTGGGATCGTCGACGATGATTTCCAGATCAGTGTCAGACATGACTCTCAATTTGGCTATTGGCCCGAGGAAAACATCATCATCAGCGGTCAGCGACGCTGCCCGCTGCGACATTCCAACCGTTGATCCAATAACCCCGGGACTGGCGCCGGTCTTCCCGGTCTTCTTTGCAAGATGGGGTGCCCCGGATCAGCGGGACACGGCAGGACGAAAGGCTCACTTCGCAACAAACCCCGCCTGCGTCATCAACTGTCTGTTGAGTGCGTCGTCGTCTTCGAGAAATTGCAGCATGTCCTTGCCGGTGAGGAAAATCGGCTTCAACGCCTGCTTCTCCATGTATTCCTTGTATTCAGGCGTCTGGACCACCTTGCCGAACAGATCGACGTAGAAAGCCTGCTGCTCGGGCGTCACTTTGCCGGGCAGGAAGATCGCGCGCAACATCAGATATTGCACGTCGAGCCCCTCCTCCTTGCAGGTCGGTATGTCGTGCCAGGACTGGGTCGCCGTCACCTTCAAGGTATAGGAGATGCGCTCCTTGTCGAACACGCAGAGCGGGCGCACCTGACCCGCCCGCCAGACCTCGAGATTCTCCGAGGGGTTGTTGACGTTGGATTCGATGTGGCCGCCGACGAGCTGGGTCGCTGCTTCGCCGCCGGACTTGTAGGGCAGATAGGAGAATTTCGCGCCCGTCTTCTGCTCGACGAACACGGTCAGCACATGGTCCTCGCGCCTGGAGCCCGTGCCGCCCATCTTGAAAGGAAAGCTTGCGGCCTTCGCGGCGTCGATGAACTCCTTCACCGTCTTGGGGCCCTCGACATTGTCCCACAGCACGAACTGGTCGAGCGCGATCACCGAGACCGGCGTCAGATCGTGCCAGTCGAAGGGAATCTTTGCCGACAGCGGCAGCATGTAGATCAGCGAATAGGCGATCAGGATCTTGTTGGGGTCGCCTTCGCTCGCCTTCATGTACATCAGCGCTTCGGCACCGGAAGCGCCGCCCTTGAGCGACACCACCATCGGCTGCTTCATCAGATTGTTCTTCTGAATCGCGGCCTGCATCATCCGCGCCATCTGGTCGGAGGCGCCGCCGGCCCCCGCGGCCACCACGATCTCGACGGGCTTGGTCGGCTCCCAGCCGGCATGGCCGGGCGTCGCCATCAATAGGGCTGCCAGCAGGGCAGCGGCTTGGACAGTCTTGCGCACGAGTCTCTTCCCTTGATCCTTATGGATTCTTTGTCGGGGGTTTAGCACGGCTTTGGAGGATGGCCAGCCGGCATTGTGCGAAGGATTGCCGGTCAGTTCAAGCCGGCACCTGCACGCGCCGATTATGACTTTCGCATCAGAGCGCGGGCATCACTTGCCCTTCCAGTTCGGCGCGCGCTTGTTGAGGAAGGCATCCATGCCCTCGCGGAAATCCTCGCTCATATAGGCGCGCAGGATGAGGTCCTCGCCCTCGTCGCGCGACAGCGTGCGGCGGATGCGGCGCACCGCCTCCTTGGTGACGGCAAGCGTGATCGGGGCGTGCGAAGCCACGAGCCTCGCGGTCTCGTCGGCGCGGCGCTGCAGCGTCGCGACGTCCGGCACCACCTCGTTGAGCAGCCCGAGCGCCAGCGCCTCCGGCGCCTCGACCAGGCGGGCCTTGAAGATCAGGTCCTTGGTGCGCGCCGGCCCGATCAGCGAGACCAGGCGGGAGATGTTGGACATCGACAGGCAGTTGCCGAGCGTGCGCGCGATCGGAAAGCCGATCCGCGTCGCTTCGGTGCCGATCCTGATATCGCAGCAGGCGGCGATGCCGGCGCCGCCGCCGGTGCAGGCGCCGGCGATGGCGGCAATCACGGGCACGCGGCACTGCTCCAGCGTGCCGAGCACGCGGTCGATCCGCGCTTCATAGTCCAGCGCATCCTGCGCGGATTTGAAGGCGCGGAACTGCGAGATGTCGGTGCCCGACGCGAACGCCTTGTCGCCGGCCCCGGTCAGGATCAGCGCCTTGATCGATTCATCGCCGTTGATGCTCTCGCAGGTCGAGGCGAGCTGCTCGTACATGGCAAAGGTCAGCGCGTTGCGCGCCTGCGGCCGGTTGAAGGTGAGCCGGGCAATGCCGTCCTCGACGGAGTAGAGCAGGTCTTCAGAGGCATTGACCGGTGCGTTCATCGCGCTTTTCCTTCTTGGCTTGAATACGAAACGTCAGGCGACCGCCGCCTTCGGCATCGGCACTGTCTCGCGGCTGGTGAGCACCTCCATCGCCGCCAGCACGCCGCCCTTGCGGTGCGGCACCTTGGCAAGCTCCAGCCCCATCTCGACGCCGGACAGCGTGCCCATCAGCATCAGGTCGTTGAAATGGCCGATGTGACCGATCCGGAACACCTTGCCCTTGATCTTGTTCAGCCCGGTGCCGAGCGACATGTCGAAATTATCCAGCACCACCTTGCGGAAATTGTCGCTGTCATGGCCATCGGGCATCACCACGCCGGTCAGCGCGGGCGAATGCGCCTGCGGGTCCTGGCACTGGGTCTCGAGCCCCCACACTTTCATGGCGGCGCGGGTGGCGGCGCCGTGGCGCTTGTGGCGGGCGAAGACGTTCTCTAGCCCCTCCTCCTCCAGCATGCGGATCGCCTCGCGCAGACCCATCAGCAGGTTGATCGCGGGCGTATAGGGGAAGGTGCCGGCCTTGTTGAAGGCGAGCATGTCCTGCCATTCCCAATAGGAACGCAGGCCCGGATTGGCTTTGGCCACGGCAAGCGCCTTCTCCGAGACGGCATTGAAGCCGAGCCCGGGCGGCAGCATCAGGCCTTTCTGCGAGCCCGCGACCGAGACGTCGATGCCCCAGGCATCGTGCTCATAGTCCAGCGAGCCGAGGCCGGAGATGGTGTCGACCATCAGCAGCGCCGGATGCTTGAGGCGGTCCAGAATCCTGCGGACGTCGAGCGGATAGGTGACGCAGCCGGTCGAGGTCTCGTTGTGCACGACCATCACGGCCTTGACCTTGTGCGCCTTGTCGGCGGCGAGCCGCTGCTCGATGCCGGCGAGGTCGGCGCCGCGGCGCCAGTCGCCGGGGACGAAGTCGACATCGAGCTTGAACTTGTCGGCGATGCCGCGCCACAGCACGGCGAACTGGCCGGTCTCGGCCATGATCACCTTGTCGCCCGGCTGCAGGGTGTTGACGATCGCCGCCTCCCAGGCGCCGGTCCCGGACGAGGGATAGATGATCACGGGCTGGGTGGTGCGGAACATCCGCTGCATGCCGGCCATGACGGCAAAACCGAGCTCGGCAAATTCCGCACCGCGATGGTCCAGGCCCGGCATGTCCATGGCCCGCAGCACCCGGTCGGGGATGTTGGTGGGTCCTGGAATCTGCAAGAAATGCCGTCCAGTATGCAGGGTCATTGGCGTTTTCCCGGGCTTTGTTGGCTTGGATTGGCCTTGGCTTGGTTTGGCCTTGGTTTGGCGAGGGGCTCGAATAGCACCATTCGCCCGGCTTGTCCCGCGCCCGGCCGCCGCCGTCAATCCGCAAGACGGCGGAAAGGCCTCCCGGAATTGCATCGCCTCATTCCGCCGCCACCGCCTTGCCCAGCGTCATGGCCGGATCGGCCGCCTCGAAGGGCCGCTCGGGCCGCATCAGGAAGGCGCAGCCGCCGCCGAGCGCCAGAAGCCCCATCGACATCAGGAACGGCAGGTACCAGTTGCCGGTGAGATCGATGACGAAGCCCGCAACCAGGGGCGAGACGATCGCCGCCAGCGCCGAGCCGGAGTTCATGATGCCGGAGGCGGTGCCGGAATATTTGGCCGCGATGTCCATCGGGATCGACCACATCGGGCCGATGGTGATCTCGGCGAAGAAGAAGCCCGAGGAGAGGCAGAGCGCAACCACGGTCATGTCGTGGACGAACAGGATCGGGAACAGCGAGGCAAGCGCGCCGACGAAGCCGAGCACGACGATGGACAGCCGCGCCAGCCGCACATTGCCGGTCCGCCTGAGAATGCCGTCGGACAGCACGCCGCCGATGCTGTCGCCGACCACCCCGGCAAAGAACACGCCCGAGGCGAACAGCGCCGAGTTCTTCAGGTCGAGGTGATAACTGTTCTTGAAGAACAGCGGCAGCCAGTTGAGGTAGAGCCACAGGCTCCAGCCGTAGCAGAAATAGGTCAGCGTCACCGGCCACATCCGGCGCAACAACGGCCCCCAGGGCACGCGCGCCCGCTCGGCGCTCGGCCGCGGCGGCAGTGTCGCGAGCTCGGCCTCGGTGATCGCGCCATGCTCGCGCGGCTCGTTGCGGAAGTACGAGACCCAGGCAATGCCCCAGACCAGGCTGACGAGGCCGAGCGCAATGAAGGAGCCGCGCCAGGTGAAATAGGCGATCAGCAGCGCGACCATCGGCGGCGTTATGGCATTGCCGAGCCGCGCGAAGGCGTGCGTCAGGCCTTGGGCGAAGCCGCGGCTGGTCGCGGGTGTCCAGTATTGCATGGCGCGGGTTGCGGTCGGAAAGGTCGCGCCCTCGCCGAAACCCAGCGCAAAGCGCGCCAGAAACAGCGCCGGCAGGCTGTAGACAAAGCCGGTCATGATGGTCGAGAGCGCCCAGATCATGCCGCACCAGAACAGCGTATGCCGCGGCCCGAAACGGTCGCCGACCCAGCCGCCGATCACCTGGAACAGGAGATAGGGATAGGCGAAGGCGGAGAACACGAAGCCGAGTTCGGTGTTGGAAAGCTGCAGCTCCTTCTGGATCTCGCTCGCGGCCGTGCCGATGTTCACCCGGTCGATATAGGTGATGAAGTACATCGCGCACAGCATCGCGAGCACGACGTGCGTGGCCTTGAACCGAAATCGCATCTTCACTCCCGCTAATCGACTGTCTGTTGTTTGCTGTCTGTTGTTTTTGATCGCAGCTCTCGCCGCGACATCACCTCTCCCGAAGGGAGAGGTCGGATCGCATCGCAAGATGCGATCCGGGTGAGGGGTTAAGGTCCCTCGTGAGAGCGCAGCCCCTCACCCGGATTGCGCCGGACGATGCTGCGCATCGCCGGGAGCCATCCGACCTCTCCCTATGGGAGAGGTAAGCGACCCCCGCAGTCCTAGCTGCCCACGACCTTGAGATGGCTGGCATTGCCCGCAGGCCGCTGCTCAAGGAATGTCATCGCGGCATCGACGCCGCCGGCGCGGTGCGGGACGCCGGCAATCGCCAGCCCCATCTCGACGCCGGTGAGCGCCGCAAGCAGCGTGAGCTCGTTGCACTCGCCGAGATGGCCGATGCGGAACACCTTGCCCGCGACCTTGGACAGGCCGCTTCCGAGCGACATGTTGTAATTGTCGAGCACCACCTGGCGGAATTCGTCGGCGTCATAGCCCGGCGGCATCATGACCGCGGTCAGCACCGGCGAGAAATCCTTCGGCTCCTGGCACAGCACCTCGAGGCCCCAGTGATTGACCGCGGCGCGCGTCGCGGCCGCGAGCCGCTGATGCCGCGCGAACACCTTGTCGAGCCCCTCCTCCAGCAGCATCGCGATCGCCTCGCGCAGGCCGTAGAGCAGATTGGTCGCGGGCGTGTAGGGGAAGAAGCCCTTCGTGTTGGGCTTGAGCATCTCCTCCCAATCCCAATAGGAGCGCGGCATCTTGTTGGTCCTGGATGCGGCGAGCGCCTTTTGCGAGATCGCGTTGAAGCCGAGCCCCGGCGGCAGCATGAAGCCCTTCTGCGAGCAGCTGACGGAAACGTCGACCTTCCATTCCTCATGGCGGTAGTCGACCGAGCCGAGCGAGGAGATGGTGTCGACCATCAGGAGCGCCGGATGCTTGGCGCGGTCCATGGCGGCGCGGATCTCGGCGATGCGGCTGGTCGCGCCGGTCGAGGTCTCGTTGTGCACGACCATCACCGCCTTGACGGCGTGCACCTTGTCCGCGGCGAGCTTGGCCTCGACCTCCGCGGGATCGGCGCCGCGGCGCCAGTCGCCGGGGATGAAGTCGACCTCGATGCCCCAGCGCTTGGCCATGTTGTGCCACAGCGTGGCGAAGTGGCCGGTCTCGACCATCAGCACCTTGTCGCCGGGCGAGAGCGTGTTGACGATGGCGGCTTCCCAGGCGCCGGTCCCCGAGGAGGGGAAGATCACGACCGGGCCGGAGGTCTGGAACACCTTCTTCGTCCCCTCCAGCACCACCCGCCCGAGCTCGCCGAATTCGGCACTGCGATGGTCGATGACGGGCATGTCCATGGCGCGCAGGACGCGGTCGGGCACCGGGCTCGGCCCCGGAATCTGCAGAAAATGGCGTCCTTGAGCCACGGCGACCTCCAACTTTCGGTATCGGGATATTGCGTGCGGGGATTTTTGCATTCATTTTCTGGACATGCAACCATTTTTCAGATACAAACCGCGCCATCGACGGCGGCAGTTCCCCTGACCTATCGTGACGTGCATGAAATCGACGATTCCCGAGAACGGCGTGCCCCTGACCCGGCCGGCCGGCAATGGCGGCGCCGAGCGGACCGAGCCCTCGCTCCATGGCGAGATCCTGTCGCGGCTGCGCGACTATGTGGTCGAGGGCAACATTGCCGAAGGCGCGCGCGTTCCCGAGCGGCAGCTCTGCGAATTGTTCGGCATTTCGCGCACGCCGCTGCGCGAGGCGCTGAAGGTGCTGGCAGCCGAAGGGCTGATCGAACTGTTGCCCAACCGCGGCGCGCGGGTGCGGCAGCTGTCGCGGCGTGACATCGAGGAATTGTTCGAGATGATGGGCGGGCTGGAGAGCCTGGCCGGACGCCTCGCCTGCGAGACCATCACGGACGAGGAGATCGCCAAGATCGAGCGGCTGCATTACGAGATGTACGGCTATTACCTGCACCGCCACATGCACAATTACTTCCAGGCCAACCAGCGCATCCATGAGAAGATCGTGGCGGCTGCCCGCAACGAGACGCTAAGCGCCACCTACGCCAATTTCGCCGGCCGCATCCGCCGCGTGCGCTATTCCGCCAATTTCGCCCGCAAGCGGCAGCGCTGGGGCGAGGCCATGCGCGAGCATGAGGCGATCCTCGACGCGCTGCGCCGACGCGCCGGCAGCGAGCTCAGCGACATCCTGTTTCACCACCTCCGCGCCAAGCGCACCGCCGCGCTGGAGCACCTGGACGAGGCCGGAGACGGCGTACAGGCTCAGGAAATCGATCGCGGCGTCAGCCAGAGGTGAATTCATAACTTGCTCCCCTCGCGACAAAATTGCATCTACTCCCTGAGATGTGTGAGATTGATTTGAGCCGTCTCCGCAGGTGCCTCACCTCTCCCGTAGGGAGAGGTCGGATTGCATCGACAGATGCAATCCGGGTGAGGGGTTACGCTCCCTCTTGGAGCCGCGGCCCCTCACCCGGATTGCGCAAATGCGCAATCCGACCTCTCCCCGCTGGGGAGAGGTAACACCGAGCGGGCCGCAAGGTCCAAGTGTCCCCGGAAATGACAATGACCACCTCCCCACTCGAGCGCCGCCTGCGGTCGGAAATGTCCGGCGAGGTCCTGTTCGACCCGTTCAGCCGCGGCCGCTATGCGACCGATGCCTCCTTCTACCAGATCATGCCGGCCGGCGTGGTGGTGCCGCGCACCATGGACGAGGCCTTGCGGGCGCTGGCGATCGGCCGCGAGGCCGGGGCGAAGGTCACCCCGCGCGGCGGCGGCACCTCGCAATGCGGCCAGACCGTCAATGACGGCCTCGTCATCGACGTCTCGAAATATCTGAACCGGATCGTCTCGCTCGATCTCGACAACCGCTCTTGCATCGTCGAGCCCGGCATCGTGCTCGACGACCTCAACCGGCAGCTGAAGACGCACGGGCTGTGGTTCCCGGTCGACGTCTCCACCGCCTCCCGCGCCACCATCGGCGGCATGGCCGGCAACAATTCCTGCGGCGGACGTTCATTGCGGTATGGCACCATGCGCGACAACACGCTGTCGATGCAGGCGGCGCTCGCCGACGGCACGCGGATGCATTTCGGCGACGTGCCGCGCGATCTCGCAGGCGTCGATGCCCCGGAGGAAGGCCTCGCTTTGTTCCGCGACATGCTCGCGCTCGGCGAGCGCGAGGCCGCCGAGATCGCCGACAAATTCCCCAAGGTGCAGCGCCGTGTCGGCGGCTACAATCTCGATGCGCTCACCCCGCGCAACGCGCCCAACAACATGGCGCATCTCCTGGTCGGCTCCGAGGGCACGCTCGCCTTCACCACAGAGGTCGAGCTGAAGCTGTGGCCGGTGATCCGCAACAAGGTGCTCGGCGTCTGCCATTTCGGCAGCTTCTACGAGGCGATGGACGCGACCCAGCATTTGGTCAAGCTCAAGCCGATCGCAGTCGAGCTGGTCGACCGCACCATGATCGGACTGGGGCGCGACATCGCGATGTTCGTGCCGGTGATCGAGGCCGCGGTGCGCGGCGATCCCGAGGCGCTGCTGCTGGTCGAGTTCGCCGAGGAGGACCAGGCCGACAATCTGCAGCGCCTGAAACAGCTGTCCGAGCTGATGGCCGATCTCGGCTTCGGCTGGAACAACCCGCAAGCCAAATGGGGCGGCGTGGTCGAGGTCACCGAGCCGGCGCTGCAGGCGGCCATCGCCGATTTCCGCGCCGCCGGCCTCAACGTGATGATGTCGATGAAGGAGGCCGGCAAGCCGGTCTCCTTCGTCGAGGATTGCGCGGTGCCGCTGCCGCATCTCGCCGACTATACCGCGCGGCTCAACGAAGTGTTCGCCAAGCACGGCACCAGCGGCACGATGTATGCCCACGCCTCCGAAGGCTGCCTGCATGTGCGGCCGGTTCTGAACCTCAAGCTGGACAAGGACGTCAAGGCGATGCGCGCCATCGCCGAAGAGACGTTCGCCATGGTGCGCGAATACAAGGGCTCGCATTCCGGCGAGCATGGCGACGGCATCGTGCGCTCGGAATTCCACGAACCGATGTTCGGCACGCGCATCGTCGCCGACTTCAAGGAGGTCAAGCAGCGCTTCGACCCCGCAAACACCCTCAATCCCGGCAAGATCGTCGATGCGCCCAGAATGGACGATCGCACGCTGTTTCGCTATCCCTCAGATTATCGCGTCGGCGAGCTGAAGACCGCGCTCGACTGGTCCGGCTATACCGGCGCCGGCGGCGGTTTCCAGGGCGCGGTCGAGATGTGCAACAACAACGGCACCTGCCGCAAGCTCGAGGGCGGCGTGATGTGCCCGTCCTACCGCACGACCCGTGACGAGATGCACGTCACGCGCGGCCGCGCCAATACGCTGCGGCTTGCGATCTCCGGCCAGCTCGGCGCCGATGCGCTCGCCTCCGACGAGATGATGGAGACGATGAAACTCTGCGTCTCCTGCAAGGCCTGCCGGCGCGAATGTCCCGTCGGCGTCGACATGGCCAAGATGAAGATCGAGGTTCTGGCTGCGCGCGCGCAGAAGCACGGGCTGTCCCTGCGCGACCGCCTGGTCGGCTATCTCCCGCGCTATGCCGACCTCGCCGCCCGCCTCGCGCCGCTCGCCAATTGGCGCAATTCCAGCGGCCTGTTGCGCGCGCTGTTTCAGAGGTTCGCCGGCATCAGCGCCAGACGCGCCTTGCCCGCCTTCCGCAGCGATCTGTTCCGGCCGGACTCCGAGGCGATCGGTCCGCAGCAGGGCCGTGAAGTCGTGCTGTTCGCCGACACCTTCAATCGCATCTATGAGCGCGAAAATCTCGACGCCGCACTTCGCCTGCTCGTCGCCGGCGGATATCGCGTCCATATTCCGAAGCCGGCGCAAGGCAGCCGCCCGCCCTGCTGCGGCCGCACCTTCCTCTCTGCGGGTCTGATCGAGGAGGCGCGCGCCGAGCTCGACCGGCTGGTTGCGACCTATGCGCCGTTTGCCGCGCGCGGCGTGCCGATCATCGGGCTCGAGCCGAGCTGCCTCTTGACGCTGCGCGACGAGCTGTTGTCGCTGCGCAAGGACGATACGGCAAAGACCGTCAGCGCGCATGCGCTGTTGTTCGAGGAGTTCCTGGCGCGCGAGGCAAGAGCCGGCCGCTTGAAGCTGCCGCTCGGCCCGCTTGCCGCCACCGCGCTGGTGCACGGCCACTGCCACCAGAAGTCCTTCGATGCGTTCAAGCCGGTCACCGAGGTGCTGCGGCTGGTGCCCGACCTGAAGGTCGAGACCATCGAGTCCAGCTGCTGCGGCATGGCCGGCGCCTTCGGCTACGGCACCGAGACCTATGACGCCTCGATCCGGATGGCCGAAGCGTCATTGTTGCCGGCCGTGCGCCGCGCCGATCACACCACATTCATCGTCGCCGACGGCACCTCCTGCCGCCACCAGATCGCCGACGGCGCGCAGCGCAACGCGCTGCATGTCGCGCAGGTGCTTGCGATGAGCCTCGATCGTGCGCCATCATCCCCAACGTCCCCGTTGCATCAGGAACCTGCCCAAGGAACACAATATGGCTGAACTGACCCTCGACATCGCCCGCAAGATCCTCGATGCCGCGCTCGCCAAGGCGGTGGAGAAGAAGCTGAAGCCGCTCGTGATCACCATTCTGGACGCACGCGGGGCCGTCAAAGTCACCGCCGCGCAGGACGGCACCAGCCTGTTGCGCGCCGAGGTCGCACACGGCAAGGCGTTCGGCGCGCTCGCCATGGGCATGGGCTCCCGCGCGCTCTACCAGCGCGCCCAGGAACAGGCCTATTTCATCGACGCCGTGAACACGCTGGCGCAGGGCCGCATGGTGCCGGTGCCGGGCGGCGTGCTGATCCAGGACGGCACCACGCTGCTGGGCGCCGTCGGCGTCAGCGGCGACACCTCCGACAATGACGAGATCTGCGCCATCGCCGGCATCGAGGCTGCCGGGTTGAAGGCGAATCCGGGGTAGGTGCCGCCGCCGCCATGGCGCGCGACGTGACCGAGCGCGCCATGCGCGAACATGGCAAGAGCTGACAGCTACCTTGTCGGAGAGAGTGCGATCCGGCTTGACCGCGGCGGCCTGCCGCCGAATGATCGGAGCATGATCCGGAGAGGCCTGTCGCGGTTTTCCGAACGATCATGCCCGATTGAAGCGTCCGATCACATGACAAGTCCGGCGTCGCCAAGCCGGCCGCCGGGGTTGCCTTCACATGACGGAAGCTGACTCGGATCGCCGGATCGGCACCGCCCTGGTGATCGCGGCAGCCGTCGCCTGGAGCACCGCGGCGCTCTTCACCCGCCTGCTTGCCTTGGACGCCTGGACCATATTGTTCTGGCGCGGGCTGTTCGGCGGCGGGCTGATCACGGCGTTTCACCTGCTGCTGCAGGGCCGGGCCGGACTGCGCGATCTGGTGAGATTGGGCAGGGGCGGCTGGCTGGTCGCCTCGCTCTCGACGCTCGGCATGGTGGCCTTCATTCCCGCGCTGCAGACCACCAACGTCGCCAATGTCGCGGTCATCATCGCCACCCAGCCCTTCGTTGCCGCGGCACTCGCTTGGCTATGGTTTCGCGAGCGAGCGAGGATGGAGACCCTGCTCGCGAGCCTCGTCGCGCTCACGGGCGTTGCGATCATCGTCAGCGACGCGCAGTCGTTTGCCGATATCAGCGGCATCGGGCTTGCCTGCATCATGATCCTGGCGGTATCAGGCATGACGGTGGCGATCAGGCGGTACAGGAAAACATCGATGGTCGCAGCAGCGGCCATGTCGAATTTCCTGGGCAGCCTCGTCAGCATCCCGTTTGCTCACGACATCGTCGGCGTCACAGGCCATCAGGTCCTCGTCCTCGCGATGTTCGGCTGCTGCCAGGTCGCGCTCGGCCTGACGTTCTTCACCCTCGGCTCCCGCCATTTGCCGTCGGGCCAGGCCTCGCTGATCGGGACGCTGGAGACGCCGCTGATGCCGTTCTGGATCTGGCTGGCGTTTGCGGAATTGCCGACGGCACGGGCTTTTGTCGGCGGCGCGCTGGTGATGGGCGCGGTGGTCTTCGACATCGTCGGCAGCGGCCGGATGCGCGCGCGACAGGCGCGCTCGTCCCAATTGGTGCCTTGATTCCGCGCCAGCGCGGCCTCCAGGCGGACATAAGCGCCGTTCATAGCGAAAATGTCCTGCCGCCCCCGGCGGTTCCGCCGCGACCGGAACCGGGTCGCGCGGCCTGCGTTTGGTGATGAGGAGCAACCGCCATGAAGCGCCTGCTGAAAGTTCTGGGCTATGGCCTTGTCACCATCTACTTCGTCGCCGATCTCCTGTTCGCCTCCGTCGCACGTCCATTGTCGGCGTGGCTCGGACGCCTCGGACTGTTGCAGCCGCTGTACGCCTGGATCGCGCGCCTACGCCCCTATCCGGCGCTGGCGCTGTTTTCAGTCCCGGTCGTCATTCTTGAACCCATCAAGCCGGTCGGCGCCTTTCTGGTCGCGGCCGGCCACGTCGCGGAAGGCGTGCTGACCATTGCGGCGGGCGAGATCCTGAAGATCACGCTGGTCGAGCGCCTGTTTCACCTGACCCGCGACCGCCTGATGCAGATACCGGCGTTCGCATTCCTCTACCGCCAATGGATGCGGTTTCATGAGTGGGTGACGGCATCCGAAATCTGGTGCTGGTGCCGCGACCGGATCGCACAAGTGAAGTCGCTCTTCAGGCGTGCCGCCGCCTCGACCGCCACCGGCCGCCGCCTCGGCATTGCCGTCGCATCGAACGGGCACGGCAACGGCGGGCACCAGGGCTGACCGCCGGAGCCTGACCGCTGCACGTCAGCGGGTCTTCGCTTCGGCGCAAGCCGCCTCATTGGACCGGCAGGGTGGCGCTCCAGATCGCAAACACGACTGCCCCCACCCCGACAGCGCCGAGCAGGCCGCCCGCGAGCAGATAGCGGGTAGCGCCCAACTGCCCGATCTCCAGCACCGCCGCCTGCGGCTGTTGCGGGTCGTAGCGCACGGCAATGCTGGCACCGACCGGATAGCGCGCCAGGTGGTCGCGGGCCTGCTGCTCCCTGACATAGCCGAGATCCCCGAGCCCGATCCGGATGACATCGCCTTCGCGGCGAACCCCGTCCACTGTGTAGGCATAGCGCACGCGCGGGACGTAGCTGTCGAACTCGTCGTCCGACTTGGAGATGCGCTTGACGATGTCGGTCGCAAGCACCACGCCGTCCGCGACCGGCCATTGCATCGCCGCCGCAGCCGCGCGGCGATAGCGCATCGCCCTGGACAGCAGCACAAATCCGATGCCCAGGAACACCAGCGCAGCAAGCCAGCCGCCGCCGACGAAGTAAGGCTTGACGGCGCGGTCGATCGCGCTGTCGGCCAATGCGCAGCCGGGCGAAAAAGTCACGCTCGCGATGACCGCACCAGGCAGAAGCCGCATCGGCGCCAGCTCGCCCCGCGCGTCGCCCCTGCGAAGACCGGGCGCCATACCCCGGAATCTCCGGGCTGACTCGGAAAGGCGTTGATCCGACCGCATTCGCCTCCGCACCCGCATCAAGACCGACCTGCATCGGGAGAACGAACACCCTCGCTCCCCCTTCCCGACCCGCCAATCCCATGGCTACAATCGGTTCCAATGGCTCCTGGCGCAACTCATTCGGAACAAGAGACAATCTCGGGAGTCAGCGTCTACGGCGCGTTTTCGAACGAACGGACACCGGTCCACATGAAGAAGGCGCATCAAAACAAGCATCTAGAGCCCGGTTCCGATTCCATCAGAACCGGAAACGCTCGTGGGAGGACAACATGCGTAGCGTCGGAAACGAGCCGCTGTCGCGCCAGGCCCTGGCCTTCGTGCTGGCGGGCGGCCGGGGCAGCAGGCTGCTGGAATTGACCGATCGGCGGGCCAAGCCCGCCGTCTATTTTGGCGGCAAGACGCGCATCATCGATTTCGCGCTGTCCAATGCCGTCAATTCCGGCATCCGCCGCATCGCCGTGGCAACCCAGTACAAGGCGCACAGCCTGATCCGGCACCTGCAGATGGGCTGGAACTTCTTCCGCCCCGAGCGCAACGAGAGCTTCGATATCCTGCCCGCGAGCCAGCGCGTCTCCGAGGCGAACTGGTATCTCGGCACGGCGGATGCGGTCTACCAGAACATCGACATCATCGAGGCCCACAGCTCCAAATACATCGTGCTGCTCGCGGGCGATCACATCTACAAGATGGACTATGAGCTGATGCTCAAGCAGCATGTCGAGAGCGGCGCCGATGTCACCATCGGCTGCCTGGAGATGCCGCGCGCGGAGTCGAGCGGCTTCGGCATCATGCATATCGACGAGGACGGCCTGGTCAAAGCCTTCATCGAGAAGCCGGCCGATCCGCCGCCGATGCCGGGCAAGCCGGACAGGTCGCTGGCCAGCATGGGCATCTATGTCTTCGACACCAAATTCCTGTTCGACGAGTTGAGGCGCGACGCCGGCGATCCCAACTCGAACCATGATTTCGGCAGGGATGTAATCCCCTATATCGTGAAAAACGGCCGCGCGATCGCTCATCAATTCAGCCAGTCCTGCGTCAGATCCGGCCAGGAGCAGCAGGCCTATTGGCGCGATGTCGGCACGGTGGACGCCTACTGGTCGGCCAACCTCGACCTCACCGACGTGGTGCCGGAGCTCGACCTTTACGACCGCGAATGGCCGATCTGGACCTATTCCGAGCTCACCCCGCCCGCCAAATTCGTCCATGACGAGGAGGGCCGTCGGGGACAGGCCGTCGCCTCGCTGGTATCGGGCGGCTGCATCATCTCCGGTGCCGCGCTGCGCCGCTCGCTGCTGTTCACCGGCGTGCATGTGCACTCCTATGCCAGCGTCGAGAACGCCGTGATCATGCCCTACGTGACCGTCAACCGGCACGCGCGGCTCAAGAACGTCGTGATCGACCGCGGCGTCAACATTCCCGAGGGCCTCGTCATCGGCGATGATCCCGAGCTGGATGCCAAGCGCTTCCGCACCACGCCGCAAGGCGTCGCGCTCATTACCCAGCCGATGATCGACAGGCTGAATGCATGACGCTGCTCCGCGTCCTTTCGGTCACCTCCGAAATCTATCCCCTGATCAAGACCGGCGGCCTCGCCGATGTCGCGGGCGCCCTGCCGGCGGCGCTGGCCGATTGCGGCATCGCAGTCAAAACGCTGGTGCCCGGCTATCCCGCCATCCTCGCCGCGATGCCGGCCGCCGAAACGCTCCTGGAGCACGGCAGCTTCTTCGGCGGGCCCGCGCGCCTGTTGAGCGGCACGCATCAGGGGCTCGAGCTCCTCGTGCTCGACGCACCGCATCTGTTTGCGCGGCCGGGCAACCCCTATCTCGGACCCGACGGCAAGGACTGGCCGGACAATGCCGTGCGTTTCGCGGCGCTGTCGCGGATGGCGGCGGATATCGGCCTCGGTGCCATCGCGCCGCTCGTACCCGACATCGTGCATGCGCATGACTGGCAGGCGGCGCTCGCGCCGGTCTTCCTGCATTATCATTGGGGCCCGCGGCCGGGCACGGTGATGACCGTGCATAATCTCGCCTATCAGGGCCTCTTTCCCTACGAGACGCTCGCCGCCGTCGGCCTGCCGCCCGCCTCGTTTACCGTCCATGGCCTCGAATATTACGGCCAGGTCGGATATCTGAAGGGCGGGCTGCAATTCGCGGACCGCATCACCACGGTCTCGCCGACCTATGCGCTGGAGATCCAGACCGAGGACGGCGGCATGGGGCTGGCCGGCCTGCTGCGCGAGCGATCCGCCGTGCTGAGCGGAATCCTCAACGGCATCGACACGTCCGTTTGGAATCCCGCGGCCGATCCCGACATCGCCATGCGTTACAGCAGTGACGCATTGTCACAGCGCGCCGCGAACAAGGTCGCGCTGCAGCGGCGGTTTGGACTTGACTCAAAGCCGGATGCGCCCCTGCTCGGCGTCATCAGCCGGCTCTCCCCGCAGAAGGGCCTCGATCTGCTGCTCGCCAACCTCGATAAGGTCCTCTCGGACGGCATGCAGCTCGCGCTGCTCGGCAGCGGCGACCGCGATATCCAGGATGGCTATCTCGCGGCCGCCAGGCTGCACCCGGGCCGGATCGGCGTCGTCATCGGCTATGACGAGGCGCTCGCCCATCTGATCCAGGCCGGCAGCGACATGCTCGTGGTGCCCTCGCGGTTCGAGCCATGCGGCCTGACCCAGCTCTGCGCCTTGCGATACGGCGCCGTGCCGATCGTCGCAGGGGTCGGCGGCCTCGCGGACACCGTCGTCGATGCCGGCCAGATCGACGCGGGCCAGATCGAAGACGGCGCGACCGGCTTCAAATTCGCGCCGGTGACGGCCGACGGTCTCGCGGGCGCGCTGCGCCGGGCCGTTGCCGCCTTCCATGACAAGGTCGCCTGGCACCGTCTGCAGCGCAACGGCATGGCAACCGACGTCTCCTGGCGGAACCGCGCCACCCGCTATGCCGAGCTCTATCATGACATCCTTGCAACACGCCGGATTGCGACGCACCATGTTGCGACGTCCTGACCGGCGCCGACCGTGATGCGGATCCGACGCCGCTTCAACGAATGAACTTGGATCGTCCCGCCAATCCGGCTAGGATCACGATTTGAAATTTCGGTTATAATCTTATTTGATTGTGACTTGCGCGCCGGCGACTTGGCGCGCCATTGAGAATGGATGGGGCGCCATGACCAAGCGTGTTTCAGCAGGCTTGTACAGCCCGATCGAGCGCGACGTGCGGCTCGATTTCTTCCGCGGTATCGGCCTGTGGATGATCTTCCTGGACCACATTCCGCACGACGTGATCGGCTGGCTCACCTTGCGCAATTACGGCTTCAGCGATGCGGCCGAATTCTTCGTCTTCATATCCGGCTACCTGGTCGGCTTCATCTACGTGCCGATCGTCAAGGACGGCATGTTCCTCGCCGCGCTGAAGCGGCTGTGGCGGCGCGCCGCCCAGCTCTACGTCGCGCACATCATGCTGTTCCTGCTTTTCACGGCGCAGATCGCGCGCACGGTGCGCCGATTCGACAATCCGATGTATGAGGACGAGTTCAACGTCCATAATTTCCTGCAGCATCCGGACATCCTGATCGGACAGGCCCTCACGCTGCGTTACAAGCCGGTCAATCTCGACGTGCTGCCGCTCTACTTCACGCTGATCGCGGCGGCGCCCTTCATCGTCTGGGGCATGGTGCGCCGTCCCAATCTGACGCTGCTCGCGTCCGTGCTGCTCTATATCCCCTCCCGCATCTTCGACTGGAACATCGCCTCCTATCCGCCGGGCACGACCTGGTATTTCAACCCGTTCTGCTGGCAGCTGCTGTTCGTGTTTGCCGCCTGGTGCGGCTCGGGGCAGATCGAGAAATACGCCTCCCTGATCTGGTCGAAGCTCGGCATGACCATCGCCGCGCTGTGGCTGCTGTTCGCCTTCCTGATCGTGATGACCTGGCACGTTCCTGCGCTCGGGGCGCTGGTGCCGAAATGGATGATCAAGGTGATCTATCCGATCGACAAGACCGACCTCGACCTCTTGCGCCTGACCCATTTCTTCGCGCTCGCCGTCATCGTCACCTCCATCGTCTCGCGCCATTGGCAGCCGCTGTACACGAAATGGCTCTATCCCGCCGTCCTGTGCGGCCGCCATTCGCTGCCGATCTTCTGCATCGGCGTGTTCCTGTCGTTCGGCGCCCACTGGATCCTGACGCAATACACCAAGGGCGTCTTCGAGCAGCTCTCCGTGAGCCTGCTCGGCATCGTGATCATGATCGGCATCGCCTGGGTCCTGGATCGCGCGGCCGACGTGCCCGACCTGTTCGTGCAGGTGATCGAGGACGAGGAGCCCGAGCCCGCGGTCGGCGCGGTCGGGATGGTGCCGGCGGTCGAAGCCGTGAAGGCGTGAGGGGAGAGCGGCATGTCGAGACATCTGTCGTTGGTCGCCGGCCTGTTGCTGTGCCTCGCGCTGCCGGCGTCGGCGGAGACGCCGTCGCCTGAAGCCATGACCACGGCGCGGGGTCTTGTGACCACCATGGGGCTCGCCGATCAATACCGGGCGCTGCTGCCGGTGATCCTCATGAGCCTGAAGCCGGTGGTGACGCAGGACCGCCCCGAGATCGAGCAGGACTATGATTCCATGGCGGCGATGATCGCCAATGCCTATACGCCCTTCTACAATCAGATGATCGAACAGGCCGCGACGCTGTACGCGACGAATTTCACGCTCGACGAGCTGCGACAGCTGGATTCCTTCTATCATCTGCCGGTCGGACAGAAGCTGCTCGGAAAATCGCAAGCCCTGGCGCAGCAGACCGCCCAGATCGGCCAGGACGTCAGCCGCAAGGCGACCGATGAGCTGCGCGCGCGGCTGACCGAGGCCCTGCGCCAGAAGGGGCACAAGCTCTGAAAAGTTACGCATATTTCATTTTGATCTGTTGCTCCGAGGGGAATTGTTCTGAAAGGGGATTGGTGGAAGTTCAGCCGGGATTGGGCGCAGCGATGGGACCTCGGCGCCGTGCTCCTGATCATTGCCGTTCTTCTGACCGGCATATTGAGCAAGCTGAACCACGCCTGGTGGGCGATCGTGACCGTCGTCGCCCTGTGCTTCCTGCTCATCGGACTGCATCGCCGGCCGCGCTAGCCTCTGTCCGGCCCTCCAGCCCCTAGCCCCGACAATCACGTTATGTTCTGATCCCCGCACTGGCCACGGGTTCCTTCGACCCTGCCGGCTGTTCTATAAGCGCCCCCACCCATTCTCCGACCAAAGCTGAGACCCAGAACATGTTCGTTTCATTCTTCCCCCGCCCCAACGTGTTCTTCCCGTCGGTGATCCTCTGGATCGCGCTGTCGATGGCGGTTTGGTACGGCTATGCGAGCGGCCTTTTTCACGGCCCGCGGCCGGTCGGCGTGTCGGTGTTCTTGTCGCCGCCCGAGTTGTGGTTTGACGCCTATTTCACCCTGTGCACCGCGATCTTCGCCGCCGCCTGGATGATCCTCGCCCCGCATCCCTGGGCAGGGTGGTCCATTCTCGGCTCGGCGCTGATCCTGTTCACCTCCTATTTCCAGGTTCAAGTCAGCGTCGCCATCAACGACTGGTTCGGGCCGTTCTACGACTTCATCCAGGCCGCTGTATCGAAATCGAGACCAGTCACGAGCGAGGAATTTTGGGGCCTGTGGTGGATATTTGGCGGCTTGGCATTCGTGGCCGTGACGGTCAGCGTGCTGACGAGCTTTTTCACCAGCCACTACATCTTCCGCTGGCGCACGGCGATGAACGCGTTCTATGTCGAACACTGGCCACAGCTGCGCAGCATCGAAGGCGCCTCGCAGCGCGTGCAGGAAGACACCATGAGCTTCGCAAAGACGCTGGAAAGCCTCGGTGCCAGTCTCATCCGGTCCGTGCTAACACTGATCGCCTTTCTGCCGGTCCTGATGAAACTGTCAGGCCCCGTCACCGAGCTGCCGCTGGTCGGTTCGATCCCTTATCCGCTAGTCTGGGCGGCCGTGATCTGGTCGGTGTTGGGCACCGGCCTGCTCGCGCTGATCGGCATCAAGCTGCCGGGGATCGAATTTCATAATCAGCGGGTCGAAGCTGCGTATCGCAAGGAGCTCGTGCTCGGCGAAGACGATCCACGGCGCGCTGATCCGCCAACCTTGGCAGTACTTTTCGAAAACGTTAGGCGGAACTATTTCTGGCTTTATCTGAACTACGTGTATTTTAACGTCGGCCGGATCATCTATATCCAAGCGGACGTAATCTTCCCCTACGCTGTCCTCGCGCCCACGATTTTGGCCGGTAAGATCACGCTGGGGCCGTTGAACCAGATCCTGCGGGCCTTTGAACAAGTGCGAAGCTCGTTCCAGTATCTCGTCAACTCCTGGAGCACGATCGTCGACCTGATCTCGATCTACAAGCGCCTGCGCGGCTTCGAGGCGACGATCTACGGCGAGCCGCTGCCGTCGATCGAGAAGGAGTCGCCGCCGGGCGGCATGATGGCGATCGAAGCACCGATCCAGGTCAAGCAAGAACCCGACGTGAGAACATGACCAACGAGAAAAAGAAATCCCCCGCCGACCTCCGCAGCGCGCGCTGGTTCGCGCCCGACGACCTGCGCTCGTTCGGCCATCGCTCGCGGGTGATGCAGATGGGATATGGGCCCGAGGAGTGGAAGGACCGGCCGGTGATCGCCATCCTCAACACCTGGTCGGACGCGCAGCCCTGCCACATGCACTTCAAGAGCCGCGTCGACGACGTCAAGCGCGGCGTGTTGATGGCCGGCGGCCTGCCGCTCGAGCTGCCGGCATTGTCGCTGTCGGAATCGCTCTTGAAGCCAACCACAATGCTCTACCGCAACATGCTGGCGATGGATGCGGAGGAATTATTGCGCAGCCATCCGGTCGACGGCGTGGTGCTGATGGGCGGCTGCGACAAGACCACGCCGGGGCTCCTGTTAGGCGCCACCAGCATGAACATCCCCGCGATCTACCTGCCGGCCGGCCCGATGCTGCGCGGCAACTGGAAGGGCAAGACGCTGGGCTCGGGCTCGGATGCCTGGAAATACTGGGACGAGCGGCGCGCCGGCAAGATCTCCGACGCCGACTGGGTCGACATGGAGGCCGGCATCGCCCGCTCCTACGGCACCTGCATGACCATGGGCACCGCCTCCACCATGACTGCGATTGCAGAGGCGATCGGCATGACGCTGCCGGGCGCGTCCTCGATTCCCGCCGCCGACGCCAATCACATCCGCATGGCCTCCGAATGCGGCCGCCGCATTGTCGAGATGGTGTGGGAGGATCTGACGCCGCAGAAGATCCAGACCCGCAAGGCCTTCGAGAACGCAATCGTGGTCGCCATGGCGATGGGCTGCTCGACCAATGCGATCATCCATGTGATCGCGCAGGCCCGCCGCGCCGGCCAGGATATCGGGCTCGATGATTTCGAAAAGGCCAGCCGCAAAGTGCCCGTGATCGCCAATGTGCGGCCGAGCGGCGACAAATATCTGATGGAGGATTTTTTCTATGCCGGCGGTCTGCCCGGCCTGATGAGCCGGATCAGGGAGCATCTCCATCTCGACTGCATCACCGTCACCGGCCGGACGCTGGCCGAGAACATCGCGCGTGCCGAAGTCTACAACGACGACGTCATCCGCAGCGTTGACAATCCGATCTACAAGGAAGGCGCACTCGCGGTGCTCAAGGGCAACCTCGCGCCCGATGGCTGCGTGATCAAACCGTCCGCCTGCGATCCGCGCTTCCTCAGGCATACGGGTCCTGCGCTCGTGTTCGACGACTATGCCGCGATGAAGAAGGCGGTCGACGATCCCGGCCTCGACGTCACCGCCGACCATGTGCTGATCCTGCGCAATGCCGGCCCGCAAGGCGGGCCCGGCATGCCGGAATGGGGCATGCTGCCGATCCCGACCAAGCTCGTGAAGCAGGGCGTGCGCGACATGGTGCGGCTGTCGGACGCGCGCATGAGCGGCACCTCCTACGGCGCCTGCATCCTGCATGTGGCGCCGGAAGCCTATGTCGGCGGCCCGCTCGCGCTCGTGCGCAATGGCGACAGGATCACGCTCGACGTCGCGGCGCGCACCATCAATCTCGACGTGCCGGACGCGGAGCTTGCCAGGCGGCGCGCCGAATGGAAGCAGCCGGAGCGCCGCTTCGAGCGCGGCTATGGCTGGATGTTCTCGCGCCACATCCGCCAGGCCAATGACGGCTGCGATTTCGATTTCCTCGAGACCGGCTTCGGCAAGCCGGTCGGCGAGCCCTCGATTTATTGACTCCGTCGTTCCGGGGCGCGAAGCGAACCCGGAACCTCGAGATTCCGGGTTCGGTGCTGTCGCACCGCCCCGGAATGACCGGAAAGAGCACCGCCCCGGAATGACCGGAGAAAGCGACATGGCAAAACTCAGCGACACCACCCGCAACAAGCTCAGGACCGTCTCCACCGCAACGGTGGCGACCGCGCTCTACAAGCGCGGTTTTCGCATCCAGTGCATCCAGGATGTCCTCCCCCTGAGCCCGGACCAGCCGACCATGGTGGGCGAAGCCTTCACGCTGCGCTACATGCCCGCGCGCGAGGACCTCAACAAGCTCGACGTGTTCCGCGACCGCTCCCATCCGCAGCGCAAGGCGATCGAGGAGTGCCCGCCGGGCAGCGTGCTGGTGATGGACAGCCGCAAGAACGCCCGCGCGGCGTCCGCCGGCGCGATCCTGGTGACGCGGCTGATGAAGCGCGGCTGCGCCGGCGTCGTCACCGATGGCGGCTTCCGCGACTCCCAGGAGATCGCCCGCCTCGGCTTTCCCGCCTATCACCAGCGACCGAGCGCGCCCACCAACCTCACCCTGCACCAGGCGATCGAGATCAATTGTCCCATCGGCTGCGGCGACGCGCCGGTGTTTCCCGGCGACGTCATCCTCGGCGATAGCGACGGCGTCATCGTGATCCCCGCGCATCTTGCCGATGAGATCGCAGACGAAACCTTCGAGATGACGGCATTCGAGGATTTCGTCGCCTCGGAGGTGCACAAGGGCCGCTCGATCGTCGGCCTCTATCCCGCAACCGACGAGCAGACGCTGAAGGACTTTGCGGTCTGGCGCAAGGCGCAGGGACGCTGAGGCCAGAAGACCCTCGTCATCATTCATCCCAGCTTGCTACCGAAATCCAACGGAGCCCATTGATGCGTACTTTGTCGATCGCCGCCATTCCCGCCGATGGCATCGGCCCCGAGGTCATCTCATCCGGTATCCGCGTGCTGGACGCATTGGCAAAGCGCGCCGGCGATCTCGCCTTCAATGTCAAGACCTTCGACTGGGGCTCGGACTACTACAAGAAGCACGGCGTGATGATGCCGGCGGACGGGCTTGCGCAGCTCAAGCCGTTCGATGCGATCTATTTCGGCGCGGTCGGCGCGCCCGACGTGCCCGACCACATCACGCTGTGGGGCCTGCGCCTGCCGATCTGCCAGGGTTTCGATCAATACGCCAATGTGCGCCCGACCAAGATCCTGCCCGGCGTCGCCTCCCCCTTGCGCAATGTCGGCGTCGGCGATCTCGACTGGGTGATCGTGCGCGAGAACTCCGAGGGCGAATATGCCGGCTGCGGCGGCCGCGCCCACAAGGGCCTGCCCGAGGAGGTCGGCACCGAGGTCGCGATCTTCACCCGGGTCGGCGTCACCCGCATCATGCGCTATGCGTTCCGCCTCGCGCAGTCGCGCCCGCGCAAATTCCTCACCGTGGTGACGAAGTCGAACGCACAGCGCCACGGCATGGTGATGTGGGACGAGATCGCCGCCGAGGTCGCAACCGAATTCCCCGACGTCACCTGGGACAAGATGCTGGTCGACGCCATGACGGTGCGCATGACGCTCAATCCCAGGAGTCTCGACACCATCGTCGCGACCAATCTGCACGCCGACATCCTGTCCGACCTCGCGGGCGCGCTGGCCGGCAGCCTCGGCGTCGCGCCGACCGGCAATATCGATCCGGAGCGCCGCTTCCCCTCGATGTTCGAGCCGATCCACGGGTCGGCCTTCGACATCACCGGCAAGGGCATCGCCAATCCGGTGGCGACGTTCTGGACGGCCGTGCAGATGCTGGAACACCTCGGCGAAAAGGACGCCGCCGCGCGGCTGATGGCGGCCATCGAAAAGGTCTGCGCCGCAGGGGTGCTGACGCCCGATGTCGGCGGCAAGGCCAACACAAAGGAGGTCACCGACGCCGTGATCGACGCGATCCACGGCTCGAACGTGTAAGGACCGCGGCCGTGGAGGTTAGAGCCCGTCCGGAATAGGCTTCCCATTGATCCGGATCAAAGCATCCGCCCGACAGAGCCTGTTGGGTCGCGAGGCGATGATCCGGGGGGCGATGCGATGACGGAAGCGGCAGCGGCTGGCGACGACCGGCAGGTCAAGGTAACGCCGTATGAGTTGATCGGCGGCGAGGCGACCGTCAGGCGGCTGGCCGACCGCTTCTACGCGATCATGGACAGCGATCCGGGCGCCGCCCGCATCCGCGCCATGCACGGCAAGGATCTCGCTCCGATCCGAGAGCTGCTGTTCGAGTTCCTGAGCGGCTGGCTCGGCGGGCCGCCGCTCTATTTCCAGCGCAGCGAGCACCGCTGCATCATGTCGGCGCATCGCCCCTTTGCGATCGGCGAGGCCGAGCGCGACGAATGGATGATGTGCATGCGCCGTGCGATGGACGAATGCGCCGTCACGGGCGAGATGCGCGCCGTGCTGGACCGCGCCTTCCTGCGCATGTCCGACCTGTTCCGCAACCGCTAAGACCATCCGGCCCAACCGGCCCCTCGGGGTGCAGGCCAGCCATAGTGCCCGAAATGTCTCAGCTGGGGATTTTGACCTGGTCTGGCTCAGGGTGAGGAACCAATGTTCACTTTTGGACATATCCCCGCCGCAACGTTCAAGCGGTCGCAAGGGGGATCATGTCCACGCTTCCTTTGATCCTGGTCATCGAAGACGAGTACTTTTTGCAGGCCGATGTCGAGAAGGTGCTGACTGATGCTGGTTTCGAGACCATCGTCGTGGCGTCCGGCGAGGAAGCTCTGACGCTCCTCATGGGAGAGACCAAACACCCCGACGCACTGGTCACGGACGTCAAGCTCGCGGGTCGCCTGAGCGGGTGGGACGTCGCCAGGCGCATCAGAGAGAAAGACCCTTCGTTCCCTGTGGTCTACGTCACCGCCTTTGATCAGGATTGGTCCGCTTATGGCGTTCCGAACAGCATCGTCATTCCGAAGCCGTTCGCGCCGGCGCAGCTGGTGACGGCCGTTTCAACTCTTCTCAACATCAGCAAGCCGCCGGCACGCGAAGGCTAGACCGGCTCCGGGCGGATATGACATCGAGGCGGGCGCGAGGCTGATCGTAGGAGAGCGGCATGGGGCTCGCGTGTCTGGACGATTTCGGGCCGGGCGGCCGCCGCGCCGGCATCCCAGATTGACACGCGGCCGTCATTTCGATAATCGTTGAAATATGGAAAAGACAGATGCCGTCGCGGCGCTGGCCGCGCTCGCCCAGGACAATCGGCTCGACGTGTTCCGCCTGCTGGTGCAGGCCGGCCCCGAGGGCATGGCTGCGGGCGCCATCGCGGACGCGCTGGCGCTGCCGCCCAATACGCTGACCTTCCATTTCGACCGGCTGCGGATGGCAGGCCTTGCCACCGTCCGGCGCGAGGGCCGCTCGATGATCTATGCGGCGCAGTTCGAGACCATGAACGCGCTGCTCGGCTTTCTCACCGAAAATTGCTGCGGCGGAGCGTCCTGCGCGCCGGCAGCAGCCTGCAAACCCGCGCGCAAGCGCGCCAAAGTGCCAGCCTGAAAGGACACGCCATGAAGCGCCTGCACGTCCATGTCTCGGTTGCGGATATCACCCAGTCCATCGGCTTCTACTCGGCGCTGTTCGCTGCACGGCCCTCGGTCGTGAAGTCCGACTACGCCAAGTGGATGCTCGAGGACCCGCGCGTGAACTTCGCGATCTCGACGCGGGGGCGCCAGCCCGGGCTCGATCATCTCGGTATCCAGGTGGAGAGCACCGACGAGCTGCACGACGTCTATGCGCGCCTGCGCCAGGCCGGCGGCGAGATCGTCGAGCAGGGCGAGACGACCTGCTGCTATGCCAGGTCGGAAAAATCCTGGATCGACGATCCCGCCGGCATCGCCTGGGAGACGTTCCACACGACGGGCGAAAGCACGGTCTATGGCGACGGCACCGGCGAGAACGGGGCGCGCGTCGCCCGTGAGGCAGAGCCGGCGAAGCAGTCCGCCTGCGGCGCGCCGTCCGCGCCGCCGAAGCCGTCCTCGGCCTGCTGTTGAGACCCGCGGACAAACGCGATGCGAGGACCAGCGCGATGGACGTGATCATCTACCATAATCCGGACTGCGGGACGTCGCGCAACACACTCGCCATGATCCGCAACGCCGGCATCGAGCCGCATGTGATCGAGTATCTGAAGACGCCGCCCGCGCGGGCGCTGCTGCAACGGCTTGTGGCGCGCATGGGCATCCCGTTGCGCGATCTCTTGCGGGAGAAAGGCACGCCCTATCAGGAGCTCGGCCTTGCCGACGAAACCCTGAGCGACGACCAGCTGCTCGACGCGATGACGGCGCACCCGATCCTGATCAACCGGCCGATCGTGGTGACACCGAAAGGCGTGCGGCTTTGTCGGCCGTCCGAATTGGTGCTGGAGCTGCTGCCGCCGCAACAGGGCGAGTTCGTCAAGGAGGACGGCGAGCGCATCTCACTGGGCCGCCCGGCGTGACGCCAGGGCCCCTGACACCGACCCTCGCCCAGCGGGCCTTCACCGAGTGGCTGGGAACGGCCTTTCTCCTTGCCGCCGTCGTCGGCTCCGGAATCATGGCCGAACGGCTCGCGGGCGGCAATGTCGCGCTGGCGCTCCTGTGCAACACGCTTCCCACCGGCGCCATCCTCGTCGTACTGATCCTGACGTTCGGTCCGCTGTCGGGCGCCCATTTCAATCCGGCGGTGTCGCTGGCCTTCGCTTTGCGCGGCGAGCTCCTATGGGCCGATACGGCAAGCTACATCGTCGCGCAGATCACCGGCGCGATCGTCGGCGTGTGGATCGCCCACCTGATGTTCGAGCTGCCGCTCTGGCAGCTTTCCCTCCATGAGCGCAGCGGCGTCGGCCAGTGGCTTGCGGAAGCGGTCGCGACATTCGGCCTGCTGTCGACGATCTTCGGTGTCGCCGCGCGCACGCCGGCCGCCGTTCCCTACGCCGTCGGCCTCTACATCACCTCGGCCTACTGGTTCACCGCGTCGACCTCGTTCGCCAACCCCGCGGTGACCATCGCCCGATCGCTGTCCGACACCTTCGCCGGCATCGCCCCGCACGGCGCAGCCGCCTTCATTGCCGCCCAGCTTGCCGGCGCAGCGCTTGCGATTCCGCTGGCGCGCTGGCTGTGGCCGCGGCTCGCCTAGCTTTGGCAGGTGGAATCCGGTCGCGCCCGACGGGTGCAGCCGCAGAGCCTCTCAGACTCGGCTCTGCTGTTCCTCGGCCTGAGCCAAAACTGAATCTAGGTTTCCCGCAGCCAGACTTCGCCGACCGAATGGTCGGAACGCTTGCGCAGCACAACGTCGGCCCGCGTGCGCGTCGGCTGAATGTTCTCGCGGAGATTGGCGCGATGATGTTCGCGCCACAACCTGTCCGCAACCTCGCGCGCATCCATCGGTGGGAGGTCCCTGTAGTGGTGGAAATATGAAGCGGGGTTGCGGAAAGCCGTTCGCTGCAGCTTGAGAAAGCGCTCGACGTACCAGGATTGGATGTCCGCCTCATCGGCATCGAGGTAGATCGAAAAATCGAAGAAATCCGAGACCACCACGGGCGCCGTACCCCGCGCCTGCAGGACATTGAGGCCCTCGAAAACCAGGATGTCTGGTTGCCGGACGACTTGACGTTCCGATGGAACGATATCGCCGATCAAATGCGAGTACATGGGCAGCTCGAGGTCACGTTCCCTCGCCTTTGCAGTGGCGAGGAATCGCAACATCCGCGGCAGATCGTAGCTCTCGGGAAAGCCCTTGCGTCGCATCAGCCCGTGCTCCTCCAGAACGCTGTTGGGATGCAGAAAGCCGTCGGTCGTCACCAGCTCCACCCGAGGATGATCTGCCAGGCCGCCCAGAAGCGCACAAAGCACGCGGGCAAAGGTGCTCTTGCCGACAGCAACACTCCCCGCCAACGCGATAATGTAGGGTGCAACGCGTGCCGGCCGACCGAGAAATTCCGCCTTGACATGCATGAGGTTGCGCGCGGCCGAGAAATGCAGATTCAACAGGCGGGTCAGCGGCAAGTACACGTCAGTGACTTCGGCAGACGTGATGGGCTCGTTCAAGCCGTGAAGCGCCGACAGATCGGCGTCCGAGAGTGTCAGCGACGTGCCGGAGCGCAATCCCGCCCAATCGTTGCGGCCGAAGGTCATGTATGCGGACAGTTCGTCGGCGTGGGTCATTCTCATCCGTTCACGGCGGGCCTGATGCATCCCGTCAAGCTTGTCGAGGCGCATCCGGGGACTTCAATGCCATCGATATGAGCGTTGGACAGCGTGCAGGTATATATCATCACACCTGCAACCAGGGCCAGAATAGCCAAGGGCTGGTTCGCCTGACAGCAGATGTTCCCGTTTCGGTCATCGGCGGCTACGCCCCGGATTCCGCGGACCGTTGCGCGAAAAATCGAATTTCGTCTTTCCGCTCAAGCTGATTTGGGCGGTCCAGTCACTCGCGCAAAAATATTTGGCTTTCGTTTTTCCAAAAATCACGGTTCACTCCCCTCGTTCCGCGCCGGCACGAGGGGCGTATCGCGATCGTCACGAAACGCGGTGCGGAATGCGGTGGACGCGAAGATGCCGACTGACGAGCGGCATGGACGCGGACGGCGAAATCGTGTGGTCCTGGCGCGCCCAAGCCGCGCCAAGTTGGCGACGATGCTAACGCATCGTGCTGATGACGGTGGCAAACGCTGGTTCACCGGGGAGAGCGCCTATAAGCCGTAAACCATCGCGCAGGGAAGGCCGGTGTGATCACCGCCTGTACCTGTGGTTCTTGCGCTTGCGCAGTTTTTTTCTGCGCAAGGGCCCCGGGTGCAGCGGCCACCCGGCCTTCCCTGCTCCCTCGTTCTTCCGAGGGCGGTGAGGTTTAAGCAAAGCTCGGGCGAAACGCGCCGCGAGAACGGCACGGTGTGTCAGCGGTCGTTTCGTGGCCCATCCTTCGAGACGCCGCCTGACGGCCGCTTCTCAGGATGAGGTTGCCATTCCTGGCGCGCACGCAAACCCTCATGGTGAGGAGGCGCGTCAGCGCCGTCTCGAAACATGAAGGCCCCGATGCCGATCACGGAGTTACTTCCCCGTCCACACCGGCTTGCGTTTCTCGCCGAATGCCTTCAGGCCTTCCTTGGCATCCTCGGTCATCGCGAGCAGCGCGATCTGGCTTTCGGTGTAGGCGATGCTCTCGTCGAAGGACATCGAGGCAATCGCGCGCATGGCGTACTTGCCGCGGCGGATCGCGGTCGGCGATTTGTCGATCAGGCGCCCGATCAGCCAGTCGACCTTGGCGTCGAGCTCGGCGGCCGGCACGACGTGGTTGAGCAGGCCGGCAGCCTGCGCCGCCCTGGCGTCGAACGGCTCGCCGGTCAGCGCCCATTCGCTGACGAGGCGCGGCGGGGCCATGGATTGCAGCAGGCTCATCACCTGCATCGGGAACACGCCGACCTTGACCTCCGGCAGGCCGAAGATCGCGTGATCGGCGGCGACCGCCATGTCGGTCATGCAGAGCAGTCCCATGCCGCCGGCCATGCAGACGCCGCCGACGCGGGCGATCGCGGGCTTGGTCGCGTTCTGCGACAGCCTGAGCAGATCGGCGTAATCGACATTGGGCCTGGAAAAATCCATCGAGAAGGCCGCGCCCGAGTTCTGCAGATCGGCGCCGGCGCAGAACGCCTTGTCGCCCGCGCCCGTCAGCACGATGACGCGCACATCGGCGTCCTCATGCGCCGCGCGATAGCCCTTGGCGATGCCGCCGATCACGCCGGCGTTGAGCGCGTTGCGCTTGTCGGGCCGGTTGATGGTGATCCACAGCGCATGCCCGCGCCGGTCCAGAATCACGCTGTCATTGTCGCTCATTGCATCACCTCGCGCTCTCGCCTGATCAACCATTTGCGATGGGAGCCTAGCCGAGGGCAAGGGGCGCGCGCTTGCGTCAGCAATGCGTCCCGTGCGGCGCCTGCGCATGCGCGATATTTGTTCAATATTTCAAGAACTTGGACAAGAAACCGAGAGCCGGCAGGAACCCGGGCCGCGCTGTTGCAGGATCGCCGCGCTCGCGCAGAAAATGCGCGTCCCGCGGGCGTGATCTATTGCGGATGCGAACGCTGGAAACCTATACCCTGTACAATGATTTGCGATCCGCAGAGGGACTCCATGACATCGAATAGCGGCAATGCGGTGCGTCACGGCGGCTTGGCGTCGCCGGCGGGGTCACGGCGTGGCGTGTTGAAGGCCGCAGCGCTGGCCATGCTGCTCCTTGCGGTGTCGCTCGCCCCGCGCGGCGCCGAGGCGGCCCAGGCGATGCCGGCAGGCGCACACGTCTATCTGATGCGCGGCGTGCTCAACATCTTCTCGCTCGGCCTGGACACGATGGCCGCGCGCCTGCAGGCGCAGGGCATTCCGGCGAGCGTGCACAACCACATGCTCTGGGCTTCCGTCGCCGACGACGCCGCCGCCGAATACAGGAGCGGCCGCGCCAAGGTCATCATCCTGGTCGGTCATTCCTCGGGCGCGACCTGCCTGCCCGACATGGTGGAGCGGCTGAGCCAGCAGGGCGTGCCGGTGAAGCTCGCGATCGGGCTCGACTCGGTGTTCCACACCAGCCTCTCCGGCCGGGTCGGCAAATACATCAATTTCTATGTCGCCAACGGCGCCGGCACCCGGGTCGAGAAGACCCGGAACTTCCAGGGCCAACTCGAGAATGTCGACGTCGAGAACGTGCCGGGCGTGGGCCATCTCACCATCGACAAGAACGAGCTGATGCAGCAGAAGGTGATCGCCGCAATCGATGCGGCGGTGGCGAGCGGCGGGGGCATCGCGCCCGCTCCGGGGGCCGTCCCGGTCGGACGCAAGCCCGGCGTGGCCACCCAGGCGGCGGGCCCCAGGCGCGCGGCGGCCGCGAACTGATCGGGGCTTGATTTGGGCTTGGCCATCGCGTCAGGCCCGGCCTCAAAATCTGCCCATTCGTTTGCAACGCAATAGGTCCGCGCCGGACCGGCGCGGGTCGAGCAAGGCACCATCAGCGGCGGACGGGCGGGCAGTGAATATCAACCAGGGTTTTTCCCGGCCTTACGCGATTTCGATCGTCGCCGCGGCCATGTTCGCCGCCTTTTCCTGCACACAATCGGCGCAGGCCGGCACGGTCGCCCCGCTCCGCCAGACCGTGGTCCATCGCACCGATGCCAGCCCCACGCAGGGCAAGACTGCGCCGGCGGCGGCCGCGCCGGAGGCGGCGCCGATCGTCCCGCGCGGGCGGGTCTATCTGTTCCGCGGCGCACTCGGTCCGATCTTCTCAACCGGCATGGACCGGCTCGCCGAAAAGATCGTCCGCGCAGGGCTTCCCGCCGACACCTACGAATTCACGATCTGTCCGCTGATCGCCTCGCACGCGATCGAAAAATACCGCGAGGATCCCCAGCCGATCATCCTGATCGGCCATTCCATGGGCGGACGCTGCGCCCTCCAATTCTCGGAAAAGCTGCAGGAGGAGGGCATTCCGGTCAGCCTGGTCGTAACCATCGATCCCGCTCATCTCAGCCCGAGCGTGCCGACCAATGTCGAGCGCTTCATCAACATCTTCCTGTCCAAGAACGTGCTCGGCGGCGGCGACATCAAGCCCGTCGCGGGCTTTCCGGGGCATTATGCGAGCTACGACCTCGAGCAGCACGACGAGGTCTCGCACATCACCATCGACAAGATGGACTCCGTGCACCAGCAGCTGATCGCCAAGATCATGGAGCTCACGGCAACGCCGGCGAAGACCGACGACGAGATCGCGCCCTTGCGCTATGCGGTGCCGCCGAAGGAGCCGATCGAGCTGTGGGATAGTGGCTTCATGATTGCCGCCCGCCCGGGCGACACGCTGCAGACGCTCGCCGCGGAATATCGCCTGCCGCTGTGGTCGCTGACGCAGATGAACCCGGGGCCGGACAATGCGCCGCTGATGCCGGGCCAGCGCATCGTGATACCGCGGCATCTGGCGCCGCCTGCCGCCGTCGCCCAGCAACCGGTCGCCGCCTCGGGACGCTGAGAGCTTGAGTTCAGGAGCGCCGGAGGAACGGCACGATCATCGGGACGCGGCGGCTGTAATTGCGATACGCCTCCTGCCCGAGCTCGACGGAGAGGAAGCCCTCCTCCATGCGCGCCTTCTGCCATTCGCCGAACGAGACGAACAGCGCGCCCAGAATTGCGGTCCAGGTGCCGACGGCAAGACCGGTGGCGAGAATGCCGATGATGAGGCCGGTATAGATCGGATGCCGCACCATGCCATAAGGGCCGGTATCGATGATGCGATGATCCTCCTTGTGGGTGATCGCATTCGACCAGAAATGGCCGAGATGGATCCGCGCCCACCAGGTGAAGGAGATGCCGCACACGGTCACCAGCGCCAGCAGATAGGTGCCGACATTGCCGACATGGTAGAGCGGCTCCGCGCCGAGCACGCGCGCGGTCAGCGGCATCAGGAGGATCGCGCCGATCAGGATCGGCAGGCGGTAGACCCAGGAATCCCAGGTCGCCACATGCGTCTTGGTGCGGCCGGACCAGAACGCGGCAACCACCCAGCTCACCACCCAGGCAAGCCAGATCAGCGACAGCAATTTGGTGGGCCAGGTGACGATCCAGCCTGAGAGGATGGCGTCACCGAGATTGCCCAGACCGTCAAGCATGCTTCAGAACCTCACTAACAGGCGCGCCCATCATGCGGGCGATCGTCTCCTGCAAGACCGGTCCGACCGGACGCGGCGCGTAGCCGAGCTCGCGCTTGGCCTTCTCGATCGACAGCGCACTGGCCCGCCGTGCGATGCGGACGCCCTCGACGGTCGCCGCAGGCGTGCGGCGGGTGACATAATTGGCGTTGAACTCTATCACGGACGCAGCCCATTCCGCCATCCGGCCGGGAATCGGAACAAACAGCTTGCGGCGGCCGCTGATCGCCGCCATCAGCGACAGCACCTGGCCGAGCGGAACGGAATCGCCGCCCAGGACGTAGCGGTTCCCGATCCGGCCCTTCTCCATCGCCAGAACGAGGCCGTGGGCGACGTCGCGCACGTCGACCAGGTTGACGATGAAGTCGAGATAGAACCGCAGGGGTCCGCCGCCGAGGAAGTGCTGGAGCATCTGGGTCGGCGGCGTGGTGTTGTGATCATGCGTGCCGATGGGCATGGTCGGACATCCCACGATCAGGGGAAAGCCCGACGACGCGGCATCGAGGGCGAGCTGATCGGCGAGCATCTTGGAGCGGGTGTAGGGGCCCGGCATCTCGTCGACACACAGCCGCGCGTCTTCGGCCGGCGCCCTGCCCGGCTCGGTGCTGCGGAACAGGATGGACTCGGTCGAGCAATGCAGGAAACGGCCGATGCCGCGCTTGCGCGCGGCGGCGAGCACGTTCTCGGTGCCCTTGAAGTTGATGGCATGGAATTCCGCGCGGTCCCGCTTCCACATGCCGGGATGGGCCGCGAGGTGATAGACCTCATCGACATCGGCCATGGCGTCCTGAACGCGTGCCCGATCGAGCACGGAGCCCTGGATATAGTCGACCGCGGCCATCGGGCGGGTCGGCAGGCGGACGTCGAGCACGCGTACCAGGTGCCCACGCCCAACAAGCTCGGAGACCAGGTGCTGGCCGATGAAGCCGCTGCCGCCAGTGACAAGAATGCGTGTCATGCAGAAAGATTTCGGCTCGTCTTAGCGATTGCCCGGATAGCTGGCCGGTACGGGTCCGATGATGGCCGCCAGGTCGTGCCGGAGGCCAAACGCAATGAACAGCTTGGCCATCACAAAGGGCGGCCCGAGCAGGAAATGGGTCGGATGATCGGCCATCGACGGCTTGCGCCGTTCGAAGATCTTGTGACCGACGATCTGCGCCGTGACGCCAATCACGATCAGCACGGCAGCCAAGGCCCAGACGGCCGGCACGCTCACATTCGCGACAATGGCCGCGGCGACGGAGAGCAGCACGATGGCCGAGCAGAGAATTGCAAGCCCGATCACGGGGTCGAGCACCAGCCAGTAGACCAGCACCGGCAGCGCCAGCAGCATCGCCAGCGTGACATGCCCCCCGAGCCCGGGAATCGTCCACATGGTCAGCGGCAGGATCGCGCCGAGGAAAAGGAAGACGATACCGAACACATGAGCCAGGCAGTTCCAGGGATCACGGTGGTATTCGACATAGTCTACAAGCTGACGCCGGAAATAGGCAGTCATGCGAGGCCCTCTTTCGATCTGAGATGCGTGCACACCGCTTGGCAACGGGCCAATAAAACAGCGTGTCTTCGCATCATCCTTAGCGTCTCCGGCGCGATTGGGTCGCTACTTAAGCCACTCATCCCACCGATGTCAAAACGGCTGGTTAGGCGCTCCGGGGAAAAACACAAGCAGGAAAAAACACCAGCGGACGTGACCTGGACCACAGTCAGGAACAATCAGGCTGAAACAGCATAACACCTCTGAAATGGCCCCATTTTACGATAAAGGAGGGGCTCGAAACCGCCGATCCGATCCGAGATCGGGGAAGGATATTGCCGATCATCCCATGCGGCGGAACGCACCGCCAACAGCGCCAACAAATGATGGCGCAATCGTGACGGAAGGCCGTTGCCGGGCCGCAACCGCCTTCCGTTTGCAACTCGATTGTCGTCCCGGGCCGGTCATGTGGTTGCCGGTTTGAGCGTGCTGATAGGCAATTTATGCGGCTTATTTGTGCATCATGGCTGACAGTCATTTTGGCGGCCGCCGCCGGCTTTACCGCGGACCGCGCGGCGACAGCTGCCTGGTAATCGGCAATGCCGGCTATCCCGACAATGATTCGCCCCTCAGCGACCCGGCCAATGACGCCCGGGATGTCGCGGATGAACTGACCCGCGACGGCTTCGCTATCGGAAAAGGCATCAACCTCACTGGCGAAGCTATGCGCCAGACGCTGGAGCGGTTGCACGCGCGGATCGGGCGCGGCGGCATCGTCCTCCTCTTCTTCGACGGCTTTGGCATACAGACGACCACCCGGCAAATCGACCACCTCCCCGTCCATGCCCAGATCTGGGCGGAAGCGGACATCGTCCATGTCAGGTTCAATCTGGAACAATTCTGGATCAGCTGAACAGCCGCGGCGCCGCGATCCAGGTCGCCCTGCGCGATGCCTGCCAGCGCAATCCATTCGAGCGGCGCCGCCGCCACTCCTCCGCAGGCCTTGCGCCCGCCGCGCCACACGCCGGTGCTTACTCTGCGGCGGTCGGCTCCGTCGTCGGCGACAACCACAACGTTCCCGCTTCACCGAGTGCGCGCCGCAGCCTCGCGACGTCCCACCCTCGCATCGATCTCCGCAGCCAGCCTGGCCGGAACGTCCTGCCCGAGAGCATCGGCCAAGGGAATCAGGTGTTTCGCATAGCGGCGCCAACCGCCAATCGAGGATCGATACAGCGGCCTGCGAACCTGCATCAGGCTCGCCGTTCGCACCGTTCGCCTGGTATCGTGAAAACTGCGGCAGGCGTCTTCCCATTGCAGACCGCAATGTTCGAGCACGGCGCGCGACACGCCTTCGATGTCCTCGACCAGCTCTTCGTATTGCACATCCATCATGACGCCCTGCGGCAGCACGCCATGCCAATGATCCATCACCGCCTCGTAGCCACGATAATAGCGCCCGAGCTCGGCAAGGTCATAGGCAAACGGCTGGCTTCCCGTGAACAGGAGCGAGAAGCAGGACATACATGTGTCGAGCGGGTCGCGACGAATGTGGACGAAGCGCGCTTGCGGAAGCGCAAGGTGGATGAGCCCGACGAAGACGAAGTTGAGCGGCATCTTGTCGACGATGCGGGCAGCATCGGGCGCCATGCCGCGAACACGCTGCGTGTAGAGCTCGCCGAGCCGTGCGATCCCGTCCGGCGACAGGGAGTCCATCAGGTCCGGATAGGCTGGCGGAATGCCCTCCTGCTTGGCGCATTCGCCGATCAATTCCTTGAACGTCTCCAGCTCGCCGGCACCGAACACCTTTGAGTGACTGGCCAGCACCTGCTCCATCAAGGTGGTCCCCGACCGAGGCATGCCGACGATGAAGATCGGCGACCACGCCCCGTCGACGTCTTCTCGGCGGATCCGGAATCGCTCTGGCGGAAATTTCAGCTTGATGTTGTCAAACATCGCCAGCCGCTGCGGTTCGTCGTAGACGAACGTCCTTCGTTTCAAGGCATTCGCGCTTTTCAAGTGCTGGAACGCCTCATCATATTGTCCGAGATCCGCAAGCGCCTTGCCCATGGCAAAATGCGCCGCGATCTGCTTGTCTTCGTCGAGCGTATCGACCACCGCGATGAGCCGTCTCAGACCGCGCAGACGCCGATCGCGCGGCTTGAAGCGATCCATGTTCGCAAGATTGAGGTGAATCGGCGCCTCGTTCGGGGACAGCTCGAGAGCCCGCTCAAAGGCTCTCTTCGCCTCGTCAAACCGGCCCAGAGCCTGCAACGCGACGCCGAGATTGTTGTATGAGCCGAACCGCTCCGGCTTTAGTTCGAGGGCCCTCCGATTCTGCTCAATCGATTCCTCGAGGCGATTTAGCTCCAGCAAGGCATTGCCGAGGTTGCCATAGGCATCGGCGTAGACGGGATTGATCTCGATCGCAGTTCGATAATAGTCGATCGCCCGTTCCGCATGGCCTTGCCGCAGCAGGACGTTGCCGAGATTGTTGTGCGTTTCGGGATGTCGGGGACTGAGCTGCAGAACCTTGAGATAGCACCGAGCCGCCTCGCGGTCCTTGCCTGTCGCATAGAGCAGATTCCCGAGGAGAAAATGCGACTCGAGGTGCTCGGGCCTGACCGCCAAAGCGACCTTGAGATGCTGAATTGCCTCCTCGTTCCTCGCCAGGCTCTGCAGCGTCGCGGCAAATCCGTAGTGGATACCGGGATGATGAGGAGCCAGCCCCAGCGCCCTTTCAAAGCAGGCCACCGCCGCGTCAAATTCGCCGCGGGAGGAATGTATTGCTGCGAGACTGCCATAGGCCTCGGCCGAGTTCGGATCGACGGCGATCATCCGCTCGAAGCAAGCCTTGGCTTCGTCAGGGCGATTGGCGTTGGCGCACAGCGACCCCAACATCGACAGTGAGGGGATGTGATCCGGTCGTGCGGCCAGCACGGCGCTCAACAGCCGTTCGAGCTGCTCGAGCTTTCCGGCTTGTTGAAGCTTGATGGCGAGCTGAAAGGCACGCTGAATTCGAAGGTCGGCATCCCCATCCGAACCGTTCGGAATCGATCGAATCTGGGGCGGCGCCTCGGCTGATCCGCCGCACGAAGCAGCCTCGGGCTGCGGCGGATCGACCCCAAGCGCGTCCAACAGAGGTTTCAAGCGCGCACCATAGATGCGCCAGCGGCCGACCGAATTGGAGCTAATCGGCGCGCGAACCTGGACTACACTTGCGGTCCTGACCGGCCGCCTCGTCTCATGGAACGAAAGGCAACGTGGATCCCAATCGAGCCCGCAATATTGGATGAGGCGGCGCGACTGTCCCTCGATGTCCGCGACCAGGTCCTCATATCGCACTTCCAGCATCGAGCCTTGCGGCAGGACGGCATTCCAGTGCGCCATCAGGTCCTCGTAGGCCCTGTAGTAACGTCCGAGCTCGGCGAGATCATAGGCAAAGGGCTGGTCTTCGGAGAACAACAGGGAGAAGCAGGACAGGCAGGTATCGACCGCGTCCCGCTTGACGTGGATGATCCGCGCGCGCGGCAGCGCCAGGTGAATGAGGCCCGCCATCACGAAATTCGAGGGCATCTTGTCGACGATGCGATCCGCCGACGCAGCCGACGCCCGCAGGCGCTCGACATAGGTCCTGCCGAGAGTGTCCAGATCATCCGCCGGCATTGCAGGCAGCATTTCGGGGAACGTTCGTGCCAAACGCGCCGCGAACTCGGAGGTCAGCACTGCAAAATGGTCAATCTCGCCGGCTCCGAAGACGCGCGGGTGGCTGGCAAGGATCTGTTCGACCAGGCTCGTTCCGGAGCGCGGCATGCCCACGACGAAGACCGGCGCTTCAGCGATGTGGCCGTGACCGGATTTTGCCCGCACAAGATCAGACGAGAAGACCTCGCGGATACGGTCGAAATAGCCGAGCGTTCCGTGCTCGTCATAGGCGATGTGTCTGCGCTTGATGCGATTGCCGGTGCTGAAATGGTGAAACGACCGGTCAGCATCTTTCAGATCGGCAAACGCCTTGCCGAGGGTGAAGTGCAGCGCGATTCGATCATGGTCGGATAGGTTCGCCTCCTGCGCGGCGAGGCTGTCGAGCGCAGCCAGCCGGAAATCGCCTTGCGAGAATGTACTAATTGCTGCGTAGTTGAGCTGGATGCCGAGATTGGTCGGCGCGACGTTGAGCGCGGCTTCGTAGGTTCTGATGGCCTCGCCCAGATCGCCCGCGACCAGCATTGCCGAGGCGAGCAGATTGAGTGTCGAGGCATCGTCAGGTTCGATAACGAGCGCAGCGCGATACTGCCTGATTGCCTCGTCAAAGCGATTGAGCGCCTTCAGCGCGCCGGCCAGATTGCGGCGCGCGGCCGCGTATTGCGGCTTCAGACGGACGGCCTCGTCGTAGTGCCTGATTGCGTCCTCGTAGCGCGCCCGCTGCTGCAACGTGTTCGCCAAATTGTTGTGCGCCTCGGCCCATGACGGCTTAAGCTCGATGGCGCACTCGTAGTGGCAAATCGCGGCGTCGAGATTGTCGAGTTCGGCGTACAGATTTCCGAGATTGTAGTGCGGCTCGCCGAGCCGGGGATTGATGGTCAGTGCCCGCTGATAGCAGCGAATCGCCTCCTCACGACGCCCCGTGACTTGCAAGACGCCGCCAAGATTGAGATGGGTTTCTGCGATGCTGGAATCGATGGCGAGGGAGCGGCGATATTCTTCGATTGCGTCGTCATACCGATTCGCCCGACGCAGGGCGTCGCCGCGGCCAAGATGCACCAAGGCCAGTTGCGGCCTGAACGCGAGAATCGGCTCGTCCCTCGCTGTTGCCGCTTGATGCTGGTCAACGTGCTGCAAAGCAATTCCCGGGGCTGCTTGGAGTCGGCCTCATTGCTGGCTCGCCGCCCCAGATCAGGCGCAGAAACCGCTTCTGCGCCTGATCTGGCGTTGCCTGGAGGCTTGCGCCGCAATCCTTCGTCAGTGCCAGAGGTGCGCGAGATCCATGTGGCTTACTGCGGCCGGATTGTTGTGGACGTCGTTGCCCAAGGCCGTTACCGCGCTACTGATCGCGGCGGCGTTACCGCCCTGCAGGGCCTGCAGCAGTGCCGCGATATCACTGGCAAGGTGGCTGCCGGCATCCTGATTGCCTGCACCATTGGCACCGCTCCCGGCGCCATTGTTGCCGCCCGAACAGCCGTGGCCGCAGTCCGCACCGGTGCTGCCATGCGGCCCGGTCCCTGAACTATTTGCGCCGCTTCCCGAACCATTCGGACCGGTCCCCGAGTTCGTTCCACTGCCGTTCCCCGACGTCGTCGTGCTCGACGCCGGCGCGCCGCCGGTACCATTGGCGATGTTCGGCGTCGCTGTGACCGGAATTGTCCCGTGCGCCACTCCGTGAACCGACGTCGCGGTCGAGACCGTAGTCGCCGTGCCGACATAGGTGCCTCCGCCAACCGGCAGGTTGTTGCCGGACACGTCCATCGCGTCCGCCGAAAATCCCATACCGGCGGCGGCAACCATTGCATGGTCGGCAGCAAGGGCGGCGCCGGTGTCGCCATTGAGGATGCCCTGGAGCCCCTTCACGGCATTTTGCGTGTCGGTGAGCAGCGTGCCGCTCAGCAATTCGTTGTCGAAGCGAGCCTCGAAGATCGGGCCTTGCGACGCGTCGAAATTGGCGCCGAACTGCTGATAGTTCTGAATTTGCGTGATCAGCGCCTGGCTCGCCTGTTCGCCGCCGGTGGCCACCTTCTGCAACTGCGCATTGATCGTGTTGGCTTCAGCCAGGAACGCAGCCCAGAAATTGGTCTGCACCTGGTTGTCCTGAAACTTGTTGGTGGTGCCGGTGAGATTGCCCGGCATTTCGGCGAAGCCGCCGATGTGTCCGGGTGTGCCTGTCCCTCCCGCCGCAGTGTTCAGGTTGGCGTCGCCCTGAATGATATCGATGATGTCGAGCAGGTTATCAGCAGTGCCGCGCAAACCCTCGTTCTGGCCGGCTGCGGACATCCCGTCATACTTGTTGAGCTGCAGATTGACCTGCGCCAACGCTGTCTGGAGGTGAACCGTGGTGAGGGCCGCAGCGTTGGCCGTCTCGCCGGTCTCAATCTGCGCCAACATCGTCTTGTTGTTGAGGATATTGGTCAGCCCCTGCGACACTGCGGTGAGATCGGTGGTGACCTCGTTGAGATTTGCATTGTTGATGCCGCCGATCGCGAGATCGGCCGCTGCGTTGAAGACCTCGCCCACAGCCTTCAGGCTGCTGCCGGCCGTCGCAGCCGCCACGGACGCCGGATCGTCTGCTCCTGCAGGCAGGGACTGGAATGCAACGTCGTGTCCACCCGTGTTGGCCAGGAATGTCACGTTGTTGAGCGCCGCAGAAAGGTGCGGATCGTTCGCAATCTCCTGCAGGATCTGCATCTGCCCGGCGTGCAGAGTCTGCTCGGCCGCCTGCATGTTCGCCGCGTTGGTGATTTGCGGCGCCGTATTGATCAGCGTGGTGAGCTGGCTTGAAACCTCGGTCAGAACTGCGGTGTCGGTCGCATTCAATGTAAAAGCCTGCCCCCCAAGCGTCGTGTGCGCCGGAGTGCCAAGGATTGCCGCGATGTCATTCTGCACCGCATGAAGGTCAGTGGTGTAGCTGCCGAGAGAAGGATTCTGGTTGCCACTTCCCGAAGGCGCGAAAAACGTGCCGCCCTCCAGCAATCTGGTGGCATCATTGAAGACGACACCGGCCTGTACGAGATCCGTCGACTGATTGAGCGCGTCAGCGCGCACGATGAGGTTGGACGTGCCGTTTGCGAGAGCCGTCGCGTTGAAGGTGTTGTTGGTCGCCATTCGTTGATCTCCCCAATACTCAATCCCCCCTCCTGTCTCGGCGCGCTGCAGGACCAAGCGAGGATACGTAGAACATTTGCCCCCTCAACCGACGGCGTCGGCCCAGGGATTTGTATGTGCGTGCTGCCCAAAGCGCGATGAAGTGCCGCGTCACCGTTGTCGCGCTTTAGGCTCCGTGATCGAGCATGAACCCCGCTACCCACTTTCGGGATCACGCCCAGAGCGGTTGCGAACTAATCGCGGTAATTTGGCCAAACGAAGTGCACCGGCGTCCGCAAATATGATCAAGTTCGGGCGAATTGCGGCTGCCGCGCTCGCTTACGAACACCGCATGCGCCGCGCATTTCGCACGAGGCACGCGTCGTTGCGCGAGCTCAATCGGAGCACGCGACCACACGCTTCCCTTCGTTCACTACTCGACAAAGGCACGCCGCAATTGATCGGTGATTGGCTCGAAGATGTAGCTCAGCATCGTCCGGCTGCCGGTCTGCATGAAGACCTCGGTAGGCATGCCGGGAACGAGCTGCTGCCCGCTGAGCCGCCGACGCTCTTCCTCCGGCAGCACGACTCTCACCGTATAGAACGGCTTGTTCGATTGCTGGTCGTGCCCGGTGTCGGCCGACACGTAATTGACGCTTCCCTTTAGCTGCGGCGTGGTGCGCTGATTGAAAGCGGTCAATCGGACGAACGCCTGCTGACCGGTCTTCACATGGTCGATATCCTTCGGGTCGACCCGCGCCTCAATCTGCAGGTCATCCGTATCGGGCACGATTTCCATGATTGTCTCACCGCCCTTGATGACGCCGCCGACCGTGTGAACTGAAAGCTGATTGACAGTGCCGGAGGTCGGAGCGCGGATTTCGATCCGGTCGAGTTGATCCCGCGCCGCGATGCTGTGCTCGACCAACTCGGCCTCCTTGCTTTGCGCCTCATTGAGATCCTTCACGACTTCGGCCCGGAAGTCCTGGTCGATGCGGACGATCTGAAGCTTGGCTGTATCGATCTTGGCTCTGGTTTCGGCGATCGAGGACGTCAGCTGCCCGCGCTCGCCATCGATACGGGCGGCATCGCGCTGAAGGCTCGTGAGCCTGGTCAGGGGCACCAACCGCTTGTCGTAGAGATCCTGGACGCCGCTTTGTTCGCCCTGGATCAAATCCAACTGCTTGGCCTTGGAATCCACCTGCGCGTCAAGCCCGGATATCTCCTGGGTGAGTTGCGCGATCTGGCTGTTCAGCAGATCCCTCTGGCTCTGCCGCGTGGTGGCGCGCGCCCTGAAGAGCTGCTCTTCCGAGGCCAACAGGCTCATGACATTGTCTTCGCTCGCCCGCGTCAGGAGCTCGGCCGGGAATTCGATTTGGGGCTTGCCGTCGCGCTCGGCGGAAAGCCGCGCCATCCGCGCCCGTATCTCGTCGAGCTGCTTGGTCACCACCTGCAGACTTGCTTTCGCCTGAGTGGCATCAAGCCGCACCAGGAGGTCACCAGCCTCGACCCGCGCGCCATTCCGCGCCTTGATCTCGGCGACGACACCGCCGGTCGGATGCTGAATCTGCTTGACGTTGGACTGAACCACGAGGCTGCCGGGCACAACGACGGCGCCGGCAATCGGCACGAAGGCGAACCAGCCGCCGCCCAGCACCAGTGCAATGATCAGAATGCGAAGCCCGACGCGTAGCTCATGCTCGAATCCCCATTTCGTCCGGACAAGGAGGCTGTCGTCAGCCCCGTCGGCAGGCGGCGCGGCGCCGTCGCGATCCATGATGAAGGCTACACCCGTCACCAGCCCGTCCCGGCATTTTCCGATCCATTTGGCCGCGGGCGACTCGATCCTGGCCGGAAGCGCAGCCTCCGCGGGCTCGCCGACGGCGGATCGCCGCGCATCCTCGAGCATGCGCATTTCCGGTGCGGGCGCGGTGAGATCCATGAGCACCGGATCGATGGGAGCGATTGGCGGACTTTGCCGGCGCGGCGGCACGACCATCGGCTCGATCGGCCCCTCGCGATGCCGCTCGGACTCCATCGGCGGCTTCGCTCCGAATGGCCGCAGGCACGCGTCGATGGCCTGCTCCATGGCGGTTTTCGGCTTGGGTTGCGGCGGACGAGGATTGGCTTGGGGCTTGCGCGGCGGCGCTTGAGATGGCCGCGGCGGCTCGAACCGGGTCGCATGGTTGGCGCGCGGCGGTTGGTCTGCACGCGCCTGCGGGGCACGCTGTGCCTGCGACGCTTGGCGCGCCTGCGGCGCCTGGCGTGCCTGCGGCGCTTGGCGTGCCTGCGGCGCTTGGCGTGCCTGCGGCGCTTGGCGAGGCGGCGGCGCCTGATTTGCTCGCGGTGCTCGATCTGGCTTTGGCGCTTGATTTACCGGCGGTGCCCTGTTTGCTTGCGGCGCCTTATTTACGGACGGCGATTTATGTGCCTGCGACGCCTGGGGCTTCCGTGGCGCCTGCGGCTTTCGCGGCTCGTTGGATGCGCCGGGCTTGCGCCGGCGGCCGCCACCCCCGCGCTCCTCGTCAAGGGCCTGGCGCAGGCGCTGCAGCTCGTGGATCAACGCCGTACCCTGCGGGCCGACCCTGTCGCCATCGCTCTCGCTGCTCCATCCCTGCGGGGAGCGATCGAAGCGCGGGTCGTTATCGATGTCACGCATGTTCATACGCTCTCGGCGACAGCTGCGGGAGGCGGCGCTTTCGCCACCGGTTGAGCCGGCATTTTTGGCGCACCAGGCACGCGCGAGCCGCGAACGCGAGAGAAGATGTCCTCGGTCCGGCCGAAGGCGATCACCTTGCCCTCATAGAGAACCATCGCCATGTTCAATGCGGCGATGGCGCTCGGACGGTGGGAGATCACGACGACGATGCTGTTGTTGCGCCGCAGGATCTGAATGGCACGGGTCAAGGCATTCTCACCGTCTGTGTCCAGATTTGCATTGGGCTCGTCGAGCACAACCAGGAACGGATCGCCATAGACGGCCCGCGCCAGCCCAACTCTCTGCCGCTGTCCCGCCGACAGCGACATCCCGCCCTGCCCGATCTGGGTCGAATAGCCCTCGGGCAGGCGCAGGATGATGTCGTGCACGCCGGCGATCTGCGCAGCCCTGAGCACACCTTCCGACGTGGCCCGCTCGTCGAAGCGCGCGATGTTCTCGGCAATGGTGCCATCGAACAGCGCGACATCCTGCGGCAGATAGCCGATATGGCGACCAAGCTCCTCGCTCCGCCACTGGTCGATCGCGGCGCCATCGAGTCGGACCGAGCCCTGCCTGGCCGGCCATATTCCGACCAGCGCCTTGGACAGCGAGGTCTTGCCAGAGGCGCTCGCGCCAAGGAGAGCCAGTCCGGTGCCCGCGGGAAGCTTGAAGCTGATGTTGGACACGATGGGGGTGTTGGAGCCGGGCGCCGCGACGGTGAGCTCCTGCACCGCGAGCTCGCGACAGGGGCGCGTCAGCGCCACCGCCGGCAGCGGAGGCCTTGCGGTCGCCTTGCAGACCTCGCGCAACCGGTTGATCCCCTGGCGCGCGGCAACGAGCTGCTTCCAGCTGCCGAGCGCAACCTCGACCGGCGCCAGCGCACGGCCCATCATGATCGACGAGGCGACCATCACGCCGCCCGAAGCCTTGTCGGACACCACGAGATAGGCGCCGATGCCGAGCATGCCCGATTGCAGCACATAGCGCAGCACCTTGGCGCCCGAACCGAGATTGGCGAACAGATCGCTCGCGCGGATGTTCTCCCGTAAATAGCGCTCATTGACGCGGGACCAGCGCGTCCTGAATCGATCGCTCATGCCGAGCGCCTGAATCACCTCGGCATTGCGCTGCGTGGCATCGGCCAGCACCTGGCGCTGCGCGCTCGACTCCATCGCAGCCTTGGCGGCGCCGCGCGACAGCCGCTCGGTCAGCAAGGTCATGGCGATGATCGAGGCCGTCCCGAGCAATGCGGTAAGTCCGATCGCCGGATGAAACGTAAACAATGCCAGCAGGAACACGGGAATCCACGGCATGTCCAGAAACGCGGTCGGTCCCATGCTCGACATGAAGGCGCGGATCTGATCGAGATCGCGCAGCGGCTGCTGCATCGTGAGCGGCTTCGCGCCGCGCAGCGGCAGCGTGGCGAGCGCGGTATGGATCGCCTCCTGCAGCCCGACGTCGAACAGGGTCGCAACGCGGCACAGCATGCGCGAGCGCAGCGCCTCGAAATATCCCTGCATCAGATAAGCAAACAGCACCATCGACGAGAGACCGAACAGCGTCGCGAGATTGCGGCTCGGAATCACCCGGTCGTAGACCTGCAGCATGTAGAGCGAGCCGGACAGCATCAACAGGTTGATCACGCCGCTGAACACGGCAATGCCGATCATGCGCCGGCGGCTGTCGCGCAAGCCCCGCGACACCGGATCGTCGTCGACAGACGTCGACGACGGCTGAGCCGCTGCGGATAGCGGCGATGTTTGCAAACTGTCCTGCACGACACTCATCGCGTGCACCCTCCCCCTGATGAGTCATCGCTGGCCAGGAGGTCTATTGGCAGCCGATGCTGACCATTTTCCGGCAACAATTGGACTTGAAAAAAAATGGCTGGCAAAAGTTCCTTGTCGGAGATTGAACGCGAGATGGCGTCTCGGGAGCACCATCGGGGGCGCGAGGGTCACGCCGGCCTGCACAATTGTCCCGGAGATGGCGCGACAATTTCGACGCGACCATAGACACTTGAGACACTTGCGCGCGGGGCATGCGGCGCCTCTCGCAGCTGCGTCATAGAATCGTCCGGCTATAACCTTGCTTCTGCACGCATTAGTCGCTGTGTCGGCCGAATGACGCCATGAAGCTAAATAAACCTTCATGCCGTTGGGTCGACGACGTCGGCCGGTGCTCATTCTGGTGAGGCTGGCGGCGCAACGAGAAACGGGGAAACAACAATGCAGCGCTACACGAACGACACAACTGGCAACAAGGTCTGACGAGCGTATTTCGGGGATCAGCCAGTCACGAGCCATCACGCGTCCGATCGAAGGATCATCCAATGCAGCCTGGGGAGTGCTGCCTGGACAATCTTCGGCTGCGTGCCGAATGACAAGGAGAGAGGTTAGCATCGCCGTTGCAGGCGATCCCGTAATCTTGGGGGACAGGTAGTTGTATAGGCGTAACAACGGCTTTCTGCAGCACATCGCGAGGCCGCTAGCGAGTGAATATGGCCTGCGGCCACGCGGCGCGTGCGCGCAAGCCACGCTTTGCGCGGACGTCCGAGCCAAAGTCATCGAAGGCCTGAGCCTCCGCGAAGGCGGGAGGCGCCGGTGAGACGCCGCAAGACAGACTACGGCACCGTCATCCTGCATTGGCTGATGGTGGCGGCGACCATCGCGGCGTTCGTGAGCGGGCTGCGCATCGCGACCGAATCGCCCGATCGGACCTGGATCAACCTGTTCGATGCCGTCCTGCCGCGCGCCAATGTCTGGACCCTGCACATCAAGGCGGCGGTGGCGCTGATCGCCATTGCGCTTGCCTACGCCATTTATCTGACACGCTCCGGCCTTACGCGCCGCGTGCAATTCGACAAGGCGAGGCTGCGGGCCCTGGTCGGACGCAAGCATGCACGGATCGGTGCAGTCAGCGCGCTTCTGACCTGGGGATTCTTCCTCACCATGCTGACCCTGATCGGCAGCGGCGGCCTGCTCTATTTCGGCCTGTTCTCGGGCTACGGCGTCACCACCGCACACTGGCTGGCGAGCTGGGCCATTCCGGTCTTTGTCGGCCTGCATGTTCTTGTCCATGCCCGAATCGGCGGAACGTCGCAGCTGCTTCGCATCATCAGGCCCGGCCCGCTGCCGCCGCCGCCACCGCGGCTCGACGCGGCCGAGCTGCTCACTCTGCTCGCCGAACAGACCGCACCGTCCGGCCCGGAGACCCAGACCCGGGTGCCGCCACTGCAGCCTGCGCCGCCCGACAGCCTCGGCAAGCGCGATGCGCAAGCGCGGCGGCAACCTGCGGCCGGCCTCAGGACCACCCAGGCTCCCTCGCAAGTGCGGCGGCGGCGGAACGTGACGCTGCAGACCAATCCCCTGCTGGTCGCCGCGGCGGCCGCCATGGTCGCGACGTGGATCCTGCTCGCATCGGACTGGCTGATGGTCGACACCTTGCACATTCGTCGCATCACGAGCGCCGAAGCACCGGTGCTCGACGGCGACACCTCCGATCCGGTGTGGCGCAATGTCGAGCCGTTCTCGGTGATGACCAATCAGGGCGGCAATTTCGACGGCAAGGGCGAGTCCAGGGTCCAGATCCGCGCCGTGCACGATGACAGCTGGGTCTATTTCCTGTTCACCTGGGAGGATCCGACGCGCTCCTTGAAGCAGCTGCCGCTGGTGAAGCAGGTCGACGGGTGGCACCTGCTCCATGACGGCTATGAACAGGGCGACGAGCACGCCTACAACGAGGACAAGTTCTCGGTGCTGTTCACGACGCTGGACGTCACGCTCGCCGGCGATCGCACGTTTCATGCAAGCCCGCAGCCGATCCCGAACGCGCCGGCGACCATGAGCGGGCGCGGCCTGCATTTCACGATGGCCGAAGGCGTCTATGCGGATGTGTGGCAATGGAAGGCCACAAGCGGCGGTCCGACGGGATGGATGGACGACGACCATTTCGGCCCGCCGGTCGAACCCACCGCAGCCCAGCTCAGCAACCAGGCACCCTATCGCGGCGGCTTCGCCCCCGATCCCGGCACCGCCAACTATCGCAACAATTTCGTCCTGCCGCCCGACGCTGCAGGCTTCGTCAAGCCGCTGCGGCTGCCAAAGGATCTGGTGGCGACGGGCAATGCGATGGGGCTGATCAATCTCGATCCGGACGTCGGCGAAAGCGACGGCGCGCGCTGGTTCATGATGGAGGCGGACACGGTGCCGTACACGCCGGAGCTCGATCGCCTGATTCCCGTTGGCACCGTCGTGCCCGGCGTGATCATTTCGGGAGACTACACCGGCGATCGCGCCGACGTGCGCTGCGCGGCGCGCTGGGCGTCCGGACATTGGGCGCTCGAGGTGGCGCGCCGGCTCGATACTCACAGCAAATACGACGTGCCGATCAAGACCGGCGTGTTCATGCGTGTCGCACCCTTCGATCACAGCCAGATCAGGCATACGCGGCACGTCCGGCCCATTCGCATCGAGGTGGAATAAATGCCCAAGGCTTGCAAGATCACTTTCAACGACGAGACGTTCTACGCCAATTGCGGGGACCTCTTGCTCGACGGGGCGCTGATGAACGGGGTCGAGATGCCGCACGATTGCCGCAGCGGCGTCTGCGGCGCCTGCAAGGTGCGCCTGGTGGAGGGCAAGGTGTTCGGCGGCACGGAGCCGAACGGCGATGCGATCTACGCCTGCCAGGCGCGGGTGGTCTCCGATCTCACGCTGGAGGTCGAGCCGACGCCGGATCCGACCTCGGTGGTGGCCCGCGTCGCCGACATGGCGCGCCTCGCCTCCGACGTCGTCGGCGTCACGCTCGAGCTGCCGCGGCCGTTCGACTATCTCCCCGGCCAATATTGCAAGCTGCAATTTCGCGGTTTCCCGACGCGCTGCTACAGCCCGACCTATCCGCTCGAAGGCGCGCCCGACGAGCGCTACATGCATTTCCACATCCGCCGGCTGCCCGATGGCACCGTATCCTCCGCGCTCGGCGACAAGATCCGCATCGGCCATCGCGTCCGCCTGTCCGGTCCGTACGGTCACGCGTTCCACCGGCCGAATCATCATGGCCGCATGGTGATCGTTGCGAGCGGCACCGGATTTGCGCCGATGTGGTCGGTCGCGGTCGGCGCGATCACCGAGCGGCCGCAGCGCGAGCTCGTCTTCATCGTCGCAAGCCGCAGGCTGCAATCGTTCTACATGGACGGCGCGCTGTGCCGCCTCGCGCTGTTTCCCAACGTCACCATCATCCCAGTGGTGTCGGAGCAGCAGAGCGTCTCCTCCGTGCTTCGCAGCGGCCGGCCGACCGACTATCTGCCGGATCTGCTGCCGACCGATCTCGTCTACACCGCGGGCGCGCCGGCCATGACCGAGGCCGTGGCGAAGCTCGCTGCCGCCGCCGGCGCCCGGTGCTACACCGACCCGTTCGTCTCGAACCCCGGCGATGACGACGCCGGCCTGCTCGCGCGCGTGGTCGGCTGGTTCGACGGCTCGCCGCGCAAGACTCAGCAGGAGCTGCACGCGGCCTAGCATCAAGCGAGGACGAGGCATGACCAGGATCACCTTCATCGATCGCAGCAACCAGATGCGCAGCATCGATGCCGACAACGACTCCTCGGTGATGCGCGCAGCCGTCAGCCATCGCATCAGGGGGATCGCCGCCGAATGCGGCGGCAACGGCATCTGCGCGACCTGCCACGTCTATGTCGAGGAGGCCTGGCTCAAGCGGCTCGGTCCCATCAGCGAGGACGAGGACGCGCTGCTCGACAGCACCGCCTCCGCGCGCCTGCCCAGCAGCCGGCTGTCCTGCCAGATCAGGGTCACGCCCGCGCTCGACGGCCTGACGCTGCGCCTCCCGGAGCGGCAGGTCTGACGCGCTAGCCTTCGGGCGCAGGCCCGGCCTTCTTGACCCAGACCTTGTTGTCGTGGAAGGCGGCGCCTCCGATCGGCGCGACGGCCTCGGCGCCGGTCAGCGTGTTGATGCCGCGGCCGCCGATATGATCGCGGTTCGGATGAATCGATTCCGCGATCAGCACGCCGCGGCGCACGCCGTCGAACAGCTTCGCAATCAGCGTGGTCTCGCCGCGGGTATTGCCGAGCGTGACCGTATCGCCATCGGCCACGCCAAGGCTCGCCGCATCCATGGGATGAATCATCACGGAGGCTCTGCCCTCGCGCGCCTGCGACGACGGGGTCTCGTTGAAGGAAGTGTTGAGGAAACTGCGCGAGGGGCTGGTGGCGAGCCGGAACGGATGCGCGGCATCCGTCTCCTCGATGACGGCCCAGTGATCCGGCAAAGACGGCATCTTGTCGACCGCGCCCATCACGCGGCCGAACGGCGGGTGCGCCCAGTCGGCCTTGAAATGGAATTTCCTGTCGGCATGGGCAAAGCCGTCGAGATAATGCGAGGTGCGGAAGTCCGGCTGCAGGTCGCGCCAGAGATCGGCCTCGAGCTCGTCGATGCCGCCATGGCCGCTCTTCTTCAGCGTGGCGTCGATCAGCTGCCGCGGCGTCATCTCGAACCCGGGATGCACTGCGCCAAGCCGCGGCGCCAGCGCCTGCAACAGCTGATGGTTGGAGCGGCACTCGCCGGGCGGATCGATCAGCCTGGGGCCGACCGAAATGTGCTGGTGGCCGCCGCCATAATAGAGATCGTCGTGCTCCATGAACATCGTCGCCGGCAGCACGATGTCGGCCATCTGCGCCGTCTCGGTCATGAACTGCTCGTGGACCGCGACGAACAGATCCTCGCGCGCAAAGCCCTTGCGAACAAGGGTCTGCTCGGGCGCGACCGTCACCGGATTGGTGTTCTGGATCAGCATCGCCTTGACCGGGCCCTTGCCCTGCAACGCCTCCGCATCGCCGGTGAGCACGCGGCCGATCTTGGATTGATCGAGCAGGCGGATGCCGTGATCGATGGCGTCATGGCCTTCGATGACGGATTCGTCGAAGCCCCAGAGCGCGGCATTGTTGAAGAACGCGCCGCCGCCTTCATATTGCCAGGCCCCCGTCACCGCCGGGATCGACAAGGCGGCGTGCATCTGCGTGGCGCCATTGCGGCTGCGGGAAAAGCCGTAGCCGAGCCGGAAGAAGGTGCGCTTGGTCTCGCCGACGGCATGTGCGAAGGCTTCGATCTCCGCGACCGGCACGCCGCAAATCGCCGACGCCCATTCGGGCGTACGCGATTTGAGATGCGCCTCGAGCTCGGCGGGGCAATCGGTGTATTTGTCGAGATAGGCGCGATCGGCAAGACCGTCGCGAAACAGCACGTGCATCACGCCGCAGGCGAAGGCGCCGTCGGTGCCGGGCCGCAGGATGATCTTGATGTCGGCCTGCTTCATGGTGTCGTTGTTGTAGATATCCACCGCCGCGATTCTGGCGCCGCGCTCCTTCTTGGCGCGGGAGGCGTGGGTCATGACATTGACCTGCGTGTTCACGGGGTTGGTGCCCCAGATCACGATCAGGTCGGACACGCCCATCTCGCGCGGATCGACGCCGGCGATCTTGCCGGTGCCGATGGCAAAGCCGACACGGGCGATGTTGGCGCAGATGGTGGAATAGAAGCGCGAATATTTCTTCACATGGGTCAGCCGGTTGATGCCGTCGCGCATCACGAGCCCCATGGTGCCGGCGTAGTAATAAGGCCAGACGGCCTCCGATCCAAACGCGCGCTCGGCTTCGTTGAAGCGCGCAGCGATCTCGTCCAGCGCCTCGTCCCAGGAGATGCGGGCGAACTTGCCGGAGCCCTTCGGCCCGGTGCGGCGCATCGGATGGGTCAGCCGCTCAGGATGATGGATGCGCTCGGCATAGCGCGCGACCTTGGCGCAGACGACGCCCGCCGTATAGGTCTGCAGCTTGGAACCGCGCACACGGCCGATGTGATGTCCATCGATCACCTCGACATCGAGCGCGCAGGCCGACGGACAGTCGTGCGGACAGGTGGAATGGCGGATCGTGAGCTGAGCGTGCTTGTTCATGACGAGAATAAGTAACATCAAAAATTTGGCCAGCCGAGCGTATTTATCCGGCAATCCCCGCGCGGTTTGCGCGCAAGCCATGCGTTTGGCAGCCGCACGGGTTCCCCGCCCTTGTGGCGCGCCCGCCAAGGCGGGGCGCCGGGACCACGAGGCCGCCCCGGGGCCGCCGTCCGTGCTGCTTTCGTTGCGAGGGGGATGGAAGCAGCCATTGTTACCGCTCCACAAACGCCAGGGGCCGTCGACAGCCCGTTCGGATTGCAGCTAGATTGCCGAACAACGAACAATGTTGTCGGGAGGACTGAGGATGGCCGGCTGGAGGCTTGGCTGGACGCTGGCAGCACTGCTGCTGGCGTGGCCGAATTCGAACTCGCCCTGCCGCGCCGACGATTACCCGAGCCGCCCGGTCCGGATCATCGTTCCCTTCGGCGCCGGCGGTCCCGCCGATGTTGCGGCCCGCCTGCTCGGCAACGCGCTGCAGGAAAGCCTTGGCCAGCCCTTTGTGGTCGAAGACCATAGCGGCGCCGGCGGCATCATTGGCACGCTGGAGGTCGCGAAGTCCGCTCCCGACGGCTACACCCTGCTGATGATGTCGAACACCCAGACGGCGAACGAGTCGCTGGTGCCGCAGCGCAAATATGAATTGATGCGCGATCTCGTCCCCATCGCGCCGGTCAACTCGTCCGACCTCGTCATCGTCGTGCATCCGTCGGTGCCGGCGAGGACGCTGCAGGAATTCATCGCATTGGCGAAGTCGGAACCCGGCAAGCTGAACTACGCCTCGTCGGGCCAGGGCACGCCCTATCACATGGCCGGCGAGCTCTTCAAAACCATGGCCGGCGTCGATATCGTCCACGTGCCCTACCGCAACAGCGGCGAGGCGCGGACGGGCGTGATCGCCGGCCAGGTGCAGATGATGATCGACGCGGTGCCGGCGATGGCGCCCAACATCGCCGATCATCGGGTCCGCGCGCTCGCGACCACCGGCCAGACGCGCTCCGATGTCCTGCCCGATGTGCCGACGGCGACCGAGGCCGGCGTTGCCGGCTACGAGGCGACGATCTGGCTCGGCCTGATGGCGCCCGCCGGCACGCCGAAGCCGGTCATCGACAAGCTCAACGCCGCCGTGAACGCCGTCCTGAAGCGGCCCGATATCGTCAAGCTGTGGAGCGTGCAGGGCGCCGTTCCGATGGCGATGTCGCCCGAGGAGTTCGATAGATTCCTCCGCAACGATATTGTGAAATGGGCCGGGGTCGTCAAACGATTCCAAACGCCCTAGAGGTGACGCGGCATGGCAAGCATCCGATTCCACCTCAATGGGGTTGCGACCGAGGTCGACGCCGATCCTGATCGCGCGTTGCTGGACGTGCTGCGCGGGCATTTTGGCCTCTTGGGCGCGCATTTCGGCTGCGGCTCGGGCGAATGCGGGGCCTGCCGGGTCATTGTCGGCGATCATGCCGTCACCTCCTGCGACACGCCGTTGTGGTCGGTTGCCGGCAAGGACGTCACCACGCTCGAGGGGTTGGGCAGTCCGGAGCGCCCGCATCCGCTGCAGCGCGCCTTCATTGCCGGACAGGCGATGCAGTGCGGATATTGCGCCTCCGGCGTCATCATCAGCGCGGCCGCGCTGCTGATGCAGAACCCCGATCCTTCCGAGGCCGAGGTGCGGACAGCGCTCGACCGCAACCTCTGCCGCTGCGGCTCCCAGAACCGCATGGTGCGCGCCATCCTCGCCGCGGCCCAGGAGACGCTCAACGATACGCCCAAAGAGGCGACGTCGTCATGAGCGCCGCCCCCGCACTTCAGCTTCCGGCCAGCCTCGCCGCCAACCCACGACTGTCGTCCTGGGTGAGGTTCGGCGCCGATGGCGAGGTCGCGGTCTCGCCCGGCAAGGTCGAGATCGGGCAAGGCATCGTCACCGCGCTGGCCCAGATCGCTGCCGACGAGCTCGATGTCGATCTCGGGCGCGTCAAGATGGTGCGCGCGTCGACGGCGGCAAGCCCGAATGAAGGCGTCACCTCCGGCAGCCTGTCGATCCAGCATTCGGGCCGCGCGTTGCGCCAGGCCTGTGCCGAGATCCGGCAGATCTTCCTGGCCGCCGCGGCCGAGCGGCTTGGCGTGGACGCAGACACGCTTCGGATCAGCGACGGGACCATTTCGGGCCCCGGCAATGTCGCAACCAGCTACTGGGAGCTCGCCGACGACGTCTCGCTCGATCGGGATGCCGTGCCGGGAGCCGTGCCGAAGCCGGCGGCGAAGCGCGCGCTTGCGGGGCACTCGGTGCAACGGCTGGACATTCCCGACAAGGTGTTTGCGCGGCCCCGCTTCATTCACGACCTGACGCTCGCCGGGCTCGTGCATGGCCGCGTGCTGCGGCCGGAGCAGGCCGGCGCAAAGCTTGCCGGGCTTGACGACCGCGTCGCGCGCGCGACGGCCGGCCTCATCGCCGTTATGCGCGACGGCAGCTTTGCCGGCGTGGTCTGCGAAAGCGAACCGTCTGCCGAGGCTGCGGTTGGCGCCTTGCGCAGGGGCGCCGAGTGGACGGCGGGCGAAGCCCTGCCGGATGAAAACGATCTCGCCACCTTTCTGAAGGCCCAGCCGGTCGCCTCGACCATCGTTGGCACGAAGGCGGCGACCAGACCCGGCGCGACGGCACGCACGCTCCGCCGACAATATACCCGCCCCTACATCGCGCATGGCTCGATCGCGCCGTCCTGCGCAATCGCGCAATGGAATGGTGACCGCGTCCATGTCTGGACCCACAGCCAGGGCGTTTTTCTGCTGCGCTCCGATCTCGCCCTTGTCCTGAAGATGCCGGTCGAGAACATCACGGTCGAGCATGTGGAAGGCGCCGGCTGCTACGGCCACAATGCCGCCGACGACGTCGCGCTCGATGCGGTGCTGCTGGCACGCGCCGCGGGCGGCAAGCCCGTTCGCGTCCAGTGGTCGCGGGCGGACGAAATGACGCACGCGCCATTCGGCGCTGCGATGCTGATGGAAGTCGAGGCCGATCTCAACGCGCAAGGCGACATCGTCGCGTGGCGTCACGCGGTCTGGAGCAACGGCCACACCGCCCGGCCGGGCCGCGCGACCGAGCCCGCCCTCTTGGCCGCCACCGAGATCGCCGCGGCGTTTCCCCGCCTGGTGTCCACCGATCCGCCGCAGGCCGTAGGCGGCGGCAGCGACCGCAATTCGATTCCGCTCTACGATTTTCCGGCCTGGACCATCCAAAGCCATCGCCTCCTGACCATGCCGGTTCGCACCTCCGCGCTGCGGACGCTCGGCGCGCAGGGCAACGTATTTGCGATTGAGTCCCTGATCGACGAGATCGCCGCCGAGCGCGGCGAGGACCCCGTCGCCTTCCGCCTGCGCCATCTCAGCGATGAGCGCGCCCGCGACGTGATCCGCAACGTCGCCGGACGCGCCAACTGGAAGCCGGCGGCAAAGGCCGGCACCGGCCACGGCATCGGCTTCGCCCGTTACAAGAACACCGGCGCCTATTGTGCCGTGATCGCGGAGATCGAGGGCGATGAGGATATCCGCGTCAGGAAATTGACCATCGCGGTCGATGTCGGCGAGGCCATCAATCCGGATGGCGTGATCAACCAGATCGAGGGCGGCGCCATCCAGGCCACGAGCTGGGTGCTGAAGGAGCGCGTTCGCTTCGATGCCGCGCGCATCACCAGCACGAACTGGGCGGATTATCCGATCCTGCGTTTCTCCGAGGTGCCGAAGGTCGAGGTCGAGGTGATACGGCGGCCGGAGATCGATCCGGTCGGTGCCGGCGAAGCCGCGCACGGGCCGGTGACGGCGGCGATCGCGAATGCGGTGTTCGATGGCCTGTCCGTGCGGGTCCGTCAACTGCCGATCACCCGCGACAATCTGATTGCGGCCATGGATCTCTCGGCATGACGCGCGTGAACATCCTGAGCGGCGGCGCGGCGCAGGGCCTGGTCGCAAGCCTTGCGGCCGACTTCAAGGCGCGGACCGGCTTCGATATCGCAGGCGACTACGGCGCCGTCGGTGCAATGGCCGACAAGCTTCGCGGGGGAATGCCGACCGACCTGATCATCCTGACCGCGGCGCTGGTGGCGCGACTGGCCGAGGAAGGCCTCGTCGTTCCCTCCTCGATCACCGATGTCGGCGTGGTCGAAACCGCAATCGCCGTGCGCAGCCGCGATCCCAAGCTCTCCGTCCGCAGCGCCGACGAGCTTCGCGCGGCGCTGCTTGCGGCGGACGCGATCTTCGTTCCCGACATCAAGGCGTCGACCGCCGGCATCCATGTCGCCAATGTGCTCGAGCGGCTCGGCATTGCCGATGCCGTAGCGGGACGGCTGCAGGTCTATCCGAACGGCGCCACCGCAATGCGGCACCTTGCGGCCTCCGGCGCGGCAAGACCGATCGGCTGCACCCAATCGACCGAAATCATCAGTACGGACGGCGTCGAATTGAGCGGTGCGCTGCCGCCGGGCTGCGAGCTCAAGACCATGTATACGGCTGCCGTCACGGCACAGGCGAAAAGCCCGGCAGAGGCGACGATCCTGATCGACCTTCTGACCGGCCCCGAGGCGCGTGCGGCACGAAGCCGCGCGGGGTTTGCGGGTTGAGGTGTCCACGTCGTCCAGGCAGCAATTCGCGACACGCATGCGCCATCGTTCTCGCGGCGCGTTTCGCCCGAGCCTTGCTTCATCTTTCACCCTCCGAGCAAACAGAGGGCGCAGGAAAGGCCGGGTGGCCGCTTGCCCCCGGGCCTCGCGCAAAAAGGAAGTTGCGCGAGCGCGAAGTCCACAGGTGCAGGCGGTGATCACACCGGCCTTCCCTGCGCGATGGGTTACGGCTTATACGCGCTCTCCCCGGTGAACCATTCCGTTTGCCACCGTCGCCCCCGTGAAGCCTGCCGGCTTCGCTTGGACTTGGCGCCAGACCTCGGGGCGCCAGGACCACACGACTTCGCCGTCCGCGCAGGTGCCGCTCGTCAGTCGGCCCTTTCGCGTCCACCGCACTCCACCCCACGTTCGTGACGACGCGTACGCCCCTCGTGTCGGGATGGAATGAAGACGAGGGTAATTCCGATTATCAGAATACGCAAGGGATCAATCTGCGGCAGAATGGCGCGACGGGCAGATTGCGAATGATCGATATGCGCAAATTGCCCGTCGTGCAGTCTCAGACGGTTCGACCCAGCCGCGGCTCCGTCCCCGCCAGTAACCGTCGAATGTTGGCGCGATGGCGAACAATCACGTAAATGCCGCCTGCGATCACCAGCAACCGATAGGGCAATGGGTGCTCGAAACCGCAGATCAGAACGATTGCTGCCGATGCCGCGAGTATCGAGCTCAGGGAAACAAGCCGCGCAATCGCCAGCACGACGCCAAAGACCGTCGCAGCCCCCAATCCCACGGGCCACGACATCGCCAGCAACACACCGAGCCCGGTCGCTGCGGATTTGCCGCCCGTGAAGTTCAGCCAGATCGAGCGGCTATGCCCCAACAGCACCGCAATTCCGGCCAGGCAAACCGCCCACGACCCCCAGGTTTGCAAATCGACCGCCGTCGGCGGCGTGGCGGAGAATTCCGTATAGACCCAGGGACAGAATGAGCGGGCTACGACGATGGCCGCCACGCCCTTCAGCACATCGGCGATCAGCACCACCAGCGCAGGCCACTTCCCCAAGGTCCGCAGCACGTTCGTTGCCCCGGTGGATCTGGAGCCATGCTCGCGAATATCGATGCCCTTGAGCAGTTTCCCCGCCAGATAGCCCGTGGGCACAGAACCGAAAAGATAGGCGATCATCAATCCGACCGCGCTCGCTGTCCAGAAAGCCATGGACGTCACCACTCCGGTTTCACGCAAGCCTTGTTTATCGCCGGGTGCGTTTGGCCGCCATGGCCGATTGCGGGCGATCTTGCAGCACGCGTAGCTGCGAAACCGCGCAGACCCCGTCGACCCTCCCCCTTGACCTGTCCCCTAGGCCAGCCCCGATAAGGAGTGCCCGGCAGCGAGCAGCGAGGTGAGTCGTGACGTCTTCCATGCGGTTCCTGAATTCGTCCGAGGCGGCGAAGCGGCTCGGCGTCTCCGCCAAGGCGCTGCGGCTTTACGAGCAGCGTGGCCTGGTTGCACCTCACCGCACTCCGGCCGGCTGGCGCGCCTATGGTCCCGAGCAGATGGCGCAGGCCGCCGAGATCGTGGCCTTGCGCAGGCTCGGCCTCAGCCTTTCGCAGATCGCGCGGGCCCTCGGCGGCGAGCCCGCGAGCCTGGAGCCTGCGCTGGCTGCGCACCAGGCGACACTCGAGGATCGAATCCGCGAGCTTGTCGGCACGGTCGACAAGCTGCGCGGCGTCAGGGCGGATCTTGCGCGCGGAGAGGTGCCCGCACGCGGAGAGCTGGCGCGCCTGCTGCAGCCGTCCGCGGAGCTCAGCGTCGCCTTCGAGCTGCCCTGGCCGTGGGGCGGCGAGCCGTTCGAGCTCGGCGATATCAGGCCGCTCAACTACATCATCGGCCCCCTGGGCAGCGGCAAGACCAGGCTGGCGCGGCGTCTGGCCGAGACGCTGCCCAATGCCGCCTTCCTCGGCCTGGAGCGGGCGGCGGATCATGCAGCGGACGCACGCGCACGCCGCGATGGCGACCCCGCGCTCAAATTGCGGGTCGACCGGATCATCGACTGGCTGGTCGACGAAGGCGCCACCGCGTCGGATGCGCTCGTCGCCCTGCTCGTCGGGCTGGAAGCCGAGGGACCGGCCATCCTCGTCATCGACATGGTCGAACAAGGGCTGGACCACGCCACACAGGAAGCCCTGAGCGCGCATCTGCGTCAACGTGCGGCAGCGAGCCGACGCCCGCTGTTCCTGCTGACGCGATCATCCGCGATCCTGGATCTCAAAGCCGTCGGCCCGGATGAGGCGATCATCCTCTGCCCCGCCAACCACGCGCCGCCGACCCGTGTCGCGCCCTATCCCGGCGCGCCCGGCTATGAGGCCGTCGCGACCTGCCTCGCCTCACCGGAGGTGCGAGCCCGCACCGAAGGCGTGATCGCGTGGCGGCCCGATGTGGCGTGATGCGCTGTAGGATGGGGAGAGCGAAGCGAAACCCATCGATCCGCCCACTCCCCGTCATTCCGGGGCGATGCAAAGCATCGAACTACGGTGCGCAATTGCCCATCTGGGAATCTCGAGATTCCGGGTTCGCGCTTTCAGCGCGCCCCGGAATGACGGCGCGCGTGGCGAAAACGATGGGTTTCGCTTCGCTCTCCCCATCCTACCGCACCCATGAACTTCGGCGCGATCACGTCCCCAGCTGCGTCAGCCCCGTCGGCGGGCCGTCGATCGCGGTCCAGCCGCCGTCGACGAATAGCGTGGTGCCACTGACATAGCTTGCGGCATCGGAAGCGAGATAGGCGACTGCGGTCGCTACCTCGTCGGCGCTGCTCCAGCGGTTGAGCACGGTGTGGCCGGCATAGAGCCTGTAGATGTCCGGCCGCTGCGTGATCGGCGCCGTCAAGGCGGTCTCGACGACGCTTGGCGCGATCGCGTTGACGCGCACGCCGTGGCGGCCGACCTCGGAGGCAAAGCCCTGCACCAAGAGGCCGATCGCCGCCTTGGTCGCGCCGTAGACCGCAAGCCCGGGCTCGATGGTCACCGCGCGCACCGAGGAGCATGCGATCAGGCTGCCGCCCTTCTGCTCGACCATGATGCGGCCGAAGGCCTGGAAAAAGAACACCGTGCCCTTGATGTTGAGGTCGATGACGCGGTCGAGATCCTGCGCGGTGTAGTCGAGGATGGTCTTGCGGATGTTCAGGCCCGGCGTCGTCACGGCGATGTCGAGGCGCGGGAAAGTCCGCAGCGCCGTCGCCGCAAGGCTTGCGACATCGGCGGCGCTGGCGGCATCGCAGGCCGCGGCCTCCGCCATACCGCCGCGCTCGCGAATGGCGGCGGCAGTGGCCTGGGCGCCGTCCTCCGATTTGTCCGCGCAGAGCACGCCGGCGCCGAGCGCGGCCAGCGCCTCGGCGGAGGATTTGCCGATACCGGAGGCGGCGCCGAGCACGACCGCGGTCTTGCCGGTGAGATCGAACAGCTTGCGATAATCGGTCATCTCGAAACCTCCCGTTGCGGCGGCGCACAATAGAAAGTGCGGCTTGTTCGTTTGCCAACCTCGTTCGGTTCATATACTAATATATTAGTTGCGAGAACAGACATGCGCGCACCCGTGACCAGCAAGAAGGCGGCAGCCGCCAGCGGCCCCGGCAAGACGCCTGCCAAGATCCGGCGTGGCGCGCGGCCGCGGCGGACGACGGCGTCGTCGCGCATCTATTCCGAGCTGCGCGACGAGCTGGTGTCGCTGCAACGCCGGCCGGGCGAGGCGATCTCGGAGGCCGAGATCGCGCTCTCCTACGGACTCAGCCGCACGCCGGTGCGCGAAGCCATTCTGAAGCTCGCCGACGAAGGCCTGGTCGACATCTTTCCGCAGTCGGGCATCTTCGTCTCCCGCATTCCGCTGGCAGCGCTGCCGGAGGCGATCATCATCCGCAAGGCGCTGGAGGAAACCACCGCGGGCCTGGCGGCGGAACGCGCCACGCCAAGCCAGATCATGAATTTGCAGGCCATCGTGCAGCGGCAGCGCGAGGCGGATGCGGCCTTCGATCGCGAAGGCTTTCACCTGGCGGACGAAGCTTTCCATGCCGGCATCGCCGAGATCGCCGGCTATCCCGGCATCTGGCGGCTGATCCTGCAGGTCAAGGTTCATGTCGATCGCTACCGCCGGCTGACCTTGCCGGTGGCGGGCCGCATGACCCAGGTGATCGCGGAGCATGAGCCCATTCTTGCGGCCATCGAGGCGCATGATCCGGCGGCGGCGCGCGCGGCCATGGAGCAGCATCTGGCGCGTCTATTGCTGGACATCTCCGCCACCCGGCACACCAATCCGGAGTTCTTCGACAGCCACGCCTGACGACAGGCGCGCAGATAACGCCGCGCCGTTCAAACACGAACGACAAGTGGGAGGATGACATGAGACGCCGCGACTTCATCAAGCTGACCGCGGGATTTGCCACGATGGCCGCGAGCGCCGCGCCGATCGCGATGGCCGCAGCGCAATCCAAGGCCACCTTCAAGGCCTCCGACGTGCAGCCCGCCGGCTATCCGACGGTCGCAGCGACCGAAAGCCTCGGCAGGAAGCTCGAGGCCGCGACCAACGGGCGCCTCACTGTGCAGATGTATCCCTCCGCCCAGCTCGGCGGCGAGAAGGAGACCATCGAGCAGACGCAGATCGGCGCGATCCAGATGCTGCGCGTCTCGGCCGGCGCGCTCGGCCCGATCGTCGACGACATCAACGTCGTCAACATGCCCTTCCTGTTCAAGAACACGGCGCATGCGCAGGCGATGATGGACGGCGAGATCGGGCAGGAGCTGCTCGACAGGATCACCGCCAATGCCAATGCCAACCTCGTCGCGCTGTGCTGGATGGATGCCGGCGCGCGCTCGATCTACAACACCAAGAAGCCGATCAAGACGGTCGCGGACCTGAAGGGTCTCAAGATCCGGGTGATCGGCAATCCGATCTTCATCGAGATGATGAACGCGCTCGGCGGCAACGGCATCGCCATGGGCTACGACCAGGTGTTCTCCTCGCTGCAGACCGGCGTGATCGACGGCGCCGAGAACAATCCGCCGAGCTATGTCTTCTCCAACCACTACACGGCGGCGAAATATTATTCGCTGACCGAGCACCTGATCATCCCCGAGGTGCTGCTGTTCTCGAAGCGCGCCTGGACCGCGCTTGGCCCCGACGACCAGAGCCTGATCAAGAAATTCGCCCGCGAAGCCCAGTTCGAGGAGCGCGAGCTCTGGAAGAAATATGAGCAGCAGGCGATGGACAAGGCCAAGGCCGCCGGCTGCGAGATCGTCGAGATCGCCGACAAGGCGCCGTTCCAGGCGGCGGTGAAGCCGGTGTGGGACAAATACGGCCCGAAATATCAGGACATGATCAAGCGCATCCAGACCATCTGAGCGCGGGACGCGAACAATATCGGGAGGCTCTCGCATGGCTGGGCTGTTTCGGCGCACGATGGATTATCTCTATCTCGCCTGTGTCGTGGTCGGCACCGTGGCGCTGGTGCTGATTTCCGCCGTCATCCCCTATGCGGTGTTCACCCGCTATGTGCTCAACAGCGCGGCGTCCTGGCCCGAGCCGCTCGCGATCCTGCTGACGATCGTGCTGACCTTCATCGGTGCCGCCGCCGCCTACCGGCTCAACCTGCACATGAACGTCGGCTATTTCGCGGGCAAGCTGCCGCCGCTCGGGCGGCGGCTGCTCGACCTCCTGGTCCAGCTGCTGATGGCCGTGATCGCGCTGTTCATGATCATCTGGGGCGAACGGCTGGTCGAGGTGACCTGGCACAACAGCATCGCCGACTTCCCGTTCCTGTCGGTCGGCGTCACCTATCTGCCGATCCCGCTCGGCGGCGCCTGCCTGCTGCTCTTCATCATCGAGCGGATCTTCCTCGGCCTGCCGCCGGATCCGCTGCACCACGACGCCGAAGCAACGCCGTTCGACTGATCCGCACGCGAGAGAGAACTCGAGAGACCATCATGGATATCTTCATCCTGCTCGCGACGATGGCGTTCTGCTTCATGATCGGCATGCCCATCGCCTATTCGCTGGCTCTTGCCGCCATCGCCGGCGCGCTCTCGATCGGCATTCCGCTCGAAGCATTGATGCTGAAAATCTCCGACGGCGTCAGCAAGGTCGCGATGCTGACCATTCCCTTCTTCGTGCTTGCGGGGGCCATCATGGCCGAAGGCGGCATGGCGCGCCGGCTGGTCGCCTTCGCCGACGTGCTGGTCGGCCTCACCCGGCTGCGCGGCGGCCTCTCCATCGTCAACGTGCTGGCGACGACGTTCCTCTCCGGCATCTCCGGCTCGGCCGTGGCCGATACCTCCGCGATCGGCTCGGTGATGATCCCGCAGATGGAGCGCTCCGGCTATCCGCGCGTGTTCGCAACCAACCTCACCATCACCTCCTCGGTGCAGGCGTTGCTGGTGCCGCCGAGCCACAATGCGGTGCTGTATTCGCTCGCCACCGGTGGCACGATCTCGATCAGTGCGCTGTTCATGGCGGGCGTCTTCCCGGGGCTCCTGCTCGGCCTCTCGCTGATCATCCTCTGCGTCGTGATCGCCTATCGCGAGCGCCATCCGCAGGGCCAGATGGTGCCGCTCAAGGATGCGGTTCGCATCTGCATCGATGCCGCCTGGGGCCTGATCACGCTCGTGATCATTCTCGGCGGCATTCTCGGCGGCGTCTTCACCGCCATCGAGGCCGGCGCGGTCGCCTGCGTCTGGGCCTTCTTCGTCACCATGTTCATCTACCGCGACTATCGCTGGCGCGACCTGCCGGTGCTGCTGCATCGGACGTTGCGGACGGTTGCGATGGTCATGACCCTGATCGCCTGCGCCTCCAGCGTCGGCTATATCATGGCCCTGACCCAGATGCCGGCAAAGATGACGGCCTTCTTCCTGTCCATCTCGGGCAATAAATACGTCATCCTGCTGCTGATCAACGTGCTCCTGCTGCTGCTCGGCACGCTGGTCGACATGGCCCCCTCGATCCTGATCGCGACGCCGATCCTATTGCCGGTGATGCAGAATTTCGGCGTCAACCCGGTTCATTTCGGCATGATCATGCTGCTCAATCTCGGCATCGGCCTGTGCCACCCGCCGGTCGGCTCGATCCTGTTCGTCGGCTGTGCGGTCGGCAAGGTCACGATCGAGGAGGTGATGCGCAAGATCTGGCCGTTCTATGCGGTGATGTTCGCGGTGTTGATGGTCGTGACCTACATCCCCGCAATATCGCTCTGGCTGCCTGGCCAAATCTTGCGATAGGCTGCGGGCCTCTTTGGTCAGAGAGGCTCTCTTAGCAATGAAAATCGTCGATCTCAGCCGCGAGCTCTATCATCGCGTCCCGACCTATCCCGGCCATCCGCCCGTGATCCACGGCGTCTGGAAAAGCCACGAGGACGCGTTCGCCGAATCCGGCCAGGTCTGGGGGCTGTCGTCGATGTTCATCTCGATGCCCGACCATGCCGGCACCCATATCGATGCGCCCCGGCATTTTGGAAAAAGCGGGATTCCGATCAACGAATATCCGCTCGAGAAGTGCATCGTTCCGGGCATCTGCCTCGACCTGCGCCACATCGCGCCGCGCGCGGAGATCACGCCAGGCGACCTCGAAGCGGCGGTGAAGCAGGCGGGCCTTGCCGTGCCGAGGGGCGGCACCGTACTGCTCTGCACCGGCCATCACGCCCGCACCTTTCCGGGCAAGGACTATGCGACGGAGAATTCCGGCGTCAATGTCGCGGCGACCGAATGGCTCGCTGGCCGCGGCGTGGTGCATTTCGGCATCGACTCGATGCGGCCGGGCCCGATGGGCGACGTCAACCTGCTGGTGCACAAGGCCTGCCTCGATCTCGACATCACCCATATCGAGAGCCTGTGCAATCTGGAGGCGCTGCTCGGCCAGGGTCAGTTCACCTTCATCGGCTTGCCGATGAAAATGCGCGAGGGCACGGCCTCGCCCATTCGCGCTGTCGCGGTGTTCGACATGTGATAGGGTCTGCGCGCGGCCGGCGGCCGCAATGAACAGACCCGGCACGAGCCGGGCGAAACGCATCGGGGAGCAGCCGAGGTGGGCGACACGCTACGTCCGTCGCGACGCGACGTTTTTCGTAACCTCGGCGCTCTCGCCACGGCCGCTGCCGGCGCATTACTTGGCATGAGGTCCGCGAAAGCCGCAGCCTACCCCGACCGTCCCATCAGGATCATCGTGCCGTTCGCGCCGGGTGGTCCGACCGACATCATGGGGCGGATCCTCGCCACTCATCTCGGCGATGCCATCGGCGGCACCGTCGTGGTCGAGAACCGGGGCGGCGCCGGCGGCAATATCGGCATGGGCGTTGCGGCCCGCTCGGAGCCGGACGGCTATACGCTGCTGCTGACCACCAGCGCCTATGTCGTCAATCCCTCGCTCTACGCTCACTCGCCTTACGATCCCTATCAGGATTTCGCGCCGATCGCCGAGCTCGCGACCTCGCCCAACGTGATCCTAGCCGACCCGAAGCTCGGCATCAGCTCGATCGCCGAGCTGGTCGCGCGCGCCAAGGCCAATCCGGGCGAGCTCAATTATGGCAGCCCCGGCATCGGCACCACCCCGCATCTGACCGGCGAGCTCCTGAAGATCAAGGCCGCCATCGAGATGACACATGTGCCGTTCTCCGGCTCCGGCCCGGCCGTGCAGGCGGTCCTCGGCGGCACGACCCAGCTTGCGGTCGTCGCCCTGCCGCCGGCGCATCCGCATGTCCAGGCCGGGGTCCTCAAGGCTCTGGCGGTGACGGGGCCCGATCGCTGGTTCGACCTGCCGGACGTGCCGACCATGGTCGAGCTCGGTTACAAGGACTTTGTCACCGACACGTTCCAGGGCTTTTTCGCGCCTGCGAAGACGCCGCCCGCCATCGTCCAGCAACTCGCCAGCAACTCGCTTGCCATCGTCAAGACCACCCGGATTGCCGAACAATTACGCAATGACGGCTTCGAGGTGCTTGCCCACGGGCCGGACGGCCTGAAAAAACGGATCGACGATGAAGTGCCGAAATGGCGTGACGTCATCATGAAGGCCGGCATCAAGCCGGTTTGATCAGCCATGCGTCAGCCGTGCTGCCCGGTCTCTTGCTGCCTGTGGCTCGGCTGTCCTAGGTTGTCGCCAACACAAACAAGATCCGGGGAGGAAGCCGCCATGACCACGCGCCGTGATTTTCTCAAGACGGGCGCCGCCGCGGGCGTCGTGTTTTGCAGCTGCGGCCTGCTCAAGGGCGCGCATGGGCAAGCGGCGCGCCAGAAGCTGCCGGTCATGGTCAATGGCAAGCGCGTGAAGACCATCGACGTTCACTCGCATTGCCATTTCCACGAGGCCGGCGCGCTGCTCGCCGACGGGCCGAAGCTGCAGGTGCCGCCGGTCAACGGCGCGGAAGAGGCCTTCATCGACATCAACCAGCGCATTGCCGCGATGGACTCGCAGGCCATCGACCTCGAGGTGCTCTCGATCAACCCGTTCTGGTACGACCGCGACCGCGATCTCGCCGCAAAGATCGTCAGCATCCAGAACGAGAAGCTCGCCGAGCTGTGCGCCTCGAAGCCCGATCGTTTCGCCGGCTTCGCCTCCCTCACCCTGCAGGCGCCCGATCTGGCCGTGCAGGAACTGGAGACCGCGATCAAGAAACAGGGACTGAAGGGCGCTGCGATCGGCGATGTCGTCGACGGCGTCGAATTCTCCGATCCCAAATTCCATCCCGTCTGGGCCAAGGCGGAGGAGCTCGGCGTTCCCTTGTTCATTCACCCGCAAGGCCTTCCCGAATTGAACAAGCGCTTTGCCGGCAATGGCTGGCTCGGCAACACCATCGCCAATCCCTTAGGGACCACGATCGCGCTGTCCCACCTGATCTTCGAAGGCACCTTCGACCGCTTCCCCGGCCTGAAGGTGATTGCCGCCCATGGCGGCGGCTATTTGCCGTCCTATGCCGATCGCTCCGACCACGCCTGCCTGGTCGGACCCAAGGGCTGCAATCCCGAGGTGAAGCTAAAGAAGCAGCCAACGGAATATCTGAAGCAGATCTATTTCGACTCGCTCGTCTTCACGCCCGAAGCCATGCGCCATCTGGTCGCCCAGGTCGGCGCGAGCCAGCTCGTGCTCGGCAGCGACTATCCCTATCCCTATCCCTGGCAGATGCAGCCGGTGGATCACATCTTCGCCTGCACCACGCTGAGCGACGACGAGAAGGCGGACATTCTCGGCCGCACGGCGGCGAAGCTGTTCAACTTCTCGGCCTGAGTCGCGATGAATCGGTTCGAGCCGAAGACACGGTTCACCTCTCCCGTCGGGAGAGGTCGGATCGCATCGAGAGATGCGAGCCGGGTGAGGGGTTATTGTCTCTCGTTGGAGCTGCGGCCCCTCACCCGATTTGCTGCGCAAATCGACCTCTCCCCGCTTGGGAGAGGTGTCCTGCGCGGCGACCGATCGAGCCCGATCTCGTCGCGCCGGCGCGGCGGGATCGCGCTTGAAGTTTTCTGAAATCACGATGGAGGATGCGCAATGGCGCGAAAGCTGATCGACATTTCCGTGCCGTTGCAGAATGACGTGCCGGCCGATCCGCCCGGCAATCATCCGACCATCCAGTATATCGACCACAGCCAGGGCCTGCCGCGGATGCTGCAGTTCTTCGACGGGTTGAAGGCGGAAGATCTGCCTGACGGACAGGGCTGGGCGGTGGAGCAGGTCAATCTCTCCACCCATAACGGCACGCATCTCGATGCGCCCTGGCACTTTCATCCCACCATGAACAGAGGCGAGCGCTCCTGGACCATCGACGAGGTGCCGCTGGACTGGTGTCTGCAGCCGGCCGTGAAGCTCGACTTCCGGCACCTGCCCGACGGCTATGTCGCAACGCCCAAGGACGTGGAAGACGAGCTCAAGCGCATCGGCCACACGCTCTCGCCGCTGGAGATCGTGGTGGTCAATACCTCTGCCGGCGCCAAATTCGGCCGGGCCGATTACGTCAATTCCGGCTGCGGCATGGGCTACGAGGCGACCATGTACCTGCTCGAGCGCGGCGTGCGGCTGACCGGCACCGACGGCTGGAGCTGGGACGCCCCGTTCGTCTATACCGCCAGGAAATATGCGGAGACCAGGGATGCCAGCCTGATCTGGGAAGGCCACAAGGCCGGCAGGCATATCGGCTATTGCCACCTCGAAAAGCTGCACAATTTGGAACTTCTGCCCTCGACGGGATTCACCATATCGTGCTTCCCGGTGAAGATCGAACGTGCATCCGCCGGTTGGACGCGGGCCGTCGCGATCATCGAGGCGTGAGGCTGCACACAAAACAGGCTTGCGACTTTAGTTCTGCTTTGGCGAACCGGAGGCATGCTCGGTTTTGCTTGCCGGGACGGATCGTGCCATTACAATCCGGCCCAACCAAAAAGAATAGACATCAAAACAAATAATAAAGCGGAGAGAGACGACGATGAAAACGACATCCTTTGTGCATTGGTCCCTGTTCGGTGCAACCGCCCTGGGCCTTCTGACCGGCCTGACGCCGGCGCTTGCTGCCGACCCCATCAAGATCGGCGTCATTGCCGAAGCCCAGGCGATTGCCGGCGCATCGATCCCGCAAGCCGCCCAGATGGCGGCGGACGAGATCAACGCCAAGGGCGGCGTCGACGGCCGCAAGATCGAGATCGTCACCTATGACAATCACTCCTCGTCGGCCGATTCGGTCCGCGCCTTCCAGCGCGCCGTCAACGAGGACAAGGTCAACATCGTCATCGCAAGCTATATCAGCGAGGTGGTGCTGGCGCTCGAGCCCTGGGCCGCGCGGCTGAAAACCCCGTTCGTCACGCCGGGCGCGGCCTCCAACGAGATCAGCAAGAGCGTGCATGCCGACTATGAGAAGAACAAATACACCTTCCACGGCTACCTGACCTCGGCCGCGCTTGCGCAGTCGGTCTGCGACGCCGCCAAGGATCTGCTGGTCGACCAGAAGCACATGGCAAGCGCCGTCATCATGAGCGAGGACGCGGCCTGGACCAAGCCGCTCGATGTCGGCTACGAGGAATGCCTGCCCAAGATCGGGCTCAAGGTGCTCGACCATATCCGCTTCTCGCCTGACACCACCGACTTCACCCCGATCTTCAACAAGATCGAGTCAGCCAAGCCCGATGTGATCATCACCGGCATCTCCCATGTCGGCGTGCAGCCCACCGTGCAGTGGAAGAACCAGCAGGTGCCGATCCCGATGTTCGGCATCTCCTCGCAGGCGACCAATTCGACCTTCGGCAAGGACACCAATGACGCCGCCAATGGCGTGATCTATCAGGGCGTCTCCGGCACCGGCGTCGCGGTGACGCCGAAGTCGCTGCCGTTCGCCGAAGGCTTCAACAAGAAGTACGGCAACTATCCGTCCTACGCCGGCTACACTGCCTATGACGAGGTCTATTACATCGCCGACGCCGTGAAGCGCGCAGGCTCGACCGATGCGGATAAGCTGGTCGAGGCACTGGAAAAGACCGATTGGGAAGGCACCATCGGTCGCGTCCAGTTCTATGGCAAGGACGATCCCTTCACCCACTCGATCAAATACGGCAAGGGCTTGATCACCGGGTTGATGCTGCAGTGGCAGGATGGCCAGCAGGTGGCGATCTGGCCGAAGGAGGTCGCCAAGGCCCAGATGAAGTTCCCGAGCTTCATCAAGGTGACCTCGAACTGACCAGTAGAGAAGCGCACGCGCCCGAGCCAGGTCTTGTACTTGGCTCGGGAGCATCGTCCCGTCTCGTGATTTCGTGGAGTGGAGGCCAAGGTCTTGCCGCGGCTGAATTAAATGCTTGCTTTACAAATCCTGATCGACGGCTTTGCCGTCAGTGCCTTGTACGCGCTCGGTGCGACCGGCTTCACACTCATCTTCGGCGTCTCCGGCGTGCTCAACCTGTCGCACGGCGCCATCATGGTGCTGGCTGCGGTCGCCGCCTGGGCCGCAGCGAGCGTGCTGCACACCGGCACCTATGCCGGCGCCCTGATCGGCGTGGCGGTCGCGCTGCTCGCGTCCTTTGCGACCTATTTCGCGGTGGTGCAGCCGATCCAGCGCTCGAAGCGCATCCCTAATGAGGAGAAGGAAATCTTCGTCCTCACCGGCACGCTTCTCTGGGGCATCATGATCCAGGAGCTGATCGCGTATTTCTTCACCAACAATGCCAAGACGGTGCTGCCGATCGTCGAAGGCGTGGTCGACCTATTGGGCGTTCGCACGCCGAAGAACGAAATATTCACCGCAGCCGTCTGCTGGGTGGCGATCGGGGCCCTGTGGCTGCTCGTCAACCGCACCCGCACCGGCAAGGCCGTGCTGGCGGCCTCGATGAATCCCCGCGGCGTCATCCTGCTCGGGCTCGAGCTCAACAACATCTACCTCGTGGTCTGGGCGATCTATGGCGTGTTGGCCGGGATCGCCGGCGTGCTGCTCGGGATGTTCTTGGGCGTCAGCTCCTACAGCGTCGGCCCGCTGACCGCGAGCGCCTTCTCGATCGTGGTGCTGGGTGGGCTCGGCAGCGTGTCAGGCTCGCTGATTGCGGCCTTCGTGGTCGGCTATCTCGAGACGCTCACCGCCTATCTGATCTCCCCGGCCTATCGCACCATCCCGGCGCTCCTGCTCCTGGTCGCAGTCATGTATGTCAGGCCGCAAGGCCTGCTCGGGAGGCGTTGAGCATGACCGGCTTCTTCAAATCGCGGCTGTTCCTGATCTCGATCGTCGTGGTGGCGATCGCGGCGACGTTGCCGCTCTACGTCTCCGGCTATGTGCTGGGCCTCCTCACCGTCGCCTATTATTTCGGCGTGTTCGCGATGTCGTGGGATCTGCTGTTCGGCTTCGCGGGCGAGGTCAATTTCGGTCCGACCTTCCTGATCGGCGTCGGCGCCTATACGGCCGGCATTCTCAACAATCAATATGGCTGGTCGGTCTACCTCTGCATCTTCCTCGGCGCGATGGCCGCCGTCATCGCCGGCTTTGTGCTCGCGCTGCCGGCGCTGCGCGTGCGCGGCCCCTATTTCGGGCTGACGACGCTGGTCGCCGTGCTGATGCTGCAGAACTTCGTCGTCGTGTTCGCCGATCTCACCGGCGGCGAGATCGGACTGACCATTCCCGACGTGATCACCATCAGCGCCAACATCAACTACTGGATCGCGCTCGGCTTCATGGTGATCTCGGCCGCGATCCTATACGGCCTGTCGCAATCCCCGATCGGGCTCGTGCTGCAGGCAAGCGGCCAGGACCCGGTGCAGGCCGGCGCGCTCGGCTTCAACATCGTCAAGCACAAGCTGTTCGCCTTCATCGTCAGCGCCTTCTTCTCGGGGCTGTCCGGGGCGCTGCTGGTGTTCTATTTCGGCACCGCCTCGGTCGGCACCGTCGTCGACGTCGCCGTCGGGGTCAACGTCATCGTGGCCGCGGTGCTCGGCGGCCGCCGTACCGTGCTCGGCGCCGCCCTCGGCGCCATCTTCCTGATCGTCGCCGGCGAGTTCCTGCGGCCGACCGGGGAACTCGCCACCTTCATCGTCTCCTTCGTCGCGCTCCTGGTCGTGCTGTTCTTCCCCGGCGGCTTCCTTGGCGCAGCGCTGTCGCGCGAGGCCCGCTCGTGATGGATGCCCGCCTCAACTCCCCCGCCACGCTCCAGGTGCGCGGCCTCACAAAACGCTTCGGCGGCCTCACCGCGGTCAAGAGCCTCAGCCTCGATTTGCACGAAGGCGAGATCCTCGGCCTGATCGGCCCCAACGGCTCCGGCAAATCGACCGCCATGAAGTCGATCATGGGGATCGAGCGTCCGACCGCGGGCGAGGTCGTTTTCCAGGGCGAGAACGTCGCCGGCCTGCCCGCGCACAAGATCGCGCGCAAAGGCTTTGGCATGGTGTTCCAGCATTCCCGGCCGCTGAACCGGCAGACCGTGCTGGAAAACATCATGGTGGCGCTGCTGCCCGACAGCCTGCTCATGCTGTTTCCCGACAGGGCGCTGACCGAGCGCGCCAAATGGATCGCCAACCGCGTCGGGCTCGGCAATGTCATGGATCGCCGGCCGCCGACGCTGCCCTTCGCCGATCTGCGCCGGCTCGAGCTTGCGAAAGCGATCGCCCGGGATCCCAAGGTCGTGCTGGTGGACGAGCCTTTCGCCGGGTTGACGCTGGCCGAGGTCGGCATTTTCTCCGAGCTGATCAAGAGCTTTCGCGACGAAGGCCGCGCGGTGCTCCTGGTCGATCACAACGTCAAGAGCGTGGCGGCGCTGGTCGATCGCGTGCTCGCGATGTATCTCGGCGAGGAGATCGTCACCGGCCGCGCCGACGAGGTCATGCGCAACGAAACCGTGCGGCGCGTCTATCTCGGCGGCGCCATCGAGACCTCGGCACGGCCCGAGACCAGCTTCAAGGACAAGGTGCCCGCGCTGGAGGTCAAGGACCTCACGGTGCACTACGGCAAGGCGCAGGCGCTGGAGAATGTCTCCATCCACATCCATCACGGCGAGTTCGTCTCCGTGGTCGGCCTGAACGGCGCCGGCAAGACCACCCTGTTCAACGCGATCTCGGGCTTCCTGCCCTATGGCGGCGACATCGTGCGCGACGGCGAGAAGCTGCGCGGCATCAGCCCGGCGAAAATCGCGCGCAGCGGCATCGTGCAATGCCCCGAGTCGCGCGAGCTGTTCGGCGAGATGACGGTGCGGGAAAATCTCGACCTCGGCGGCCAGCATCTGTCCGAGGACGAGCGCAGCCGGCAGCTGAGCTGGCTGTTCGAGCTGTTCCCGATCCTGAAGGAGCGTCAGGGCCAGCTGGCGCAGACCCTGTCCGGCGGCGAGCAGCAGATGCTCGCGATCGGTCGCGCGCTGATGATGCAGCCGAAGATCCTGATCCTGGACGAGCCGACGCTGGGGCTTGCCCCGGTCATCCTGGAGCAATTGTCCAAGGCGCTGGAAAAGCTGCGGCAGACCACCCCGATCACGGTGCTGCTCGGCGAGCAGAACGTGACCTTTGCCCTGCCCCACGCCGACCGCGTCTATGTGCTGGAGCACGCCCGCATCGTTTGGGAAGGCGATCCCGGCCGCTTCGCGACGGAGGCCGGCGAAGGCTATTTGTGAGCGCTAGTCCTCGTCCCGCCCGCCAGCTTCGGCGAGCTCGCGCAGCGCCGCCGGATCGAGCACGACGATTGCGCCGTGCTCCAGCCGGACCCAGTTGCGCATCACCCAGGCGCGCAGCTGCTTATTGATGCTCTCGCGCGTCATGCCAACCATCTCGCTGATTTCCTGCTGCGTGATGGGAATGGTGTGGCTTTCGGGATCGGGCTTGCGCTTCTCGATCAGGCCGAGCAGCGCACTCGCAAGTCGTCCCGGCAGATCCTGCAGGATGACCTGTTCGACCTGCTCGCTGGTCCAGCGCAGACGCGCGCATAATAGCTCGATGAACTTCATTGCGAGCGTCGGCTGGCTCCGCACGAAGGGCAGAAAATCGCGGCGGTCGATGACGAAAATCTCGCAATTGGTATTTGCGGTGGCGTCGGCTGAGCGCGGCTGACCGTCCAGCACGGACATCTCGCCAAACAGCTCGCCCGGGCCCACCAGATTGAGGATCGCGTTGCGGCCATCGGGCGAGGACACACTGAGCTTGATCGTGCCGCTGATCACCGCGTAGAGGCTGTTGCCGGGATCGTCCTTGGCAAACAGCGTGGCGCCCCGCTTGAGGACCGTGTGCTTGGCATAGCGGCACAGCTGGTCCAGCGCCTCCGGCTCGAGATCCCGGAAGATCGGGTTTTGGCGCAGAACCGATAGTTTGCTGTTTGAGACGCGGCGAGCATCTCCGACGGTTTCCTGGGGCACGCCGGCTGTGACTCCTGGAGGGCTGCGGGGCACGCCATCCTTCCGTAGTCAAGGAAAGTGTCATTTTCAATCACAAAGAGCCCGCATGCGTCAGTCCGGCACGCCTCATTTGAGACGATTAAAGCAAGAAAAACGGCAATCTTTCTATGCTTTATCCATCGAATACAACTTAAGCGAAGCGGCGGTCTGGAACGACTCCAGCGGGGCCAACAGGGCGCGACGCCGCTCGTTACCGATACCGAGTTCCCTGATCGCGCGTGCATATTGCAAGTTGGTCACGCGCCATTGCGCCGGTCCTCAGGTGAGCTGCGACGCTCCACGAACCCGAGGCCTTCGAGCTTGCGACAGACCTCCGCACCGGCAAGCCAACGAGACCTGCGCACCCGCAGCCCCCCATTGCGCGCTGCGCGTCCAGCAAGCCGGCCGCAATCCCTGGCTAAGGGGAGACTGCGCTATCGCCCTCGGGCTCGGCAATCGGCCAGAGGGCGGGATGAGGGAGGCTAGAAGCTTCGCCGCTTTTGCGCCGGGGCATCCGTCGGTCTGGTCTGACGATCAGCCCAGGCCAGC